>Ga0209845_1000025_pt1 | contig 17333 bp, 14 predicted proteins | sample GWRWS2_50_60_FD_187239 | JGI IMG/M metagenome (GOLD analysis project Ga0209845, IMG submission 187239) | Riverbed sediment microbial communities from areas with vegetation nearby in Columbia River, Washington, USA - GW-RW S2_50_60 (SPAdes)... | ecosystem: Environmental > Aquatic > Freshwater >... | reverse complement strand
CCGAGCGCAAAGTGATTCTGGTGCGCCCCGAGACCAACCCCGACGACATTCACGGGCTCGTCGCCGCGAAGGGTGTGCTTACCACGCGTGGCGGCATGACGAGCCACGCGGCCATCGTCGCCCGGGGGATGGGCAAACCGGCCGTCGTGGGCGCCGAGTCGATCAGCGTCGATGAGAAGGCGCGCACCTTCAGCGTGAACAGCGTCGTGGTGCGCGAGGGCGATGTGATCACCATCGACGGGTCCACCGGCGAAGTCATCAAAGGCGAGGTGCCGGTGATCGAACCGAAGCTCACCGGCGAGATCCAGGACCTGCTGGCCTGGGCCGACAAGTTCCGCACGATGGGTGTGCGCGCCAACGCCGACTACCCGCGGGACGCCCGCACGGCGCGCGAGTTCGGGGCAGAAGGCATCGGGCTGTGCCGCACCGAGCACATGTTCATGGAAGAAGAGCGCCTGCCGATCATGCAGCAGATGATCATGGCGGCCACCGAGCCCGAGCGCCGCAAGGCCCTGGACCGCCTGCTGGATTTCCAGAAGGAAGACTTCAAAGGCCTGTTCCGCGAGATGGGAAGCCTGCCGGTGATCATCCGGCTGCTCGATCCGCCGCTGCACGAGTTCCTCCCCCGGCTGGAAGACCTGCTGGTCGAGGTCACCGAGCTGCGGCTGCGCGGGGAGACGGAGAAGCTGCGCGAGCGCGAGGTGGTGCTGCGGCGCGTGCGGGCGCTGCATGAGTTCAACCCAATGCTGGGCCTGCGCGGCTGCCGGCTGGGCATCCTCTATCCTGAGATCAACGAGATGCAGGTGCGGGCCATCCTCCTGGCGGCGGTCGAGCTCAAGAAGCAGGAACGCATCGACATTGTCCCGGAGATCATGATTCCGCTCATCGGCCTCACCAATGAGCTGCGGGTCGTGCACCAGCAGCTGGAGCAGGTCGCGCAGGCGGTGGTCAAGGAGGCCGGCATCAAGGTCCGCTACATGTTCGGCACGATGATCGAGATTCCACGGGCCTGCGTGGTGGCGGACGAGATCGCGGAGATCGCGGAGTTCTTCTCTTACGGCACCAATGACCTCACCCAAACCATCTTCGGGTTCAGCCGGGACGACGCGCAGGGTAAGTTCCTGCACGTCTACCTGGAGAAGGGGATCCTCAAGGAAGATCCCTTCCAAGTCCTCGACCGGGTGGGGGTCGGAGAGCTCATGAAGATGGGCACCCAGCGCGGGAAGAAGACCCGCAAGGACCTCGAGGTGGGCATCTGCGGCGAGCACGGCGGTGAGCCTTCCTCGGTGGAGTACTGCCACGAGATTGGTCTGGACTACGTCTCCTGCTCGCCCTATCGCGTGCCGGTGGCGCGGTTGGCTGCGGCCCACGCGGCGCTGAAGGAGAAGACGGCGGTGACGAAGGACGTGTGAGGACGCCGCGCGAGGTCACGGAGCAGTGGGAGCGCGAGCGGCAGAATCCCCGCGGCGCCCTGGCGGCCACCTCGCGCGGACGTGAGACGCCGGAGCCTGAAGACGAACTGCGCACCTGCTTCCAGCGGGATCGGGACCGCGTCATCCACTGCAAGGCGTTCCGCCGGCTCAAGCACAAGACACAGGTCTTTATCGCTCCCGAAGGGGATCACTATCGCACCCGTCTCACCCACACGCTCGAGGTCGCACAGGTCGCCCGCACCGCGGCTCGGGCGCTGCGGCTGAACGAAGACCTCACCGAGGCCATCGCCCTCGCTCACGACCTCGGCCATCCGCCGTTTGGGCACGCCGGGGAGGCGGCGCTCGATCTGGCGATGCAGCCGGTGGGCGGGTTCAGACACTACGAGCAGAGCCTGCGTGTCGTGCGGCTGCTCGAGCGCCGTACCCGCTCCGACGGGACGACCGCGCGAGGGCTCAACCTGACGTGGGAAGTCCGTGACGGCATCGCCGGCCATTCGAAGGGGCTGCGCGACCTCGAAGCCGACCCAGGCGATGGAGGTCTCCCCACCACGCTGGAGGGCCAGGTCGTGCGCCTGGCTGACCGCATCGCTTACGTCCATCACGATACCGACGACGCCGTTCGCGCCGGTCTGATCGCGGAAGCCGACGTGCCGGACGAGGTGCGCGCGGTCCTCGGACGCACGCGCGGCCTGTGGATCGGCGTGATGGTTCGCGACCTGGTGCACAGCAGTGAGGGGCGTGACGGGGTCGGACTCAGCGACGGGGTTCGCGTCGCGCTCAACCGTCTCAAGGACTTCCTGACGGCGCGCGTGTACCAGGGACCGCACACTGCGCCCGAACTGGCGAAGGGGCAGCGCCTGTTGCTGGCCCTCTACGACCGCTACCTGCATCATCCCGAGGAGATGTCGCCCGAGTACCGGGAACTGTTGGAGCGGGGGGAGCCGGTGGGCCGCATCGTCGGCGATTTCCTGGCAGGCATGACCGACCGGTACGCCCTCCGCCTCGGCGACACGCTGTTCGGCCCTAATCCATAACCTGAAGAGAGCGTGTGCCGTCTGCGCCGGGAGCATCATCGTCTCCGCCGTTCCGGCAGTAGACTCTGGCCGGAGCGGCGAACGTGTTTTGGAGGGCGAGCCTTGTGACTCGAGTGAAGCGTCTGGAACCGTTGCACGTGATCGTGCAGGGGAAGCACATCGCCGTGACTCCCGCGCTCCGGGAATACGCGGAGGAGAAGCTGGGGCGGATCACGCGATACTTCGACCACGTGCAGGAGGCGCAGGTCGTGCTGAGCGTGGAGCGCCGGGGCAACCTCGGCAAGGCCCAGGTGGTGGAGGTCAGCGTGCGCGGCGACGGCGTGGTGCTGCGAGGGGAAGAAGCTTCTCCCGACATGTACGCGTCGATCGATCTCGTGGCGGAGAAGCTCAAGAAGCAGATCGAACGGTATCGCAGCAAGTTCATCGACCGCTGGCGGCATGAGGAGAGCCGCAAGAAAACCGAAGCGCTGGCCCGGGCCCGGCGGGCGCTGCGCGCCGGTCCCCAGGAGCCGCAGATCGTTCGAGTGAAACGATTCGCGATGAAGCCGATGACGGCGGAAGACGCGGCGCTGCACATGGAGTTGCTGGGGCACAGCTTCTTCGCCTTCAGGAACGCCAGCACGATGGAAGTGAACGTGGTGTACAGGCGGATCGATGGAAACTACGGCGTGATCGAGCCGGAGCGCTGATGACGAATCGCGACGGGCATACCCTGGCGGAGAGCGCCGAGGGGGTCATCCGGAAACTGCGCGGCGTGCAGGCCGTGCGGGTGGAGACCGGCGACACCGGCGAGATCCGCCTCGTGCATGTCCTGGGCGGCCCCGACCGCAGCCCGAAGGTCATCGCCGTGGATGTCGTCTCCGCGCTGGCCGCGGAGCTCGGCGTGGAGCTGGAGCCCCGTCAGGTCCGCGTCGCCGCACAGCAGCGGGCCGATCGAGCCGCGCCGCCCGACCAGCTGCGGCTGAAGTTCGTCGGGCTGTCGGTGTCGGTGTTGCGCACGACCGCGGAAGTGAAAGTGCACCTCGAGAACCAGGGTCTGATCTACGAAGGGATCGCGTCAGGACCGTACGCGAGCCGGAACCGCTTCGACCTCATGGGTGAAGCGACGCTCCGGGCGGTCGAGATTTTTCTGCGCACCGACGGGATGTTCTTGCTCGACGGCGTGAGCGTGGCCACCGTCGGCATGCACGAGGTCGCCGTGGCCGTCGTCTCCCTCCCCGGGCGGGCAGAAGAGACCCTGGTCGGCTCCGCCGTGGTGCGCGACGATCCTCGCGAAGCGGTCGTCCGCGCGGTGCTGGATGCGATCAACCGCCCCGTCTCGTGGCTGGTAGGACGGAAAGGACCCTGATCGCCTTCATTCCCCGTTTGACGCCTCGGCTATAATAGGTCTGTTATGGCCAACTTGCTCACGCGTTTATTCGGGGATTCTACCGCCCGCGAGATCCGGCGTCTGCAGCCGCTGGTCGACGAGGTCAACGCCGTGGACACGGAGTTCTCGGCGCTGACCGACGAGGCGCTCCGGCAGAAGACGGCCGAGTTCAAGACGCGCCTGGCGGCGGGAGAAACTCTTGATGATATCCTGCCTGAGGCGTTTGCGGTCGTTCGCGAGGCGAGCAAGCGCACGATCGGCCTGCGACACTTCGACGTCCAGCTCATCGGCGGCGCCGTCCTCCACCAGGGCAAGATCGCCGAGATGAAGACCGGCGAGGGCAAGACGCTCGTCGCCACGCTGCCCATCTACCTGAATGCGCTCGCCGGGCGCGGCGTGCACCTCGTGACCGTGAACGATTACCTCTCCCGCCGCGACGCCGGCTGGATGGGCCCCATCTACCACTTCCTGGGTCTGTCGCTGGCCACGATCGGCCACGAGTTCAGCGGGGTATATGATCCTGCGTACACCGACCCACAGCCGCACGCCGACGACCGGCTGAATCACTTCCGTCCGGTCTCCCGGCGGGAGGCCTACCATGCCGACATCACCTACGGCACCGTCAACGAGTTCGGCTTCGATTACCTGCGCGACAACATGGCTCTGCGGGTGGAGGACCTGGTACAGCGCGACCTGGTCTACGCCATCGTGGACGAGGTGGACTTCATCCTCATCGACGAGGCGCGCACCCCCCTCATCATCTCCGGCATGCTGGATGCCTCGACCAAGAAGTACAACGAGTTCGCGCGGCTGGTGACGCGGCTCTCGCAGGGGCGCGACTATACCGTCGACGAGAAGATCAAGACGGCGATGCTGACCGAAGAGGGCACCGGGCGGGTGGAGCACACCCTCGGCGTGACCAACATCGCCGACATCGAGCACGTCGACCTGATGCACCATATCCAGCAATCGCTGCGCGCGCATGCCTGCTTCAAGAAGGATGTGGATTATGTCGTCAAGGACGGCCAGGTGATCATCGTCGATGAGTTCACCGGCCGGCTGATGTTCGGACGGCGCTACAGCGACGGGCTCCATCAGGCGATCGAGGCAAAGGAAAACGTCCGTATCGAGCGCGAGAGCCAGACGCTGGCCAGCATCACGATCCAGAACTACTTCCGCATGTACGAGAAGCTGGCCGGAATGACCGGCACCGCCAAGACCGAGGAAGAAGAGCTCCAGAAAATCTACAATCTGCCCGTCGCCGTGATCCCGACGCACCGGCCGATGGTCCGCACGGATCATTCGGATCAGATCTACAAGACCGAGCGCGGGAAGTGGAAGGCGGTTGTGGCGGAGATCGAGTCGTGGTACAAGCAGGGCCGCCCGGTCCTCGTGGGTACGCGGTCCATCGAGAAGAACGAGCAGCTCAGCGAGATGCTGAGGCGGCGGGGCATCACCCACGAGGTCCTGAACGCGAAGCAGCACGAACGCGAGGCGGAGATCATCGCCCAGGCCGGCCGCCGGGGCGCGGTGACGATCGCCACCAACATGGCCGGCCGCGGTGTGGACATCATCCTGGGGGGGAATCCGCCGGATGCGGCGGGCGCGGACGCCGTGCGAGGGCTCGACGGCCTGCACGTCATCGGCACCGAGCGGCACGAAGCGCGGCGGATCGACAATCAGCTGCGCGGCCGCAGCGGGCGCCAGGGCGACGCGGGATCCTCGCGCTTCTACATCGCGCTGGAAGATGAGCTGATGCGCCTGTTCGCGGGACAGCGCATCGCCGGGATCATGGATCGCCTCGGCATCGACGAGGACACGCCCATCGAGCACCCGCTGGTCACACGGCAGATCGAGTCGGCCCAGAAGAAGGTGGAGCAGTACCACTTCGACGTCCGCAAGCACGTGCTGGAATATGATGACGTCATGAACGTGCAGCGGAAAGTCATCTACGGCGAGCGGCGCAAGGTTCTCTTCGGCGACAACATCCGCGAGAACATTCTGGACATGATCGAGCGGTTGATCGGCGAGCTGGTCGACGCCCACTGCGCGCCCGATGCGGCGCGCGAGGAGTGGGACCTCGAAGGGCTGGGTGAGGCCGCGGCGCAGCTTGCGCCCGCCCTGGCCGACGTCAACCTGGCTGAGGCGAACTCACGTGACGACGTGAAGGCGGTCCTGACGCAGGCGGCCCTCGAGGCCTACGAACGCAAGGAGCAGGAGATCGGCCCCTCCATGCGCGAGATCGAGCGGATCGTGCTGCTGCAGACGATCGACCGCAAGTGGATCGACCACTTGTACAACATGGACTCGCTGCGCGATGGAATCGGCCTGCGCGCCTACGCGCAGGTGAGTCCCCTCATCGAGTACCAGCGGGAAGGATACGACCACTTCCAGCGGATGCTTGCGGATATCCAGGAGGAAGCGGTCACGGTGTTCTTCCGTCTGGCCGTCGAGGGCGCCGCCGTCCCGCGACCACGCGTCATGGCGCGGCCCGCGGTGCCGGCGCTGGCGGGGAAAAGTGCTCCCGTCTCCGCCGGGGTCGCGGCAACGCCTTCCGGTGACGGCAAGCGCAAGCTCGGGCGCAACGATCCGTGCTGGTGCGGCAGCGGCAAGAAATACAAGAAGTGTCACGGCAAAGACGAGTAACGCTGGCCGCCTCCGGCGGTCTGCTGCTCTTCGCGGCGTTCCCTCCGCTCGATCTCGGGTTCCTCGCCTGGTTCGCTCTCGTCCCTCTGCTTGCGGCGATTGAAGGGGAATCCCCGTCACGAGCCTTCGGCTTAGGCCTGCTGGCCGGCGGCGTGGCGTATCTCACCATCGTGTCGTGGATGCTCGCGTTCGGGGTCCTGCCCTGGATTCTGCTGGCAGCCTACCTGAGCCTGTACGTCGGGATTTTTGCGGGGCTGTCGAGCTGGGTTGCCGCGCGGCGCCCCGCATGGGTCGCCGTATGGAGTGTCGCGCTGCTGTGGACCGCGCTGGAGTACCTGCGTTCTATTGGTGTCTTCGGCTTCCCGTGGGCGCTGCTCGGGCTGACGCAGCACCGCTACCCGCCGGTCATCCAGATCGCAAAGGTGACCGGAGTCTTCGGTGTGTCGTTCCTCGTGGCGCTGGGCGGGGCGGCTCTGGCCCGCGCGGTGATCTCACGGCGGCTCGGGCCCATGGTGGCGCCCGCGATGATTGTTGCGGCCGCGATTCTGTGGGGCGGACCGCAGGTCCAGGCGCAAAACACCGGAAGCCTGCGAATTGCCGCCGTGCAGCCCAACGTCCCCGCGCGCGTGAAATTCGATCCGCTGCTCAGTCCCGGCCACATGGACACACTCAGACGGCTGGTCGGTGCGGCCGGCGGTCAGGGGGCAGAACTGATCGTGCTCCCGGAAACCGCCATCCCGTACAACATCTTCGGACCCTCCGGGGTTCTGCGCGAGGTGGGGCATTGGGCCGGGCGTGCAGGCGCCACGCTCATCGCCAGCAGCCTCGAGAACGGTGTCTCCAACATCGCCGTCGCCGTGGCGCCCTCGGGCCAGGCCGTCAGCCGGTACGACAAGGTGCGCCTCGTGGCGTTCGGGGAGTATGGGGTCCGGCCGGGGCAACGGCACGAGCCCTTGTGGACGCCGCCCGGGCAGGTCGGCATCGCGATCTGCTTTGAGTCGATCTTCCCAGACGTCGGACGCGCGTTGGTGCGCAACGGCGCGGAACTCCTCGCGGTGATGACAAACGACGGCTGGTTTGATGGAACGTCGGGCGTCGAGCAGCACGCAGCGCACTCGGTTTTGCGGGCCGTTGAGACGGGCCGGTGGGTTGTGCGCGCCGCGAATACCGGCGTAACGATGGTCATCGACCCCGCGGGACGGGTGAGCAGCCGGTTGCAGCCGCGTACCGAAGCCGTGCTCGTGGACCGCGCCGCTTTCGTGCGATCGTCGACGTTTTATGCCCGGCGCGGAGATGTGTTCGCGATCGCGACGCTTTTCGCGATCGCGGTTCTTGGTGTGCCCGCGATTCGGTCGGCGTTTTTGGGCAACGTCCGGACGCCCGCATTTCAGCAAATGGTCGCAGTGGCTCTCCTTCCCCTGGTCGCCGTCTGGCTCGTGCTCGGAAGCCCCTCCCGGGGCATCTGGCCGGGCGTGCTGCTCGCGTTCGTAATCGTGCTCTCCGCGCTGCGGCCGCTGACCGATTGGGGATTCCGGGTTCGCGGATTCGTCGCCTCGTTGCTTGCGGGGACGGCGGTCGTCGGAATCTTGTGGAGCGGTCTTGCCATCACGCTTCGTGCCTACGGTCTGCCCGCAGGGTTACCGGTTCCGGACGGAGGGTGGATAGAGGGCATCGTGCGCCAGTTGGTTGTGGGGCTTGCCGTCGAGGGGTGGCTTCGCGGGATTGTGTTCACGCCGGCCACTCACTGGAAGGGATTGCCGACCGCGGTCGCCCTCGGTGCCGGGATGGGAATGCTGCTGCAGCGCGGGCTCACTGCCGAAGCGATCGCCTGGGCGATGGTGACCGGCGCAGGATTCGGCCTCATCCGGGCGAGGACGGGCAACGCGCTCGGGCTGGTGATCCCGCACGCGCTCGGCAACATACTCTTCTCAGTCGTGACTATGGTAAGGTAGACTCCGGAGATCTGAAGCGAATGACGATCGAGGAAGTGAAGACTCTGATCGAGCAGGACCGCGCCCGACTCCACGAAATCGGGAGGCATCTTTGACCTGCCCAGCAAGCAGGCGCGCATGCACACCCTTGAGACGCAGATGCAACGCTCCGACCTCTGGGCCAATCCCGAGCACGCCCGCAAGGTCAGCCAGGAACTGAGCGCGCTGCGCTCGCAGGTCGAAACCTTCGCCGGTCTGTCCCGTCAGGTGGAGGACCTCGCCGAACTTACTGCTCTCGCGGCCCAAGATCCCTCCGGCCTGAACGCGGATGAGCTTGCTTCGGAGGCGCGCTCCGCACACGAGCGGATGCAGCGGCTCGAGCTCCTCACGCTGCTCTCGGGCGAGCACGACGCAAGCAACGCCATCCTTTCGATCCACGCCGGGGCCGGCGGCACGGACTCCCAGGATTGGGCGCAGATCCTGATGCGGATGTACGTGCGCTGGGCGGAGCGCCGCGGGTTCTCGACCGAGGTCGCGGACCTGTCTCCCGGAGAAGAAGCCGGCCTGAAGAGCGCCACCGTGATCATCGCCGGACCGTACGCCTACGGCTATCTGAAGGCCGAGCGCGGCGTCCACCGCCTGGTGCGCCTCTCGCCGTTTGACGCCGCACATCGCCGGCATACCTCGTTCGCGCTCGTGGACGTGATCCCCGAAGTGGAGGAGGTCGAGGTCACCGTGCGCGACGACGAGCTGAAGATTGAGACCTACCGCGCCGGAGGCGCCGGCGGGCAGAACGTCAACAAGGTGGAGACGGCGGTCCGCATCACGCACCTCCCCACGGGGATTGTCGTGCAGTGCCAGAACGAGCGGTCACAGCACGCCAACAAGCTCACGGCGATGCGGCTCCTGCGCGCGAAGCTGGCTGAGGTGCAGGAGGAGAAGCACGCCCAGCGCCTGGCGGAGCTCCGCGGTGAGTACAAGGAGGCGGCCTGGGGGAACCAGATCCGTTCCTACATCCTGCATCCCTATACGCTGGTCAAGGATCACCGCACCGGGGTGGAGACCGGCGACGCAAATGCCGTGCTCGACGGCGATCTCGACCCGTTCATCGACGCCACGCTCCGCCACCACGCGTAGCCAGAAGAGGGGCGTTCTTTCACCTCCACGAATTAGCAACGGCATGTCACGTCTGGTCACGCTGCTCATCGTGGTCGCGATCATCGTCATTGCGCCGGCGGTGGTCATGTCCTGGCAGTTGTCCAACGGCGTCCAGCGCGACCTCCGGACGAGGGACGCCTCCGTGCGTGTGATGTCCGGTCCCATCGGCATTGTGACCGGGCGTATCTCCCGGCTCCGGCTGGATGCGGAACACGCGACGGTCGAGGGTGTCACCGTCAGCCAGATCCGCGTGACGCTTCGAGACGTCAACCTCGACACGCGGCGCGCGCTCCGCGGGCAGCTGGTGATACGCCGTACCGGAGGGGGATCGGCGTCCATTGTCGTGGACGAAGCAGCGCTGCAGCGCTACCTGGCCGAACAGCGAGAGGTGCGCAATGCGCGCGTGCACCTCGATGACGGGATCGCGACCATCACCGGCACGGTGAATGTCCTCAACTCGTCCTTAGAAGTAGGCTTGCGCGCGCGTCTTGAAGTCGCGCGCGGACGGGACGTCGTACTGCGGGTGGAGCACATTGGGATCGGCGGCGTGGCGCTGCCTCCCGATCTCGGCAACGCGCTGGCGACGGCCGTGAACCCGCTGGTCACCGCCCCGCAGCAGCCTATTCCCATCCGGTTCACGAGCGTGGTCGTCGACAACGGCCGGGCAGTGATTGCGGGGGAGCCGGCGCGGTGAGGCGGCGCCGGGCGCGCTCGCTGCTCATCGCGATCGGCCTCGGGCTCGCCGCCGCACTGCTCATCCTCTGGTCCCGGTGGAACGTCGAATCCGGGTATCGCACCGTCGAGATCGTCCTGGACGGCCGGGACTGGGAAGCCCTCGCTGTGCGGGAGGGACGCGACCCATGGGAGGTCCTCGCCGAAGCGGCCAGGCGCGGCGCCACGTCTGTTGCCGTCTACGAATGGACGCTCGAACGGCTTGCCGAGCGCGGCGAGATCGTCTATCGGAGTCGTGAGGAATTGCAGGCCGAATCTTACCTGCGTACATTGTCTCCCCTGTTCAGCGCTTCGGCCGGCAATTCCGAACCTATTCCTTCGACCGTGTTTATCAGCGGGAACCGCGATACGCTCGCATTTGTGGAATCTTCTGTCATCGATATACTCGGCCGCGCGCGCGTTCGCCGCAGCGGCGACATCCTCGAAGTCCGGGGACTCCGTGCCGACCTCGAACAACTCGGTCTCGGCCTGCGGCGCCAGGATCTGGACCGGGTGCGGGCGGCGGGCCTGGCGCCGGCGTTGCGGCTGCGCAACTATCCGGGCCTGACGAAAGAGGGACTGGCGGCAAAGGGCGCCGCGCTGCGCGAGCTCGGCGGCGGCTACCCCGTGGTGTTCGAGCTTAACGAAGTATTGGGATACGACCGCCTGCTTCCTGACACGGCCCGGATCCTCCGTGCGGCCGGGGATCGGTACGGCCGGATCGAGGTATTCAGCGCGAGGCGCAAGCAGCGGGGCGAGGACCGCCTAGCGCGTGAGATGCGCCCGGAGATGATCCGGCTCTTCAGCCTGACACCGGAGGAGCTGCTCGTGCTCCCGATCGGCGAGGCCCGCGACAAGTTCGTGCGCTCTGCCCGGGAGCGGAATATCCGGCTGGTATACATTCGTCCGTTCATTCCCACGGCGGGTGTGGAGGGCACGACCGCGAACCTCGGGTTCGTCGCCGATGTGGCGCGCGACGTACGCCGATTTGGCCTGCGCATCGGCCGCGCCGACCCGCTGCCCGAGGTCCGCATCCATCCCGCGCTTCGCCTGCTGACCGGATTGGGAGCTCTGGCGGCCATGGGGCTGGCGCTGTTGGTGCTGGGCGACGCCGTCGGCGCCCCCGTACCGATCCGGTTCGTGTGGGCGCTCGTGATCCTCGGTCTCATCCTGACCATGGCCATGAGGTTTTCCGGCCCGCTCATCCTGTGGCTGAAGCTCCTTGCGCTGGGAACGGCGGCCACACTGCCCGCCGTGTCGGTGGCGGCGGCGATGCCGCGCAGCAGACTCGAGGCGGCGCCGGCACTCGCGGGAGTGCGCGTCCTCTGGCTGGCGTCGGGCGGTTCCATCGTCGCGGGTCTGCTCGTCGCCGCACTGCTCACGCGGTGGGAGTTCATGATGGCCGCCGATGTCTTCCTCGGCGTGAAGATCGCTCAGCTCATTCCCGTTGTGCTCGTCGTGCTGCTCCTGTGGGGCCACGACAAGGCCGCGCGGTCCTGGCGCGAGACCGCCCGCGATCTGTGGGAGTGGTCGGGTCACCCGCTCTTGCTGCGGTATGCGGTTGCCGCCGTCGTGGTGGGTCTGGCCGCGGTCATCCTCCTCGCGCGCAGCGGCAACTTCGGTCTGCCGCTGCTCGCGGTCGAAGACCGGCTGCGCAACTTCATGGAGGATCTCCTGGTCGCGCGTCCGCGCACGAAAGAATATCTGATCGGCCATCCGGCCCTGGTCTTCGCGGGCGCGGCAGCGGCCGCAGGGTGGCGGCGCTGGGTGCTGCCCCTGGCGGCGCTGGGCGCAATCGGCCAGGCCGGCATCGTCAACAGTTTCTCGCACATCCACACGCCGCTGCTGTACACCGCGTGGCGTACGGTGAACGCCCTATGGCTCGGGACGCTCTTTGGGGCGGGCGGGGTGATCGTGATACAATTTCTTGCGTCCCGCCTCTCCCCTCCGCCGCGTCAGCGTCCTCGGACGCACTGATGCGTATCGTCGTCTCAGGCTACTACGGCTTCGGCAACGTTGGTGATGAAGCGGTGCTCGCGGCGATGCTCGGCGCCATTCGCGCGCGGCTCCCCGCGGCGCGGCTGACCGTCCTGTCCGCGAACCCCGCGCAGACCCGCCGGTTGCACAACGTGCACAGCATCCCCCGCACCGGCGCCGGCGTCATCCGCGCGCTGGCCGGCGCCGATCTCTTCCTCAGCGGTGGAGGAAGTCTCATTCAGGATGTGACGAGTGCCCGGAGCGCGCTGTATTACCTCGGACTCCTTGCACTGGCCGGATTTTTGTCCCGACGGACGATGATCTTTGCGCAGGGCATCGGACCGGTCCGGCGCCGCTGGATCCGCCGCCTGGCCCGGTTGGTGCTGAACCGCGTTCAGCTGATCACCGTGCGCGACGAGGATTCAGTCCGCGCGGTCATGGAGCTCGGCGTCCGCCGCCCTGCTCACCTCGTCGCCGATCCGGTCTTCGCGCTCGACCCTGCGCCCGAGGAGCACGTGCGGGAATACGTGAGGCGCGCCGGAGGGGGCCCCCGAATCGGCGTAGCGTTGCGGCCATGGGGCGACGACGCATATGTGGCCAGCGTCATCGAGGCGCTCCGCGCCGTCGGGAGTGCGATCGGGGGAACGGTCATCATGTTCGCGTTTCACCCGGAGCGGGATCTCCGGCTGTCACGCGCAGCCGCCGAGGCGCTGGGCGCGCAGATGGCAGCCGATTTGCCCCCGCGCGAAACGATGGCGGCGATCGGCACGGTCGACGTCCTCGTGGGCGTGCGCCTGCACGCGCTGATTTGCGCCGTGGCGATGGGTGTCCCACCGGTGGGCCTGTCCTACGATCCCAAGGTGGACGGTCTGTTCCGCCGGATCGGGGTCGGCTACCTGCTGCCGGTCACCGGGCTGCAGCCGGGGCCGCTCCAGCAGGCGATCCAGTCGGCGTGGAATGCGCGCGAGGAGATCCGTCCCCGGCTGGTGCAGCTGGGCAAGTCACTGCGGGAAGATGCGCTGCGGGCCGCGGACCTTGCCGAAGCGCTCGTGTCCACGGCACCCCGTTAACGGGTATGGAGTTAAGGAGCAGGAGTAGTCCTGACTCCTACGGAATAGGGTGGCGCTAATGGACGGACCCAGAGTCGCAGCATCGGAGCGCCCTGAAATGCCGGAGGTGCTCAAGGTTTCTGCTGACTCAAAACCAAAGGCCGTGGCAGGCGCGCTGGCCGCCGTGTTACGGGAAAGAGGTTCGGTCGAGCTCCAGGCGGTGGGTGCCGGGGCGGTCAATCAGGCCGTCAAAGCCATCGCCATCAGTCGGGGCTTCGTCGCGCCGAACGGCATCGACCTTGTCGCGATTCCCGCGTTTACAAAAGTGATCATCGAAGGCGAGGAACGCACGGCGATCAGGTTCCTCGTGGAAGCCCGCTGAGTTTCCCAGCCGCCTCGCGCACGTCTGCTGTTCCCTCGCGTCTGGACCGATTTCGTTTCGTGATAAGGTAAAGGAGCCATGGAGAGCGGGTACGGCGGCCTCAAAGCGTTCTCCGGCACCGCGAACCGTGCGCTGGGCGAAGAGATCGCGAGTTACCTGAACATTGAGCTGGGCCGCGTGAACATCACGCGGTTCGCCGACGGCGAGATCTACGTCCGGTTCGAAGAGAACGCGCGCGGCGTGGACGCATTTGTGATCCAGCCAGTCTCGCATCCCGTGAATGAGCATCTCATGGAGTTGCTCATCATGATCGACGCGCTGCGACGCGCCTCGGCCGGCCGGATCACGGCCGTCGTGCCCTACTACGGGTACGCGCGCAAGGACAAGAAGGATGCGCCCCGCGAGCCCATCACGGGTCGACTCGTCGCGGATCTGTTGACCACCGCCGGCGCGAACCGCGTCCTCACGGTGGACCTGCACGCGGGACAAATCGAAGGCTTCTTCAACATTCCGGTCGATCACCTGCGCGCGATGCCGTTGTTCGCCGATTACCTTCGGGAGAAGGATCTTCGGAACGCGGTCGTGGTGGCCGCCGACGACGGCGCGGTGAAACGCAGCAAACAGCTCGCCGACCGCCTGGACCTGCCGCTGGCGATCATCTTTCAGCGTCGGGTCGGGAAGGATGCGAAAGAACCGCTGCAGATCGTGGGCGAGGTAGAAGGCCGCACGCCGATCATGGTCGAGGACGTCATCGACACGGCCGGAACTCTGTCCGGTGCGGTGGAAGTCTTGATGGCGAAGGGTGCGCGCCCTGAAGTGTACATTTGCGCGACCCACGCCGTGTTTGCCCCCCCGGCCGTCCAGCGCTTGAGCCGTGAAGAGATCCGCGAAGTCATCGTCACCAACACGATTCCGCTTGAGGCGGAGAAGCGGTTGCCCAAGCTCAGCGTGCTCTCCGCCGCGCCCCTGCTGGCCGAGGCCATCCGCCGCATCCACCTGAACCAGTCCGTCAGCATTCTATTTACATGACGGTCCGCACGCGCTATGCGCCCAGCCCGACCGGATACCTGCACATCGGCGGCGCGTGGATGGCGTTTTTCAACTGGCTGTTCGCGCGCAACCATGTCGGCGCATTCGTGCTCCGCGTCGAAGACACGGACAGAACCCGGTCCAGCGAGGAGTACGAACGCGCCATCTTTGAAGATTTCAAGTGGCTCGGACTTGACTGGGATGAAGGGCCGGACGTCGGAGGGCCCTATGGACCCTACCGGCAAACCGAGCGGATGCATCTATATAGGAAGTACGCCGAGGAGCTCCTCGCGCGGGAGGCCGCCTACTATTGTTACTGCACTTCCGAAGAACTGGACGCCGAGCGTGCGCGTGCCCAGGCGGAGAAGCGGCCGTATCGGTATTCCGGCCGGTGCCGCGCGCTGACGGCGCAGCAGCGGGCGGAGTTCGAGCGCCAGGGCCGGCGGCCCACGATCCGGCTGCGCGTCCACGACTACGGTGAGACCATTGTGGTGGATGACCTGGTGCGCGGCCGAGTGGAGTTCGATCCGGAGCACCTCGATGACTACATCATCGTGCGATCCGACGGCTCGCCCCTGTACAACTTTGCCAACGTCGTGGACGACCACACCATGGCGATCACCCACATCATCCGGGGCATCGAACATCTTTCGAACACTCCCAAGCAGTGGGTGATGTACCGGGCCCTCGGATGGGAGCCCCCGCAGGTCGCGCATCTCTCGAATATCCTCGGCAGCGACAAGAAGAAGCTCAGCAAACGGACCGGCGACACCGCCGTGCGTGACTATAAGAAGGAAGGATTCATCCCCGAGGCCCTGCTGAACTTCTTCGCGCTGATGGCCTGGTACCCTGAGGAGAATCGGGAGATTTTCTCCGTGCGGGAGCTGGTCGAGAAGTTCCGCATCGAGGACCTCGGCAAGGCCTCGCCGGTGTTCGACACGGCCAAGCTCACCTGGATGAACGGCGTCTACATGCGTGAGATGCTCAACCGGGAGCCTGAGCGCGTCGTGGAGGCCTGTCTCGAACCCCTGCGCAGCGCCGGATTACTCGATGGGCAGGTCACACCCGAGACGCGGGACTACATCCGGCGCGTCATCGACGTGCTGGGAGACCGGATCAAGGTGGGCCGCGACATCGTGGCGTATGGGGACTTCTTCTTCAAAGACGGGATTGAGTATGAGCCGGAGGCCGCCCGCCGCTACCTCAGCAATCCCGCCATCGGCCCGGTCCTGGCGGCCTTGCAGGAGCGGGTGACCCGCGCTCCGGCGTTGGGTTCGGCCGAAGCGGAGGCCGTTACTCGCGATCTGGCGGCGGAGCGGGGGATGGAGGCCCGCGAGATCGTCCATCCTACGCGCGTCGCGCTCACCGGCAAGACTGTCGGGCCGGGCCTCTTCGAGCTGATGGCGCTACTGGGCAAGGACCGGGTCGCCAGGCGTCTGGAGGCTGCCGTCGAGTACGTGCGGAAACACGGCGCCTCCAACCACTGATTGCTGCCTCAGACTCCACTCACCGCCTTCGCGAGTCCATTCGAATGACTGTTGCGGCCCGTTAAGACCGAATTGCGGACGTCTGCACGAGCATAGTCTACCCTCTGTCCAACCCCGCCGCGCCACGCGCGGGCGCAACCGGGCGGGGACCTCAAGGGGGTAAGCGAGATGATGAGGAAGGTCGCGTGTCTGTTGACGCTCGTCCTGTTGGTCGTGAACTTCTTCCAGCCGGTAGTGACGTTCTTCCCCCATCGCGGCGCGGAGTGGACGGCGCCGTGGCCTATGCGGATCGCGCAGGCGAGCATCACCACGGCGTACCCCACAATGGAGGAATTGGAGCGCTGGGTGGCGTTTGCCATGCTCGCGTTCCTGTTCGAGCGGTTCGCCTTCAACCTGGAGCGTACACTCGAATTGGTTCGCGAGATCATTGATAGATGAAGGACAGCGCGCTCTACATGGCCCTGGGAGTTGCATCAGGACTGCTGCTGGCGCGGATCGTGCCGAACGTTTGGTGGGCGAACCTGCTGACGGTCGGGTTGCTCCTGGCTATTTGGCTCTGCATAAAGTGGCGGCAGCGACACGCTTAGCCTTCCTGCCGCGTTGGAAACGGAGAGGGGGCCACGCGGGAAAAACTGCTCGCGATGGCCCCCGTCCTGATTGGAAACCTCGTGGTGGGTTTACCCGCACTGGTACATTCGCTTTCACTCTCCAGGCGGCGTCCGCCTGGCGTTTGGCCGGCGCCGGCTGCAGGAGTGGGCGGATCACATTCTCAGCTTGATGCGGAATGCTGACGACGGCTGGGTCTATTTCAACAACGACGCACAGGGCGCCCGCCATTCACGATGCAAAGACGCTGCAGGAGCTTCTCAACTCGGTCCGGACCTAGTTCTGTTCGGTGATCAAAACGGGTTAGGACTCCCCAAATGGCCCTGTCACTTCTATAATGAGGGATGGTCTTCCGCTGGGGGATCGTCTAGTGGTAGGACGGCGGGCTCTGGACCCGTTAGCGGGGGTTCGAATCCTCCTCCCCCAGCCATCGTGTATGACCCCTCACTTTTGCCAATACTTCAAACGGCGGAAACAGGTTCAGACGGGCGTTTCGGTCTTTCAATGTGGCGTTCGAAGCG
>Ga0209845_1000024_pt1 | contig 17334 bp, 16 predicted proteins | sample GWRWS2_50_60_FD_187239 | JGI IMG/M metagenome (GOLD analysis project Ga0209845, IMG submission 187239) | Riverbed sediment microbial communities from areas with vegetation nearby in Columbia River, Washington, USA - GW-RW S2_50_60 (SPAdes)... | ecosystem: Environmental > Aquatic > Freshwater >... | reverse complement strand
GAGGTCGCCGCCTACGTCGCCCACTGGACGGAGCACCGCGAGGAGTTACCATACGAGACGGACGGCGTGGTCGTCAAGGTCAACGACTTCCGCCAGCAGGCGGAACTAGGAGCGACCAGCCACTCGCCGCGCTGGGCGATCGCCTACAAGTTTCCGGCGGAACAGGCCATCACGCGCGTAAAGGACATCCGCGTCTACGTCGGGCGCACGGGCGCGCTGACCCCCGTCGCCGAGCTCGAACCGGTGCGGGTCTCGGGCGTTACCGTCACGAGCGCCACCCTCCATAACGAAGATGACGTGCGCCGCAAAGACGTGCGCATTGGCGACACGATCGTGGTACAGCGGGCGGGCGAGGTGATCCCCGATGTGGTGCGCGTCCTGCTGGAACGGCGCACGGGTGGGGAGCGCGCGTGGACGATGCCGTCCACCTGTCCGGCCTGCGGCACCAAAGTGGTCCGGCCGGAAGGCGAGGTGGTCGCCCGCTGCATCAACGCGTCCTGCCCCGCGCAGGTGCTGGGAGGACTCATTCACTTTTGCTCGCGGGGCGCGATGAACATCGACCGGGTCGGCCCGAAGCTGCTCATCCAGCTGCTGGACCGCGGGTTGATCAAGGACGCCAGTGACCTCTATCGGTTGAAGAAGGAGCAACTGATCGAGCTGGAACGGATGGCGGAGAGGTCGGCCCAGAATGTCCTCGATTCCATCGAGGGGAGCAGGCGTACGACGCTCGACCGTCTCCTGTATGCACTCGGGATCCGCCACGTCGGCGGGCACATCGCCGAACTGCTGGCCGCGCACTTCCGAGACGTGCGTGCAGTCATGGCGGCGAGCTTCGAGCAGATTCGCGACGTCGAAGGTATTGGCCCGACGATCGCGGAGAGTGTGGCGCTGTTCTTCCGGCAGCCTCAGAACGCTGCGCTGGTGCGCAACCTCCTCGAGCGGGGCGTTCGGCCCGCCGCCCCGGCCCGCGCCGGACCCGGGCCGCTCACCGGCAAGCAGGTCGTCATTACCGGCTCATTGTCCCGCTTCACCCGGCCTCAGGCCGAGCAACTGGTGCGCGATCGCGGCGGAAAGATCGGTGGTTCGATCTCGCGAAAGACCGATGTCCTCGTCGTGGGCGAAGATCCCGGGTCAAAGCTGGAGAAGGCAAAGAAGCTGGGCGTCAGAACGTTGACAGAAGCCGAATTCGTCAAACTGCTCGGGCTGTGATCGCTCGCATGCGCGCGCGGCCGCTTCTACTGTTGTGTATCGTCCTCGCCGTGTTCGGATGCCGCCCGCGTCCCGACACCGCGGTGGTCTCGGTGTTCTTCACCAGGAGCGACGGCAATGCCATCACGCTCGTGGAGGTGCGCCGCACGGTGCCCCGCGGGGCGACCGAGGCGATGCTGGCCGCCGCCCTGAACGAGCTGCTCAACGGTCTTACTGCAGAGGAACGCGCCAGAGGACTGTCCAGCTCCATCCCCCCGAAGACGCGGTTGCGTGCGGTCCAGGTCAGGAACGGCGTCGTCCGCGCCGACTTCACGCGCGAGGTGGAGGCCGGCGGCGGAAGCGCCAGCATGCTGGGACGATTCTGGCAGGTCGTCTACACCGCCACGCAGTTCAAGGAGGCGCCCAAGGTCCAGATCCTCATCGAAGGGCAAGAGCGTGAGGCCATGGGCGGCGAAGGGGTGATCATCGGGCAACCCGTCTCGCGCCCGCCGACGCAACCCCGCTTCTAGCCTCTGACCGCAGGAAAGACCGCATCACCAGGGAATCCCACATCCAACACGTCGTCGCGGGTCCGTGCCGAGCGAAGTATTCGCCGAAGACATCGAGGCACTGCTGGAGCGGCTGGATGGGGTCACCGCCGCTCGCGTTGTCGCTACGGACGCGGGCGAGATCGACCGCATCTACGTCACCGCTTCGGCTGAGAAGGACGAGTCGAAAGTCCGCCACAGCGTCGCCGCAGCGCTCATGTCCCGGTACTCGCTCGCCGTGGACAACTGGCGAATCCGCGTGGCGAGGCTGCGTCGCGATCAGCCCGCCCGGTCTCGCTGGTACATGCAGAAGGTCGAGGAGATCCTCAGCGCGACTGAGACCAAGGTCACCGTCGAGTTACGGACGGACGAAGGCACGGTCGCCGCGCTCGTCGGCCGCGCCCGCGGACTGACCGATGCAGCCGGGCGGCTGCGTACCGCGGCGCAGGCCACGCTGGATGCGCTGAAGTCGCTCTTCGAGGCCGAAGACCGGCGCGCGACCGTGGAGTCGATCGTCCCGGTCGCGCTGACCGCGGGCAAGGCCATGGTCGTGGCGATTACAATCTCCGGCGCCTCCGCGTCCGACCGCTATGTCGGGACGGCGATGGTTGAAGGCAGTGAGACCGAAGCGGCCATCGGCGCGACACTGGACGCGGTGACGAAGCGTGGCACGGGGCTGGTACGGCGGGGGTGGGCGATGCGGGATCGCCGCGAAGAGCTCGAGTCGATGGAAGACCATTACCGCCGCCTGCGCGAGCCGCAGCGGCGTATGCCGCTGGCGGCGCGTCCGGCCGAGTCGGGGCTCGAAGTGGAGGCGTTGACCGACACGCTGCAGGCGGACGGTATCGAATCAGCGACGCTCGAAGCAGAGGACGTCGAGACAGAGACCGTGGACACAAGGCCGCTCGATCGCGTCCCAGCGCGGACCGTTGTGGAGATTCCCGCGGCCGCTCCTGTCGAGGCGGGCCCCGTGGAGACGCGAGATGAGGACGGCTGGCAAATCAGGCCCGAACGACCGGGGGGTGCTGAAGTGGCTCAACCAATGAACCGGCAGCAGGACATGGAGCGGAACCGCTTTGCTCCGAAGAGCTCGATGGAAGATGACTTCTTCCGTCACCTGGTGGCCACCGGGATCCCGGTGCACATTCGATGCCGAGATGGATACGAGATTCTCGAGGGTATCCTCAAGGACTTCGGTACGTATAGCCTGCTCGTCGAGACCGACGCCGGACGGGAGCTTGTCTTCAAGCACGGGATCATCACCATCCGGCCGATGACCGCGAGGACTGTCCAGGAATAGATAGCCCCTGATGGGTGACGATCGCCTCTCCGACCTGCGCCGGCGCAAGGATCGCATTCGGGCGCTGGGCGGGCCGGAGCGCATCCAGCGACAGCACGATCAGGGCAAGCTCACCGCGCGCGAGCGCCTCGACCACCTGCTGGACCCCGGATCGTTCGTCGAGCTTGATGCGTTTGTGACGCACCAGGCCCGCCAGTTCGGCATGGAGCGTGTGGAAGCGCCCGCCGACGGCGTCGTCACCGGCTATGGCACCATTGCCGGCCGCACCGTGTACGTGTTCTCCCAGGACTTTACCGTGCTGGGGGGGTCGCTCGGCTCCTCGCATGCCGGCAAGATCTGCAAGGTGATGGACCTGGCGATGCGCACCGGCGCGCCGATGATCGGGTTGAACGACTCCGGCGGCGCGCGGATCCAGGAGGGCGTGGACAGCCTGGGCGGCTACGCGGAGATTTTCTACCGCAACACGATGGCGAGCGGCGTGATCCCGCAGATCTCGGCCATCATGGGTCCCTGCGCCGGCGGCGCCGTGTACTCTCCCGCCATCACCGACTTCACGATCATGGTGCGCGGGACGAGCTACATGTTCGTCACCGGTCCGCAGGTCGTGCGCACCGTGACCCGTGAGGAAGTTGGGTTCGAGGAGCTCGGCGGGGCCGAGGTGCACGCGGGCGCGAGCGGCGTCGCGCACTTTGTCGCCGAAGACGACATGGACTGCCTGCAGCAGATCCGCCGTCTGCTGTCCTACGTACCGCAGAACAACCTCGAGGATCCGCCGCGGGCGCCGTCGACCGACGATCCCGCCCGCATGGACGATGCGCTGAACGGGATCGTTCCCGGGGATCCCATCAAGCCCTACGACATGTCCGAGGTGATCCGCCGGGTTGTCGACACGGACTCGTTCTTCGAGGTGCACGCCCGCTTCGCCCAAAACCTGATCACAGGATTCGCCCGCCTGGACGGCCGGGCCGTGGGCGTGGTCGCGCAGCAGCCGGGCGTTCTGGCCGGCGTCCTGGACATTGCTTCGAGCACCAAAGGCGCGCGATTCATCCGGTTCTGCGACGCCTTCAACATTCCGCTGGTGACGTTCGTGGACGTGCCGGGATTTCTCCCCGGCGTGGGCCAGGAACACGGCGGGATCATCCGCCACGGCGCCAAGCTCCTCTTCGCATACTGCGAGGCCACCGTTCCCAAGATCGCCGTCGTCACGCGCAAGGCGTACGGCGGCGCCTACGACGTGATGTCGAGCAAGCACATCCGCGGCGACATCAACCTGGCGTGGCCCACTGCCGAGATCGCGGTGATGGGCCCGGAGGGCGCGATCGAGATCATCTACCGCAAGGAGCTGGCGGAGGCGAAGGACGCGGCCGCCCTGCGCGCGCGCCTCGTCGCGGATTACCGCGCCCAGTTCAGCAACCCCTACATTGCCGCGACCCGGGGCTACATCGACGACGTGATCGAGCCGCGCGAGACGCGCCCACGACTCATCTCGGCGCTCGCTGCGCTGGAGTCGAAGCGGCAAAGCTTGCCGAGAAAGAAGCACGGCAACATACCACTGTAGGGACAACTGCCATCGCTCGTCGCGAAGCGACTCACGATAACATGACAAGGAATCTCCGGGTGCGTGAGTAGAACAGTCTACGAAGATTCTCCCTCCACCGCCATGCAAGAACATTTGACGTCGGTAAAGCTTGAGTACGTGTCTCCCGACGACCGGAAGTTTCGGGAGTGGTTGCGCCGCTACCGCGAAGAGATCGTCGGCGAGCCGCCGCCGGACGAATGGCTCGATGGCTACATCCGCCACATCTTCAACGAGCAGGGGAAGAGCCGCCACATCTGGTGGGCGGTGGAAGAGGGACGCCGCATCGGCTTTGCGGTGGCGATTCTGAGCGCGCAGGCGTCGGACCGCCAGCGCATCCAGGGGACCATCGCCGAGTTTTTCGTGTATCCTGAGTATCGCCGCGAGGGCTACGGCCGTCGCATGGCTGAGGCCGTGATTGAATTCCTGAACGGCCAGGGCGCCAACGATATCCACGCCTCGGTCACCGCGGGCAACGTCCGCGGCCTGCGCTTCTGGGAAGCCTGCAGCTTCATGATCTCCCGCTACGTGCTCGTGCACCGGCCGGGTCTGCGCCGGGAAGAGGAAGACGAGGACGAGCTCTAGCTCCTCTGTCCTCATCGCCAACCGGGGTGAGATCGCGGTGCGCATCATCCGCGCGTGCCGCGACCTTGGGCTGCGCGCGGTCGCCGTGTACTCTCCGGTCGATCGCCATGCCCCACACGTGCGCCTGGCCGACGAGGCCCACCCTCTGCCCGGCGATCCCCCGGCGGACAGTTATCTCAACGCCGGCGCGCTGATCGACATCGCCCGATCCGCCCGCGTTCACGCGCTGCACCCCGGCTACGGATTCCTTGCGGAGAATGCCGCATTCGCCCGCGCCTGTGAAGCCGCCGGCGTGGTCTTCGTCGGGCCGCCGGCCGATGTGCTTGCCGCGTGCGGCGACAAGGCGCAGACGCGTGACCGTCTGGCTGCCGCCGGTGTCCCGGTGCTGCCGGGCACCGGGCCGCTCGCCGACCGGGAGATCGCGGCCGCAGCAGCGGAGCTCGGATTTCCTCTGCTCATCAAGGCCGCAGGCGGCGGGGGCGGCAAAGGCATCCACCTCGTGGGCGCGCGGCACGAACTCGACCACAGCGTGCGTATTGCACGCGGCGAGGCAAAGGCGGCGTTTGGAGACGACCGGATCTACCTGGAACGGTGGCTTGGGGATGCGCGGCATGTGGAAGTGCAAATCTTGGCCGACCGCAGGGGCGCGATCGTGGCGCTGGGAGAACGGGACTGCTCGGTGCAGCGCCGGCACCAGAAATTGATCGAGGAGACGCCTGCCGGGGGCCTCGATCGGGATGTGCGAGGACGCCTGCTCGAGGCCGCCGTGGCAGGCGCGAAAGCGATCGGGTACGTAAACGCCGGGACGTTCGAATTCCTGGTGAAGGGGAGCGACTTCTTCTTCCTCGAGGTCAACGCCCGCCTGCAGGTGGAACACCCGATCACCGAAGCCGTGACGGGTCTGGATCTCGTCGCCGAGCAACTGCGGATCTCACAGGGGGGCGCGCTGTCCCTCGCAGAGTCACCTGTTCCACGCGGACACGCGATTGAGTGCAGGATTAGCGCAGAGGATCCGCATGAGGCCTTCCTCCCATCGATCGGCCGTATCGAAGCGGTGGTCGAGCCCTCGGGCCCCGGCGTGCGCGTGGACAGCGGGATGCTGCCCGGGCTGGAGGTCACACGGCACTACGATCCGCTGCTCGCCAAGGTGATCACCTGGGGAATGACACGCGAAGATGCGATCACCCGGATGCGCCGCGCACTCTCGGAAATGGCCGTGGCGGGTATCGCCACGACCCTGCCGTTCCACTTGTGGGCGCTTGGCGATTCGGAGTTCGCATCGAGCCGCCACACAACGGGTTTCGTATCTCGTTGGGAGACTCGCGTGCAGGGACGACACGAGCTCGAGGCCGTCATCGCCGCGGCCGCGGCGGCCTTTCAGGAGGAGCAGGAACTGCGCCTGCCTTATGCCCCGGCGCCGCGACGGTGGATCAACGCCGCCCGAGAGGAAGGCCTGCGCGATGCCTGAGTACTCGGTGGTGTACGGCAGCCGCACCGTTATCGTGAGCGTGGCGCGCGAGGGCGCGGGATTGCGCGTGGCGGTCGATGGGCAGACCTACCCGATCGCCTTCGAGCGCCGGCTCGGCACGACGCACTACGTGCTGACCCGCGACACGTCGGCTACGCCTGTGGTCATCCGAACAGACGGCGACGAGTGCCTGGTGGGGATCGCCGATGAACAGTACCGCCTGCGCGTGACGCGCCGCGTGCCGATCGCCCGCAAAAGCGTGGCGGCCGCGGCGGTGAGCTCGCGTGAGGTCAGAGCACCGATGCCGGGGCTGGTCGTGTCGGTCCAGGTGGTGGTCGGCGAAAGAGTGGAGGCCGGCCGGCCGCTGGCCATCGTCGAGGCGATGAAGATGCAGAGTGAGATCCGCGCGCCGGTCGCCGGCCGGGTGTCGGCGGTGCGCGCCCGGGCAGGCCAGGAGGTGATGGGGGGAGCGGTGTTGCTGACAATCGAACCTTCCGGGTGACCGACAATGTCGATGGACGGCGGCGAGCGGAAAGCCAGACACCAGACCCCCGACGGGGTGGAGATCAAACGCGTCTACACGCCTGACGACTCTCTCCCCGGCGGCGGCCACGATCCCGGAGTGCCGGGAGAGTTCCCGTATACCCGCGGGATTCATCCCACGATGTACCGTGGCCGGCTGTGGACGATGCGCCAGTATGCAGGATTCGGCGCAGCCGAGGAGACCAACCGCCGCTTTCGCCTGCTGCTCAGCGAAGGCCAGACGGGGCTCTCTATCGCATTCGACCTGCCCACGCAGATGGGATACGACTCCGACCACCCGCGGGCCGAGGGGGAGGTCGGCAAAGCGGGCGTGGCGATCGACTCGCTTGCGGACATGGAAGCCCTGCTGGCGGGCATTCCGCTCGAGCGCGTGACAACCTCCATGACGATCAACGCCACGGCGTCGATCCTTCTCGCCATGTATGTCGCCGTCGCGGAACGGCAGGGCGTGAGTCCTGACGCGGTCGGCGGCACCACGCAGAATGACATCCTCAAGGAGTACATCGCCCGCGGGACGTACATCTTTCCGCCCCAGCCGTCTCTCCGCCTCATCACCGACGTCTTTGCGTTCTGTGTGGAGCGGTTGCCCAGGTGGAACCCGATCAGCATCAGCGGCTATCACATTCGCGAGGCCGGCGCCACGGCCGTCCAGGAGGTCGCGTTCACGCTGGCCGATGCGATGACCTATGTGCAGGCCGCCGCGGAGCGCGGCCTGGGGGTTGACCGGATTGCCCCCAGGCTATCGTTTTTCTTCGCAGCGCAGATGAACCTGTTGGAGGAAGTCGCCAAGTTCCGCGCGGCGCGGCGGCTGTGGGCGCGGATCATGCGCGAGCGCTTCAGAGCGAAGGACCCCCGCGCGTGGATGCTCCGTTTCCACACCCAGACGGCGGGCGTGGCGCTTACGGCTCAGCAACCCCACAACAATGTCGTCCGGGTGGCGATGCAGGCGCTGGCCGCGGTGCTGGGCGGGACGCAATCCCTGCACACCAACGCGATGGACGAGGCGCTCGCGCTCCCCACAGAGCCGTCCGCGCTGCTCGCGCTGCGGACCCAGCAGATCCTGGCCCACGAGAGCGGCGTCGCCGATACGGTCGATCCCCTGGGCGGCGCGTACTACATCGAGCACCTCACGGGCGAGATCGAGCGGCTCGCCGGAGACCTGATCGGGGAGATCGAGGCGGCGGGCGGCGTGCTGCGCGCGCTGGAGACCGGCTTCATCCAGCGCCAGATCGCGGAGTCGGCCTACCGCGAGTCCCAGCGTGTGGAGCGCGGCGAGCAGGTCATCGTCGGCGTCAACCAGTTCCAGTCCGATGAATCGATCCGTCCCCACATCCTGCGCGTTCCCGAGGAAGCGGTGGAGCGGCAGAAGGCTCATTTGGCCAGAGTCCGACGCGAGCGCGACGGCGCGGCTGTGGAGACGGCGTTGCTTCGGCTCCGTGATGCCGCGCAGGGCAAAGACAATCTCATGCCCTACATTGTCGACGCCGTGCGAGCCTACGCGACGATCGGCGAGATTTGCGCCACGCTGCGCGCGGTCTTCGGCGTGCACCGTCCGGCGGTGACCGTCTAAACGTGGCGCTGCTCGACGACGCCTTATCCGGGTCGCCTCAGGCGGTGGCGCGCGTCATCTCGCTCGTGGAGGACGGCTCCTCTGAGGGGTACGCGCTTCTCCGCCAGCTGCATCCCCGCACGGGCCGCGGCTACACCGTCGGCATCACCGGCCCGCCGGGCGCGGGCAAGAGCACGATCGTCGACTCCCTCACCCGGACGCTCCGTACGCAGGGGAAGAGGGTCGCGGTTGTCGCCGTCGATCCCACCAGCCCGTTCACGGGCGGCGCCCTGCTCGGCGACCGGATCCGCATGCAGGACCATGCCACCGATCCGGGCGTCTTCATCCGCAGTATGGCCACGCGGGGGAGCCTGGGCGGTCTGGCGCCGGCGACCTCCGACGTGGTTCGCATCCTCGATGCGATGGGCTACGACGTCATCTTCATCGAGACGGTCGGGACCGGTCAGGCCGAAGTCGATGTCGTGCGCGCGGCCGACACGGTCGTGATCGTCCTGGTGCCCGGGCTCGGGGACGCGGTCCAGACGATGAAGGCCGGGATTATGGAAATCGGCGAGGTCTTCGTGATCAACAAGGCCGACCAGGGCGACGCCGACCGCACGCTCACCGACGTGAAGATGATGCTGGGCCTCAACCCGAAGCCGGATGACTGGAAGCCGCCTGTGCTGAAGGCGGTCGCGACGAGCGGCGAGGGGATTGCCGAACTGCTCGAGGCGATTGGAGCGCACCGCCGCTGGCAGGAGCAGCACGGGCACATCGAGAGGCGGCGCCGCGCGCGGCGTCGCGACGAGATCGTCCGTCTGGTCGAGCTGCGCACGCGCGATCGCGCGCTGGAGGCGGCGCGGCGCAGCGGCCGGCTCGAGATTCTTGCGGAGAAAGTCTTCAACGGGGAACTCGACCCCTACAGCGCGGCGGAGGAGATTCTGCGGAATCTGTGAGACGCGACCCGTGAAAGTCGACCACGTCGGCATCGCGGTGCGAAACATCGAGGATGCGGTGAAGGCCTACACCTCGACCTTCGGCGGCCGCCTCGTGCATCGTGAGGAGCTTGCGGAAGAAGGCGTGACGGTGGCGTTCGTGGACGCGGGCGGTGTATTACTCGAACTGCTGGCCCCCACCGCGGAAGGGGGATCCTTAGGCCGTTTCCTAGAGTCCCGTGGTGGGGGCCTACATCATCTCGCGTTCGAGGTGGCGGACATCCAACGCGCTCTCCGCAACGCGGAGCGGGCCGGACACCTTCCGGTGGATCGCCACCCCCGCCGCGGATCCCGCGGCCGCCTCATCGCGTTCCTGCATCCGTCCACCGCGGGAGGTGTCCTGATTGAGCTCGTGGAACCGCAGGCGTAGTCTTGCCGTCCCGAATGTTGTGCTGCTATAATTTGCGATGCTCGTGGTTGCGGCGTTCCTCACACTTTCATTCCCGTAGTTACCCGTAGGGGGCGACTCCTGTCCGTTTCGAGAGACAATCGAGTGTGCTCGGAGGTGCGGCGTGGCGCGAGGCATGCCTGTGACTCCGACCTTCCCTGAGAGGTCTGTGAAACCCGGAGTCATCAGCGCGGTGATCGTGTCGGTCGGCCTCTCCTCCGCCTTCGGCGGCGGGATGGGCTACTCAGTGTTACGCAAAGACGTGACGATCGCTTCGACGGCCGGTGTCATCCGGCACACGACCTTCCGCACCACCGTTGGCCACGCCCTCACCGAAGCCAAGGTGGCGTGGGAGCCCGGCGACGAGATCTCGCCCGCGCTCGACGCGCGTCTCACCGAAGGGCTCACCATCGTGATTCGCCAGGCCGTGCCGGTGAATGTGACGGTCGATGGCCGGACCTTCCACCTCGACAGTTCTGCGCCATCAGTAGCCGAGATGCTGGGCCGCCAGGGCATCGCACTCTCCAGTTGGGACAGGGTCTTTCCTTCGCGGGAGGCCGGCCTGACCGCAGGAATGCAGGTTCGGGTGGTGCGCATCCAGCACAAGATTGCCAGCGAGCAGATGGCGATCCCCTATCAAATCCGCAGCTCAATCGATTCCAGGTCTCCGCGCGGCATCGTGCGCGTGCTGTCGCCGGGCCGGTTGGGCTTGAAGGAATATGTCTGGAAGATCACCATTGCCGACGGCGAGGTGATCGCCCGCACCCCGATCGGCTGGCGGCTCGTTCGCCGGCCGATCGACCGGATCGTCACCGTCGGCACCCAGAGCCTGATTGCCTCCCGGGGGCAGTTCGCGGGGAAGGAGTACTTCGACCTGATCGCCACCGGATACTCACCATTTTGCTGCAAAGGTGTGGACGATGTCACCGCACTGGGTGTGCGCGCGGGGTATGGGGTCGTGGCGGTGGATCCCAAGGTCATCCCGCTGGGGAGCCGGCTCTACATCGAGGGGTACGGCTACGCGCTGGCCGCGGACACGGGAAGCGCGATCAAGGGCATGCGCATCGATCTCGGATTCGACACGAAGCGCCAGGCCATTACGTTCGGACGCCGGCCCATCCGCGTCTACGTCATCCAGAAAAAGCAGCGACGCAAGTAGCACCGCGTGACTGATCTCGCCTCTCCGGGTGGAACGGCGCGTGTGCTCAAGGCCTACGGGCTCCATCCCCGGCGCCGCTTCGGCCAGCACTTCCTGATCAGCCGCCGCGTCCTGGATCGTCTCCTGGAAACGGCGGCGCTCACTTCCCAGGAGGGCGTCCTCGAGATTGGGGCGGGGATCGGAACTCTCACCGTGCCGCTGGCGGAGGTGGCGGGCGGCGTGGTAGCCGTCGAGATCGACCAGGACCTCCTGCCCGCGCTTCGCGACGCCGTCGCCCGTTTCTCAGGTGTCACCGTCGTGCAGGGCGATGCCATGTCGTTGGATCTCCCCCGGTTGGTCGCCCCTCTGCCACTTCCCCGCAAGGCGGTCAGCAATCTGCCCTACAATATCGCTTCGCCCCTGATCGTCACGCTGCTGGAGCGGCCGCTGGGATTTACGCGGATGGTATTCACCGTGCAGAGGGAAGTTGCTGAACGGCTCGCCGCGGCGCCCGGCGGAAAGGATTATGGGGCTCTGTCCGTGGCCGTGCAGTATCGGGCGGCGGCACGTATCGTCATGCGGGTGCCCAGCACGGCGTTCTACCCGCCGCCGGACGTCGAGTCGGCCGTCGTCCTGTTGGAGGTCAGGCCGAAGCCCGCCGTTCACGTCGATGACGAGGCGGTGTTCTTTCGCGTGGTCCGGGGGGCGTTCGCGCACCGCCGTAAGACGCTGCGAAACACTCTGGCCGGTGCCCTCGACCTCGATCCGGCGATTGTCGACGCGGCGACGAAGCAGGCGGGAATCGACCCGACCCGGCGGGGTGAGACACTCACCCTCGACGAGTTCGCCTCGCTCTCGCAATCAATGGCTGACGTGGCACTCCGGAGGTAAAGAGTGCGCAGAAGGGAACAAGACTAGTGATGGAGGATCTCGCCGAGTTCTACTCCGCCAGCGCGCGTGTAATGACCCGCTCGCTCATCCGGGAGCTCCTCAAGCTCACCCGCCGGGCCAACGTCATCTCCTTCGCCGGCGGCCTTCCCGACCCGTCGACTTTCCCGGTGGACGAACTGAAGGCCATTACTGCGTTGATCCTCGAACGCGAGCCGCACCTTGCCCTGCAGTACGGCCCAACGGAGGGCGACCCCCGGCTGCGCGAGGAGCTGGTGCGGTGGATGGCCAAGGACGGGATCGCCGCGACGCGCGACCGGGTGCTCATCACCACCGGATCCCAGCAGGGGCTGGACATCATCGGCCGCGTCTTCCTCGATCCCGGCGACGTGGTGGTGCTCGAGCGCCCGTCGTACATGGCCGCCCTGCAGGTGTTCCGCAGCTATCGTGTTGAGATGGTGGGGGTGCCACAGGACGACGACGGTCTGCGGCCTGAGCTGCTCGAGGAGACGCTGGCGGCTCTGGCGCGCAGCGGGAAGCGCGTCAAGATCATCTATGTGGTCCCCGACTTCCAGAATCCCTCAGGCGTCACGTTGAGCGAGAAGCGCCGGCAGCGCGTGCTCGATCTGGCACGCGAGTATCACACCCTCGTCGTCGAGGACAGTCCATACCGCGAGCTGGCGTTTGAAGGAGCACCGCCCCCGCCGCTCGCCGCGCTGGACGGTGAGGGCCGCGTCATCTACCTCTCGACGTTCAGCAAGACCCTCTGCCCCGGGTTGCGCATCGCCTGGATGGCGGCCGGTGAGGACCTCATCCAGCAATGCGTCACGGCGAAACAGGCAATGGACCTGTGCTGCCCGGCTTTCACCCAGGCTATCGCCGCGGAGTTCTGCGCGCAGGGCCACATCTACACGCGCATCCCGCCGATTACCGCCCTCTACCGCAGGAAGCGGGACGTCATGCTGAGCGCACTGACACGGGAGATGCCCAAAGGCGTGACCTGGACACGGCCGCAGGGGGGGTTGTTCCTCTGGGTACGGCTGCCGGAAGGCATGGATACCGAGCAGCTGCTCGGCCCCGCCGTGGAGGAGGAAGGCATCGCGTACGTCGTGGGTTCAGGATTTCATGCGGACGGCACCGGCAAGAATACGATGCGCCTGAACTTCTCCTACCCGTCCGAAGAGAACATCGAGGAAGGGATCCGCAGGCTCGCCCGCCTGGTCAAGAGGCGCCTACCCACACTAACGCCCGCACCGTAGAAGCCATTTAACGCTGATGTCCGCGGATTGGTCGTGCCCGCAGGGGCACGGCCGGCTGCGGCCGGCCGGCCGTCAACTGTCGCAGGAAGCCGCTCAGATCTCGAGCGACGACCACTGTGATGTCCGCGCCCCCGCCCGGCTCGCGGGTGACCGGCTTGCTCCCGAGCAATTCCGCGAGCAGCTGCGCCACTTCGCTCCGCCCGCTCCGGTCGATGACCGTTGTGGTCTGAAGGAGGGTCCCCGCAGTCTCGACCCGCACGATGTGAAACCCCAACCGCTCCAACCGCTCCGCCGTCTGCCGGCCCAACCCGGGAATGCCGCTGGCATTGAGGACCTCGATGCCCGTGTTCGCCAGCAGTTGCGGGGTCACTCCGTAGAACATCTCCAGCAGCGCCTGGCGGATCTGGCCGGCGTCAGGCTCCCAGTAAATCTCGCCGAAGCTGCCGGGCAGGGTGCGGAAATTCAGCTCGGCGCCCTCCATGCGAGAGGTGAACATGCCGAGGGTGATGAGTTCGGTCATGGAGAGGTTGGTCTGAGTGTTTTCCACAAACGCCCGCAGCAGCGCGGGGGCCGAGAACACCGTGGAGGGGGACTTCAGTTTGTCGAACAGGGTGAGCAGCAACTTCTGCTGCCGCGCCACGCGGCCGATGTCGCCCAACTCGTCCCGGCGGAAGCGGATGTAGTGCGTGGCCTGCTCGCCGTTGAGGATCTGGCGGCCCTTCTTCAAGTCTATGTAGAGACCGGCCCACGTGTCGGTGTACTTCATGTCCCGCTCGACATCGACCTCGATGCCGCCGATCGCGTCGATGATATGCGCGAACGAGTTGGCGCCGAGTTTCACGTAGTAATGGACGGGTACTCCCAGCAGGTCCTGAACCGTCCGGACGGTGAGCGAGGGGCCGCCCAACGCGAATGACGAGTTGATCTTCTGCTCTCCTGCCCCGGGCACCACCGCGCGAGTGTCCCTCGGGATGGAGAGCCCGCTGATGCGGTTGCGATGCGGGTCGAAGCTGATCAGTATCAGAGTGTCCGAGCGGGCTACGTTGACAACCTGACGCTTGTTATCCAGCGTAACGTCGACCCCGATGATCAGCATGTTCACCCGCCGCGACAACCGGAGGGGCCAGGCGAACGGGCGGGTGGCTTCGGTCGGCCGCGCCACCACGTCACTTCCGGTGAAGACGTCGCTATGGGTAAATACGTACAGCGCGCCGCCCGCGAAGAGACCCAGGGCGAGGACCGGTAAGCCGATGACGAGGTACCTGGCGTAGATCCACCACCGCGGACGCAGCCTGGGCCGGGGGTCCGGCGGCTGGACCGGGGTCTGGGGCTCGGGCGTCCCCGGCTTCGGAACAGGCGGCTTGTGCTTGGTCATGACCGTGTAGTTCAGACAGGTGGACAGCGCCGTGCCCCGGGAATCCCGGCGCACGGCGCCTTAATCATACGGCATTGCCTGTGCCTGTCAAGGAATGCGCAAGGAATTGACGTGGACGATACCTAAGTGTTAATTACTTACCTCGCGCAGGGGGTACCTAGGCATCCTGCACCGCGTTGAATTGCCGCAGTTCCGCGTCGCCCGTATCGCATTGACTGTCGTTTTGCCCGCCTATCTCCGTGCCAAGTTGATCCATGAGGGGGTGGATTGCTGATGTCTGTCGAGCTGGGCCAGCGTCAGGAGGGAGGAAAGCCCATGAAGGAACTGCATCTCAACGCCTACGCCAAGGTGAACCTCTCGCTCGACGTGGGTCCCGAGCGCTCGGACGGCTACCATGAGATCGAATCCGTGATGCACACCATCTCACTGCACGACTCCATCACGCTGCGGGAAGCCGGGTCGGGCACCGAGGTCGTTGTCAACGACGGCGCCAATGTCCCGACCGATCACCGCAACCTCGTGGCGCGCACGGCCGAGATGCTGCGCGAGATGTTCACCGTGACGCGCCCCGTGCAGATCGAACTGACCAAACGCATCCCGGTGGCCGCAGGGTTGGGCGGCGGCAGCTCGGATGCGGCGGTGACGCTGCTCGGCCTGGTGCAGATGTGGAAGCTGCGGCTCGACGGTCGCGAGTTGCTGGCCCTGGCGACGAAGCTCGGCGCGGACGTGCCCTTCTTCCTCGAAGGAGGCGGCGCCGTGGCGCGCGGCAAGGGCGAGCGGCTGACCTATCTTCCGCCGCTGCCCACCACGTGGATCGTCCTGGCGCGGCCTCGGGTCGAAGTCTCCACGGCATGGGCGTATCGGCAGTTGCCCTCAGGGGGCGTCTCGCCGCGACCTAATACCGCGTCGATGATCGAGGCGGTAAAGCAGGAGGATGTGCGCGAGGTGGGGCGTCTGATGCACAACGTGTTCGAAGATGTGGTGGCACAAACCCACCCGCTGATCAAGGACCTCAAGACCCGTATCCTGCGCGGGGAGTCGTATGGGGCATCGATGAGTGGAACCGGGCCGGCCGTCTTCGGACTGATGGCAAACGAAGCGGCTGCCCGCAAGGTGGCGGACGATCTGCGCGCCGATCCCAATGTGGAAGTGCACGTGACGCGCACGTTCGCCGAGAATCGTTAGACCCGCCCGAGGCAGGCGGAGAGCACGGTAAAGGGGGAGATGCATGCCGCAGGTCGACGTGAATTATCTCGCGGTGATCGTGGCCGCAGTGCTGCAAATGGTTCTTGGATTCCTCTGGTACGGTCCTCTCTTTGGCAAGATGTGGATGGGCTTCATGAAGATCACTCCCTCGAAAGTGAGCCAGCAGGTCATGGTCAGAACCTACGTCTGGACCGCGGTGATGTCGCTGATCACCGCGTACGTGCTGTCCTTGCTGGTGGACTACATGGGTGCGAAAACCGCCGGCGCCGGGCTCGCGGCGGGGTTTTGGCCGTGGCTTGGGTTCGTCGTGCCGGTGACCGCAGCAAGCCTTCTGTATGAGAATCGCCCCTTCGGGCTGTGGGTCCTCAACGCGAGCTACCAGCTGGTGTCCCTCGCGCTGATGGGGGCGCTCCTCGCCGCCTGGGCCTAGGCGGTCCGCATGGGCGATGCCATCGTCCTCGCCGGGGGCGGCGCGGAGCCCGGCCTGGATCCCGCTGTCCCCAACAAGGGATTTCTCGAAGTCGGCGGCAGGCCGCTGCTCTGGTATGTCGTGCGGGCCGTCCGCGCGGCGCCCCACGTGCGGCGCGTGGCGGTGGTCGGACCTCCGGATGCCGTCCGCGCCGCGGCCGGCGACGCGGTGGTGGTGCCTGATGACGGCAGCATCATGGACAACGTCGCGCGCGCGGCCGGGGTCCTGGGCGCCCGCGACCCGATTCTCGTCGTCGCTTCGGACATCCCGTTACTCACCGCCGCGGTCGTAGAGGACTTCCTCGCAGCCTGCGCGAAGGACAGCGCCGATTTCCACTACGCCATCGTTCCCCAGCAGGCTATGGAGCAGCGGTTTCCCGGCGTCCGCAAGACGTTCGTGCGGGTGATCGAGGGGACGTACTGCGGGGGCAATGTGATGCTGTTCAATCCCGCGGTGATGGACCGCGTTCGGCCCTTCGTCGAGCGCGTCGTCGCGGCGCGCAAGAAGCCCTGGCTGCTGGCCCAACTGTTCGGCTGGTCGATTGTGATGAAGTTCGCCTCCGGACGCTTGAGCATCGAGGAGATGGAGGCGAAAGTGACCGAGATCCTCGGGATCACGGCGCGCGCGGTGATCGTGCCGCATCCCGAAGTTGCGATGGACGTGGACGTCGGCAAGCCCGAAAACCTCGAGATGATCCGGAGCGCCCTTCGTGCCTGAACGCCGCAGGGATGGGGCGAGGCTGCGCCGCGGAGAGCGGATGGTGGTGATGGCCCACCATCTGATCAACGCGCCGCACCGACTATTCTCGCTCGGCACTTTTGTGGAGCTGCTCGGCGCGGCGAAGTCCACCATCAGCGAG
>Ga0209845_1000023_pt1 | contig 17431 bp, 18 predicted proteins | sample GWRWS2_50_60_FD_187239 | JGI IMG/M metagenome (GOLD analysis project Ga0209845, IMG submission 187239) | Riverbed sediment microbial communities from areas with vegetation nearby in Columbia River, Washington, USA - GW-RW S2_50_60 (SPAdes)... | ecosystem: Environmental > Aquatic > Freshwater >... | reverse complement strand
GCGCAACGACAAGAAAATATAGGATGCTTCCATTTACTTAGTTGGCTCATCCTGTTATAATTCCTTACACGTTTTGCTCAGGGCGCACAGCCTGCGTCAGAAATCCTGTGTGGCCGAGCGTGAAGAAGGAGAAGCAGCCGATGAGAACCGTGAGAGCGCACACCCTGAGCCGGCCCAGAAAGAAAACCCGTGATCTCGGTCCTCCACCTCGACGCAAGCGTCCCGAGGCCCTGACCAACCGTGAACAGGAGATCCTCCAGCTCATCTGGGGTGGTTTCAAGAATAAGGAAGTCGCTCAGCGCCTCAAGATCAGCGTGAAGACCGTCGAGGCCCACCGAGCCAACATGATGAAGAAGATCCGAGTGTCCAACACGGCCCAACTTCTGAAAGCCGCGATCCAGGGAGGTATGCTCGAGGTCCGCTAGCCAAATCAGCAGAGTTCACCCCGCCCGTTGCCGAACCACTTCGTACAGAACGATCGCCGCCGCAGCTGACACGTTCAGGGATGCCACCTGTCCTCGCATAGGGATACGAGCCCGGTCGTCACATTTCTCTATGACACCAGGCCTGATGCCTTGACCTTCCCCGCCGAAGACCAGTGCGATAGGCCCCCGCAGATCCAGGGCTGTGTAGGGTTTGGACGCCGCGAGATCCACTGCATAGACCCAGAGCCCAGCCGCCTGCAGCCCCTCAATCAGTCGAGATACATTCTGCGCGCGCCCGACCCTCAGGTGCTCTAGCGCCCCGGCAGAAGCCTTCGCGACCGTTCCCGTCAGCCCCACCGAACGACGATCTGGAACAAAGACCCCATGGGCACCAGCCGCCTCAGCGGTTCGAAGAACGGCACCTAGGTTGTGCGGGTCTTCGATTCCGTCCAGGATCACCACCAAGGGGGGCTCGTTGCGCGTATGCGCGTAGTCCAGAATTTCGTCCTGATCCGCGTAGGCTTTTGCTGCAACCAGCCCGATGACACCCTGATGCTTGCCGTCCGGAACCAGCCGATCCAGAACCGGACGCGGCTCGAGATGGACCGGGATCTTCGCTGATCGAGCCAATCTGACCAGATCCGCAAACTGACGATCTTGCCGGATGACCAAAATCCGCAAGAGCGAGCGCGTACCAGCTCGGAGGGCTTCCCGTACCGCATGGAGTCCATACAGGAGCTCGTGGGAATTACCGCTTCCAGCGACTGGTGCCATCCGGTCGATCCTCGATCGTAATACCGAATGAGGCAAGTTCCGCTCGGATCTCATCGGCCCTCTTAAAATCCTTTCGGCGTCGAGCTTCATTCCGTTCGTCTACCTTCCGTTGGATCTCTTTCTCTTCATCAATCAACGGTAATGGCGGCTCTGTGATCGTAACTCCGGATGTCGGGCGCCATTCCTTCGGTTGCGACGGGAAGCTCGTCTGCATGCCCTGGCCCATCCAACCGGTTGGCACGTTAAATTCCCAGTCCTTCACCCTTATCTGGAAAAGCCCAAACACAGTGCCGTGCTTTCGAAAGGCCTTGACCGTTCTCTCTCGCACCTGCCGTGACAATCCGCTTTCAGGCAATCTATTTATTTCCCCTCGCAAGCGATGGAGTGCTGCAATAGCCGCGGGCGTGTTGAAGTCATCATCCATTGCTTGACAGAAACCGTTCTTCAACTCCTCGATGACTTGTTTCACCCTTACATCTACATCACTCGTTGTGGTCTCAACCGATGATTCCCGAAGCCGCTTGAATAAATCGTAGAAACCATCCAGTGCACTCTTGGCTTCCTGCAAACCGACATCTGAAAAATCCAACGGACTTCTGTAATGGGTGGTCAACAGAAAATACCGAAGCGCTTCTGCAGTCAATCGATCACGTTTGCGCTCATCATTGGTGCGCCATTTCCTATTCCATTTTTCAAAAATCTCCCGGATCGTGAAGAAATTCCCCAGTGACTTGGACATCTTCTCTTGATTGATCTGCACGAATCCGTTGTGCACCCAATACCGGGCGAACTCCTTCCCGGTCGCCGCACAGGACTGGGCGATCTCGTTCTCGTGGTGGGGGAAGATCAGGTCCATGCCTCCACCGTGAATATCAAAGGTCTTGCCGAGAAGCTCCATCGACATGGCCGAACACTCAATGTGCCAGCCGGGCCTGCCCCGTCCCCAGGGACTGTCCCACGCCGGCTCACCAGCTTTGGACGACTTCCACAGAGCAAAGTCCATAGGATCTCGCTTACGCTCGTCCACCTCTACGCGCGCCCCGGCCAGAAGGTCTTCCGTCTTTCGTTTCGACAGACGCCCATAGGCTGGATACGTCTTCACTTCATAATAGATATCACCATTCAATCGGTACGCGTGTCCCTTCTTAATCAAGGTTTTGATCAGTCGGATGATGTCGGGAATGTGCTCTGTGGCCTTGGGTTCGACGTCGGCCGGAGCAACTCCGAGTCGCTTCATATCCTCCTGGTAAGCGAGAAGATATTTCTCTGCAATTTCTGCCGAGGTTTTCCCTTCTTCCGAGGCTCGTTTGATGATCTTGTCGTCCACGTCCGTGAAGTTTCTGACATACTTGACGGCATATCCACTGAACTGCAGGTAGTTTCGGATAACGTCAAAGACAAGCGCGCTTCTGGCATGGCCAAGGTGAGAATAATCGTAGACCGTCACCCCGCAGGCATACATCCTGACTCTCTTCGGCTTCAGGGGCTTAAAGACTTCCTTCTGACCAGACAGCGTGTTGTAGATTTTCAGCATGACGGCGGACCCGATTCCACATCAGCCTGACGACGCCGCGGCCAGTGCGACCACAGGAAATAGGCGACGGCCATGACAAGCAGGACTCCGATGACGAGATCGAGCTGGTGGAAATACTCCCGGAACTGATCCCACCGTTCACCGGTTTTAAGCCCGATGTATGCCAGCATATAACACCACGGCACCGAGCCTACAAAGGTATAGCCCACGAAACGGGGAAAATGCATGCGGGCGATCCCGGCCGGGAGCGAGATGAAGGTCCGCACCACGGGCAACATACGGCTGATCAGTACCGCTGCTTCACCGTACTTCGCGAACCACCGATCAGCGAGTTCCAGGTCCCGACGGGAAACCAGCAGATAGAGCCCGTACCGCTCTACGAACGGGCGTCCACCCCAGACCCCTGCGTAATAGGCCACCACGGAGCCAATCACATTCCCCACCGCTCCGGCGAGCGTCACGCCCCACATCGAGAACTGCCCCGTCGAGACAAGATAGCCGGAAAACGGCATGATGATCTCGCTCGGAAGCGGGATGCAGGCGCTCTCGATCGCCATGGTAATGAGAATCCCGGCATAACCGAACCGCGCAATTGCCGCAACGATGAAGCGGCTAAGTTCGGTGACGATCTGCTCAATAAGGCTGGCCATGATGGTGGTGTGCCTGAATTATGCGCGCTGTGTGGTCTTTGAACCGGACACGCGTCGGCGCCCTTCGATTATCGCTTCCCAGCTCCGCAACTGTTCCATCGCCGCATAGTGGGTGATGTCCAGGTGAATCGGCGTGATGGATACCATTCCGCGTCTGACTGCCTCGTGGTCGGAATTGTTTTGCCGGTTCCAGGCGACGCGGGTGCCCGCAATCCAATAGTACTTGCGTCCATGAGGATCCACTTTTTCGACGATCGGATCTTCGAACCGGCGTCGGCTCAGACACGTGATCTTGACTCCTCTAATGGAGCCACGGGGACGATCCGGCACATTCACGTTCAACAGCAGTTCTTCCGGCAAGCCGTACCGGAGAACCGCCCTGGCGACACGCACGGCATAATCCGCCGCCACCTCAAACCGAAAAACGCGATCCCCTTCCTGGGATACCGCGATCGAGGGCACGCCCAGGATCGTCCCCTCCAGCGCGGCCGAGACGGTGCCTGAATAGGTCACATCATCTCCCAGGTTCACGCCTCTGTTGATCCCCGACACCACCAGCGCGGGTGAGATCCGCAGCAGTTTCTTAATGGCCAGATTTACGCAGTCAGTTGGCGTTCCGTTGATCGAGTACACGCGCTTGTCAAGGCGGTTGACTCGGAGCGGTTTATGGAGCGTGAGGGCATGGCCCACGGCAGTCCGCTCGCGGTCAGGCGCTACCACATAGACATCCCCCAGTTTTCTCATCGCCGCGGCCAGTGCGTGCAGCCCCGGCGAGGTCACCCCGTCGTCATTGGTCACGAGAATCGTCACTCAGGTATCAGGAACAAAAAAAGCTGCGCATGGCAGCTTTTCATCGCAGCACCGGTTCACCAGCAGGCTGCTATCCGTGGTTCTTGCCTTCCACTGCAGAATCGAGGATCACGCCCACACCGTCTGCGAGGATGACACACTCACCCTCTACAGAGGTCCACATCTTCCCTCATCGTTCATGGTCGGGGCGAGCCGATTTGAACGGCCGACCACTCGCACCCCAAGCGAGTGCGCTACCAGGCTGCGCTACGCCCCGACCGCACCGAGCTTCCTGTTCAACCCACCCCTGCTCTTGTGACAACCATCACGAGACAATGCTTCAACGCTAGTAGGACTCAAGAATTCTCAGAATGGCTTGCAGGTCTCCCCTCATCCGCTTGGCCAGTTCACGCGGGCGCATCTGCTTGCTCCCATGTCGTCCTCGCCGAGCCCAGAAGCGCTTGACTCCGGCGATCGTATAGCCTTCTTCGTACAGCATGCGCTTGATCTCAAGGACTGTTTCGATGTCCCGTTGGACGTACAGACGCTGTCGGCCTCGACTTTTCCGCGGTTTCAAGAAACCGAACTCAGACTCCCAGAAACGCAAGACATAGGCAGGAAGTTTGGCGATTCCACTGACTTCTCCAATCTTGTAAAAAACTTTGCTGCCCAGCTTGGGCTCAGCCGCCATCACCGCCCCTCGTGGCTTGCTCGGCGAAACGTTCAATAGCCCTTAGGGGTTGACGTACTTTTTGAAGACCTGGCTCGGACGGAAGGTGACCACCCGACGTGGGGTGATCCCGATCTCCTGACCGGTTCGAGGATTTCTTCCTTTCCTCGCTCCCTTACTCCGAACCATGAAATTCCCGAATCCGGCGATCTTGACCGGCTCTCCCTTTTGGAGGACCGACTTCAGAAGGTCCAGAATAAATTCCACAATATCTGACGCCTCCTTTTTGGAGACCCCGACCTTCTGATAGATTTCGTTCGCAATATCTGCCTTTCTCATACTTCTCTCGCGCCTCCCCCTTGACGCCTCAGCAGGGCCCCCTTCAGGACGATCCTGTCAGCGGCACGCTTTCGATCAGATTTTGCATAAATTACGTGAGGTTACCTGTCGTGTCAAGGGAATTCCTGGTATCCCGGAATGGTGCGATTCGCCGGATCAGCGCTCGGTCGGCAGGAGCTTGTACTCAATACTATCCGCCAGAGCTTGCCAGCTTGCCTCCATAATATTTTCGGAGACACCGACGGTTCCCCATTTTTCTTTATGATCACCTGACTCAATCAGCACACGCACCTTCGAGGCGGTTCCGCGGCTGGCTGTCAAGACCCGCACCTTGTAGTCCAGCAATTTGACCTCACGGAGCTGGGGATAGAATTTCTCAAGCGCTTTCCTGAGCGCATAATCCAGCGCGTTGACCGGCCCGGCCCCGACCGCGGCTGTGTGCTCGATCGCCTCACCGACTTTGACCATCACAGTGGCCTCTGAGATGGGCGGCTCGTCAGCGCGGCGTTTTTCCACGATGACTCGAAACCCCAGCAGTTGGAACGAGGGTTGATGTCTGCCGACCGCCTTCCGCGTCAACAGCTCCAGCGACCCTTCCGCTCCCTCAAACTGATACCCCTGATTCTCGAGATCTTTGAGCGTGGCCAGCAGCTGATGGAGCTTGGGGTTGTCTTTTGACAACCGGATGCCGTAGGTTTCCACTTTCCCCAGCAGGCCGCTCCGCCCGGCGTGGTCCGAGACGAGCATGCGCTGGCGGTTGCCGACCCGTCCGGGAGTGATATGCTCGTAGGTCGCGGGATTCTTCTGCACGGCGTGGATGTGGACCCCGCCCTTGTGGGCAAACGCGGAATCACCCACGTAGGGCTGGTGCTTGTTGGGCATGAGATTCGCGATCTCCGTCACGAAATTTGACACTTCGCGCAGGCGCGCCAAGCGACGGTCCCCCAGCACCGGCCGTCCCATTTTCAGTTCCAGATTCGGAAGGATCGAGCACAGATTCGCATTTCCGCACCGCTCCCCGATCCCGTTGATAGTTCCCTGCACTTGCACGATCCCCGCCTCGATCGCGACCAATGAGTTGGCGACCGCCATCTCTGTGTCATTGTGCGCGTGAATACCCAGAGGGACGACGCACTCCCTCTTCACCACGGCACAGATCTCTCTGGTCTCCCAGGGCATCGTGCCGCCGTTGGTATCGCAGAGGATCACGCGCTCGGCACCAGCCTCAACCGCACAGCGCAGTGTCTGCAATGCATAGTCCGGATTCGCCTTGTACCCATCGAAGAAATGCTCGGCGTCATAAAAGACGCGCCGACCCTTTTCGCGCAGGAAGGAGATCGAGTCTCCGATGATTTCAAGATTCTTGTGCAACGAAATGCCCAGGGCCTCGGTCACATGGAAGCCCCAGCTTTTCCCGAACAACGTGATAGTGCCCGTGTCGGCTGCCAGGAGCGCGTGGATATTCGGGTCCTTGTGGACAGGGTTACTGGCCTTTCGCGTCGAACCGAAGGCCACCACGGTGGCGTGCTTGAGCGGGACGGTCTTGATCATCCGGAAAAATTCGATATCCTTCGGATTCGCGCCAGGCCACCCGCCCTCGATATACTGCACCCCAAGCTCGTCCAATTTCTTCGCGACACTGACCTTATCATCGGCAGAAAAACTGACGTCTTCGGCCTGGGCCCCATCGCGCAGAGTGGTATCATAGACCTCCAGCCACGGCAGGGTCTTGTGGTCAGGAGCAAGGGGCGCGGAATGAGCGGTGCCCTCTGGCACAGAGCCCGCCCCCCGCCTTCTACCTTTTTTCACCTTAGGGGTCATGAGGCTGCCTCGTCCAGGCCAAACGCTGCATGCAGCGCACGCATCGCAAGCTCCAGATATTTTTCATCGATCACGCAGGAGATTTTGATCTCGGAGGTGCTGATCATCATGATATTGACGCCCTCACGGGAAAGCACCGCAAACATCCGGGCTGCCACCCCGGAATGCGAGCGCATGCCGACGCCGACCAGAGACACCTTGGCAATGGCTTCCGTGACTCCCACGGACTTCGCATCGATCTCTTTGGCGACGCGCTGAACCAGAGTCACGGCCTTGCCGAGATCCACGCGCGGCACGGTGAACGAAATATCGGTGAGCTCGGCCTGGCTGACGTTCTGGATGATCATATCGACGATGATGTTCGCCTCCGCGACCGGCCCGAAAATACGAGCCGCGATGCCGGGCCGGTCCGGAACCCCAATGATGGTGATTTTGGCCTGATTCCGGTCCCCCGTCACGCTAGAGACTATCACCCGTTCCATATCGGTGTCTTCTGTAGTCACGAGTGTTCCCTGCCCCTCCTTAAAACTTGATCTGACCTCCACCGGCACGCCATGCCTCGCCGCAAACTCTACCGAGCGACTCTGTAGCACCTTGGCGCCCAGGCTGGCCAGTTCCAACATCTCCTCATAGGAGACCTTGTCCAACCGCCTCGCCGACGGCACGATATTGGGATCCGCCGTATAGACCCCCTCCACATCCGTATAGATGATGCAGCGATCCGCCTTCAGCGCGGCGGCCAAGGCCACGGCGGTGAGGTCCGATCCGCCTCGCCCCAGTGTCGTCACGTCGGATCGTTCATTGATTCCTTGAAACCCGGCCACGATGGGGATGATCCCCTCGGATAACGCTTCTCTGATCCGCTCAGCCGTGACCCGGGCGATCCGCGCCTTCGTGTGTGAGCTGTCGGTGATGATGCCGACCTGACGACCAGTGAAGGACCGCGCATTGATCCCGCGTCCTCGCAAATCCATGGCGAGCAACGCGATCGCCACTCGCTCGCCGGTGGACAGCAGCATGTCCATCTCGCGTTCATCGGGACAGGGAGTCACCTCATGCGCAAGCCGCACGAGCCGGTCAGTTTCACCGCTCATGGCGGAGAGCACCACCACGAGGTCGTGTCCGGCCTGCCTGGCTTGCGCGACCCGTTCCGCGACCCGGTGAATCCGCTCTACGCTCCCGACAGAGGTGCCGCCGTATTTCTGAAGGATTAAGGCCATGCTCAGCCTCAACCGGGCATGAGGAGCCTGGCGATCAGCTTGGTGGCTTCCCTGGCTCCGGATTGAGTGGCCTCGGCATCGGCCTCGCTGAATCCCCTCTTGCTCGCCTTCTCTTTCTGAGTGCCCCCTCCATACAGCGTATAGACCGCTTGATGGCCTGCGATGGAACCGATGCCGGCGGCCGCAGCATAGTCACAAACGAGGAGTAGACGATGCGCCCCCAGCTTGGGCAACCCATCCAGGACGGGTCCAACGATCTTCTGATCGAACTCCTCCAAGACCTTGAGCCGAGCCTTGGAATCTGTCCCCTGAACCGTCTGAGGCGGGACCTCGGCATGCACGTAGACCAGGTCCTTCTTGGTGAGCTCGTCCAGCGCCTTCTCGCCACGGCTGAGAAAATCCGTGCCGTCGGACTCGGTGAGTGATGCCGGATCGATTGCTTCCAGGCCGGCGCAGAGGGCGATCCCTCGGTGGAGATCACTGGTTGAGATGATCGTGCCGGTGATCTGATGCCGATCCGTCAGGCTCGGCAACCGCGGGGCTCGGCCCTGTCCCCACAGCCAGAGGCAATGCGCTGGCTTCAGCCCGGCGTCACGTCGCTGATCGTTGACGGGATGATCGCGCAGAATGATCAGCGAGGCTTCCATCAGTTTCCGCAAGATATCGGATCCATCACCAGTCGGCAGGTACTCGCCGATCGGCCGCCCCACGATTTCGTGGGGATTGACACAGGTTGCTCGCGCCTTCCCTCCGACCCAAACCATCAGGTGCCGATGCCCAGCACCGGGATAAAACTGGATAGTCTCGGAGCCGAGCTGCTCGTTGACCGCATCAATCAACTCACGGGCCTCTTCGGTTTCGATGCCGCCGGCAGTGGCGTCCTCCATCACCACGTGCGGCCCCAGCTTCTTGATCTCAGGCTGTTGGCCTCCTCTGCTGTGCGTGGCATTCGCCCCGAGCGTCACCATACTACACCGAAACACCACGTCATGCTCTCCCACCATGACACCCAGACCGGCAGCCTCAAAAGGGGCCGGACCCTGATAAACTTTGCGTGGGTCATAACCCAAGATCGCCAACTGTGTCACGTCGCTTCCAGCAACGGGACCGTCGGCCGGAATCGTCACCAGACCAAGCTCTCCCTTGCGGGCCACTGTATCCATATGAGGGATGGCCGCCGCCTGTAGCAGTGTCTTGCCACCCAGGTCCTCCCTGGGGACATCCGCCATACCAGCACCATGCAGGATGACGAACTTCACTTGTCGTCCATGCTCATAGGCTCAACAAGCGGACGACATCATCGCGGCTGGCCTTCACTGTGCGCGGCTTGCGCGAGACGCTAATGGCTGTGTCGGCATCCTTCAGCCCATGGCCGGTCAAGGTGCAGACCACCGTCTCACCGTCTTTGAGCATCCCGCTCTCGCGTAACTTGATGACCCCCGCCACTGACGCGGCAGAGGCGGGCTCGCAGAAGACCCCTTCCTCGGCCGCCACCAGTCCGTACGCCTGGAGGATCTCCTCGTCCGTGACCATGTCGATCTTGCCGGCCGACTCTTCCACCGCCTGGATAGCCGACTTCCAACTGGCGGGGTTCCCGATCCGGATTGCCGTGGCGATGGTCTGTGGGTCTTCCACCACATGACCCAGCACGATCGGAGCCGCGCCCGCCGCCTGAAACCCCATCATTCTGGGTAAGCCGGTAATCTGACCAGCGGCCCGATACTCGGTGTAGCCTCGCCAGTAGGCCGTGATGTTTCCGGCATTGCCGACCGGCAACACATGCATGGTGGGAGCGAACCCAAGCTGGTCGCAGACCTCCATCGCCGCGGTCTTCTGCCCTTCGATCCGGAACGGATTGATCGAGTTCACCAGCTCAATTTTATGAGTCGCCGCGATGTCTTTGACAATCGCGAGAGCTTGGTCGAAGTTCCCCTCGACCTGGATGACAGTCGCCTGGTGCATCATTGCCTGGGAGAGCTTGCCCATGGCGATCTTTCCAGCCGGGATGAGCACGTACACTGCCAATCCCGCCCGGGCGCCATAGGCAGCAGCAGACGCTGACGTGTTTCCAGTTGACGCACAGATCACAGCTCTTGCCCCTGACTCGAGCGTCTTGGAAATGGCCAGCGTCATCCCACGGTCTTTGAAGGAGCCGGTGGGATTCGCCCCCTCGAACTTCAGATACAGCTCGGCCCCGGGGGCGATTTTGCGGGCCAGGCGCTCGGCATGAATGAGCGGGGTATTCCCTTCGCCCAACGTCACGACAGGCGTCTTCTCCGTGACCGGCAGAAACTTGCGATACTCTTCGATGACACCGCGCCAGCGGATCATGGATGAGACACCAAGTGAATTGTCAGGGTGCGTCGAAGGGGGCACATGCATCACTCGTCATGCCCCTCGACGCGGATTAACGTGGTGGGCTCGGAAATAAAGGGCATCCGATCGATTTCCCGGAGCGAAGCCTGGACATCCCGTTCAGTCGAGGTGTGGGTCATGATCACCACCGGCACCGTCTGACCCTCTTTGCGCCCCTGTTGGAGAACCGACGAGATGCTAATCTCGTGGCGCCCCAGCACGCCCGAGATCTGGGACAACACGCCCGGGCGGTCCAGCACCATGAACCGCAGGTAATACAGCGAGACGATCTCTTCCATCCGTCGAATGCGGAGCGGGCGACGTTGATCCTGTTGAAAGGAAGCAGGCGGCACCCGGCCGGTCGCACCTGTCAGCAGATTGCGCGCGATGGCGATGACATCGCTGACCACCGCGCTGCCGGTCGGCATCGATCCGGCGCCCTGGCCATAAAGCACAATATCGCCTACCGCATCCCCAGCAAGTTGGATGGCATTGTAGATCCCTTCCACGTGCGCGACCGGCGAGGTGGATGGAATCATCGTGGGGTGGACCCTCGCTTCCACCTCACCATCAGAAAACTTGGCGATCCCAAGGAGCTTGATGGTGTATCCAAATTCCTTGGCATAGGTGATGTCAAGCGGCGTCAGGCGGGTGATGCCCTCCGTATAGACCTCCTTGAAGTTGACCGGCGTGCCGTACGCCAGACTCACCATGATCGAGAGTTTGTGGGCCGAGTCAACCCCCGCCACATCAAACGTCGGATCGGCCTCGGCGTATCCAGCCCGTTGCGCTTCCGCCAGCACTTCCTTGAATCCCTGCCCTTCACTGGTCATACGGCTGAGGATATAGTTCGAGGTGCCGTTAATGATGCCGTAGATCGACAGAATCGTATTGGCTGCCAACCCTTCGGTCAGGGCACGGATGACGGGGATGCCACCTCCGACACTGGCTTCGAATCCGAGATCTACGCGGCGACGTGCGGCCGCTTCAAAGATTTCTTCCCCATGGACCGCCAGCAGCGCCTTGTTCGCTGTCACCACCTGCTTGCCTCTTGCCATCGCGTCCAGGATCACCCGCTTGGCGGCGTCATACCCCCCGATGAGCTCCAGGACGATGTCGATCGAAGGATCATCCAGGATCTGCCCCACGTCGGTCGTCAGCATGCCCGGCGGCAGCGAAACCCCACGATCCCTCGTGATATCGAGGTCCGCCACTCGGACCAATTCCACTGGGACCCCCACGCGCCGCTGAACCAAGGCGCGGTTCCCCAGCAAGATTTTGGCGACCCCTGTCCCCACCGTCCCGAATCCGACCAAGCCCACTCCGATCCGGGCCTTCATCGTTTCGCTCCTTCAAGCTTCAAGGCCTTCTTGATTCCCCGAACAGCCTGCCTGATCCTGTGCTCATTTTCAACCAGCGCAAACCGCACGTGTTCGTCCCCACCGTCTCCAAACCCAATCCCAGGAGAGACCGCAACCTTCGCATCCCTGAGCAGCAGCTTCGAGAACTCCAGCGACCCCATCCCACGATACGGCGTCGGGATGCGAGCCCACACGAACATCGTCGCACGCGGCTTCTCGACAGACCAGCCGATTCGGTTGAGGCCGTTGACCAACTCATTCCGGCGCTTTTGATAGCGGAGCACCGTTTCCCTGACACAATCCTGCGGCCCATTCAGCGCGATAATACTGGCGATCTGGAGCGGCTGGAAGATGCCATAGTCAAGATAGCTTTTGATCTTGGTCAGCGCGCCCACTACCTCGCGATTTCCAACGCAGAACCCGACCCGCCAACCGGGCATATTGTAACTCTTTGAGAGGGTATAAAACTCGACGCCGATCTCCTTCGCCTCCGGAACCTGCAACAGGCTCGGGGCGCGGTAGCCGTCAAAGCACAGGTCGGCATAGGCAAGGTCGTGGATCACCATGACGTTGTGTTCCTTGGCGAATGCCACGACCTTTTTGAAAAACTCCAGATCCACGACCGCGGTGGTCGGATTATGCGGAAAGTTGATGACCAAGATCCGCGGACGCGGCTGCGTCTGGCGATAGGCCCGCATCAGGTCTTCAAAGAAATCACTCTCGGGGCTCAGCGCGATTCCACGCACCTCTCCCCCGGCAATGATCACGCTATACATGTGAATGGGATAAGTCGGCGTGGGCGCCAGCACCACATCACCGGGACCGATCATGGCAAGCGCGAGATGTGCGATTCCTTCCTTCGACCCGATGGTGACGATCGCCTCAGTCTCTGGATCCAGGTCCACATCGTATCGGCGCTTGTACCAGCCGGTGATCGCGTGACGAAGCTTGGTGATCCCGCGCGATGCCGAGTAGCGATGGTTCTTGCCGTTCTTGACGGCTTCGACGAGCTTATCAACGACATGGCCTGGGGTCGGCTGATCGGGATTCCCCATGCCGAAATCAATGATGTCTTCGCCCCGATGTCGGGCCTCCAGCTTGAGAGCCTGGACTTGGGCAAACACGTAGGGCGGGAGCCGTTTTATTCGGTAAAACCCTTCCACTGTTTCCCCACCTCACGCCCCACCAGACTCGTCTGATCGCCCGGATTCCCGCCCATTTGGGCGAAACGTGCCTCATTCTAATGCAGCTGTCCAAATCAGTCAATTTTAATCGGGTGTTGGGAGAGTTTCGCTTTCCGTAGCCGTCCTCGCGCAGGGCCAGTGAACACATTCCATTTGACCAAGATGAGGCGCCGCATACGTCAAGCAATGGTTCCCCGGTATGCAGAGACGGCGTCAGGGAGTCGTTTGTTCGGTACTTGGCAAGCCCATACCACTTGCTAGCCTCCTCTTTTTTTGCAATAATGCGCTAACCTTTTGCAAACCAAAGCAGAATCCCCATAGCCCAGGGTCGCCTGCGGCCATGGGACCCCGGGAGGACATGTGGCTCGATTGGGAGTCAATATTGACCATGTGGCTACGCTCCGGCAAGCCAGGGGAGGGAAAGAGCCGGACCCTCTGTCCGCTGCCGTACTGGTTGAACTGGCCGGGGCAGATGGCCTGGTCGTCCATCTTCGAGAGGACCGCCGCCACATCCAGGATCGCGACCTCGCCCTGTTGCGTGAGATTGTACAGACCAAGCTTGACCTAGAGATTGGAGCAGAAGAGTCAATGGCCAAGATCGCCCTGAGCATCAAACCGCACTTCGTGACTCTGGTGCCGGAACGTCGCCAGGAGCTGACCACCGAGGGAGGCCTGGAGGTGGCCGGTCAGCAGGAACGGATTCAACGCATTGTGGATCTTCTGCATGACAGCGGCATTCCTGTGAGCCTGTTTGTCGAGCCAGACTTGAACCAGATCAAGGCAGCTCATAAGGTGAGCGCAGACTTTGTCGAACTCCACACCGGTCGCTACGCGAATGCCCGCCGTTCGAAAGAAGAAGACGCCGAGTTCGAAACCATCGCACAGGCCGCCAAGCTGGCCTACAAAGTGGGTATGGGGGTCAACGCAGGACACGGTCTCACCTACCGCAATGTCCGGCGCTTGACGAAGATCCCCGAAATCGTGGAATTCAACATCGGGCACAGCATCATCGCGAGGGCTGTTCTAGTCGGTCTCGAGCGGGCCGTGCGGGAGATGAAGCAACTGGTGAGCTAACCCCCCGACATTCACACGACGACCGCCGTTCCGCTCAGCAAGCCCAGGACCGTGCACCGGCCTTACGGAACATGAAGATTGTCGGCATCGGCCTTGATCTCGTCAAGATTGCCCGCATCCGCAGTCTCACGGAGCGGTGGCAAGAGCGCTTCCTGCAGCGCCTCTACACAGACGCGGAACGCCAGTATTGCTTCAGGCTGGCATCCCCCTATGCTTCCTTGGCTGGACGGTTTGCGGCGAAGGAAGCGGTTCTGAAAGCGCTTGGCACCGGCTGGTCCGGCGGCATACGGTGGGTAGAAATTCAAGTGCTCAACGACCCCACCGGCAGGCCGGTGGCCACAGCGAACGGTCGTGTTGGAGCCTTGCTTCACAAGGCCGGCGTGACCGGCATCCACGTCAGCTTGTCGCATGATGCCGACTACGCGATCGCCGAGGCAATCCTCACAACAGATCGCTAACAGCGAATAACGAACGGCCAATCCCTTCCCTTATGAAGATCGTGACCGCCGCGCAGATGCAAGCCCTCGATCGCCGCGCCATCACGGAGGGCCACATCCCGAGCCTCACCCTGATGGCCCATGCTGGCGCCAGCGTCGTCGCCGCCATGGAACAGACATTCGGCTCCTTGGCCGGCAAGACGGTGGCGGTCCTTTGCGGCAAGGGACATAACGGAGGGGACGGGTTCGTGGTCGCACGACTGCTGAAGCGGAAACGGGCCAGGGTTCAGGTGCTGCTCATGACCCGACCGGCGGACCTGGCTGGTGATGCCAAGACGATGCATCGCCGATTTGTGAGCGCCTGCGGCGCATCGGCCATCCACGCCTGTCCGTCCAGCGCCAAACTTCAGAAGCTGCTTGGGAGCAGCGATCTGCTCGTGGATGCTCTTCTCGGGACCGGACTCTCTGCCCCGATCACCGGACCGTACCGCACCGCAATCGACTGCATCAATGGCGCGGATCGACCGGTGACCGCGGTTGATCTCCCGTCAGGCATTCACGCCGACACCGGAGCGGTGCTTGGCACAGCCGTCCTGGCCACGCTGACGGTCACGTTTGCGCTCCCCAAACTCGGCTTGTATGTTGGTCCCGGCATCGATCACGCCGGGACAATCCACATCGCCGACATCGGCATTCCGGCATCGTATGCGGAGGCCGTCGACAGTCGAATCTCGCTGATCACCGGGGACGAAACTCACCGTCTCCTCCCTGCCCGCCTGCCATCCGGACATAAGGGCACCTATGGGCACGTCGGGCTCATCGCCGGATCGGTGGGAAAAACCGGCGCAGCCGCCCTCGCCGCGAGAGCGGCGCTTCGGGTGGGAGCTGGCCTGGTGACAGTCGCGACGCCGGCGAGCGTAAACGACACCCTCGAGGCCAAGCTGTTGGAAGAGATGACCGTTCCCATGCCTGAAACGACGGCACGAACCCTGGCGCGGTCCGGACTTGATCTTCTCGTCACGTTTGCGAATGCCCGAAGTGCCGTCGCGATCGGTCCAGGCTTGACCACTCATCCGGAAACCGTCGAATTGATCCAGGCGCTGATCACGCGGCTGGAGAAGCCTTGCGTGCTGGACGCGGACGCGCTGAACGCACTCGCAGGACGCCCTGCCTTGCTTGCGGAGTGCAAGACCCCGCTTATTCTGACCCCGCACCCGGGCGAAATGGCTCGGCTGGAAGAGCAGGCGACACCTGAGTCGGTCAATGCCGATCGCATCGGAACTGCCAGACGTTTTGCCCAGCAACGCGGGGTCATTCTGGTCTTAAAGGGAGCTCGCACGGTCGTGGCTCATCCAAACGGACAGGTGGCGATCTGTCCGACTGGCAATCCCGGCATGGCCACTGCCGGAACCGGCGACGCCCTCACCGGGGTCATCGTCGGTCTGTTGGCTCAGGGTTTGAACGTGTGGGGCGCAGCCCGTGCCGGCACCTATTTCCACGGTCTAGCGGGCGATCTAGCGGCAGCTTCATTGGGACCCGCAGGTATGACCGCGGGAGACTTAATCGAGCAAATTCCCCATGCCCTCACGCAGACGCTCTCTCCCCTTGCGGGCTAAAGGGCAAGGGGGGGCCGGTCCCAGCCTTCCACGACCTCGATCCCGACGCTCGTCCGTCGGAAACGGAGCTGTGTCAGAGCCCTACGAATGGCGCAGTCAGCTTCGGTCGGCGACCGACACTGAGCAGCTCGGGCGCTTCATCGGTCAGTCATTGCGAGGAGGAGAAGTGTTAGCGCTGTACGGAGAACTGGGGACGGGAAAGACCACCCTCGTGCGGGGCATCGCAACAGGACTTGGGGTGCCTTCGCATATCGTGAACAGTCCCACGTTCGTCCTGATCCATGAGTATCAAGGTCGTGTCCCCTTTGCGCACGCGGATCTCTACCGCATCCAGGCCCAGCCTGAACTGCAGCACATCGGCCTCTCGGACTACCTGGACGGTCAGACTGTGGTGGCGATCGAGTGGGCCGACAAGGGCCTCTTCGAGTTGCCGGATGATCGCTTGGAGGTGCATCTGAGCCACCGGAGCGCACGCACTAGGCAGGTTGTCCTCAGGGCCAGGGGAACCGCGATGCGAGGCCTGTTGGATCGTGTGTTACAGCGATGCGGGGCCCTCAAGGCTGTCACCAGCCGTCAACAAGCGCGGCTTCTACGATGAAGATCGTGTGGGCGCCCTGGCGCATGGCCTACATCAAGAACGCCAGGAAACCGAGAGGATGTATCTTCTGCTCGAAAGTGCGGGAACGACGGGACTCGGTGAACCTCCTGCTCCACCGAGGGCAGCATGCCTTTGTCATGATGAACCTCTTCCCTTACAACAGCGGCCATCTGATGGTCGCCCCCTACGCGCACGTCAAGAGTTTGGAAGTGCTGTCCGCCGATAGCGCCCTGGATCTGATCCGGATGACGAACCTTTCTCTTCGGGTGCTACGGGCGGAGATCCGGCCGGAAGGGTTTAACGTCGGGATGAACCTCGGGCGCGTGAGCGGAGCCGGTATCGAGGGCCATGTGCACCTGCATATTGTTCCTCGCTGGAACGGAGACACAAATTTCATGCCGCTGTTTTCCGAGACTCGGGTCATCCCCGAGCATCTCCGCGCGACCTACCGAAAACTGCGCGCCGGATTCCGCCTGGCCCTCCAAGAAAAGGGAACACTGAGACAGGGTCCCGGACGGGACCTGAAGCGGGTACACCCACGGCTATGATCAGGCTCATCCTGGTTGGCATCCTGTTGTTGCTTT
>Ga0209845_1000022_pt1 | contig 17952 bp, 16 predicted proteins | sample GWRWS2_50_60_FD_187239 | JGI IMG/M metagenome (GOLD analysis project Ga0209845, IMG submission 187239) | Riverbed sediment microbial communities from areas with vegetation nearby in Columbia River, Washington, USA - GW-RW S2_50_60 (SPAdes)... | ecosystem: Environmental > Aquatic > Freshwater >... | reverse complement strand
TCATCTGCATGCGGCCATCGCGGATCGCGCCCATATAGTCTTCGACGTGATGGGTGAGGTCGCCGATGGCTTTGAAGCCGACGGTGTAGGCCGACCCCTTCAAGGTGTGGGCGGTCCGGAAGAGCTGTTGGATGGTGTCCGGGTCCTGCGGGTTCTTCTCTAAGCGGAGCAGAGCCGCTTCAATGGCTTCCACGTATTCCTGGGCCTCGGGCGCGAAATAGGAGATGACTTCCGGGTCCAGATCAGGGTTCAGATAGCTGGCAGACAGGAACTCGTCTGGCGAACTGTCGGCGGGGAAGGCCTGAGATGCCGGTTTCATATGGGAGTATCGGGTCTTCCACGCTTCAATCGCTGGTTGGTCTTCCGAGCCCAGGCGTCCAATGGCTTCGATCTGCGCCCGTAACGTCTCCACCGCGTCGCGTAGCATGGCCACCAGGTCGGGCCACTCGGTCCCCGAGACTCTCGTCGCCTGTTCAAGCACGGGTTCAAGGGTGTCGGCAAGGCTCGCCACACCCGTAAAGCCATACATCGCGGCAGTCCCTTTGATCGTGTGGGCAACGACATAGTGGGGTTGGATCGCCTCTGGGCCAGGGAGTGACGCGTCCGCCGGATGCAAGGCAGTCCACAATTTCGTTATGCCATCGGTTGCCTCCGCAACAAAGATGCTGACCAAGGCTGCTCGGTCGAATTCTGCGCCCATCGGGCCCCCTTCGTTATGCCCCGAACGAGATCGCTGACGGATGCGTGGCTAGGCCACTTTGAACTGAGAGACCGACGCGTTCAGGCCCTGGGCCAGCTTCGCCATCTCTTCGACCGTCACACGGGTTGTGTCCGTGGCTTTTTGTGTCGCGACGGCACCGCCGGTGAAGTCTTTCAGCGCCCGCCCCACTTTATCCGTCGAGGCCGTCTGTTCCGTGGCGGAATTCGCAATGCTCTGGGCGAGCTCCGATGACCGCTCGGCGATTTGAGAAATTTCTTCGAATACCTGGCCGGTTCGAAGAGCCGAGGCAGACCCGGCTTCCACAGCCTGGGTCTCTTGCTCCATGGCGACGACCGCATCCTGGGTTTCCGTTTGGATCAACTTCACCAAGTCGGCGATTTCGCGCGTGGCTTGGGTCGAGCTTTCGGCCAGCTTCCGGACCTGATCGGCGACGACCGCGAACCGAGCTCCGGCTTCTCCTGCGCCGGCGGCCTCGATCGCGGCGTTCAGCGCCAGCAGGTTTGTCTGTGAAGCGATATCTCGGATGGTGGACACGATCTGAGAAATTTCCAAGGACCGATCGCCCAGTCCCTTCACCTGCTTCGACATGCGCTGCACCGCTCCGCGAATGCCTTGCATGTCCTGCACCGTTTCCTGCACGGCGACGCGGCCTCGCTCCGTCGCCGTCAACACCTGTTTGGCGCTCTCCGAGGAGGCCCCTGCTGTTTCGGCCACTTTGCGCATGGAAATCGCCAGACCTTCGACCGCAGTCAGCGTCCGCGTGGATTCCTCCGCCTGGTGTTTGGCTGTCGCAGCCATCTGACCTGAGTTGTCACGCACCGAGGTGGCAGACTGGTTCACGCGGTCAGCGGCTTCTCTTGTCTGACGCATCAGTTTGCCGAATCGTTCCAACATCAAGTTGAACGCGTCGGCCAGGTTCCCGAACATGTCCGCCGTGACCTCGCCTCGTTTTGTCAGGTCACCTTTGCCCACGTCGCTCACCAGAGCCAGGAACTCCATGAGGCGCCGCTGCATGATGTTCCGCTCATCCTCCGTTTGGACCAGGGCCGTAATTCGGTCGAGCATCTGGTTGAACGCGCCGGCCATCTGCCCGAGCTCGTCCTCGCTCTGCATTGTAGCTCGGGCTTGCAGGTTGCCGGCGGCTGCTTGCTCGGCGACCTTGGCGATGTGAGTAACGCCTCGCGAGAAGAATCTGGCCAACAAGGTCCCGATAGTTCCTCCGAGGATGATGGCCAGCACCGCTCCGATGATCACGACGCGGGATCTGAACGAGGCCTCTGCCTGCCCGCTGTCGTTCAAGTCTTTGGCGACGTCTCGAATCGTGGTCAGCAGCTCACGGACTCTGGTCGTCGCCGCGTTGTATTTCGTGCCCACCTCGACGGAGATGGCCAGAGTCCCAAGGTCTCTCATCATCTGGCGCTGCTCCTCCGTCAGGCCCGGCGAATAGCTGTCCTGAAATGCGCTGATGGCTCCGTCCGTTGAAGCGAAATAGGACGACAGCGCATCATTGAGGGCCTGCAGGTCTTTGGCTTCGTCGCGACCGCTCTTGGAGACACGCAAGTGCGTGCTGCCATAGGTCGCCAGTGGTTCCAGGATGTCCTTCTTGAGATCGGCCATCGGTTTGAGCGCGTCTTCGAAATCAGACTTGCGCGTGTTCCGGCCGGCATTCAGGATGGCATCATGGTACAGACCGAAGGTGCTGCTACTGGCGCCGACGTTGGCCATGGAGAGCGTTGACCCTTCATACACGTTTCGAAGCTCCTCTCGAAGCTGTTGGAGTCCGAACAGACCGGTCATACCAACTGCGACCATGATGACCCCTACGGCCGAGAAGCCGAGGATCAGCTTGGTCAATGTCTTAAGATTTCTAAACCAAGCTACAAATTCCCACTTGAACATGACGCTCCTCCTTCATACGACTATACGCGCCAGTTAGGCCGCCAGTTGGTCAGCCCAAGCCGGACATGGTGTGGTCCGAACATCGCCCCGTTGCTCAGTGTTACCCTCCAGATTGCATGTATGCCAACAGCGTCGGGACTTCCACGACGCCGCTCATGCGGTCTTCAACCCGTAGGATGGAAGAGACGAAGGGTTTGTTCTCATTGGACTCGGTTGCCGGAGCAGCAAGAAATTCATCCGTATAGACGGTTCGGATTTCTGGCACCTGGTCCACCAACACGCCCATCTGGTGTGATCCATGTCGAATGATTACACCGAACTTGGGTGCAGGGCCGGTGGTGGAGAGCCCCAACATCGGACGCAGGTCGGCAAGCGGAATAACCATCCCCCTGAGGTTTGCCACGCCCGCAAGGGCGCGCGGCATCCCGGGAACAGACGTGACCGATTCCACCTCGAACACCTCCCGAATATGACGCAAGTCAATGGCAAAGAGCTCGCCCGACAGGCTGATCAGGCAGACGCGCGTCGCCGTCGCGCCTTCCATCCGCTCAGGAGAGGGCGTCACTGGGGTTGTGGAGGCTCCGCTACGATCCTTGAGCTTAGCTGTCTCTATGTCGCGCGAGTCAGGCATCGGGTTAACGCATGGCCCGTTTCACGGCGGCAAGCAAATCTTCCGGCTTGAAGGGCTTGACCACATACTCGCTGGCCCCCTGCTGCTGCCCCCAGAATTTGTCGCTCTCCTGGCTTTTTGATGTCACGAGTACGATAGGAATGTTTTTGAACCGCTCGTCGTTCTTGATGTCCCTGCAGGCTTGAAACCCGTTCCGGCCTGGCATGACCACGTCCAGAACGATGCAATCAGGTTTCTCGGTCAACAACTTGTCCTCTAACTTATCAGTATTGGCATACGACACCACGGTGTAGTTGGCGGATTTCAAGTACCCTTCCAGCATCTGCAACTCCGAATAGGAATCATCGACTACGACGATCTTGCTCATTGGTCGCGCCTCCTTCTACGAGGAATCAGGTTATGACGAACTGCCAAGTTGAGCTCTTGGTTGCTACTGGATCGGAAGCACCAGGCTGATCGCTCCGGCCAGATCGCCCTCCTTCCAGCCTTCCCTCCGTCCGCCTGTGATATCCCGTTCACCCCTCGGCTCCCCATGGCACTTCAGGCATGAGGCCGCTGCGTATTCGGGCGACATCAGGCGGAGGACTGGTTTTCCGTTCACCATGGTGGATTTGGAATACTCCTGTCCTTTGGGGTGCCGCGGGTCGGCAAACATCTTCAGCACCTCGAACTCAAATTCGTCCGGCTTGTTTCCAGGGTATCGGTAGTCGATTCCCGTCAGCTTCAGCCTGATGCCGGTTTTCTGGTAGAACCTTTCTCCCGTCTTTCGAGCATACACGGCAGGGAGAAATCCTTTGAACCCCAGCCCCTGCTTGTTGATGATCGGCTGGGATTCCGCGACCACCTCCTTGCCGGACTGCAACAAGATATGAAGAAGCTTTTCCTGTTGCGTGCTGGGGGGCTTGCTTAAGTCAACCTTCGTTTGCTCTCGGTACTTTGGAATGATCGCGGTCTCCAGAGACTCGGCGGTGAAACCCTTTGGTCCCTTGGTGGCGTCGTTGATCAAGTCCTGATTCGCTGACACGACTCCGCGACCTGTCTTCAACAGTTTAACAAGCAGGTCGGCGGTTTCGGCTTCGTTAGCTGCCGTCGCGGGCCCTGCCAGGAGCAGAAGTCCGACGAGCAGAGTGGCCCCAATGCCTAGAGCAAGAGCAGCGATGTGAACTTTCATGATTCTCCCCTCCTTAACAGTACGGTTCAGACCTCGATGGTCAAGGTCGGTCAGAAGAGCTTGCTCAGCCCCTCTTCCTCATCTCGTTTGGCACCGACGCACTGTCTCTCTCCCGATGCGTGATCGGACCATAATCTGGCGCAGCACGACGGTGGGCAAGAAAACCCTGGAGGCAAGGTTGCAACTACAATGCCGAGCTAACTATAGGCGGGATCATGGTTTCTGGGCAAGAAGCGGGAAATGACAAAATACTGCTTTATCACGCCTTTGTAAGGGTGTATGAGTGTATCTTGGGGTATCGGATAGCAGGTGCGCAAAAAGAACAGGGAATGGACCAATCAGGTGCACTGTTGTGCAACTACTGACAAAATTTGGAATGGGCAGAAAACAACGGTGGAAACGGTTGGGAAGAAGCGATGGTCACAAGAGCTATGGCAATAACCGGAAAGGTTGGGTTCAGATGAGTCAACTCAGCGACCAGTATGATGGGTCCAACGATTCGATCTAATGAGCCCTTCTGTGACGCCACGACGAACGAGTCGTCCAATCATCTCACCGATTTTGGTGTGGGTACCGCTGTATCGGAGTCGAGGTCCCGTTCCACTTGCCACCACGATGGCATCGGTTCCAGTCCCGGTAGCACCTGGCGACCCAGTCCAGCTCGGAACCTTTTTGGAGAGGAGCACGGCCGTTTTGCTTTCCGTCGCCACTTGCACGGCGCCGACCAGCGCTGATGAAGCCAAGCGAGCGTTCGTCACCAGAATGATGTTGATCGTGCCGAGAGCAGACTGTGCCTGACCGCGGTTGGGAACGACGGTTGGCCCCCCTGCCCTCACCGCATTGGAGACTCCCACCGTGAAGAATCCTTCAACCCATACCCCTGATGACTGTTCCCGAAGTGTCACGAGTTGGGTGAGCGGGACGGCAGTCATCAGCGCCACGCAGTTTCGATCAGTGGCGAGCTGAGCCGCCACATGTCCCAGGTACCTGGCTGGATCGTCCCATCGGCGCGGGGAAACCGAGAGAGGAGCAGCAACTGGGTTGGCCGTCACCTGATGATTCAGGATGTACCTGGCTTGGACGAGTCCGCCGCCGCGTGGAGCAGATGACAAAACCCTTCGACGCTTTCCGAGGTCGATCAAAAGCGTGTGGTTCTTGAGGCAGAAATGAGTCGAGAATGGTCTCGGCATCAGGATGCCCTCTTGATCTATTTTTTCAGCAGAGCCCGCAGTGCCGTCATCAGACGGTGATTCTGCACCGAGGTACGCACCGCCATCCGGACCGTCCGGTTGTTGAGTCCTGGAATAGACGAGCAATCTCGGATCAGCAGCCCTTGCTTGCGAAGTGCATTGGCAAGACGAGAGGCTAGTATTGAAGGTGGCAGCTTCACAAGCAGGAAATTGGCTGTGGAGGGGTACACAGTCACGTCTGGAAGCGATCCCAACTTCTCCGCGAGACGTGGTCGTTCGGTCTGCATGAACGCCAGGCTTCTTTGGGCATGGCGCCGATCTTTCAGAGAGGCACGAGCGGCTGCCTGAGCCAGCGTATTGACCGACCAGGGTGGCTGATGATCCCTGATGCGTTCTATGGCTCTCCGTGAACCTGCCAGATACCCAATCCTGAGTCCGGGCAACGCATAGAATTTGGTAAAACTCCGCAGCACCAGAAGGTACGGATAGTCCTGAACTTTGGAGAGAAGCGATCGGTCCTCACAATATTCGATAAAGGTCTCATCCACCACGATCCATATACCCTGACGAGAGGCCAGAATCACCAGCTCAAGCACCTCCTCCGCTGGGATGGACTGGCCCGTTGGACTGTTGGGGTTGCAGAGAAACACGAGATCAATTCTGGTCCGACTCCCTTGTTTGGTTCCGCTGGCTCGAAGCGCAGCCAGCACCTCAGAAATGGGCGGTCGGTACTGTTCTGCTTCTTGAGCATCGATGCAGGTCACACGTCCACCATGGACCGCCACGGCCCGCGCATATTCTGAAAAGGTGGGACCGACAGTCAACGCATGGCGGATGGACAATGCGGCGGGGAGCAGATGAATCAGCTCGCTGGACCCATTGCCGATCACCAATCCGTCATAGGTCAGGTGATGGTGTGCGGCTAGCGTTTGGCGAAGGGTGACACAATCAGGGTCCGGGTAATGGATCAGCTCGGCCTGTGCGGCCTTGATAGCCTGGAGCGCGCGCGGCGAGGGACCAAGAGGATTGATGCTCGCACTGAAATCAACGAGGTGATGTACCCGCTGGCCGCTTTCTCGAGCAGCCGCATAGACATTGCCGCCATGATTGTTCCCAAGCCTCACAGCAAAAGCAGTCCCGTTGCCAGCACCACTCCCAGGAAAGCAGTCATCCACATCAAGACCACAGCTTCAGTAATGTGCGAGAGACGGAGCGGCACATGAGGGTCTCCAAGGTAGGGGCGTTGTTCTCTGCGGCCACGATAGATATTGGTTCCTCCCAACTGCACCTGAAGGACTCCAGCCATGGCTGCTTCCGGCCATCCGCTATTGGGGCTTGGGTGCTTGTGCGCATCGCGCTGCAGGATACGCCAGGCCTGCCCCATGCGACGTGGGTTCCATGAGACGATCCCAGCCGCCAATACAAGCAGCGGGGCTGTGATGCGAGCCGGCACCCAGTTCACCACGTCATCCAGCCGGGCTGAAGCCCAGCCGAAATATCGGTACTTCAGATCCTGATGGCCTACCATTGAATCGAGAGTGCTGATCGCCTTGTATGCCAAGGCGGCGGGAGGGCCACACAGGGTCAAAAAAAAGAGAGGCGCGATGATACCGTCCGATGTGCTTTCGGCAATGGTCTCCACTGTGGCTCGCACCACTTCCGATTCGGACAACTGAGCAGTATCACGCCCCACGATCTGAGCAACTGCCTGCCGAGCCCGTTCAAGAGAGCCTTGCTCCAAGGCAAGCTGCACCGCCAGAGCATGATCGGCCAGATCACGAGCTGCTAAGGCAGTCCAGGCAAGGAGGACCCATACGACAGCTCCGAGCATCACGTGGGCCCTTCCGGCGAGCTCAATCGCCAACCACCCGGCTGCGTAACTCAACGCCGGCAATCCCAGAGCAAGCGCGATGCCGGCTGCCCGCTCGCCTATCGGGCCATGCGCGACGCGCCTCACGCGACTGTCATACCAGGCAATCACGCGACCCATCAGTTGAACCGGATGGGGGAGCCAGCGCGGGTCGCCGAGGACGACATCAAGCATGCAGGCGAGGAGTAACTCACCCGCGATCATCGCCAACTGAGCAAAACTGGACTTGCCAGCAGAAAGATGACTTCAGCAATCTCGTTGGTCGCTCCGAGCGTATCGCCGGTAATCCCTCCGATGAACCGGTTCGACATAGCGGCAAGCGTGCGCGCGATGAGCGCAGCGATCCCTACGCTGATGAGAGCGCCGAAAGGGCCAATCAGAAACGGCAGGGCAACGGCCAGCAACACAGTCGCCCACATGACGTCGCGCCACGAGAGCTGTGCGAGGAATGGTTCAGCAAGTCCGCTTCCAGTTCTCGCATAGGGACCCGACATGGCACCCAGCACCATGGCCCATCGGCCGATGGCCGGCATGCAAAGGAGCAACGGCACTCGTTCCACCTGAGGCATGGCTGAGAGTCCCGCGTACCGCAGCCCCAAGGCCAGCACTAAACCGGTAGCGCCGATCGCGCCAATCCGCCCGTCCCGCATAATCTCCAGCCGCTCCGCCGCCGTGCGACCCCCTGCCAGCCCATCCAAAGAGTCGGCGAGACCGTCCTGGTGCAGCCCACGGGTCACCGCCACCAACAGGACTATCAGGAGCGCATCCACGACGCTCCGAGAGAACAATCCTGAGAAGAGGATATCGCTGGTGGCGAGCAGTCCCCCGAGCATGAGCCCGATGAGGGGATAGAGCCGCATAGACAAGGCCAGTTCGCGTGGTGTCGGATCATGATGCGAGCGACTCAACGGGATGGCAGTCAGGAAGTGCCAGGCAAAGAAAAAAGGACGGACCATCGCAGGACCTCACTTCTCCTGCTCAGAGACGCCAGCTTCGTCGAAGGTCGCCATCTGGGTCAGGATCTTGATTCCAGCCTGCACCAGCCCTATCCCAAGACAGGCTCCGGTTCCCTCCCCAAGCCGGAGGTCCAGATCAAGTAGCGGCTTGAGCCCAAGCTGGTTGACTACGGCCTGATGTCCGCATTCGACCGAAAGGTGCGAGGCGATCAGGTACTCGCGGCATAACGGCTGAAGCCCAACCGCGATCAGCGCGGCCGCGCCTGCGATGAAGCCATCCAGTACCACCGGGATTCGACAGGCAGCTGCCCCAAGAATCAACCCAGCGAGCCCCGCGATCTCGAGGCCGCCGATCTTTGCCAACACGTCAAGGGGATCTCTCGAATCCGGCCGGTGTCGTTCTAGCGCCTGTTCAATGACCGTGACCTTGCGCGCATACCTCGTATCATCAATTCCAGTGCCGCGACCGGTCACTTCCGCAACCGGTTGTCTGGTTATCGCAGCCGTGATCGCCGCGCTCGCGGTGCTGTTGCCGATCCCCATGTCGCCTGTACCCAAGAGACCAAACCCTTCTCGCGAGGCTTCATCAGCCAAGGTCACACCAACCTCCAGGGCTTGAATCGCTTCGCCACGGGTCAGGGCCGGTTCACGGGAAAAATTCCTTGTCCCATAGGCCACCTTTCTAGAGATCAGACCGGGTAACGGGCCAAATTCGTGCGCCACCCCGATGTCCACGACACGGACCTCGGCGCCTACATGGGACGCCAGTACGTTGACTCCGGCTCCCCCTCTGAGAAAGTTGAAGACCATTTGGGCGGTGACGGCACGAGGATAAGCGCTGATGCCTTCCTCTGTGACTCCGTGATCAGCTGCGAAGGTGAAGATCGCTGTGCGTGGAAGCTTCGGACGCACTTCCCCGGTGATGGCCGCATAGAAGGCCGCCAGTTCCTCCAGCCGCCCCAAGCTTCGGACTGGCTTAGTGAGCCGATCAAGGCGAGCCTGGGCCCGTTGCCAACAGACCTGATCCACAGGACGGATCTTTTGAATGGCCTCGTTGAGCGTCATCATTTAATCCGAGCCGGTAGCCCGCTCATAACGAAATACACTGCATCTGCCTCGGCGGCGACTTGCTGATTGACCTGGCCTGCAAGGTCCCGGAAGCGACGGGCCATGGCTTCCATCGGGACCAACCCTAACCCCAGTTCGTTGGTGACGACCACGACGCGAGCTGTTGTCGCACGGATCGCCTGGAGCAGATCTGACACCAGCTCAGAAATGCGTGAATCGGCTAGACCTCGCCCCAGAAGATTGCTCAACCAGAGGGTGAGGCAGTCAATCACAATGGATTGATATTCTACGCTGTGCTTCTTCATCCACTCAACGAGGTCTGAGGGAACTTCATGGGTCTCCCAGCTCCCACCACGCGACGCCCGATGACGCAGAATTCGCTCGGCCATTTCCTCATCCAGCGGTTCACCGGTTGCGACAAAGGCTCGCTTTGCGCTCTTTCCTGCAAGGTCCAAGGCTGCGGCACTTTTGCCTGACGACGCCCCGCCGATTACGAGAAGAAACTGATCCCGGCTCCGCCGCTTTCGCTTCTGGATCGCCCGGCTCACGGTCACACCCCCCGTGCAATGATGGCGTCAATCGCTGCAAGATCAACGTGGCGCTGGACGAAATCAGCGAGCTGGTCCAGCTCTTGATCTGAGGAAGAGCCAGTCGCTGCTTCGAGTGGAGACCAGCCGCGAGCTTGACGCAATCGGTTCAGGAACATCCGGCGGAATAAGGGGGCATCAAACAAGCCGTGGACATAGGTCCCCATGGCTCGGCCGTCGTTCGACACAGCGCCTTCAGCCCGCTCGACTGATCCACCGGCTGTCTTGACCATCAGCAAAGGAGCCACTCCATCTTGCAGGCTAGTCTGTCCCATATGAACTTCATAGCCATCAACGGGACAGCCAGTCTGTCGATGGAGTCCAGTCACCCGGACGGTGACCTTTTCGCGACCAAAGGACGTGACCACCTCCAACAGTCCCAGGCCCTTCAGTTCAGGTGCTGAGGATTCGACTCCGTGAGGATCTAGAATCCGTTTGCCAAGTATCTGGTATCCGCCACAGAGTCCGATCACCGTGCCCCCGTCAGCCATCACTCGCTTGGCTACCTGATCAAGGCCACGGGCCTTGACGAATTTTAGTGCAAGTGGCATGTTCTTGGTTCCAGGGAAGATCAGCGCATCAAGCTGCAGGCTGGTCATTCCGTCCAGCCGAACCAGGCGCACATCCGGTTCCTGCGACAAGGCCTCAAAGTCGGTGAAGTTTGAGATCGCCGGCACATCCGCCACCCCGATAATCAGCGAATCGGAACGACAAGGTTGAGTCCCAGCCCAACTATCCCACCCCAGGGAGTCTTCCTGCGGCACTCGTAGGTCCTTCCAGTGCGGGATCACCCCCAGACAACGCACCCCTGTTTGTCTCTCGACCATCCGTATCCCAGAAGTCAGTAGCTCCGCGTCGCCACGCAGCTTATTAATCAGGAATCCTTTGACATGCTGCCGCTCTTGGGGCTGAAGGAGTGTGAGCGTGCCGACTAAAGCCGCAAAGACTCCGCCCCGATCAATGTCTCCGACCAGCAGCACGGGAGCCTTGGCCACCTGGGCCATTCGCATGTTCACGATATCTTGATCCCGCAAGTTGATCTCGGCCGGACTACCGGCTCCTTCCAGAATTACTAGATCGAACTCCGAGGCTAGCCGCGCAAAAGCCTCCTGCACCGCTCCGAAACAATCGCGCCGGACGCGACCGAAGTCGTGGGTCTCCAGTGAGCCAGCCACCTGCCCATTGACTACCAACTGGGCTCTGTGTTCGCTCTCCGGCTTGATCAGCACCGGATTAAAATCACTATGTGGAGCAAGCCGGCATGCTGCTGCCTGGACCGCCTGGGCCCGCCCAATCTCTTTCCCGTCAGGCGTGACGAAGGAGTTATTGGACATGTTCTGTGCCTTGAACGGCGCCACCCGAAGTCGCCGACGGACGAAGAGCCGGCAGAGTGCCGTGACCAGCACGGACTTTCCTACGTGGGACGCTGTCCCTTGAATCATGAGGATGCGTGCAGCCATCTTTCCCAGTACCAAGTAACGAGGACTGAGGGACGAGATTTTCGACTCAGTCCTCAGCACTCATTGCTCAGCCCTTATTTATTTCGCGCTCCCACAGAAACTCCGCCTCACCTTGGGTCTTCGCGACCCAGCGGGCCAGCACGAAAAGTGTGTCGCTGAGCCGGTTCACGAACTTGACAATGACGGGATCCACCGACTCTTCACGGGAGAGCCGCACACAGTCTCGCTCCGCCCGACGGCAAACTGTCCGCGCCTGATGGAGAAACCCGGACACCTTGCCGCCTCCAGGCAGGATGAACTCTTTGAGCGGAGCCAGGTCTTTCTGGCATTCATCAATTAACTTTTCCAAACGGGTGACGTCCTTGGCTGTGACCTGTGGCATATTCTTGAAAGTCTGACCTGGTGCGGTTGCCAGAATTCCGCCCGTGTCGAACAGTTTGTTCTGTATCCACCGGAGTTCTTCCTCCAGACGGACGGCATGGGCGTGAACGCTGGCCCTCTCAGCGTTAAAGACCCGCACCACGCCGACCAAGGAATTGAGTTCATCCACAGTCCCGTAGGCCTCGACCCGCAGACTGTCCTTCCAGACCTGCTGCCCACCGGCCAGTCTCGTCCTCCCTGCGTCGCCGGTCCGCGTGTACACCTTCGTAATCCGCATGCTAACTGTCTCCTTAGCGGTGGGATCGCTCTCTCAATAGTCCGGGCTCACCGGTGCTGACCATTTGCAAGCACGAGGGGCAGAGGCAGTCTTGATAGCGTGAGGCAATCCAATCGTGCTGCGCGTCGGTAATGGTAATCTGAACCGTCGTCTTGGCAACCCCGCTGTAGGTGCCTGCGAGATCAATCGTGAATAGTTCGTCATGCGATGCTACAGTGGCATATCAAAATTCATCCTCACGCCCCCAAATATCGACCGGATCGGAGTCCCGAAGAAAAGAACCTCTTCGTATTTCTCGTTGAAGAGGTTGTCAGCACGCGTATAGACCTGAATTCGCTTGTTGACATCATAGGTCGCGGAGATGTTCCAGACATAGAACTGCGGGAGCGATTCCTCGTTGAGGGTATCGTTAAATCGTTGCCCGACGAACCGACCCTCCAGGTTGACCCGCAGCGGCTCGATCGGTTGATAACTGAGTATGGTGGACCATTGGTTCAATGGCCACTTCGGCAGTTGTGTTTCTGGGCTGTTTGTTAGATTCTGCGCGTCGGTGTAGGTGTATTGAAACTGCAGATCCAAGCTCTTGATCCACGGCTGGTCTCGCACGAGTTTGAACTTCGCACTTGCTTCTACCCCCGTAGCTCTCGAAAGGCCAATATTCTGAGCGCAGAATCCGAACAGAGTGAAGCCACAAGCGACGGGATCGGATACAGCCAAAATGAGATTGCGATACCGTGTCCAAAAGTAGCCGACACTGAGGACCACTCGATCATTGAACAATGTTTGATCGACTGCCACATCCAGCCCTTGGCTCTTCTCCGGTTGTAGGTTGGGATTGCCGAAGTCGGGGAAGAACAATTGGTTGATGGTAGGAGCGCGGAATCCAGTCCCGTAGCTACCACGTAGCTTGGTGCCGGTCTCCTGATGGAGGTAGCCGCCGGTCACGCGATACGTCGTCGCGCTTCCGAAGACATTGTACTCGTCCTGCCGAATGCCCGCGGTCCCGAACAGGCGATCCCAGAGATTCAGCTGGGCTTCGGCAAACCCCGCATTGCTGGAGATGATCTTGTTCGCAATGGTCGTCATGTTCGTGATGAGATCGATATTCTCGCCTTGTTGTTCACGAAACTGGTAGCCGGCCGTCAGCAACAACGGTTTGCCGAGTTGAAAATTGTGCTGCCATTCAATCCGGTTGCTCGTCGTGTCGATCTCGGAGTTTAACGGGAAGGGCACCCCCGCGACTCCGGTCACCAGATTCCGGTCGACCGTTCCAGAACGAGAAACAAGGTTATCGGTAGCGCGCGACAAGGTCAGCTTTTGTGACCACCAACTGGAGATCGATTGCGTGAAGTTCCCAGCGAGGATATATTGCTTACTTTCGCTTTTCGCGCCGAGGACGTCGGCGGGATCGGATTGGAATGTCGCAAAATTGAATGCGAAGCCGTCAAGGTTCACGATTCCGTTCATCCACCGGAAATCGAACTCCAAGCGTCCTTCCTTCGGGAGTGCGACCCCGAGCCGAGCAGATCCTTGCCAGTTGTGGTATCCATCCCGCTCAGTCGCGCCACGCCGATAATTGATGGCCGAGAAGCTGGCCGAATCCCAGCGGGAAAGCGACAGGGCGAAGTCCACTGGTCCTTTCTTACCAGTCAGATTGGCACCCTCCCGAAGCGTATTGAAGGAACCGTACTCAAAGAAGCCAGCGATGTTAGGGGTGTCACGACCGCGCTTCGTAGTGATGTTGATCACTCCGCCCATGGCGTCCGACCCCCACAGCATACTCTGGCTTCCGCGCAGGATTTCAATCCGCTCGATGTTGTCGGTCGTCAAATGAGCGAAATCGTAGCTGCCGAGCGTGGCGCTATTGACGATCGCCCCATCGATCAAGACGAGAGTCTGCTCTGGAGTTCCTCCGCGCATCCGAACATCGACGAGTGTGCCAGGGCCACCGCTTTGAAATACCGCAAGCCCCTGGGCGAGGCGCAGCGCTTCCGCAACTGTTTTCACTCTCCGCTGTTGCAGCTGCTCGCCAGTAATGATCTCCACGGCACTCGTGACTTGCTTGACCGGAATTTCCGTCTTGGTCGCGCTGACCACCACTTCTTCTGTTTTGACGACCTCCTCTGTGCTCGTCTCTTCAGCGTGACCACGCCCTGACCCCACCATCCAAGCAAGTAATACGCCCGAGGCAACCAATAATGCGCGAACATAAATAGACGGCTCCATAACCCACCTCCCTTATGCTCGAAGGGTTGAGTGGAATGGTCCGACAGCTGGATCTCCTGACTCGCGGATCGTTGTTTCCCTGCGCCTTCCCATCTTGGGCGTTAGGCGTGGGACGTTACGCGTAAGGGGAAACCTACCCTCACGCTTCACGCCTTACGCCTCACGGTTACAGACAGTGGCCTTTCTGCAGGGTCACTCCCCGCTTACAGTGGCGGCACCGTGATGGCTTTGCACCATCTTCCCCTTGCTGTCGTCCTCTCCTCTGAGAATCCCTCCCTTGTGATTTCCGAACGTACCCCCTTAACACCGCGGGAGGATTGGGTACGAGATCCGTCCCGCCACCTGGAACCATTCACTGCTCAGTGATATGAGAACGAACTGGCGACCGAGCCGGCAGAGTCACTCTAGGCAGACCAGACATCGGATGGCGGTCCACCAAGACCTCACACCTATACACGGCTGCTAGCACGTCCGGCCGGATCACTTCCTCCGGAGGTCCGAGCCGAAAGATCTCGCCTTCCTTTAACAACATGAGTCGGTCGCAATACTGACTTGCCAGGTTCAAGTCATGGGAGACCAGCACCACCGTTAATCCCTGTTTCTCGTTGAGACGACGCAGGATCATGCAGATCTCCAGTTGATGGTTCAGGTCCAGGAAGGCAGTGGGCTCGTCCAACAACAAGACCTGAGGTTGCTGCGTAAGCGCACGGGCAATGATGGCTCGTTGGCGCTCGCCACCTGATACGTTATCGATCGACCGGTGCGCGAGGTGGGCTACGTCTGTCTCCTTCATCGCCTGTGTTGCCAGTCGAATATCTTCAGGCCCTTCCCATCCAAAGCCGAAGAGGCGCCCTCTGCTTCGATGGTGGGGAAAGCGCCCCATCATCACTGTCTCAGCGATCGTGAATGGAAAGATCTGCCGGCTATCCTGAGGGACGAGTGCCACCAACCGTGCAATCGCATCCTGCGACATCTCTGCAAGCTGGGAACCGAAGAGGTAAATCTCCCCTTCCTGAGGCCGAAGCACTCGCGACAACAACTTCAGCAGGGAAGTCTTGCCGGAGCCGTTAGGGCCGATCACACCCAACACCTCACCAGACTGGACTTCGAAACGGAGCCCTTTAAGCGCCCATTCGTTGCCCTTACCGAACTGCCTGTCTCTGTCGTGCCGGTATCTGAACCTCAGCCGCTCTACTCGGTAAGCGAGCCTGTTGCCCAGTCCCTCTGTCTCTCTCATAAGGCAAGACCGCTCTTTCGGTACAACAGCAAGTAAATAAAGAGAGGCCCTCCCCCCAGTGCTGTGACAATCCCAACAGGAATTTCCGCGGGAGCTAACACGGTCCGCGCCACCGTATCTGCAGCCACGAGGAACGTGCCTCCAACGAGTGCTGAGGCTGGCAACAGCAGCCGATGATCCGCACCGATGACCATCCGGACAGCATGCGGGATGACCATCCCGACGAAGCCGATCATTCCACTGACCGACACGACGGCCCCCGTGAGCAATGCCGATGTAAAGAACACAGTCTTCTTGACTGTCTCAACCTCGACACCAAGGGACCTCGCTGACTCTTCCCCAAGGGTCAGGAGATTGAGTGACTGGGTCTGCCACAACAGGATCGACCCTCCCACGACGAGATAGAGTACCAGGGCGACCATTGCAGGATAGCTTGGCGCGGCCAGCGTCCCCATCAGCCAAAACATCATGCCGAAGGAACGATTCGGGTCCATGATCGAGGTGATGAACATGATCAACGCAGAAAAGATGGCGTTCAGAATGACTCCTGCAAGCAGAAGTGTGTGGATAGGAAGACGTCCATACGAAGCTGCAACCCGATACACGATTACGATTGCCATGAGGCCCCCGACAAAAGCGCATAGTGGCAACGTGGTGATTGCCAATACAGTCGTTCCGATACCTAAGAGAATGGCCACCGCCGCTCCTAATGCCGCCCCGCTTGATATGCCGAGCACGTAAGGATCGGCCAAAGGGTTCCGCAGCAGGGCCTGGAGCCCCACCCCCACTGCTGCGAGAGAGCCGCCCACCATGAAGCCCAGCAGCACTCTCGGTAGTCTGACTTGTAGAATGATGACGCCGGACGAGTCAGTCCCAGCGTCTCCATACCGGAGTGCCTGAAGGAGGATTCGCGCCGAGTCGGCAAGTCCAATCTCTTCCGCGCCGAACCGCAACGAGGCCATCATGACCAGGAGGCTGGCGACGGCAAGGGTCAGCATGGTGACGACCCAGCGCCTGGCCGAGAGTACTGAATGTTCAATCGAAGCGGTTAACGTCGATTGCTCGACCGGGTTTCCCACACTGAATACGGCGGCACTGCCTTCGGTCTCTTTGCTGCTTTCATTCTTCCAGCCAGTGATGCGCATCAGGGTGTCAGTTTGTCCTCGAACGCATTCGGGTGAATGGTCCTCGCAAGGGTTTCTAGCCCTTGAACAATCCGGGGCCCTGGGCGGTTCAGAAGATCGCTAGGAATGTGATGGAATCGTCCATGCTTTACTGCTGAGAGGGTGGCCCATCGCTTCCAGACTTGTTGCTCACTGTCTGGGATTCCCTCTGCCTTGCCAACCGGAAAGATAAGAAGTTCTGGATCTTCCTTGAGCACCTCTTCCATATTAAGTCGCGGATAGGGTGTCTTGGCACGCGCGGCCACGTTGGTTCCGCCGGCAAGCTTGATCAACTGATCGATGAAGCTGCCGGGCCCGGCGGTGATCAGGGGCTCGCTGTTCAGCACATAGAGCAGGCGCGGATGAGGCAGAGCCGCGGTGCGCGTTTTGATCTCCGTGATCCGCTGCCGCATCTGGGCGGCCAGTGCGTCCGCCGACGCAGAACGCCCTAGCATGCGCCCGAGTGTTTGAATGTGGGAGAGGACATCCTCAATGGTCTTCGCGTCAAAGATGAACGTCGAAATCTTCAACTGTTCTAGTTTGCTGAGGAAATCCGCGCGGAGGAATTCCCTCGGAGCCAAGACGAGGTCCGGCTGCAGGGCCACAATGGATTCAAGATTCGGATGCGTGTACCCGACCTTGGGTTTGAGTCGGGCTTCAGGGGGATAGTCGCAATACTGCGTAACGCCGACCAGTTCTTGACTGCTTCCGATCGCGTAGAGGACTTCCGTGATACTTGGCGCCAAGGAGACGATGCGCGTCGGTGCTTTGGCCAGGTAAATCTTCCGGTCCAAGTCGTCGACAAAGGTGCGCGCCGCCAGGTTGGCCATGAACGGCATGCCGGTCAGAATGCCCTGCTGCCGTCGTTTCATTGGCGGCTGCTCCCCTTCATGCGCCTGGGCAAGACCCGCGATCAGGCAGATCGCGATTAGGCAGGCCCAAGCTGCCTGAAGCTGCCGGATTTCCTGGGAACACCTTCGGGTTTGTTGATCCCCGCAGAGCAAACAAAAAATCCTCAAGGCCTGTGAGACCCTGAGGATTGCACCCGTTCCTTCACCCTCACCCTTTCCCCAGCCCTCGAGGGAAAGAAGGTCTTTTGCCCGGGTAGGTCTTCT
>Ga0209845_1000021_pt1 | contig 17999 bp, 16 predicted proteins | sample GWRWS2_50_60_FD_187239 | JGI IMG/M metagenome (GOLD analysis project Ga0209845, IMG submission 187239) | Riverbed sediment microbial communities from areas with vegetation nearby in Columbia River, Washington, USA - GW-RW S2_50_60 (SPAdes)... | ecosystem: Environmental > Aquatic > Freshwater >... | reverse complement strand
CGCCAGCCGGCCGCACCCAGCCCGACTACACCGGCGAGCGCCACGACCACCACCGGCCGCGCCAGCCCGGCGAGCCACCCCGGCAGCCCGCGGACGGCCAGCGCCCCCCTCGCCGACGCGGCGCCCGCGCGGGCGACCGACGCCAGCACGAGTCCGCCGCCGACCCGCCCGGCCGCCGCCACGGAACCCAGCGCCGCCCTCGCCCGCGCGGCACGGCCGGCGAGCCACGCGACCGCGGCGCGGGTGGGCGGCGCCCGCCTCGCCCGCGCGGCACGGCCGGGCGTGCTGTCCGGACCGGCCCGCTCGGCCGAGGGCTCGGCGGTGGGCGCGCTCTCGGCACGCACGCGCCAGCGGCGCAGCCGCTCGAGGGTGTCGGCGTCCATGCCGGGAGCGACCTGCCCGGGCCCGATCACGGGCTCCAGCTCCCGCCCGCTCATCCCGATCATCGGCGCCGGGCTGGGCGGCGCGGCGGCCTCGGCTTCCGTTCCGGCGCCCGCGGTCGCCTGGACGGCGCCGGTGACGGCGGCCCAGAGGTCGCCGATCTGGAGGGGACGGTAGAGCACTGCCCGCGACGGCCCGGGTGGCAGGGCCTCGGCGGGCTCGTCCTCCTGGAGCAGGACGACCAGGCGACCGAGGAAGCGGCCGTCGATGACGGCGAAGGTCTGCTCGTGCAGGCTGGGGGGCACGTCGATGACGACCACGTCGGCGTGCTGGAGGGCCAGCTCCAGGCTGTCGTGCCCCCAGTCGAGCATGCTGACCTCGCCGGGCGCCTCGACCAGCGACTCCAGCGCCTCGGCGAGCATGGCGTCGCGCGAGACCAGCAGCACCCGCAGCTCGCTCGCCGGCCGTGCCGGCGCCAACCGCGGGACCCGTTCGCCGCGGCGGCCGTTCACCGGCCCGCCCCGGGTTGCGGCTCGGCGGCGATGGTGGCCGAGACCACCAGGTTGTCGCGGTAGCTGCGCCGCTCGCGATCGAACGTCCCGGCGCAGGTGACGAGGCGCAGCGCCGGCGCGGTCGTCGGCCCGTACACCTGGTCGCCCGGGAGCGCCGGCTTGGGGTAGCGGGCGAGCGACTCGACCACGAAGCGGACCACCCGCCGGTCGGCCCGGACCACGCGGACCAGGTCCCCGGGACGCAGCTCCCGGAGCCGGTAGAACACGGCCGGTCCCGTGCGCGAGTCGACGTGCCCGGCGACGACCGCCGGGCCGAGCTGGCCGGGCTCGGCGGCGCCGGTGAACCAGCCGGCCGCCTGGAAGTCGCCGGGGACCTGCATGCGGCCGTCGGGGTCGAGCCCGAGGCGGACCAGCCGGGCGGACACCCCGATGGCCGGGATCTCCAGCCGCACCGGCGGGGACGGCGGCAGCCGGCGCCACGAGCGGATGGGGACGTCGACGACGGTGAACGTGCCCGTCCCCGCCTGGCGGGGCGCCGGCCCGGTCGTGGCGGCCGGCCTCCCCGCCTGGGCCGGCCGCGCCCGCGGTGCGGCGATCGTCCCGCACGCGGCGGTGGCGAGGGCGAGCAGGCCGACCGCGGCACCGGCCCGGAGCGGCGCCCTCCTGGGACGGGGCCGGCCTTCCACCTACCCGGACGACCGCTGTTGCGCGAGCACGAAGCCGACCAGCGCGACGACGCCGATGCCGAGCAGGAAGAGGATCGCGAACCGCCGGCCGCCGGTGGAGGCGGTCCCGCCGGCGCCCGTGGCGACCCCGCCGGCCGGGGCCGCGGCCGAGGCGACCGAGTCGCGGATGTCGAGCAGCTCGAGCTTCTCGCCGATGCCGCCGACGACCACCAGCGACGAGACCGCGCCCTTGGGGAGGTTCACCGTGCGGGCGGGAGCGAGGACGTCGCCGCTGCCGGCCTTGCGCACCTCCACCTCGACCCGCCCGGCCTGGACCTCCAGGTAGTCGCTGGCCGAGGGGAACTTGGCGCCGGCGAACAGCACGTCGCCGCCAGCGGCCAGGTCGACCGCCTGGTCGCCGGGGAGCGCCTGGATGAGCCGGACCTTGCTCTTGCCCGACCCGGGGCGGGACACGTCGTCGTCCAGCAGCATCGCCTTGACGGAGGTGAGCTGCCCGAACACGGCCACGGTGTAGGCGCGACCGGCCTGGAGGCTGACGGTCGCGGCGATGACCGGCGCCGAGCTCGCCGGCTGGCCGCTCTTGCGGACCTCGACCTCGAAGCGGCCGGGCTTGACCTTGAGGTAGTCGGAGACGGTCTTGAACGGCACGCCCTTGAGCTGTAGGCGACCGTTGACGTACACGACGTAGACGTCGCCCTTGAGCAGGCCGGGCGCGAAGTGGGCGACCCGCACCAGCGCCTCGTCCTGCGCGCCGGCCGCGGCCCCTGGAAGCACTACCAGGCCAATGGCGACCACGGCAGCCAGGATCACGGCAGCCAGTCGTCGGTGCAGCATCGCGCCTCCCCCCCCGCCAGCTCGTCACGCGTGCCGTCACGAGCGGTTCGGCCGCCATTATCGATCCGCGCAGCTCTGCCTAGCCCCCTTAGTTCTGCGTAGTTATGGTCATAAGAGAACGCGAGCGCGCTGCCCGGCCCCGGCGTCGCGTGGGACACTCAGCCATGGGCAATCCGCAGGCAGCGGTGCGGCGGGCCTTCGCCGAGCGGTTCGGCCGCCGACCCGAGGGCGTCTGGGCCGCGCCGGCCCGGGTCAACCTCATCGGCGAGCACACCGACTACAACGACGGGTTCGTCCTGCCCCTGGCCATCGACCGTCGCGTCACCGTGGCCGCGGCCCGCCGCGCCGACGACCTCCTGCGGCTCGTCTCACTGGAGAAGGGCGAGCAGCGGCTCCGGCTCGCCGAGGTGGGCCCTGGCGCGGTGCGCGGCTGGGCGGCGTACGCCGCCGGGCCGCTGTGGGCGCTGGCCCAGGAGGGTGTGCAGGTGGGCGGGCTGGACCTGGTGCTCACCAGCGACGTCCCGATCGGCTCCGGGCTGTCGTCCAGCGCCGCGGTCGAGTGCGCGACCCTGCTGGCCGCGCGCGACCTGTACGGCGGCCCCGACGACGTGGCCCGGCTCGCCTCCATCGCGCAGCGGGCCGAGAACGACGTGGTGGGGGTTCCCTGCGGCATCATGGACCAGATGGCTGCCTTGGCGTGCAGGGCAGCGCATGTCCTGTTGCTCGACTGCCGCTCCCTGGAGGCCGACCAGGTGCCCTTCGCCCACGCGGATGCCGGCCTGGCCCTGCTGGTCGTCGACACCAGGGTGTCGCACGCGCTCGCCGACGGCGCCTACGCCGAGCGCCGCGCCGCCTGCGAGCAGGCGGCCAGGGTCCTCGGGGTGCGGGCGCTGCGCGACGCCACCCAGGCCGACCTGGACGCCGCCCACGACCGGCTGGGCGAGGTGCGGTACCAGCGGGCCAGGCACGTGGTCAGCGAGAACGCCCGGGTCCTCGAGGTGGCGACGCTGCTGCGCCGCGGCCGGCCCGACATGGTCGGCGACGCGCTGAGCGCCTCGCACGCCTCGCTGCGCGACGACTACCAGGTCAGCGCGCCCGAGCTGGACGCCACCGTCGAGGCGGCCGTGGCGGCGGGCGCGCTGGGCGCGCGGATGACCGGCGCCGGGTTCGGCGGCTGCGCGCTGGCGCTGGTCCCCGCGGGCGCGGTCGCCGACGTCGGCAAGGCGGTGGCCGCGGCCTTCGCCGATCGGGGGTTCCGTGAGCCCGCCATCTTCGCCGCCCAGCCCACCGACGGCGCCAGCAGGATCGCGTGAGGCCGCCGTGACCGACGTGGCCCGGCCCCTGCGACCCCGGCTGAGCGCCGAGGCGGCCGAGCACCTCCACCGCCTGATGGCCGGCTGGCAGCTCATCGCCGACCTGGCCTTCGCCGACCTGCTGCTGTTCCTGGCCGTCGACGACAGCGCGGGCTTCCGCATCGTCGGCCAGCTCCGGCCCTACACCGCCCGGACCCTGTACCCGGCCGACCTGGTCGGCGAGGTGGTGGCGCCGACCTGGCACCCGTACGCGGAGCGGGCCTGGCGGGAGGGGCGGCGCCTGGCCTCCCCCGAGCCGATCTTCATCGACGCGGAGGCGGTCCGGGTCGAGACCGTGCCCGTCCGCCACCGCGGCGAGGTGGTGGCCGTGCTGAGCGTCGAGTCGCCGGAGACGCCGGCCCGGCCGACCGGCCGGCTGGAGGCCGCCTACCTGGGCGCGGCCGACGCCCTGCTCGAGATGGTGGCCGCCGGGACCTTCCCGTTCGGGGAGGCCCACGACCCCACCGCCTCGCCCCGGGTCGGCGACGGCCTGGTGGTGCTGGACGCCAGCGGCCGGGTCGAGTTCGCCAGCCCGAACGCCACCTCCGCGTTCCGGCGGATGGGCACCAACGCCCTGCCCCTCGGGCACCCGCTCCCGCAGCGCGTGGCCATCCTGGTCGCCGAGGCGATGGCGGGCCGGCGGCCCGTCGAGGCCGAGATCGAGGCCGACGGCGCGGTCACCGACGTCCGCATCGTGCCGCTGCTGCGCGGCACCGGCCGGCGGGGCGCGCTGGTGCTGGTCCGGGAGGTGACCGAGCTGCGCCGGCGCGACCGGATGATCTCCCGCCGCGAGGCGACCATCCGCGAGGTCCACCACCGGGTCAAGAACAACCTCCAGACGGTCGCCGCCCTGCTCCGGCTCCAGGCTCGCCGCCTCGGCGACCACCCGACCGCGGTGGCCGCGCTGGAGGACTCGGTCCGCCGGATCGCGTCGATCGCGCTGGTCCACGAGACGCTGACCGAGGAGTTCGAAGGCGGGGTGGACATGGCCGAGGTCGCCGGCCGGGTGGTGCGGATGCTGGAAGGCTCGCTGGGCCGCGAGAACGTCCGCATCGCGCTGCGGGCGGGATCGGTGCCGGTGGACGCCGCGGTGGCCACACCGCTGGCCGTGGTGCTGAACGAGCTGGTCCAGAACGCGGTCGAGCACGGCCTCGGCGACGGGCCGGGGACGGTCGCGGTCGAGCTGCGCGGCGGCGGCCGGGACCCGGTCAACCTGGAGGTGCGCGACGGCGGCGGCGGGTCGCCGGCCGAGCCCCGGGAGGCCGACGGCGGCGGCCTCGGGCTGCGCCTGGTCCGGGCGCTCGTCGAGGAGGAGCTGGGTGGCCAGTTCACCCTCACCAGCAGCCCCGGCGGGGGCAGCCTGGCCGCCGCCGTGATCCCCGCTCCCGAGCGGGGGGACTGAGACCGGCGTGCCACCGGTGCGGGTGATGATCGCCACGTCGGTCGAGCAGGAGCTGGCCGGCCGGGTCGCGGCCGCCGACCCGCGGGTCGAGCTGCTGTTCGACCCGGCCCTGCTGCCCCCGGCCCGCTACCCCGGCGACCATGGCGGCGACCCGGGGTTCCGGCGGGACCCGGACGGCGAGGCCCGCTGGCGGGCCATGCTGGACCGGGCCGAGGTGCTGCTCGGCATCCCCGGCGACTCGGCGGACGCCCTGGCCGAGCTGCTCGCCGGCACGCACCCCGCGCTCCGCTGGGTCCACGCGACCAGCGCCGGCGCCGGCGAGCTGGTCCGCCGCGCCGGCCTGGAGCGCGACGCGCTGGACCGGGTCGTGGTCACCACCTCCAGCGGCGTCCACGCCGTGCCGCTGGCCGAGTTCGCCGTCCTCGGGCTGCTGGCGATCGCCAAGGACCTGCCCGGGCTGGCCGCCGCCCAGCGCGCCCGGTCGTGGCCGACGGTGCGGCAGCCGCTGCGGGAGCTTCGCGGGCAGACGCTGGTGCTGGTCGGCCTCGGCGAGATCGGGCGCGAGGTGGCCCGCCTCGGCAAGGCCCTCGGGATGCGGACCGTGGGGATGCGGCGCAGCCCCGGGTCAGCGCCGCCGCCGTTCACCGACGAGGTGCACGGCGCCGACCGCCTGCCGGAGCTCGCCGGCCGCGCCGACGCGCTGGTGGTGAGCCTGCCGCTCACCGGCGAGACGGCCGGCCTGCTCGACCGGGCCACCATCGAGCGCCTGCCGCCGGCGTGCATCTTCGTCAACGTCGGCCGCGGCGGGGTGGTCGACGAGTCGGCGCTGCTGGACGCGCTGCGCGCGCGCCGCATCGCCGGCGCGGTCCTGGACGTGTTCGCGACCGAGCCCCTGCCGCACGGCTCGCCCCTGTGGACGCTCCCAAACGTGCTGGTGAGCCCCCACGCCGCCGCCCTGTCGGAGCACGAGAACCAGCGCATCGTCGAGCTGTTCCTCGCCAACCTGCGCCGCTTCCTCGACGGCGAGCCGCTCGCCAACGCCGTCGAGCCGGGCGTCTGGTACTGACCGGCCTTAGGCCACCCTTACCCCGCGACCCGCATGCTGGGGGCGGCACGGCAGTCGTCTGCAAAGGAGGATCGTTTGTCGGATCAGCCGGTCGCGACGGTGCCAGCCGGACGGCGGTGGCGGGTACTGCTCGTCGCCGCCGCGCTCGCCGCGCTGGCGGTCGTGCTCTTCGCCGCGACCGCGTTCAGCAGCACCGGCGGGTCGCAGGGCTCCACGGGAAGGACGCCTGGGTACCAGCAGGTACAGCAGACGCCCGCCCAGGACAGCCGGGGGCGTGACTGCCCCGAGAAGTCCGGGCGGAACCAGCCCGCCAACCCCAGCGACGAAGCCGCGCTGCAGACGTAGCGGCAGCAACCGGATCGGGGCGCCCGGCCACGGCCGGGCGTTCCCGACCGGGGCTCAGGATGCCGGCTCGGCCCCGCCGGGGACATGGTGGGCGGCGAAGCGCAGCAGCACCTCGGTCTGGCGGATGCGCTCCTCGATCACCAGGGCGCCGTGGCCGGCGTCGAAGCGGTCCAGCTCGAACGGCTTGCCCAGCTCGGCGAGGCGCTCGGCGTAGTTGAGCACCTGCTGCAGCGGGCAGCGGGTGTCGTTGTCGCCGACCATCAGCAGCACCGGGGTCTCGACCCGCCCGGCGTGGGTGATCGGCGAGCGCTCCACGAACAGCGCCGGCTTCTCGTCGGGGCCGCCGCCGAACAGGCTGCGGTCGAACGCCTGCAACGCCTCGGACTCGTCGGCGTAGGCCGCCAGATAGTCGGCGACCGGAACCACCGCCATGGCCGCCCTCCAGCCGTCGGGCACCGTCCCGATCGTCTGCAGGGTCACGTAGCCGCCCCACGAGGCGCCGGTGATGACCACCTGCTCGGGATCGGCAAGGCCGCTGGCGACCAGGTCGTCGCGGCCGGCGGCGACGTCCTCCACCTCCGGACGGCCCGGGTCGCCCTCCAGCGCGTCCTGCCAGGCCTTGCCGTAGCCGGTGGAGCCGCGGTAGTTGACCAGGGCGACGGCATAGCCGTGGTCGACGAACGCCTGCACCTCCGGGTCCCAGCCGTCGGCGTCGTGGTAGTGGGGGCCGCCGTGGACCAGCAGCACGGTCGGGTACGGGCCCTGCCCGCCCGGCGGCACGGCCAGGAACCCGTGCACCCGGTCGCCCCGCGGGTTCGGGAAGGTCCAGCTCTGGTAGGCGACGCCGGCGGGTGCCAGCGGGCCCGGCGGGCGCAGCACGGCGTCGTCGTGGCCGACCGCCCGCACCTCCGGCGGCGCCGCCCCCGAGGACCAGCGGTACCAGACCTGCCCGTCGGGCCGGACACCCGCCCGGACGATCGAGCCGGCCGGGTGGTCGAGCCGCTCGACCGCCCCGGTCGCCAGGTCCAGGCGGTACAGCTCGCTGCGTCCCAGGTAGGTGTGGAGCAGCAGCAGCCCGCCGGCGTCCGGCCACCAGTCGGCCACCTCGACCTCGCCCGGGAGGTCGACGTCGAGGTCGACCCGCTCGCCGCTGCCCGGGTCCCAGATGGCCGGCCGCAGGCGTCCCGCCCGTTCGTGCAGCAGCGCCAGCCGGCCGTCGCCGGCGACCGGGGAGAAGCCGGCCGCGAACAGGCCGTAGCCCTCGCCGTCCCACAGGTCGGCGACCGGCGCCATGCCCTCGACGTCGAAGGCGCGCAGGGCGGGGTGGAGGTTGTCGCCGTGCTCGGCGTGGTGGACCACCAGCAGGCGGCCGTCGCGGGCCATGTCGGCCAGCTCGACGATCTCGCCGTGGCGGTACAGCTCCGTGGAGCCGCCGCCCACCTCGCCGACCCGGACCGAGAAGCCGTCCCTGCCGGCCAGCCCGACCGCCACCCGGCCCTTGGGGCCGAGGGCGAGCCCGGCCGTCCAGGCCGCCTCGACGTCGTCGAGCAGCGGGGCCGCCTCGCCGCCGCCGAACGGCTGCCGCAGCCAGCGGCCGACCTCGTCGCCCTTGGAGTCCTCGAACCAGACGACCTGCGAGCCGTCGGGGCTCACGGTCCCCGCCACCACGCCGGTGGGGTGGTCGGAGACCTGGCGGTGGCGGTCGCCGGCCCGGTCCCAGGCGTGGACCTGCCACGACCCCGACAAGTTGGAGGCGTAGACGAGGCGCTCGGGGTCGTCGACGGCCCACCGCGGCAGGGTGAGCGAGGGGGCGCGGTAGCGCTGCTTCCAGCGTGGTTCGGTCATGACAGCATCCTACGCATGCCCGTCATCCTCGTCACCGGCGCAACCTCCGGCATCGGCCGCGACGCCGCGCTGCGGCTGGCCCGCGCCGGCCACCGGGTCCTGGCGGGCGGTCGCCGGCCCGACGCGCTCGCCGAGCTCGCCCGCGAGGGCCGGCTGGAGCCGCTGCTGCTGGACGTGGCCGACGCCGGCTCGGTCGAGGCGGCCCGGCTCGAGGTCGAGCGGCGCACCGCCGGGGCCGGCCTGGACGTGCTGGTCAACAACGCCGGCTACGCCCTGCCCGGGCCGCTGGAGGCGTTGACCGAGGCCGACCTGCGGGCGCTGTTCGACACCAACGTCTTCGGGCTGCTGGCGGTCACGCGGGCGTTCCTGCCCCGCATGCGCGAGCGCGGCGCCGGCAGGGTCGTCAACGTGGGCAGCGTCATGGGCCGGGTGACCATGCCGCTGCTCGGCGCCTACAACGCGAGCAAGCACGCGGTCGCGGCGCTGACCGACGCGCTGCGCATGGAGCTGGCGCCCTTCGGCGTGCGGGTGGTGCTGGTGGAGCCCGGCGCGGTCCGCAGTGGTTTCGCGGCGCGGGCGCTTCAGGGCCTGGCCCCCTACCGGGACCCCGGCTCGCCCTACGCGCGCGCCGTCGCCGGCACGGACGCCGCCTGGGAGCGGGTGTACCGCTTCGCCGTGACCCCGGCCGCGGTCTCGCGCGCCATCGAGCGGGCGGCGACCGCCCCCCGGCCCGCCGCCCGCTACGTCGTCCCCGGCCGCTACCGGCTGCTGCTGGCGGCGCTGGCGGCCACGCCCCGTGGCGTGACCGACGCGGCCAAACGCCGCGTCATGGGCTGGTGAGGGCGGCACGCTAGGCGTCCAGCGCCGTCGGCTCGACGGTGAACTCGACCGAGTAGGGACCGGGCTCGGCGTCGGGACCGGGGCGCTCGGGGTCGTCGGGGCTCCCGAGCCGGCTGCGGTAGCCGTGGTCGCCGGCGCCCCAGTCGTCGAGGCCCAGGTAGGGCTCGTGGACGATCCCGGACGGCGCGCCGGCCGCGCCCTCGCCCGTGACCGTCACCCACAGCACCGAGGTGGGGTTGAGCACCAGGTCGAAGCGCCGGTCGAGCTCGAAGACCTTGCCGTCCTCGACGTCGACCGCGCCGTCCTCCGGCCAGCGCGCGGTCTGGTCGCCGACGGCCAGGCACAGGGCGAGCCGGCCGCCGAGCGCCGCGGCGTCCTCGACGGTGACGCGGCCGAAGGTGACCGTGACCCGGGTGCGGTGCAGCGGCGGGACCACGGTGACCCCGACCTCGTCGACGGCGCCGGGCTCCATCGGCGGGACCACCAGGAAGCGCCCGCTCTCCGACAGGTAGCCGGCGGCGATCGCGTAGCTGCCGGCCACCGTCCCGAAGCCGTCGCTGGCCTTGAACACGCCCCGCTCCTCGCCCGGCTCCAGCGGGGTCGGGTCGCCGTCGCCGCCGAGGAAACGGTCGAGGTTCTCGCCGGCCGGGCCACGGACGGCCAGGCGCAGCTCGGCCAGGTGGGCGCGGTAGTCGCCGTAGTTGCGGGCGGTGAACTGGGCGACGAAGTTGCCGCCGAGGGTGGGCGTCCAGGAGTTCACCCAGATGCCCTTGGCGGCGCCGATGTCGACGTAGGGCGGGCGCTCGCTGGTGTAGTCCTGCACGAACAGGCCGCGCCACGGCCCGCCGGGCGCGCTCGACTCGAGGTGCGGGGCGTCCGCCGCGGCGTCGAGCACGACCTCCTGCTCCGGCAGGTTGCTGTCGTAGGCGTACACCCGCATCCCACCGGCGCCGTCGTCGTCGTAGCCGTAGGCGACCACCTGGCGGTTGCGGGCGATCTCCTCCAGGCCGCGCGCGCCGACCAGGCCCAGCACCAGCGGCCGGCCGGCGTCGATGCTGCGGCGCAGCCGCTGGAGCTCGTCGCTGGTCCAGCCGGTCACGCCCTTGTAGGACCAGGTGGGATGGTCGGCGGCCAGGGTCCAGGTCACGAACTGGCGGGCGCTCCAGGTGGCGAAGCTGTCGAACAGCCGTTTGTAGAGGTAGTCGGCCAGGCGCGTGCCGTCCTCGGGGACCGTCCTGTCGGGGAAGTCCTCCGGCCGGTGGGACGGGACCGGCAGGCCGGCGAACCAGTAGTCGAGCGCCGCGTAGGCCATGCCGCCGGAGCGGCCGTCGGTGGCCACCTCGCCGTAGCCGGGCACGGTGACGACCTTGTCGACGAAGTCGTTGGCGAAGTGGAATCCATGGGCGCGTGGATCGAAGCCGGTTCTCGGCACAGGCCCCCCCTGTCGAAAAGCACCGGACGAATGCCACGATCCTCGCTCTCGGTGGCGGGCCAAGGCAATAGTCCGAAAGGCGTAGAGCCGCCCCTGGGATGCGCCGCGTACTAACCCCGCTGTCCGCCGCCCGGGGGACGGCCAAGAGTATTCATCTGGTCTATTGGTACGAGGGGCTCGACGCGTCAGCATGCCGGTTCCAGCGCCAGCCGGGTGGGGCCCCGGCTGGCCGTGTTGTCGTTTCCAGGGGGGGCTATGACCTCGGCCGTACAGGCCGCCCAGGCGCCGATCCGGGTCGTGATCGCCGACGACCTCCCCGAGCTGCGCACGCTGCTCTGGGTCGCGCTCCAGGGACGGGGGTTCGAGCTGGTCGGGGAGGCAGGCGACGGCGGGGAGACGCTCCGGCTGGCCGCCGGCGCGCAGCCCGACGCGGTCGTGCTCGACCTCGCCATGCCGGGGACCGACGGGCCCGACCTGATCGCCGAGCTGCGCCGGCGCACCCCGGCGGTCAAGGTCGTGGCGCTGTCGGCGTTCGCCGCCGACGAGCTCCGGAGCACGGCGTTCGACCACGGCGCCCACGCCTACCTGGAGAAGGACGTCGATCCCGACGACCTGGTCGCGACGCTGCGCGACGTCTGCGGCCGCGGCCTGGCGCCGGTCCCGCCTCCGCCGCCGGCAGGGCTGCTCGGCCACGCCGGCGACGACCTGGCGCGGGTGTGGAGCTCGCTGGCCGCCGCGCCGGTGGCGACCGCGCTGGTCGGCCCCGACGGCCGCTTCCTCAAGGTCAACGCCGCCCTGTGCGCGCTCGTCGGGCACTCCGAGGCGGCCCTGCTGGCGGCGGGCTTCGCGGCCGTCGTCCACCCCGAGGACCGCGACACCGACCTGGAGCAGCTCAAGCGCCTGCTCGGTGGCGAGGTCACCGGCTACCAGCTCCAGGAGCGCTGCCGGCGCATCGACGGGGAGGCGATCTCGGTGCTCTGCAACACCTGGCTCGTGACCAACCACCGCGGCGAGCCGCTCCACCTCGACGGCCACGGGCGCCCCCGCCACGTGGTCCGCCAGCTCGTCGACCTCCGCGAGAGCAGGCATCCGGAGGACCAGCTCGCCTGGCGGGCGACCCACGACGCGCTGACCGGGCTGCCCAACCGCGGCCTGTTCAGGGACCGGCTGGAGATGACCCTCGCGCGGCTGGGGCGGGACCCCGGGCTGGCCGCCGTGCTCGTGCTGGACCTGGACCGCTTCAAGGAGGTGGCCGAGCGCTTCGGCGACGACGCCGTCGACCGGCTGCTGGTGGCGGTCGCGGGCCGCCTGCGCAGCATCCTGCGGCCCAGCGACACCGTCTCCCGGTTCGGCAGCGACGAGTTCGCCGTGCTCTGCCCCGACCTCGGCCACGAGCGCGACGCCGTCCGCCTGGCCGAGCGGGTCAGCGCCGGCCTGACGACCCCGTTCGCGGTCGGCGGCCAGGAGATCGTGGTCTCGGCCAGCATCGGGATCGCCCTCAGCGGCTCGCGGGCCCGGCGGGCCGACTCGCTGCTGTTCGACGCCGACGCCGCCATGCAGCGCGCCAAGCAGCGCGGCGGCGGCATCTACGAGCTGTTCGACGAGGCGGTCCGCGCCCAGCTCGTCGAGCGCCTGGAGCTGGAGCGCGCCCTGCGGCGGGCGGTCGACGCCGACGAGCTGCGCGTGCTGTACCAGCCGATCGTCTCGCTCAAGGAGGGCCGGCTGGTCGGGGTGGAGGCGCTGGCCCGCTGGGAGCAGCCGGGCAGGGGCCTGCTGCTGCCGCCGAGTTCGTGCCCTTCGCCGAGGAGACCGGCCTGATCGTGCCGATGGGGGCATGGGTGCTGGAGGAGGCCTGCCGCCAGGCCGCCCGCTGGCGGGGGGCGCTGGCCAGGCCGCTGCCGCCGACCATGCACGTCAACCTCTCCCCCCGCCAGCTCGCCGAGCCGCACCTGATCGACCTGATCGCCGGCGCGCTCGCCGACACCGGCACCGACCCGGACCGGCTGTGCCTGGAGGTGACCGAGCGGGCCCTGGCCGCCAACCCGGCGTCGGCCGCCACCACCCTCAAGCGGCTCTCCGCCCTCGGCGTGCGGGTGTCGGTGGACGACTTCGGCACCGGCTACTCGTCGCTGGCGTCCCTGCAGTACCTGCCGATCTCCTCGCTCAAGATCGACCGCTCGTTCGTGGCCCGCCTCGACCTCGACCCCGAGGACGACGCGATGGTGGCCGCGGTCATCGGCCTGGCCCACACGCTCGGGCTGGCGGTGATCGCCGAAGGGGTCGAGACCCCGCGCCAGCTCGCCAAGCTCGACGAGCTTGGCTGCGACTACGCCCAGGGCTACCTGTTCGCCCGTCCCGAGACCGCCGGCCGGGTCGGCGAGCTCCTCGGCCAGGACCCGCGCTGGCAGTGACGGCTGGGCGCAGAATGACGGAACCGATCCGGCGGTGCCGGTGTACCGGTGTGCGAGACCCAGTCCGTGGAGGGCCGACCACTGGACGACCAGGAGCTCGTCGAGCAGGCACGAGGGGGCGATGCGCGTGCCTACGAGGCGCTGGTGCGCCAGTACCAGGACCTCGCCTTCCGGACGGCCTACGTGATCGCCGGGAGCGCCGCCGACGCCGAGGACGCGGCGCAGGAGGGGTTCGTGAAGGCCTGGTACGCCCTGTCGCGGTTCCGGGTCGGGGCGGCGTTCCGGCCCTGGCTGCTGACGATCGTCGCCAACGAGGCCCGTAACCGCCGCCGTTCCGGCCGCCGCCAGGACGACCTCGCGCTGCGGGTCGCCGAGGACCGCCCCTCGGGGGACGCGGCCCCGTCCCCCGAGGCGGCGGCGCTCGCCGCCGAGCAGCGCCGGCTGCTGCTGGCCGCGGTCGGGCGCCTGGGCGAGTCGGACCGCCAGGTGATCGCCTGCCGCTACTTCCTCGACCTCTCGGAGGCCGAGATGGCCGGCGCGCTCGGCTGCCGCCCGGGAACGGTGAAGTCGCGGCTGTCGCGGGCGCTCGGCCGCCTGCGGGCGGCCATGGCCGAGCAGGCCAACGGCGGGGCGCCGCCCCTCACCAGGCTGCAGGGAGGTGGGGAATGAGCCGGCCCGAGCTGGAGCTCGAGCGCGCGCTGAGCGACCTCGGCGCCCATCTCGACTTCCCCGCCACCCCCGACCTGGCGCCGGCGGTCGCGACCCGGCTGCGCGAGGCCCCGGCGGCACGGCCGCGCGAGCCGCGGGTGCGCGAGCCGCGGATGGCTGGCTGGCTGGCGCGGCTGCCGCGGCTGCCCGGGTGGCGCCGGCTGGCGCTTGCCGGGCTGGCCGCGGTGCTGCTCGCGGCGGCCGTCCTGGTCGTCTCGCCCGGCACGCGGGAGGCGGTGGCGCGGCGGCTGGGGCTGCGCGGCATCGACATCCGCATCGGCGGCGAGCGGCCCACGCCGACGGTGACCACGCGGCCGGGCGAGCGGCTGGAGCTCGGCCTCGGCCTGCGGGTCACGCTGGAGGAGGCGCGCCGACGGGTCGCCTTCCCGGTGCTGGTGCCCACCGCGGCCGGGTTCCAGCGACCCGACGCGGTCTTCGTCAACGAGATCCAGCCGCAGGGCGGCCGGGTCGACCTCGTCTACCGGGCCCGGCCGGGGCTGCCCGCCAGCCCGTACACCGACGTCGGCCTGCTCGTCACCCAGTTCCAGGGCACCCTCACCGCCGACTTCATCAAGAAGGTGGTCGCCGGCGGGCTGGTCGAGGAGGTGCAGGTCGCCGGCCAGCCCGGCTACTGGTTCAGCGGCGAGCCGCATTTCTTCACCTACGAGGACCGCCGCGGCGAGATCACCGACGAGCAGACCCGGCTGGCCGGCAACACCCTCGTCTGGCAGGCGGGCGCGCAGACGCTGCGCCTGGAGGGCCAGCTCTCCAAGCAGGAGGCCCTGCGCATCGCCGAGTCGATGCGCTGACCGGCCGGCTCAGCCGCTGCCCAGGTCGAGGGTGGGACGGAAGGCAGTGGCCCACGCGCGCGCGTTGGCGGCGGCGACCGCCAGGACCGCGAGCTGGTCCTCGACCCGGGCGGGATGGGTCGACCCCGGGGTCGCCTTCGCGGCGATGCTGCCGTCGACGGCCAGGACCGCGAGGTCGGCGGCGGCGAGGGCCGGGTGGACGGCGGCCAGCTCGGCGGCGTCGAGGTCGGCCAGGCGGGCGCCACGGCCGGCCGCCAGGCGCACGGCGGCGGCCACGGCGGCGTGCGCCTCGCGGAAGGGGACGCCGGCGCGGACCAGCGCCTCGGCCAGGTCGACGGCGGTGCTGTCCCCCGCCTGGGCGTCGGCCAGCATCCGGGCACGGTCGGGCTCCAGCCCGGCGACCAGCCCGGCGAGCGCCCCCATGGAGGCGACCAGGGTGTCGACCGCCTCGAAGGCGGCCGCCTTGTCCTCCTGCAGGTCGCGGGCGTAGGCGAGCGGCACGCCCTTGAGGGTGGCGAGCAGGCCGGCGAGCCTGCCGAGCACGGTGCCGGCCCGACCGCGGACCAGCTCGGCCACGTCCGGGTTGCGCTTCTGGGGCAGCATGCTGGAGCCGGTCGCCCAGGCGTCGGGCAGCCGCACCCAGCCCCTGCCCGCCCACAGGGTCACGTCCTCGGCCAGCCGGGAGGCGTGGACCATGGCGATGGCGGTCGCGGCCAGCAGCTCGGCGACCGCGTCGCGGTCGGCGGTGGCGTCCATGGCGTTGTCGAACGCGGCGGCGAAGCCGAGGTCGGTGGCGGTGGCGGCCGGGTCCAGCGGGAACGAGGAGCCGGCCAGCGCCCCGGCGCCAAGCGGGCAGACGTCGGCCCGGCGCCCCGCGTCCTGCAGGCGACCGAGGTCGCGGACCAGCGCGAAGCCGTGCGCGGCGAGCTGGAAGCCCCACAGCACCGGCTGCGCCGGCTGCAGGTGGGTCAGGCCGGGCAGCACGGCGTCGGGGTGGGCATGGGCAGTCCTGGCCAGGGCGTCGATCAGGCCCGCCACGGCCTCCACCGCGGCGGCGTCCGCCTCCTTCAGCCACAGGTGCAGGTCGGTGGCGACCTGGTCGTTGCGGCTGCGGCCGGTGTGGAGCTTGCCGCCCGCCGGCCCGACCAGCTCGGTGAGGCGGCGCTCCACCGCGGTGTGGACGTCCTCGTCAGTCTCCGACCAGGCGAAGGTGCCGGCGCCCAGCTCGCGCGCGACCTCGGCGAGGCCGTCGAGCAGGAGCTTGCCCTCCCCCTCGTCGAGCACGCCGGCGGCGACCAGGGCGCGCACGTGGGCGCGGCTGCCGGCGACGTCCTGGCGCCACAGCCGCCGGTCGACCGCCAGCGACGAGGTGTAGGCCCACATGGCCGGGTCGGGCGGCCCGGCGAACCCCGCCGCCCACAGCGGCCGGCCCTCACCCATTCCCGTGAACGCGCGCCCACGTCCGGGTGGGCAGGCCCCAGAGGGCCACGAAGCCGCGGCCGGCGTCGTGGTCGAAGGTGTCGCCGGTGTCGTAGGTGGCCAGGTCGGGCCGGTACAGCGGCCGCTCGGCGCGGCGCCCGGTGGCCTGGCAGCGGCCTGGCGACAGCTCCAGGCGGACCTCGCCGGTGACGGCCCACTGGGTCTCGGCCACGAAGGCGTCCAGGGCGGCCTTGAGCGGCGAGAACCACAGCCCGTCGTAGACCAGCTCGGCGTAGCGGATCTCCAGCCGCGCCTTCTCGTGGAGCACCTCCCGGTCCAGGGTCAGGTCCTCCAGGTCGCGGTGGGCGGCGAGCAGCGCCAGCGCCCCCGGCACCTCGTAGACCTCGCGGCTCTTGATGCCGACGCGGCGGTTCTCCAGCATGTCGACCCGACCGAACCCGGCCGCGCCGGCGAGCCGGTTGAGCGTGGCGATCACCGCCGGCAGCCCGCCCGCCTCGCCGTCGACGGCCGCCGGCACGCCGGCCTCGAACGCCACCACCACGTCGCGGGTCCCGCCGGCCGCCGCCGGGGAGACGGTCCAGGCGAAGGCGTCCTCCGGCGGCGCCGCCCACGGGTCCTCCAGCGCGCCCGCCTCGACCGTCCGGCCCCACAGGTTCTGGTCGACCGAGTACGGCTTGGCCTCGCTGATCCAGCCGAGGTCCAGGCCGTGCTTGTCGGCGTACTCGATCGCCTCCGGCCGGCTCATCGCCGAGTCCCGGACGGGCGCGAGCACCTCCAGGTCGGGGGCGAGCGCGCCGCAGCTCACCTCGAAACGGACCTGGTCGTTGCCCTTGCCGGTGCAGCCGTGGGCGACGGTCGAGGCACCCCGGCGCCTGGCCTCCTCGACCAGGAGCTGGGCGATCAGCGGCCGCGAGAGGGCCGACACCAGCGGGTAGCGGCCCTCGTAGAGGGCGTTGGCGCGGATCGCCGGGGCGAGGAACTCGGCCGCGAACCGCTCGCGGGCGTCCACCACCACCGCGTCGACCGCGCCGGCGTCCAACGCCCTGGCGGCGAGCGGGGCCAGGTCCTCGCCCTGACCGACGTCGGCCAGCAGCGCCACCACGGCGCGGCCCTGCTCGTGGGTGAGCCGGTGGACGGACACGGTGGTGTCCAGCCCGCCGGAGTAGGCGAGCACCACGGGGTCGCCAGCGGGTCGGGTCATGCGGTCGCTCCTCGGTAGGGTTCGGTGGGTGCGGGCAGCGCGGGGGTGTCGACGGCCAGGGCGGCGAGCTGCCTGGCCACCGCCCGGCCGGGGGTGCGCTCGGCGCAGACCACCAGCACGGTGTCGTCACCGGCGACGGTGCCGGCGACCCCGGCCAGGCCCGCCCGGTCCAGGGCGGAGGCGAGCGCATTGGCGTGCCCCGGCGGGGTGCGCAGCACGACCAGGTTGCCGCTCGGCACGATGGCGAGCAGCAGGGCGCCGAGCACGCGGCGGATCTCGTCGTGGGCGGCGCCCTGGACGGCCTCCGGCTCGGGGAGGGCGTAGACCAGGCGGCCGTCGGGCCCCCGGACCTTGACCGCGCCGAGGTCCTCGAGGTCCCTGGAGACGGTCGCCTGGGTGGCGTCGAAGCCCTGCAGGCGCAGGTGGTCGAGCACGCGCGCCTGGCTGGAGACCTGCCTGGTGCGCAGCAGCGCGGTGAGGGCCCGCTGGCGGGCGGCCTTCAGCGACACAGCCCCACCTCCTCCAGGGCGGCGGCCAGCCGGGCCAGCCCCTCCTCGACCTCCTCCTCGGTGACGACCAGCGGCGGGGCCAGGCGCAGGGCGGTGTCGGTGACCGGGTTGACGACCAGGCCGCGGCCGAGGGCGGCGAGGGCGGCCTGCTTGGCGGTGGCCGGCGCCTCCTGGCCCAGGTCGAGGGCGTACCACAGCCCGGCGCCACGCACCTCCGTGCCCGGCA
>Ga0209845_1000020_pt1 | contig 18009 bp, 10 predicted proteins | sample GWRWS2_50_60_FD_187239 | JGI IMG/M metagenome (GOLD analysis project Ga0209845, IMG submission 187239) | Riverbed sediment microbial communities from areas with vegetation nearby in Columbia River, Washington, USA - GW-RW S2_50_60 (SPAdes)... | ecosystem: Environmental > Aquatic > Freshwater >... | reverse complement strand
TCCCGCAGGTCCGCGGAACGCTCGCCGTCGCCGGCCTGCAGGCTCCCGTCGAGGTGATCCGCGACCGGTGGGGGATCCCGCACCTCCTCGCGCGCAACGAGCACGACCTCTTCCTGGCTCAGGGATTCGTGCACGCGCAGGATCGCCTGTGGCAGATGGAGTTCAACCGGCGCATCGCGGCAGGTCGCCTCTCTGAGATCTTCGGCGAGACCACGCTCGAGACGGACCGGTTCTTGCGCACCATCGGGCTGCGCCGCGCTGCTGAAGCGGAGTGGGAAATTCAGGATCCCGATGCCCGCGCGGCCGCCGACGCCTATGCCGAGGGTGTGAACGCCTTTCTCGCGCGGTATCGCGGCCGGCTGCCGATTGAGTTCGGGTTGCTCCGCTTCGCGCCGGAGGCGTGGACGCCGATCGACTCGCTATCCTATGCCAAGTTGATGTCATGGGTGCTCTCGGGCAACTGGGAGTCGGAGATTCTCCGCGCGCATCTGGTCAGCCGCTTCGGGCCGGAGGGAGCGCAGACACTCTTGCCTGCGTATCCCGGAGACCATCCGGTGATCGTCCCGCAGGCGGTGGACTACACACCCTTCCGTTCCCCGGCCGTGCTGCGCGCGCTCGACGTATCGCCGCTCCGCGCCGGCGTCGGGAGCAACAACTGGGTTGTCGCGGGCGCGCGGACGATGACCGGATCTCCTCTTCTCGCAAACGACCCGCACCTGGAAGCAGGGATGCCGTCGATCTGGTACGAGATGCACCTCACCGGCGGGACGATCAACGTCGTGGGCAGCACGTTTCCCGGCACGCCCGGCGTCATCATCGGGCATAACGAGCACATCGCCTGGGGCGTCACCAACGCCGGACCGGACGTGCAAGACCTCTACATCGAGCGCTTTCACCCGGCGGATCCTACGCGCTACCTGTTCAAGGGAACATGGGAGAACGTCACCGTGGTTGAGGAACGGATCGTCGTGAAGGGCCGGCGCGATCCGGTCATTCTCCCGGTCCGGATCACCCGCCACGGGCCCATCCTCAACGGCGTGGTGGACGGGCTGCCGCATTTCGTAGCGCTGCGGTGGACGGCGCTGGAGCGTGGAACGCTTCTGACTTCTTTCTCCCGGCTCATGCGGGCGAAGAACTGGAACGAGTTTCGCGACGCGCTCAGGCTGTGGACGGTGCCGGCACAGAATTTTGTCTTCGCCGACCGCGCGGGCAACATCGGCTACCAGCTCCCCGGGCGCATCCCCATCCGCGCAAAAGGAGACGGGCTGCTTCCTGTGCCGGGATGGACGGGCGAGTACGAATGGACCGGGGAGATCCCGTTCGAGCAGCTGCCGTCGTGGTTCAACCCGGCCCGCGGCTACATCGTCACGGCCAACAACCGTATCGCGCCGGAACGATACCGGTACTTGCTCGCGCACGAATGGGATCCGGGATTCAGAGCGAGCCGGATCGAGGCCGGGCTTATGGCGAAGCCGAAGGTCGGGACGGAAGACGTACAACGGATTCAGATGGACGTGGCGTCGCTGCCGGCGCGCGCCATCGTGCGGGCGTTGAGTACTGTGCGTATCGCGGAGGAACCGGCCGCATCGCTGCTGGCTGAGTTGACCGCGTGGGACGGCGTGCTGAGTCCGGACAGCCGGCCCGCGGCGATCTACGAAGTCTTCCGCGTCACCCTGCCCGCACTCATCTTCAAGGACGTCCTCGGAGCAGACCTGTTCGAGAAGTACATGGGGCGCTCGGACGCATGGACGCTGACTATCATGCGCCTGCTGGGCGAGCCACGATCCCCATGGTGGGGCCCGGACGGCCGGGAAGCGATTGTGGCAAAAGCACTGGCGCAGGCCAACGAGGTGCTGACGCAGCGCCTGGGCTCAGACCGCAGCACATGGGCATGGGGCAGGCTCCACGTCATGCGGTTCGAGCATCCCATTGGGCGCGTGCCGGCGCTCGGCTGGATCTTCAATGCCACCGCGCCTGCGACAGGAGGCGACGCGTACACCGTCAATAACGCGGGATTCAGCCCTGAGACGTTCCGGCAGATCGTCGTCGCGTCGTACCGGCAGATCATCGACCTGGGCGATTTTGACCGCTCGGTCAGCATCCACACCACGGGCCAGAGCGGACTGCCGTTCCACCCTCACTACAAGGACTTTGTGCCGATGTGGGCCACCGGGCAGTACCATCCGATGCTGTTCTCCCGCGCCCGGATCCAAGAGGCTGCGAAGAGTACGCTGACACTCACCCCGCGCTGAAAGGGCGCGGCGCTGAACGATCGCCGATATAGGGCCGTCGCCAGAGAATCGATGAAAGCCGCCGGGAATGTCAGCTTCTTCGTGGAGTGGGTTCTCGGGCACACCCTCGCTTTCTACCCAAGCAATATTCTCAGCGCACAGATCGGTAGATACGTGCGTATCGCGATTTGGCCCGGCTTCCCGGACCCGCCAGTACGCGCGGTAGCGATCATCGTCAGTGCCCTCGTGGAAGGGATCTTCTATGGCCTGGCGATCGGAATTATTCAATACATCATCCTCGCCAGGCACGGCGTCAATGTTAAAGGATGGGCCTTTGACAGCGCGGCTGGCTGGGGGGTAGGTCTAATGCTTTCAGCCCTTGCGGGTGTGCCCAAACAACCATTTGTCGCGGGCGCATTTGCCACACTTGGCGAGGTCAGCGGGATCGGTTTGGCGGCAGGGTTGCAGAGCAGGCGTTTGCAAGCCTTTGCACCATCTGCACGACGCTGGTGGCTCACCTATCCAGCCGCCTGGTTGATCGCTGTGATTTTTGCCGGAATTCTTCAAACCATTATCCAGGTGACTGCCGCCAACCGAATTGGTGGTTTGACTGTGCCGCTTATTCTCGCCGGGATTAGCGGCGATTTCGTCTTCGGCATTATTTCGGGCAGATCGCTTATGCGAATCGTCCCTCTTTTGTCAACCGCCCAAAAGAGAAGCTGACCCGGACCGCCCAACGTGAAACCTCCGTGCTCTTAGCACATCGCGGGGTTGTGTCGGGGAGGCGAGACCAGGGCGTCATGCGGCAACTAGGTCCCCACCGAGTTGTGTTCGGTGATCCGCATGGACTATGCTGAACAATTGAAGAAATGATGCGACGGCTCCGAAAAGTAGCGGTTCTGGGTTCCGGCGTGATGGGCGGGGCGATTGCCGCGCACCTTGCCAACGCGGGTGTCCCCGTGCTGCTCCTCGACATCGTCCCCGGCGAACTCACGGAGGAGGAGCGACGTCGGGGATTCACCCCCAACGACATGCCGGTGCGCAACCGCATCGCCGCGGCGGGCAAGGAACGCACGCTCCGGGCGAATCCTGCTGCGTTTTTCACGCCCGCCCGGGCGAGCCTGGTCACCGTCGGAAACTTCGAGGACCACCTCAAGGAGATCGCGGACGCCGACTGGGTGATCGAGGCGATCGTCGAAGACCTGGCGATCAAGCAGCAGCTGCTGGAGCGTGTCGAGAGGCACTGGCGCGAGGGCATCGTGGTCAGCACCAACACGTCGGGGCTCCCGGTCGCGCAGATCTCGGGCGGGCGCGGGAGCGCCTTCCGCCGCCACTTCCTCGGCACACACTTCTTCAATCCGCCGCGGTACCTGAAGCTGCTCGAGATCATCCCATTGCCGGAGACCGACCGCGCCGTCGTGGAAACCGCAACCTACTGGGGTGAGCGGCAACTGGGCAAGGGGATCGTCTACGCTCACGACCGGCCCAATTTCATCGCCAATCGCATCGGCAGCTACGGATTTCGCAGGGCCGTCCACCTGATGCTGGACCTCGGCCTCACGATCGAGGACGTGGACGAACTCACGGGCCCGTTGATCGGCCGGCCGCGGAGCGCCACCTTCCGCACCACCGACCTGGTCGGACTCGACACCGCCATTGCCGTCTCAGAGAACTCATACCGCAACCTGTCCGACGATCCGGAGCGCGACGTCTTCATCGTGCCGGATCTCTTTCGCGAGATGGCCCGCCGCGGCTGGCTGGGCGAGAAGAGCGGGAGCGGGTTCTATAAACGGGTTGATGGAGAGATCTACGCGCTCGACCATAGAACGATGGAGTACCGGCCCCGGCAGAAACCCAAACTCAGCAGCATCGAGGCCGCGCGGCTGATCGAGGATCCGGCGAAGCGCATGCGCCAGATTCTCTCGGCGCCGGATAAGGCCGGCCAGTTTCTCTGGCAGCTGACCAGCAGCATTCTCTCCTACGCCGCGAAACGCGTGCCCGAGATTGCGGATGACGTGGTGAACGTGGACCGCGCGATGAAGTGGGGATTCGCGTGGGACGCCGGGCCATTCGAGACCTGGGACCTGCTGGGCGTGGCAGAGCTCGCCACACGGCTGGAGGGCGAGGGCCTGGAGGTGCCGGACCTGGTCCGCTCCGTGCTCACGCAGGGGGAGGGGCGCTTCTATCGCAAGCGCAACGGCGCGGATGAGTTCTTCGATGTGGCGACCAGGACGTATGCCTCGGTGCCGGAGCGGCCCAACGTCGTGCTGTTGCCGAAGCTCAAAGAGCAGGGACGCACGGTGGCGGCGAATCCGGGCGCCAGCCTGCTGGATCTGGGCGACGGCATTGCGTGCCTGGAGTTCCACTCGAAGATGAACACGCTCGGCGAGGACACCCTGCGGATGATCCACCGCAGCCTGGACGAAGTGCGCAAGGGCTTCGACGGCCTGGTCATCGGCAATCACGGGCCGGAGTTCTCGGCGGGCGCGAACCTGGTGTTGATGCTCATGGAGGCGCAGGAAGGCAACTGGGACGACATCGCCATGGTCCTCCGGCAGTTCCAGCGATTGAATCTCACCATCCGCTACTTCGAGAAGCCGGTCGTGGCGGCGCCCTTTGGCCGGACGCTGGCAGGCGGGTGCGAGATCTGCCTTCCCTGCGCGCGGGTGCAGGCCGCGGCGGAGACATACATGGGGCTCGTCGAAACCGGTATGGGCCTCATCCCCGCCGGCGGGGGCACGACCGAGATGGTGCGGCGCGCGGTGTTGCGGGTGCCGGCCAGTGTCGACGCTGATCTCTTTCCCTCTGTGCGCTTTGCGTTTGAGACTATCGCCACGGCCAAGGTATCAGCCTCGGCCGAAGAAGCATTCGGCCTCGGCTACATGCGCGAGGGCGACGGGATCTCCATGAACGGCGACCACCTGCTGGCGGATGCCAAAGAAGTGTGCCGTACGCTGATGCGCTCGGGGTTCCGGCCGCCGCTGCGCCAGACGTTCAAAACCGCCGGCGAGCGCGGCCTGGCGGCGATTGAGGCGTACCTCTACTTAATGAAGAGCGCGGGGCAGATCAGCGAGCACGACGCCCACGTGAGCGCCCGGCTTGCGTATGTCGCCTGCGGCGGGCGCGTCCCGTACGGAACGGACGTGTCCGAGGAATACATGCACGACCTCGAGCGTGAGGCGTTCATCAGCTTGTTGGGACATCCCCGGACCCAGGAACGCATCCGCCACTTCCTTCAGACCGGCCGTCCTCTGCGCAACTAACCTCCTCACGGCACCGCGTCCTGATCCGGCGTATCCTGAAGCATGAGGGGTTCATGCCAGAACGACCCGCAGGCACGGTCACCTTTCTGTTCACCAACGTCGAAGGATCGACGCGGCTGCTCCAGGCGTACGAACACGAGTATCCCGCGATCCTCGTCGAGCAGCGTCGCATTGTGCGTGGGGCCATGGAGCAGAATCACGGCCAGGTCGTAGATGCCCACGGCGACTCGGTCTTCGTCGTCTTCCCGCGTGCGAAGGATGCCCTGGCCTCCGCAATTGCGGCGCAACGCACGCTGCAGGCGCACCCGTGGCCTGCGGGGCAGACCGTGCGGATCCGGATGGGCCTGCATACGGGAGAGCCGGTGAGCACGGAGGGCGGCTACGTCGGCATGGACGTTCACCGCGCGGCGCGGATTTGCGCGGCAGGATTCGGGGGACAGGTCATCCTCTCCGAGGCCACGCGGAGCTTGATCGAGGACGACCTCCCGGCCGGCGCGACGCTGGTCGATCTCGGCGAGCACCGTCTCAAGGATCTCATCCATCCTCTCCGCCTGTACCAGGTCGTAGCGCCGGGTCTCCTCTCGCAATTCCCGCCCCTCCGATCACTGGCCACGCTGCCCAACAACCTGCCGGTTCAGCTGACGAGCTTCGTAGGACGCGACAGAGAGATGGCGGAGGTCAAACGCCTGCTGGGCCTGACCCGGCTGCTCACGCTGACAGGGCCAGGTGGGTGTGGGAAGACACGCCTGGCCCTCCAGGTCGCCGCGGACGTGCTGGAGGATTACCCTGACGGCGTCTGGCTCGTGGAGCTTGCGGCTCTGTCCGATGCAGGGTTGATCCCGCAGACCATCGCCACTGCGCTGGGCATCCGTGAGCAGCAGGGGCGTTCGCTTCTGGCGACCGTCGCAGAGTTTCTGCGGCCGAAGAACCTGTTGCTCGTGCTGGACAACTGCGAGCACCTTGTCGTCGGCTGCGCCGAGGTGATCGAGAGCCTGCTACGCGGGTGCCCAACGGTGCGTCTCCTTACGACGAGCCGTGAACCGGTTGGGGTGGCCGGGGAAATGATGTGGTCTGTACCCCCGCTGGCGGCCCCGAGGCCGGATCGCGGAGTACATCTCGCCGCGTTGCGTGAGTCCGAGGCTGTACGGCTGTTCACTGAACGCGCCCAGGCCGTGGCACGCACGTTCGTCTTAAGTCGGGAGAACGGCGCCCACGTGGCACAGATCTGTTACCGGCTCGACGGCATTCCATTAGCGATCGAGCTGGCGGCGGCACGGGTGAAGGTGCTGTCGGTGGAGGAGATCGCCGTCCGGTTGGACGATCGCTTCCGCCTCCTCACCGGCGGAAGCCGCACGGCGTTGCCCCGCCACCAGACGTTGCTGGCGACGATGGATTGGAGTTACGATCTGCTGTCTCCCTCCGAGCGGGTGCTGTTCCGGCGCCTGTCCGTCTTCGCGGGCGGGTTCACGCTGCCGATCGCTGAAGCGGTATGCGCGGGCGACGACGTGGACCACCCCGAGGTCCTGGACCTGCTCACGCGCCTGGTGGACCGCTCGCTCATTATTGTGGACCTGCGGGGGGAGGCGGCGCGGTACCGGCTCCTCGAGACGGTGCGCCAGTACGCGCTCAGGAAGCTGTTCGAATCGGGTGAGTCGCTCATCACCCGCGCGCGCCACCGCGACTGGTTCCTCGAGCGCGTCGAGGCCGCACAGCCCGAACTGCACGGGCCCGAGCAGCGCACGTGGTTTGACCTCCTCGAAACCGAGCACGACAACCTGCGCGCGGCGATGGACTGGAGCCTCGCCGAACCCTCCGGCGCCCAACCCAGCCTGCGCCTTGCCGCCGGCCTGGGGTGGTTTTGGTTCGTGCGAGGATACCTGACGGAAGGGCGTGAGCGACTGGAGAGCTCGCTGGCAGCCGACGACGTGCGCTCCTCAACGCGGGCGAGCGCCCTGGTAGGAATCGGATCGCTGGCCGGGATGCAGGGCGACTACCGCCATGCGGTGCGCATGCTCGAAGGAGGAGTCGCAATCTTCCGAGAGCTCGGTGATGAACGCCACCTTCCGTTCGCGTTAGCCACGCTTGGCTACAACAGAAGCCAGCAGGGTGAGCACGCGTCGGCAGCCGCGGCATGCGAGGAGGGACTCGCCATTGCCCGAAGCGCCGCCCTGACCTGGGAGACCGCATTGAACCTTTGGCTGCTGGGCGAGATCAAGCTCTTCCAGGGCGAGCATCAGCAGGGTCGGAGCTTGCTGGAGGAAAGCCTGACGTTGTTCCGCCGCTGCGGTGATACCTGGGGCATGGCCTTCTCCCAGAACAGCCTGGGCCTCATCGCCAGGCGCTACGGCGAGTACGCCCGGGCGGAGGAGCTCGTCCGGCATGCCCTGGAGTTGTTTCAGGAGCTGAACAACACGTGGGGGGTCGCCACTGCCGTCCGCACTCTGGGCCTCATCGCCTACGCCCGCGGAGACTACGATGGCGCCACTACGTACTATGATCGCAGCCTCGTGCTCTACCGGGAACTGGGCGGTCGCTGGGGCGTCGCGTCATCCCTCCGGGCGCTGGGACAGGTGGCGCACCGCACGGGAGATCTGAGCCGCGCGCGGGCCCTCAGCGAGGAGAGCCTGACCCTCTTCCGCGAGCTCGGAGATCGACGCGGCACCGCGGACGCACTCCAGACCCTGGGCGTAGTCGCGCGCGCCCAGGAGGACTTTGCGCGCGCCGCTGACGCCTGGCGGCAGAGCCTCAACTTGTATTGGCAGGGGGGAAACCGCCTGGGCACTGCGCAGTGTCTGCGTCTGCTCGCCGAACTCGCGGTCGTAGACGGCGCGTATTCGCGTGCCGGGCGCCTGTTCGGCGCTGCGGAAACTGTGGCGGCCATTCCGACGCTCAATCCTGCACGAGTCGCGCGATCGCCGCATCAGGCAGCGTTGAGGGAACTGGCGGAGCGCATGAGCGCGGATGAGCTTGCAGCCTCGCTCCGCAGCGGGCGCAGCATGAGCGCGGACGAGGCCGTGGCGTTTGCGCTGCAACGGGGATCATGACCGCCGGTGCTACAATGGGCCTGGAGGTGCTGGCGATGAGGCAGGCGGTGATCGTGTCCGCGGTGCGCACCGCGATCGGCAAGGCGCCGCGGGGCACGTTGAAAGATGCCCGGCCGGACGAGCTCGCGGCTGCGGCCATCACAGAAGCGCTGCGGCGCGTCCCGGGATTGGAGCCGGCTGAGGTGGATGACGTGGTGCTGGGATGCGCGCTGCCGGAAGCCGAGCAAGGTTTGAACGTCGCACGCATCGCGGCGTTGCGCGCCGGCCTCCCGCACACCGTCCCCGGCCAAACGGTCAATCGCTTCTGCTCGTCGGGACTCCAGGCCATCGCCATTGCCGCCGAGCACATCATGGCCGGCTTCGCGGACGTCATCGTCGCCGGCGGCACCGAGAGTATGAGCCTGATGCCTGGCCAGACGGGTCACACCTTCACGCCCAACCCCCATCTCGTCGAGCACTGGCCCGCAGTTTTCACCTCGATGGGATTGACCGCGGAGAATGTCGCCAGGAAATACAGCATCGCCCGCACCGATCAGGACGCCTACGCCTTGCGCAGCCATGTACGCGCGCATGAGGCCATGCGCGCGGGTCGTTTCACAGAGGAGATCATCCCTGTAACGGTGACCCGGTGGGAATCTAACGGCGACGGCCGCCCAAAGTCCTCGACGGTGACATTTCAGGTCGATGAGGGCGTACGCGCGGATACGTCAATCGAGGCGCTGGCGAAGTTGAGGCCGGCGTTCGCGAAAGACGGCACGGTGACCGCGGGCAACTCCTCGCAGACCAGCGACGGCGCGGCCGCGGTGGTCGTGGTATCGGAGGAGAAGGCGAAGCGGCTCGGCCTGAAGCCTCTCGGAATCTTTCGCTCCTTCGCGGTGGCCGGGGTCGCACCGGAAATCATGGGCATCGGCCCGGTGGAAGCCGTCCCGAAGGCGCTCAAGCTGGCCGGGGTGAAATTGCATGACATCGGGCTGATCGAGCTCAACGAAGCCTTCGCGTCGCAAACCCTCGCCGTGATCCGGCAGCTGGGGCTAAACGAGGAGATCGTGAACGTCAACGGCGGGGCCATCGCGCTGGGCCATCCACTCGGGTGCACAGGCGCGAAACTCACCGCCACCCTGCTCTACGAAATGCAGCGCCGCGGGGCGCGGTATGGGGTCGTGACGATGTGCATCGGCGGCGGGATGGGCGCCGCGGGTGTGTTCGAACGATCGTGAAGCAGGGACGAGCCTAGACTCGGGGAGGCAGAGGGATGGATGCCAAGGAAGTTGCCGCTCCGCCCGCCGGCGGAGGTTTCCTGATCCGTGAGTCCGAACCGCGCGACGTCTTCACTCCCGAAGACATCAACGAGGAGCAGCGGCTGGTGGGCCGGACGGTGCGGGATTTCGTGGAGCAGGATATTGTCCCGAACCTCGACCGGATCGAGAAGAAAGACTGGCCGCTGACGCGCCGGCTCCTGCGCAGGCTCGGCGATCTGGGCGTGCTCGGCCTCGAGGTGCCCTCGCAATACGGCGGCGCGGAGCTTGACAAGGTGACATCGCTGGTCGTCTCAGAGGAGCTCACGGCAGGCTCGTTCAGCGTGAGCTACGGGGCCCACGTCGGCATCGGCATGGAGCCGATCCTCTTCTTCGGCACGGAGGCCCAGCGTCAGAAATTCCTCCCCAAGATGGTGCGGGGAGAGCTCATCGGCGCGTACGCGCTGACCGAGCCCACCGCCGGCTCGGACGCAATGTCTATCCGCACCAAGGCCGTCCGCGCTCCCGATGGATCGCACTACGTGCTCTCCGGCCAGAAGCAGTTCATCTCCAACGCCTCCTTCGCGGACGTCTTCACGGTATTTGCCAAGGTCGACGGCGACAAGCACACCGCGTTCATCGTCGAGCGCAACACGCCGGGATTCTCGGTCGGGGAAGAAGAGCACAAGATGGGGATCCAGGGCTCCTCGACGGCGTCGCTGTTCCTGGAGAACGCGAAGATTCCCGCCGATCAGGTGCTGGGAGAGATCGGGCAGGGCTTCAAAGTCGCGGTCAACATCCTGAACATGGGCCGCTTCAAGCTCGCGGCGGGATGCATCGGCGCGGGCAAGCACGTGCTGCGGCAGGCCATCCGGTACGCCGCCGAGCGGCAGCAGTTCGGCCGGCCGCTCAACGCATTTGGACTCGTCAAACACAAGCTCGCGGAGATGGCCATCCGCACGTACATCGGTGAGAGCATGGTCTACCGCACCGGCGGCTTGGTGAACGACTCGCTAGGCGGCGTGCATGGCGATCCGCCGGCAGCAATGCGCGCGCTCGAGGAGTACGCGGTGGAGTGCGCGATCAACAAAGTGTACGGCTCCGAGGTGCTCGATTACGTGGTGGACGAGGGCGTGCAGATCTACGGCGGCTACGGCTTCATCGAGGAGTATCCCGCGGCGCGCGCCTACAGGGACTCGCGCATCAACCGGCTATTCGAAGGGACCAACGAGATCAACCGGCTGCTCACGACGGGGATGCTGCTGCGCCGGGCGCAGCGAGGCCGGCTGGACCTCATCCCCGCCGCGATGGCGATCGCGCAGGAACTCACGTCTCCTGCGCTCGGGGACGGCACGGGGACGGGCCCGCTGGGTGAGGAACAGCACCTGGTGGCGATGGTCAAGAAGGCGGCGCTCTTTGCGGCCGGCGTCGCCGTGCAGAAGTACCTCGAGACGATCGAAGAGGAGCAGGAAGTACTCGCCGCGATCGCCGACCTGGTGATCGAAACCTTCGCGATGGAGAGCGGGATGCTCCGGGCGCTCAAAGCCGTGGAACGCGATGGGTCCGAGGCGGCGGCCAAGGTCGCCATGGTCCGCGTGTACATCAACGACGCGCTGCCACGGGTGGACGCCTACGCCAAGACCGTGCTGGCCTCGGTGGACGAGGGCGACACGCTGCGAACGGAGCTTGCGGGGCTGCGACGCTTCCTGCGTTACACGCCGATCAACACCGTCGCGCTGCGGCGGGAGATCGCCGACCGCCTGATTGCCCAGGGACGTTACGCGGCATAAACTTCCTGTCCGTCTCCTGCGTTCCTAGTTCTAGGGGTGCCTGCATGGGCGAGGTAGCAGTTGAGCAGCGGCCCTGGCTCAAGTTCTATGAGCCCGGCGTTCCGCACACGCTGAGCTATCCGAATATTCCTCTGACGTCCCTGCTGGACGACACCGCCACGCAATACCCGGAGCATACCGCGTCGGTGTTCTTCGGCGCAGCGATGACGTTCAAACAACTTCATACCCACGCCGGCCGCTTTGCGGCGGCGTGCACAAGGTTGGGGGTGCGGCCCGGAGACCGCGTGGCGCTTCACCTGCCGAACTGTCCCCAGTTCCTGATCGCCTACTACGGCGCGCTCCGGGCGGGAGCAATCGTCGTCCCGTTCAACCCGCTCTACGTGGAGCGCGAGATCGAATTTCAGCTCCAGGACAGCGGCGCAGAAGTTGCGGTCACACTGGATCTGATCTACCCTCGGTTGGCCGAGGTGCGCGGGCGCACAAAGGTGCGCGAGATCGTCGTCACGGCGATCAACGACTTTTTCCCGCCGCTGCTGAGGATGCTCTATCCGCTCAAGGCGAGGCGCGAGGGCCACCTCGTGCGCGTCCCGCGGGCACGAGACATCCACCGCTTCACCGACCTGCTCTCCACTCCCGCGGATGGGGCGCCGGCAGCCGCCGATCCCTCTTCGGTCGCCGTGCTGCTGTATACCGGCGGGACAACCGGAGTGCCGAAGGGCGCCGTCCTCACCCATCGCAACCTCGTCTGCAACGTGCTCCAGTCGCGCTCTTGGTTCACGCAGCTGGAGCCGGGTCACGACACCGCGGTGGCCGTGATTCCCTTCTTCCATTCGTACGGCATGACGTCCGCGATGAACTTCGCCGTCTCCACCGCCACGCGACTCGTGCTGATCCCGCGGTTTCAGCTGGACATGGTGCTCAAAGCGATCGCAAAGTACCGGCCCAAAGTCTTCCCCGGCGTCCCCACGATCTACACGGCCATCATCAATGCGCCCGACGTGTCGCGATATGACCTGCGCTCGATCCAGGCGTGCATCTCCGGGGCCGCGCCCCTCCCCGTCGAGGTGCAGTCGCGTTTCGAATCGCTGACCGGTGGGCGGCTGTGCGAGGGTTACGGGCTGACGGAATCCTCTCCGGTCACACACGCCAACCCCATCTCCGGCACCCGAAAAGTCGGCAGCATCGGCATTCCGTTCCCCGACACCGACGCCAGAATCGTGGACCTGGAGACCGGCACCAGAACGCTCGCCCACGGCGAGGTTGGTGAGCTGGTCATTGCCGGGCCGCAGGTCATGCAGGAGTACTGGCACAAGCCGGCGGAAACCGCGCAGGTGCTGCGCAACGGCTGGCTCTACACGGGAGACATGGCCAGGATGGACGACGACGGATACTTCTACATCGTCGACCGCAAGAAGGAGATGGTCATCACCGGCGGCCTGAACGTCTTCCCGCGCGAGGTCGAGGAGGCGCTGTACACCCACCCGGCCGTGATGGAGGCCGCCGCCATCGGCGTGCCGGACGCCTACCGCGGCGAGGTGGTCAAAGCCTTCGTGGTCTTGAAACCCGGTGCGCAGGCGACGGCGGACGAGATCATTGGGCACTGCCGGAAGCTGATCGCCCCATTCAAAGTCCCGAAGGCCGTCGAGTTCAGGACCCAGCTCCCGAAGTCGCTCATCGGCAAGATCCTGCGGCGGGTCCTGGCGGAAGAAGAACGCGCCAGGGCAGGCGCGCGCTAATCCCGCTCTGACCGCTCAGTATCCGAGGAGGAGGAAGATTCCGGCCAGCAGGGCGATCGCGGCTGTGACCTTGTCGCGGCTGGGAAAGGTGAGCCGGACAAACGCCGTCAATCCGACGAGAATGAGGTAGATGGCGAGCAAGATCGTGCTGAGATCCACAGCAACCACCTCCTGTTGGACTGGCTAAGAGCATTCACCTTCCCCGCGCTCAGGGCCTGTAAAGCAGGAACGCCGGTGGGATCTCCACCGGCGCCGAACACCATCTCACAGATGCCGGAATCTACTTTAACATCTGCAGGAGCGGCCGCACGTCCGGATTCTTGAGTTCCTGAGGCCAGACGGGCAGCCGCTTGAAAGGCTTCTTGTTCCGCGGCTGGCGATAGACGACTCCCAGCGGCAGCCGGCCCCGCCGGTCAAAGTCGGTGAGCAGGTCCCACGCCGCATTGGTATCGGACGGATCGTGGCTCGCCGGAACGTCCTCGACGTGCTCCTTGTACCAGTCGTAGGTGTTGAACTTGTTGTAGGTGACGCACGGCGAGAAGTCATTCACCATGGCAAAGCCCTTGTGCTGCATGGCCTGAACATAGATCTCCGCGGCATGCTTGGGATCGCCCGAGAATGACTGCGCGACGAACGTCGCGCCGGCCGTCATCGCGAGCTTCAGCGGGGAGAACGGCGGCGGCGACTCTTCCGACCAGATCTTGATGTCCATCCCCCGGCCGTGCGTGGGCGAGTGCTGTCCTTTGGTCAGGCCGTATACGCCGTTGTCCATGATCACATGCATCAGCTCAGGGTCGCGGCGGCAGACATGCACGAAATTCTCTACGCCGATGGCGAACGTGTCGCCGTCCCCTGCCAGCGAGATGACCTTGAGGTCGGGGTTGGCCATCTTTGCGCCCAGCGCGTATGCCAGCGCTCCCCCGTGGGTGCCGTGGAACGCGTTGCCGTTCAGGTAATTGCGGATCTGGCCGGAACAGCCGATGCCTCCGACCATCAGCACCTCGAAGGGGGTGACCTCCAGTTTGGTCAGAGCCATCTTCAACGCCGCCAGCACGCCGAAGTCTCCGCAACCGGGACACCACTGAATGCGGTGCCGCGGGACGGCGTTTTCGTCCCACACCTTGGCCGACACCTTCGATGGCGTCTTTGGCTTCGCTTCAGCCATATCGGTCTTCTAGTCTCCTTCCGATACTTTCACTGGCACAGGGCGGTCGGTGATGCGCACCGTGCTCAGGCCCTGCCGCAGGATTGCCTCAACGCCTTCGACGATGTCCGCCAGGTAGAGCGGCAGGCCATTGTACTTCACGATCCGGCGCACCGGGACCAGGCAGTAGGTCTGCACGACGTCCGCAAACTGCCCGGTAATGTTCTGCTCGACCGCGATCACCGTGCTGGCCTTTTCCAACAGCGGTTTCGCCGCCTCGGTGTTGAACGGCCACAGGTGCGTAAAGTGCATCAGGGCCACGTCGATGCCCTGCTTCTGCAGAGTCTGCTGCGCGTGGAGCAAGACAGGCCGCATGCTCCCCCAGCCCACCAGCACCGGCTTGCCGTCGACTTTCCCGAAGACCTGCGGCGGGCGGCCGTCTTCCTTGAGATACGTCTCCATCTTGCGCAGGCGTTTGTCCACCTGGGCTTTGCGGATGAGCGGGTCGGTGCTGACAAAACCGCGCTCGTCATGCTCCGAGCCCGTGATCTTGAAGACGGCGCCGACCGTGCCGGGGATCAGCCTCGGCGAGATTCCGCGGTCGGTCACCACGTAACGCTTGTACGCGCCGTCGCGGCGGAGATCGTCCTCGGTGACCAGCGTGGACCGGTCGATCGCAGCGTCCTTGAGGAAGAACGATTCGGGCATGGTCTTGCGGCCTTCGGAGAGGTTCAGATCGGTCAGGAAGAACACCGGGCATTGGTACTTATCTGCCAGGTGGTGCGCCTCGATCATCATGGTGTAACAATCTTCCTGGCTGCCCGGGGCGAGCACGATGCGCGGGATCTCGCCGTGGCCGCCGTAGACCGAGAGAAACAGGTCTCCCTGCTCACTCTTCGTCGGCATCCCGGTGCTGGGCCCTGCGCGCTGCGTGTCCACGATCACCATCGGCGTCTCGGTCATGCCGGAGGTGCCGAACTCCTCGACCTTGAGCGAGAGCCCCGGCCCAGACGTGCCGACCATGCTGCGAACACCCACCAGCGCGGCGCCGATCGCCGCCCGGATGGATTCGCGCTCGTTCTGCCCCTGCAGCGCCCGGCCGCCGTACTTGGGAAGATGCTCCTCCATGAACTCGAGGATCGCGGACGCGGGGGTGATCGGATATCCTGCGTAGAACCGGCAGCCCGCCTGGATGGCCCCGATGGCCAGCGCCTCGTTCCCGGTGATGAGGATCAGCGGTTCCTTGACCTGCCGGGGTTCCAGCCGATAGCCGACATCGACCCATCCCTTCGCACCGAGCACCGTCTCGACCACTTCGAGTCCGCGCCGCGCGGCGCGGATGTTCAGATCGACGATCTCCTGCCCCTTGCGCAAGAACCGCTCTTCAATCAACGCCCGAAAGTGGCTGCCCGTGGGGTCGAACTCGAGCATGCGGAACAGCGCGCCGACCATGACGATGTTCTTGACGACGTCCTTCTTCAATTCATCCCGCGCGATGTTGCGCGCGGGGATGGGGAACACCTTGACGCCCCGGCGCTCCAACTCGCTCGTGTCCACCTCGGCGGTGCTGCTGTCATAGATGAGGATGCCGGCCTTGCGGAGATCCTTGCCGTGACGGAGGATGGTGTCTCGGTTGGGCTGGACTTTCGCGTCCGGGTTGGTGTCGTAGTCGAGGGCGATCAAGATATCGACGGTGCGATCGCCCCACGAGGTCGCCGGCGCCTCGGTGATGAGCATGGGGTCGTATTGATGCGCGCCGTAGATGGTCGACGCGTAGCCGCGTTCCATCGCCAGCACCTGCAGGCCGGCGCGCGTGAAAATGCGTCCCAGCACGTCCGTCACCGTCACCACGCCGTCGCGGAGCTGGACACCGCCGACGAGGACCTTCAGGTTATTAACGATCACGCGTTCTTCCCTTCCCCACAGAAGAATAATGGCCCCACAGAAAGGCCCTTCACATCATACCATATGGGCCAATCCGGTCAAAACCGCCGCCGGAAGGCGCAGGGAACGCATTCCGCAAAGAGAAATCGGCGAGGCGTGGAACTGCGCCAGCGGTACGAGGAAGACCTCACCCTCGTTCGCGGCGTGCTGGGTTGGTCGGCTCTTCTCGCGCTTCTGGCTTTCCTCGCGCTCCTGCCGGCCCTGGCCCCAGGGTACTTCCTTTATACTGCCTCCCTCGTCGCCGTCCACGTCGTCATCGCCGTCGGCCTGAACCTCCTCGTCGGCTACACCGGACAGATCTCGCTGGGGCATGCCGGATTCGTCGCCGTCGGCGCGTACGCCGCGGGAGTCCTGGCCACGCGGCTCCACGTGCCGTGGCCGGGGGCGATGCTCGGCGGAGGGATCGCGGCGGCGTTTTTCGGCTTCCTGGTCGGCATTCCCGCGCTGCGTTTGACCGGTCCCTATCTCACTATCGCCACGCTCGGCTTCGGCATCGCGGTAAACCAGGTCCTCACCAACTGGGAACAGTTATCCGGGGGCAGAACCGGGCTGTTCCTGCCGAAGCTGGCAATCGCCGGAGTGCGCCTGCGCGATCATCACATTTACTACCTTTTCGCAGGGCTGGCTGCCGCGCTCGTCTGGATCGCGACCAACCTCGTGCGCTCGCATGTCGGGCGGGCGTTTGTGGCGATCCGCGACAGCGACATCGCGGCGGAAGTCATGGGCGTCAACCTCACCGTGTACAAGACCCTGGCATTTGCGGTGAGCGCCTTCTACGCAGGGATCGGAGGGGCGATGTTGGCCTACCTGCTGGGCTATCTCGAGCCTCAACTCTTCACGTTGTTCGAATCGATCTACTACTTCAGCATGATCGTCATCGGAGGGCTGGGCACGATCCCGGGCTCGATCCTCGGCGCGATTCTGCTCACCATTCTCCCGCAGCAGCTGGCGGGTCTGAAGCAATACCTTCCGCTCGTCTACGGCGCGACGATCGTGCTGGTCATGGCCGTCGAACCCCTCGGAATCTACGGGCGGTGGCTACGGATCAAGCTATGGTTCAAGACATGGCCCTTCTAGTCCAGTACGTCGTCGTCGGGCTCGCGGTCGGCAGCCTGTACGCTCTCGTCGCGCTCGGGATCGTGCTGTTGTACCGCACGTCGCGGATCCTCAACTTCGCGCACGGTGACTTGGCCACGTTCGGCACGTTCATTGCCTTCGCGCTGTTGACCGCGTGGCGCTGGCCGTTCGCGGCGGCTTCACTGGGAAGCTTGCTCACCACGGCGGTGGTCGGCGCCGCCTTCTTCTTCCTCGTCATCCGGCCGGCGAAGGAGTCCACCCTGCTAGGCAAGATCGTGATCACGCTCGGCCTCGCGCTCGTGTTGCAGGGGGCCACCGTGATCCTCTGGGGGACCGGAACGAAGATCCTCCCCTTCCCGCTGTCGGACATCAAGGTCTACCGCCTCGGGCAGGTCGTGGTGAGTCAGATCAGCGTGGGAAGCTTCGCCGTCGGGCTGGCGCTGATGGGGGCGCTCTACGTCCTGGTGCAACACACGCGTGTCGGGTTGGCGATGCGCGCGGTGTCACAGGATACCGTGGCCGCCCAGGTGCTAGGCATTCCTGTG
>Ga0209845_1000014_pt1 | contig 18457 bp, 19 predicted proteins | sample GWRWS2_50_60_FD_187239 | JGI IMG/M metagenome (GOLD analysis project Ga0209845, IMG submission 187239) | Riverbed sediment microbial communities from areas with vegetation nearby in Columbia River, Washington, USA - GW-RW S2_50_60 (SPAdes)... | ecosystem: Environmental > Aquatic > Freshwater >... | reverse complement strand
GGATGCGCCGTCGGGCAAAGTCGCGGTGTCCTTTGCGCTCTGCGTCACGCCGCCCCCGTCCTTTGCCCGCACCTTCAACGTATACTCGTTGGCCGCGGTGGGCTGCCAGAGCGCGGCCCACAGCACCCATGTGAACGGCCCAAGCGGGGACTTCACTTCAGCTTTCTGCCAGGTCTTTCCCCCATCGGTAGAGACCTCGACCTCTTTGACGCTCCGATCGCCCGCGTATGCGACGCCCCCGAGGCCGATTTCCTCCCCGGTCTGGTAGCTGCGGCCGAGCGTGGTGAATTTGGACATCGTCTTCACGACAGCCTCGTCGCTCCACCCCGAGCGCTCCCAGTATCCCTGGAAGTCGTAGTCCACGAGCTCGATGCGGGTGATCCACTTCGGGTTTTTCATGCCGAAGAGGCCGGGCACGAGGAGCCGCACAGGAAAGCCGTGCACCGGAGGCAATTTTTCGCCGTTCATGTCGTACGCCAGCAGCGTGGTGGGTACGAGGGCATCGACCAGCGGGATCGACTCGGTATAGCCGTCGGCGCAGTGGAACGCCACCTTGATCGCCCGTGACGACGGCCCGCCGGCCCGCTGGAGGACGTCGCGCAGACGCACACCCTTCCACTTCGCATTGCTGATCAGGTCGCCGCCGACCTCGTTGCTGATGCATTCCAGTGTCTGGAGCTGGTCCACCGCCGGGAACGCGCGCAGCTGATCGTATGTCAGCTTTATGGGCCGCGCCACCATGCCGCCCACATCGAGGGTCCAGCGGCGCTCATCGAGAACCGGATCGAACCCCGGCGGGTTCTTACTCACGACATAGAAACGCTCGTTGGGGGTGATCTCGGACGGCAGCAGGTCTCTGAAACGTCCGACCAGCGTCTGGGCCAGAGCGGTCGTCCTCTGAGCCGCGGTCTGGACCCAGCGCGCCGCTCCTGCGCCCGCGGTCGTAGCGATCGCAATCAACACCGCGCGTGACAGCAGCTCGCGGCGGCTCATGCCTTGGCCCGATGAGACCACGGCGCCACGACGCGTCATCATCCACAGCAACACGGCATAGACGAGCGAAAAAATCGCCGCGTAGGCGACAATGGCCACAGCCACGGCGGTTGCAGTGCCGTCGGGAACACCCTGTGCAGCCTGACGCGCGGCGAGACCGGCGACGGCGGGCCGATAGGCAAGCAGAGCCAGAACCCCCGCTGAAGCGAACCACGAGATCGCCACTCGGACTGCCCCTGAGAATCTGGTCCGCGCAAGGATCGCGCCGAAGATGCCCCACAGGATCACCAGACCGAGCAGCATGCCCCAGAAGGCCGAGGGCTTGGCGGCGAACTTGAGCCGCACGATGAAGAACGCGAATACCTGCATGGGGGTGACCTGCATCAGGCGGTCCCACAGCGCGAGCGCGACGGCTGGGATCCCGGACGTGAAGAGGCCGAGGTAGATCGCCGTGACAGCGATCCCCCCGGCCACCACTCCTGCCCAGAAACCGGCGCGGGTCGATCCCGACATTTCGGATTCAGTATACACCATTGCCCGCGGCTACTTTCGAACGATCTCCCCGGCGAGCACGGGTGTTCCCGGGCGGGGATCGTAGGCTCCGCGGTTGCCATCCGATTCGAGGGTCACCACGACCGCATTATATGGCTGCAGCGAGTTCGCGATGGCGAAGGATCCGCTGAAGGTGCGGGTGCTCCCGCTTCGAAGGCGCAAGAGCCCGGTGCTCAGCGCATACGGGAGATCACGCGATGCCGCCGCGAGCTCGGCGTTGCCGAACGCGGGCCCGTATTTTTGGTCGCGCTCCGAGGCGTGCGTCATCCCCGGACCGCCCTTGCGGCCGGCGTCTACGACCCACCCTTCGAGCACGGAGCCCATGGGCAGTGTACCGCCCGCGGCCAGTGTCACCGTGATCCTCACTTTGCCCTTCTCAACGTCCACGTCCGCAAATCCGGTTGCGCCGGCCAGCCCGGCGTTGGCGGCCACCGGTGTAGCCGCGAGCTTCACACGGTGCACCATCATGGCCCCGTCCGCGGCCGCCGCCGCGAACACCACAAGCATGACTCCAAAAATGAGCGCCTTCGATCGCATCATGTCGCCGTCCCTCCCACCGAGCTTTTTGGGACCTCGAAGTCCCGTTGGAAGGCACAGTACCTCGGGGAGGTGAAGGGGCGACAAAGCCACTGTTGTGATTGTGTAATCCGTCAGTTGCCGGGGGCCAGGGTGGCTGTGGAGAAGACGACATGAAACGCTCGGCAGTAAATGACGACGGATCCGTAGCGGGCCAGGTCCACGTCCGCAGGAATCGGGTAGGTTTGCGCCCCGATGTTGCCCTTGAGCCGTCCGAGGTTGACGAAACCCTCGTCAACATCGCCCCGGGACCGTGGTTGGCGGTGAGCAGCCAGGTAGACGTAGAGGTCTGGTCCGTTGGTGACGCGAAAGTCTTCGAGCCGCAACACCCGCTCGGCGCCGTCGCGCACCACGCGCGCACGACCTGAGCCTGTATGGAAGCTGTCGGCGTCGCTGAAGGTCCCGCGTGCGACCTCGCCCCCGCCCTGAAACTCCTCCACAATCGTGCGGTTGATGAACAAGGGCGACCCGAGATACCACGCCACGGGCGCGCCGAGCGCGACCACTACGAGACCCGCAATCCACCATCGTCGCCGGTCCGGCATGTCCTCGCCTCCTCGCCCCTACCATACTCCCCGGCCGTAAAGGTTCTGTTAAGACGGCAGGGCGATCCAGACCGTCGTGCGGCCGTCCCCGCTCGTCGCGCCGGCCTGACCTCCGTGGGCACGCGCTACCTCGCGTACAATGGCCAGCCCGATACCCGCGCCGCCGGAGGAGCGGGAGCGCGACTTCTCGCCGCGATAGAACCGTTCGAAGATGAACGGCAGGTCGTCCTCCGGGATGCCCTCGCCGGAGTTGGTGACGGCCAGCCGCACGACCCCGTTGTCCAGAGCCGCCTCCACGCTGACGTGACCGTCCGGAGGCGTGTACTTGAGGGCGTTGTCGAAGAGGTTGGACGCAGCCTGGGAGAGCAGGTCGAGATCGGCTTCCACGGTGAGGCCCGCCGTGATGTGTGAGGCCAAGACAATCCTCTTCGCCGCAAATTCGCCGCTGCGCAGCGCCAGGAGGCGCTCGACGAGATCGCGGAGATCCACGGGCTCACGGCGCAGGACCGGCAGCCGGGCGTCGAAGCGGGAGAGTTCGTGTAAAGCGTCAACTAGGCGCACCAGGCGCATCACCTCGCCGTGCAGCATGCCGACCGTCTCCGCCGAAGGCGGCGTGACGCCGTCGCGCAGAGCTTCGAGGTATCCGCGGAGGTTAGATAGCGGGGTGCGCAGTTCGTGCGCCACGTTCGCCACGAGGTCCTTGCGCAGCCGCTCGAGCGTGGCCAGGGAATCGGCCATCTGATTGAGGGTGTGCGCGAGCGATGCAAGCTCGTCCCGGCCGTCGGCGCCTACGCGCACGCCGTAGTCCCCGTGCGCGATCCGCTCCGCCATCCGCATCATCCCTCGCACAGGGCTCATGACGCGGCGTGTCAGCACGATGCTGAGGATCGCGCCGGCCGCGACAGCGATGATGCTGGCCAGGAGGAGCGAGCGCGCGAGCTCCCCGACAAAGCGCCCGTGCAGCGGGTCCACCTTGATGTTGAAGTCGTGCATGAGGTTGGCGAAGATCTCCTCCGCCAGCCGGCCCACCAGCACGGCCGCCACCGCAACGGCGAGGGCCGCCACGAACAGGTTGATGCCGAGGAGCTTCCAGAACAGGCGGCCTCGCATGAAGGCGATCGCGGGTTGCCGGGAGGGCCGGTCCGTCATAGAAGTTTGTAACCCACTCCACGCACGGTCATGATGAAGCGCGGCTGCGCCGGATCGTCGCCCAGTTTCTCCCGCAGCTTGCCGACGTGCACGTCGATGGCTCGATCGACCACTGCCACCTCGTGTTGAGCATAGATCCGGTTGAGGAGCGCGTCGCGGCTGTAGACGCGCTCGGGGGATTCGAGCAACGCCTGGAGCAGCCGGAACTCCACCCTGGTCAGCCGCACCTCGCGCCCTCCCACGGTGACGTGGTGGCGGTCGACGTCCATCTCCAGAGGCCCTCGGCGCAGCACGCGCGCCGGTGTCTCTCGTTCAGTCCGCCGCAGGATCGTCCGCACCCGCGCGACCAGTTCCCGCGGGCTGAACGGCTTCGTGACGTAGTCATCCGCGCCCAGGGACAGCCCCAGCAGTTTGTCCACCTCGTCCACGCGCGCGGTGAGCATGAGGATAGGCACCTCCGAGGTCGCGCGGATCCTCCGGCACACTTCGATCCCGTCGAGACCCGGGAGCATCAGGTCCAGGATGACGAAGTCAAATCGGCCGCGGCCCAACGCCTCCAACCCGCTGACCCCGTCTCCCGCGCTCTGCACCTGATAGCCGTCGCGTTCCAGGTAAAGGCGGAGGAGATTGACGATCTTGGCGTCATCCTCGATGACAAGCACAGATTGCGGCATGGGCGAGTCCGGACTAGCGTATGGAACGAGCGTAAAGGTTCAATAAAGCGGGGAGTCAGGCGCGCTCGCCGAGCCCGAGGCCTTCGATGTCCTTCTGCCGCTGCTTTGCGGCCTCAACCAGCCAGGCCGGCTCTTGAAAGACGTAATCCTTGCGGAGGGGATGACCGATCCAGTCGTCGGTCATCATGATGCGGCGGAGATTGGGGTGGCCTTCGAAGACGATCCCGAACAGGTCGAAGGTCTCGCGCTCGTGCCAGTCGGCGCCGACCCAGACCGAGGCGACGGACGCCACCGCGGGCGCCTCGCGGGGCACCCGGGCCTTCAGCACCAGCTCGTCTTTCCTGTCGAACGTGTACAGGTGGTAGAGCACCTCGAACTGGTTGGCCTCCGGCCGGTCGATGGCGCTCACGAACGACAGGTAATGCAGACCGAACTCGCGATCGATCGCGAGCACCTGGCAGATCGCCAGGAGCAGTTCACCTGGAACGAAGACGCCCGGCGTGAGAAACGCCGGGGGTGCTTCATGCGCGGGGCGGCGCGGCGGGGGCTTTGGCGCCTCCCCCGGCGTGGCGCCTGGGGAGGGGGCCGCGGAGGCCGATGGCACCGGCGCCGGTGAGGCCTCATGGGGCTCGTCCTGGCCCGGGCGCGGGAACAATTCCACATCGGGGAACCGCGCGCGTACCTTTTCGGCGAGTTCCCAGCTCACGGGATCACAGTCCCTTCGCGCGGGGCGGCGGTCTGGCGCTTGGGGGCCGGGCGCTTGACCTTCACGACGCCGGTCGCGATGGGCTCCTTGGGCGTGCCTCGATGCAGATCGTCCAGATCGTACAGAAGATTGGCGCGGTTGAACGTGCTCGCCTCGTAGTGGGGGACGAAGACGATCGCCTCCGTCGGGCAGACCTCCACGCACAGGCCGCAGTAGCAGCACTTGTCCATCTCGATGTCAAAGCGCGTGAGCAGACGCTCCTTGCCCTTGCCGGTCGCCTCGATATGGATGCACCGGTCGGGACAGACCCGCTCGCACTGGAAGCAGATGATGCATTTGTCGTTGTCGGTTTCGGGGTCGATCGGCAGCGCGAGCAGGCCGTGCCAGCGGTTGCTGATGTTCAGCTTCTGAATGGGGTAGATGACCGTGATCTTGGGCTCGAACATCGTGCGCAGTGTCGACTTCAGTCCCACCACGAGGCCGATCGCACCCTGCACGACACGCTGGCTGAGGCTCTGCGTCATCGATCGACGTCCGAGAGCACGATGTCGATGCTGCCGAGAATGGCGATCACATCCGCGACCTTCCAGCCGCGCATCATCTCGGTGAGGGCATACAAGTTGCTGAACGCCGGGGCCCGGATCTTCACCCGGTAGGGTTTGTCCGACCCGTCCGCCACGAGGTAGATGCCGAGGTCGCCACGCGGTGACTCGGTGCGCGCGTACACTTCGCCCTTCGGCACCTTCAGCGCGACCTGCACCTTGGAGCGGATCTCGCCGGCGGGCAATTGCTCGATGCATTGACGGATGATGCGAATGCTCTGCCGCATCTCCTCCATCCGGACGAGATACCGGGCGAAGCAGTCGCCCTCCGAGCGCACCGGGACGCCGAACTCCATCCGGTCGTACACCTCGTACGGGTGCGCTTTACGCACGTCATAATCCAGGCCCGAGGCGCGCGCGACCGGCCCGCTCGCCCCCATGGCGATCGCCCTCTCTTTCGCCAGCACGCCGACGCCCTGCGTGCGCGCGAGGAAGATCGGGTTGCCGGTCAGGAGCTCGTCGTACTCCGGCAGCCGGTCCATGAAGTAGTCGCAGAACTCCAGGCAACGGTGGGTCCAGCCTTCCGGCAGGTCCTCGTTCACCCCGCCGATGCGGAAGTAGACGTGGTGCAGCCGGCCGCCGGTCGAGCTCTCAAAGAGGTCCATGATCCGCTCGCGCTCGCGCATCGCCCATAGGAAGGCGGTAAAGGCCCCTAGATCGATGCCGAAGGTGCCCACCCAGATGAGGTGGCTGCTGATCCGCTGGAGCTCGAGCATGATGGTGCGGATATATCTTGCGCGTTCGGGAACCTCGATCTTGGCGAGGCGCTCGGTGGCGAGGACCCACACCTCTTCGTTGGCCATCGCGGACAGGTAATCCATGCCGCGGTCCACCAGGGCGATGTTCTGGAGGTACGTGCGCGCTTCCATCATCTTCTCGACGGAAGAATGCAGGTATCCGATGTCCGGCTGCACGTCCACGATGTTCTCCCCGTCGAGGGTGACGATGAGCCGCAGCACCCCATGGGTACTCGGATGCTGGGGGCCCATATTCAGGATGAGCTCTTCCGTGCGCAGTGCCATGGCCGCTCAGGACTCGGCTGCTCTCGCCGCCGCGATCCGCCGGCGCAAGAAGGGCTCCTTGCGGATCTTTTCCTGCAGCTTGAGGAAGCCTTCGTACAAGGCCTCGGGGCGCGGGGGGCAGCCCGGCACGTAGACGTCTACGGGGATGACTTGATCGATACCCTTCAGGATCGAGTAGTTGTCGTAGTAGAACGGGCCGCCGCAGGTGGCGCAGGAGCCCATGGACACCACATACTTGGGCTCCGGCATCTGCTCCCACAGGCGGCGGACGATCGGCGCGATCTTGATCGTGGCGCGGCCCGCGACGATGATGCAGTCGGCCTGACGCGGGGTGCCGCGGGGAATGATGCCCACACGGTCAGCGTCGAAGCGGGTCGCCATGAATTGCATCATCTCGATCGCGCAGCAGGCCAGCCCGAAAGTAAGCGGCCACAGGGAGGCGGCCCGCCCCCAGTTCAGCACATCCTCGACTTTGGTCAGAAACACCGCTCCGCCCGGAAGGGCATCGATCACTTCGAGCGCCTTGTCCAGCGGCTGTACCTGGCTGCGGCGGAGGGACTGTGGATCAGTGGAAAGTGGATCAGGGGACATCACGCTCGCCTCCCGGGCGGAACATCAAACCGTCACGTGAGTACTGTACACCGTCGATGATGTCCTGCCCTCTTCATCTTACTGTTGTCCCAAGTCATGGTCAAACGCGCAAACTCACCTAACCTCTGACATTCGACACGTTGTGGCCAGGCGCGGCCATCCGGCCCGCGAGCCACACCCAAGTTTGACCTACGGAGATCTGCAAGCTAGCCGGTTTAGGTCGTCTGTCTGCCTCGGGATAGAACTCGGTCCGGACCGAGTTGGGACCATTCCCGCGTTGAGGACATTACCCCCATTCGCGCGCGCTTCGGGACCGGCGTGCTTGAGGCGGCCGAAAAGATCTCGGCCTCGTAGCCATTGTGCCCGCGGCACCGCAGCTGGATGTTCTCGACTGTGGCGTCTCCGCCCGCGCTGTGAGGTACAACGTGATGAAACTCAAGGAAGGCCTGCGCCGTGCAGCGGCGACCATTGTGGGCCACGAAGGCACACTGGCCGCCGTCGCGCGTCCACACCGTTCGCCTGACCTTAGCGGGGATGTGACGTGAGCGTGGGACTGTGCCGCGGTTTCCCCGCGGGCGATCCGCGACGCTCTCGCGCGGGCGGTCGGTGGCGGCGAACTTCTGCTTCGCCAGGTTGCTGAGGAGCGCCGTCAGGGCCCGATCGATGATCTCCCCGACGTCGCCGTCCGGGATCTGGGAACGCAGCAGGTCCTGGGCCTGCAGCAGCTTCGCATGCGTCTCTGCATTCGCCGTGAACTGCACTTTGTAGCACCGTGGCGCGAGGGGCTCGACGACAGCGCGGCGTGCAGCCGATGGAGGCGGCGGGGACAGAAGGCTACCAGCCGCGCACCGTGTAGCGTCACTGGAGTCTACCGCAGAATCGACCAACTGAGGGCCCGCCTCGCCACCCGGCACCGGAACCACCGCAGTAACGTGGCTCGGAGCCGGGAGCCTGCGGATCGATGAGGGCACAGCCGGCTGGGGTCGCAGCCCTGCCACGAGTTCCTCGACCTGCCGCTTCCGCTGATGTTTGGCCGCCGCGAGGAGGTCGACATGATTCCCGGGCGTGAGGTACGGCGCCAGCAACGTTATCGTCGTGAGATTCGCCGACCCGTCCCCGAGCAGCTCCAGGATGATTGGGTACTTCCGCGCAGCCCGGGCAGCCTCGATCCGCCCGTAGGCGGCGTGCTCGGAGAGATGCAGCACCTGCAGGCAGTAGGTGAACATGGAGGAACAGCCTTCAGCCAGATAGAGACCGCGCTCGTCGAGCACGGCGAGATGGGCGATGAGGGCCGCCGTCGCCTCGCGTTCCCGCTGAGCCAGCACTTTCACCTGCGCGACAAGTTGCTGATCGGAGAGCTGACCAACAAGGGAGAGGACGTTTGTGTTCATGGTCTATGTATAGCACGAGGATTTTGCAGCCCATGAGAAGGCGCCCAAAGGGTTGGAGATCGCCCAATTCTCGCCGCAGCGCCGTGCTTCGTCCAGGTGCGGTTCTCGGACGATTCTGGCCTGCGTCATCGCCATCTAAGCGTGACGCTGCTGAGGTTTCGAAAGCCTGGTTGGAAACCTGTCAATAACCCGTTTAGGTCATCGCGGGTATCCGAAGGTAACTCGGTCTGGACCGAGTTCGGCATCGCATTCTCAACCGTGGCCCGGGGAAAGGCTCGCGTGCGGACCGTCGTGACGGCGGGTCACACGACGGCGCACCTGCGTCGCGCGTTGGACGCGTTGAGACGGTCGGCGGAGAACTCAATCGGCGACTGAGCGCACTGCCATCGGGAGGCGCCGGCGGGGTAGCGCAGACGGCTCGCCGTGGCGTTCCGCAGGCGGCGGCAAACTGTAAGTTGACACTTTCGTAAGCATCTGTTTAAATATGGCCGTGGATGCCGCCCTGAAAGCCATCGCCGAACCTCGGCGTCGCGAGATTCTGCGTCTGGTCTGGCACCGCGAGCTCGCGGCCGGATCGATCGCCGCCCGATTCGACGTGACCCGGCCCGCCATCTCCCAGCACCTACGGATTCTCAAGGACAGCGGCCTGCTCACGGAGCGACGGGAGGGCACGCGGCGCTTCTACCGGGCGCGCCCGGAAGGCGTCGAGGATCTGCGCGAGTTCCTGGAGGAGTTCTGGGAGACGAGCCTGCGCCGGCTGAAGGTCGAAGCGGAAGCCGCAGAGCGGCGGCTGCGGAGGGCGGAGCGGCGGGCGATCGAGCGGCGCAAGCGGCAGTGAACAATCAGGCGCAGCACCGGAGGATAGACGTGGGGGAGGTTCCCAAGATGACCGTGGAGGAACGCAGTGCCATCCGGCGTGAGATTCGCGTGAAGGCCCGCCCGGAGACCATCTTCCCGTTGCTGACCGATCCGTCCAGAATGATCCGCTGGAAAGGCGCCCTGGCGGAGCTCGATCCCCGCGCCGGTGGGATCTACCGGGTACAGTTCAACAGCCGCGATATCGTGCGCGGGACATATGTGGAGGTCGAGCGGCCTCGCCGCGTGGTGTTCACGTGGGGATGGGAGGGCAGCGGAGCAGTCCCGCCGGGCTCCAGCACTGTCGAGATTACCCTCACGCCCGACGGCGACGGCACGATTGTCAGGCTGGTGCACCGGGATCTCCCCGAGGAGGCTCGGGCAAAGCACGTGCAGGGCTGGGATCTGTACATCCCGCGACTGGCCATCGCGGCTGCGGGAGGTGACCCGGGCCCGGATCCGAACGTGGAAGCAGGCAAGGTGTAGGGGAGGGTTCACCAAAAACAGGGAGGTGGTCGGAATGGGCAAGCCTGTCACGCACTTCGAAATCTTGGGCAAGGATGGAAAGCGGCTGCAAAAATTCTATGCGGATCTCTTCGACTGGAAGGTCGACACGAATAATCCGATGCAGTATGGGATGGTCGACACGGGCGCGAAGGGCATCAACGGCGGCATCGCGGCCGCGCAGCAAGGCAGTCCGGGCGGTGTCACCTTCTACGTCGAGGTTGAGGACCTGGGTGAATATCTTCGCACGGCCGAACGACTCGGAGGCAAGACACTGATGCCTCCAAGCGAGGTCCCAGGGGGACCGGCACTGGCGATATTCGCCGACCCTGAAGGAAACCGGATCGGCCTCGTCAAGGCAGGCAGCATGTAGCAGCCTTCAGCGTGCGACCGGGGCCGGACCGGCTCTTGCAATCAGAGAGCGGACGGCCCCGGCGATGTGCCCAGCGCTGATCCCCGCGGCATCCAGCAGTTCCTCCGGCGTTCCCGAACCCGGCATTCCCCGCACTCCCAGAGCCGTCACGTGCGGGAACGGGACGGTGCCGGCGAGTGCCGACAATACCGCTTCGCTGAGTCCGCCCTCGGGCCAGTGATCTTCCGCCACGACGATCCGTCCGGTTTCGCGGGCCGTTTGCTGCAGCATCTGCCGGTCGATCGGCTTGACGGAATAGGCATCGATGACGCGCACAGGTATGCCTTCTGACGCCAGTTGCTCGGAGGCGCGGAGGGCCTCGTGCACCGTGATCCCCGCCGCGACGATCGTCGCCTGATCGCGGTCTGACCGCCGGAGCACGGCGCTCCCTCCGACAATGAAGCGGTGATCGGGAGGATACAGCACCGGCGTCTTCTCCCGCGTCGTGCGGATGTAGACGATCCCCGGGCGGTCCGCCATCGCCGCGACCAGTTGCGCCGTCTGGTTGGCGTCACACGGGTACAGCACGGTACTCCCGCCCACAGCCCTCATCATGGCCAGATCCTCGAGACCCATCTGCGACGGGCCGTCCTGGCCGATCGAGACCCCGGCATGCGAGCCGCAGAGTCGCAGGCTGGCGCGGGAGACCGCCGCCATCCGGATAAAGTCGTAGGCCCGGGTGAAGAACGCCGCGAACGTGGAGGCAAACGGGACGTACCCGCGCGCCTGCAGGCCGACCGCCGCCGCGACCAGCTGCTGCTCCGCAATGTACATCTCGAAGAAGCGGTCGGGATGGGCTTTGGCAAACTCCTCAGCGTACGTCGAGTTGCTCACTTCGCCGTCCAGCGCCACGACGTCGGGCCTGGCTGCCCCCAGCGCCTTGAGCGCGTCGCCATAAGCCCGGCGGGTCGCTACGGACTCGCCTACTTTATAGGAAGGAACTGAGACAGGTCGGGGGTCCGGTCTGGCACCCGGCTGGCGGGGTTCGGGTTTCCGAACGTTAACGGTGATGGCCCGCGGGCCGCCGAGGGCACGGATCGCCGCCTCGGCATCGTCTCTGGGCAGCGCCTTCCCGTGCCAGTTGTCTTTGTTCTCGATTGTCGCCGCGCCCTTGCCCTTGACCGTGCGGGCCAGGATCATCATCGGAACGTTCGTCGTCGCCCCCGCGCGGGTGTAGGCATCATCGATCTGCTCCATGTTGTGGCCGTCGATCTCGATCGCCGTCCAACCAAACGCCCGGGCGCGCGCCGCATAGGCGGCGGTGTTCCACTCCAGCATCGTCGGCCCGCGCTGCCCGAGCCGGTTCACGTCCACGATGCAGGTCAGATTGCCGAGCTTGTAGAACGCGGCGTGCTCGACCGCCTCCCACACCGAGCCCTCGGCCATCTCGCTGTCTCCGGAGAGGACCCAGACACGGTACGGCAGCTTGTCGAGATACTTGCCGGCCAGGGCCATGCCCACCCCGATCGGGAGTCCCTGTCCCAGCGAACCGGTCGCCACCTCCACCCAGGGGAGAACTGGGGCGGGGTGCCCCTCGAGGCGGCTGCCCAGCTTGCGGAGGGTCATCAGCTCAGCGTCGGTGATGGCGCCCGCTGCCTTGAAGATCGCGTAGAGCAGCGGGCTGGCGTGCCCCTTTGAGAAGAGCAGATGGTCGTTATTGGGATGCTTCGGGTTGGCGAAGTCGTACCGGAGATGCCCTGCCACCAGCGCGGCCATCAGGTCGGCGGCCGACATCGACGAGGTGGGATGGCCGGAGCCGGCTTCGGTCGTGCCACGGATGCTGTCCACGCGCAGCTGCGCGGCAAGCTCGCGCCACTCGTCGTACTTCCCCATGGGGACCTCCGACTTACTCGCGTTCCGTCGTGGCTTTTGCGGCGACCTTGCCCTTGCCGGCCTCGAACTCCTCCATCCCCTGCTCGACGGCCACCCAGGACAGCGTCGCGCACTTGACACGCACGGGGAATTTGCGCACGCCCTGCAGGGCCATCAAGTCGCCGAGCTCGTCTTCAGGAACGGCCTCGCCGTGCATCATCGCCTTGAAGCGTCCGGACAGGGCGCGGGCTTCCTCGAGCGTCTTGCCCTTGATCTGCTCGGTCATCATGGAGGCCGAGGCCTGGCTGATCGAGCAGCCCCGCCCAACGAAGCGCACGTCCGAGATCGTTGTGCCGGTCAACTTCACGTAAATCGACAGTTCATCCCCGCACAGTGGGTTGGCCCCCTCCACCTTGATGTCCGGCTCAGGGATCTCCCCCCTGTTTCGAGGATGGGAGTAGTGATCGAGGATCAGTTCGCGGTAAAGGTCGTCCAGGGCCATCTCAAATCCTAGGGCTTCGGCGCAGTCGCGGTTTTCGGGGAGAACAAGTTCCGGACCGTGTACAGCCCCGCCACGAGCGTGTCGATATCCGCTTCGGTATTGTACAGGTACAGGCTCGCCCTTGTCGTCGCGCTCACACCGAGGGCCCGGTGGAGCGGTTGCGCGCAGTGATGGCCGGCGCGAACGGCGATGCCATCCTGGTCGAGCACCTGCGCCACATCGTGGGGGTGAGCGACGTCAAGCTCGAACGAGAGCGCACCTCCCCGGCGCATCGGGCTCTCCGGGCCGAAGAGACGCAATCCCGGAATCTCTCCCAGCCGCCTCATGGCGTAGACGGTGAGACGCTGTTCGTGGTCGCGGATGGCCTGCATGCCGATGGCCTTGAGGTAATCGACCGCCTCCCCCCAGACGATACAGTCGGCGATGTTTGGAGTCCCCGCCTCGAACTTGTAGGGCGGGTCCTTGTACGTTGTCTTATCGAGATGCACGAGCATGATCATCTCGCCGCCACCCTGGAACGGGGGCATGGCATCGAGGATGTCGTAACGCGCCCACAGAGCGCCGGCCCCTGTAGGGCCGCACATCTTGTGGGCCGAGAACGCGAAGAAGTCGGCTCCGAGCGCCTGCACGTCTACCGGCATATGCGGGGCGCTCTGGGCGCCGTCCACCAGCACCTTTGCACCGGCGGCATGTGCCTTGGCGGCGATCTCGCGGATGGGATTGATCGTGCCGAGAACGTTGGATTGGTGCGTCAGCGCGACCAGGCGGGTGCGGTCCGTGAGCAAACGGTCGAACTCATGGAGCTGCAGCATCCCTTGCTCATCAAACGGCACAAACCGCAGCCTCGCTTCTCGCTCGGCTGCGAGCAGCTGCCACGGCACCAGATTGCTATGGTGCTCCATCTCGGTGAGAATGATCTCATCCCCGGCCCGGACGTTGGCGCGGCCCCACGCGTAGGCGACGAGGTTGATCGCCTCCGTGGTGCTGCGCGTGAAGATCAATTCCTCGGGACGCGGGGCGTTGATGAAGGCGGCCACTTTCACGCGGGAGGCTTCGTAGGCCTGGGTGGCCTGCTCGGCAATCTTGTAGATGCCGCGGTGAACGTTGGCGTTGTACTCGCGGTAGTACCGGACGAGCGCGTCGATCACACGCTGAGGTTTCTGGGAGGTCGCGGCGCTGTCAAGGTAGGTCAGCGGTTTGCCGTTCATCCGCTGGCTGAGGATCGGGAAGTCTTCGCGGATCGTCGCCGAAAGCATCGCCGTCTACACCTTGTGGGGCATCCCCCGCCCGCGCTGGGGCTCCGGCAGCACGAGGATCTGGCCGTCGTCAACCTTCACGGGATACGTATTCACCGGCACGACAGCGGGCAGCGACAGCACGCGACCGGTGCGCACGTTGAACCGCGACCCGTGTTTGGGACAGGTCACGATCTCGCCGTTGCGCGCGCCGGCGGAGAGCGACGCCTCTTCGTGCGTGCAGGTATCGTCGATGGCGTAGTAGGTGCCGTCCACGTTGAACACGGCGATGCGGCGTCCCTCGTGTTCCACGACGGTCGCCGCTCCCGGCGGCACGTCTGCGGCCGCCGCCACACGCACAAAATCCGCCATCCGGGTGATCTCCGGTGTCATTGTACCATCTTGCGGTCAACGTCCTGCTGCAGCCGTAGACGCACACCTTCCAGCGGCACGCGGTCGAAGAGTTCGGCGAAGAACCCTTCCACCACCATGCGCACAGCGTCCACACGCCGCAGCCCGCGGCTCATTAGATAGAACAGGTGCTCCTCGTTGAGCCGGCTCGTCGCGGAGCCGTGGGTGCAGCGCAGGTCGTTCGCCAGGATTTCCAGGTTCGGGATGGAGTCGGCCTTCGCGCCCTCGGACAGGATCAGGTTGCGGTTCGCCTGGAAGGCATTCGTTTTCTGCGCCCCGTGGTGCACGCGGATCATCCCGGAAAAGATCGTACGGGCCCGGTCTTTGACGGCATTCTTGTACAGCAAGTCGCTCAGCGTGTTGGGCGCGCGGTGCTCTTGCAGCGTGTGGAAATCGAAGTGCTGACTATCGTTCCCGAACACCAGGCCCAGCATCTCTGAATGGCCCCCGGGACCCTCGAGCAGCGACTCGACGTTGGTCTTCACGATCCGGCCGCCGAACCCCACGATGAGCGTGTGCAGCGTCGCGTCACGGGCAATGCGGCCGCGCACGATGCCGATCTCGGTGATCGCGGCGAGCCAATCCTGCTGGGCGATATAGCGCACCTTCGCGCCGTCCTTGACGATCAGCTCGACCACGGGATCGACAAACGCGGACCATCCGCCCGCCATCGACCCGAACTCGTCGATCAGCGTCACGCTGCTTCCCGGCTCTGCCACGATGAGGGTGTGCGGAAAGAGGGCGACGCCCGCGGATTGGATCCAGGTGCTGCTGGCCAGGGGGACGCTCACCTCGACCCCGGCGGGTACATAGAGAAACGTCCCGCCCGTCCAGAATGCACCGTGCAGCGCGCGGAACTTGGATTCCTCCGGGCGGACGCAGACGCGCATGAAATACTCTCGCAGCAGGTCCGGGTGCTCCTGCGCCGCCTTGCGTATGCTGGTAAAGACCACCCCGGAGGGCAGAGCGGGCGCTTCCGTAACCGGCCCTGAGACCGCCTCAGGGTCGGGATGGAACGCGCTCAGATCGAGGCCCTTGATATCGGTGCGGCGCCACTCCTCATCAGACGTCGAAGGCATCGGCAGCGCCTCATAGGCATCGAACGCAGCCAGCCTGAAGTCTCGCATCCAGCGAGGGTCGTTCAAGCGCTCTGAGAGCGCCTCGACCGAACTACGGGTCAGAGGGAGCAGTTGGGTCTGGGCCGACATGGGGGGTTTAGCCGACGGACCCTTCCATCTCGAGCGCGATCAGGCGGTTGAGCTCGACCGCGTACTCCAGCGGAAGTTCCTTCACGATGGGCTCGACGAAGCCGCGCACGATCATGTTCATCGCTTCGTCTGCCTTCACGCCGCGGCTCATCAGGTAGAACAGCTGCTCGTCAGACACCTTTGAGACCGTGGCCTCGTGGGTGATCGAGACGTCCTGTTCGTCGATCTCCATCGTCGGATAGGTGTCGCTGCGGGAGTCCGGGTCCAGGATCAACGCGTCGCAGCGCACAGCGGAGCGGCTGCCCGTCGCGCCCGGGTAGATCTTCACGAGCCCGCGGTACCCCGCCCGCCCCCCGTCCTTGGCAATGGACTTGCTCACGATGACCGACTGGGTGTTCGGCGCAGCGTGGATCACTTTGCCACCGGGATCCTGGTGCTGGCCCTTGCCCGCGAACGCCACCGAAAGAATCTCAGCCTTGGCGCCGGGCTCCACCATGTACACGCTCGGGTACTTCATCGTGATCTTGGAGCCGATGTTCCCGTCGATCCACTCCATCGTGGCGTCGCGGTAGGCGACGGCGCGCTTGGTGACGAGGTTGTACACGTTGGTGGACCAGTTCTGGATGGTCGTATACCGGCAGCGCGCCCCTTCCTTCACGATGATCTCGACCACCGCGCTGTGCAGCGAGTCGGTGGTGTAGACCGGCGCGGTGCAGCCCTCCACGTAGTGCACGTAGCTTCCCGGCTCGCAGATGATCATGGTGCGCTCGAACTGTCCGACGTTCTTGGCGTTGATCCGGAAGTAGGCCTGCAGCGGGATATCCACGCGCACGCCTTCCGGCACGTAGACGAACGAGCCGCCGGACCACACCGCGGAGTTGAGCGCCGCGAACTTGTTGTCCTCAGGCGGGACGACCGTGCCAAAGTACTCGCGCACAATGTCAGGGTGCTGCCGTAGCGCCGAATCCATGTCCAGGAAGATGACGCCGAGCTTCTCCCACTCTTCCTTCAGGTTGTGATACACGGACTCAGATTCGTATTGAGCACCGACACCGGCGAGGAACTTGCGCTCCGCCTCGGGGATGCCCAGCCGGTCGTAGGTGCGCTTGATCTCCGGAGGCAGATCCTCCCACGATTCGGCCTTCTTCTCAGTCGGCTTGATGTAGTAGTAAATCTCGTCGAAGTTGATCGTGCCGAGGTCGGCGCCCCACTTCGGCATCGGGCGCTGTGTGAAGTGTTCATAGGCATGCAGGCGCAGAGCCCGCATCCAGTCCGGCTCGCCCTTCATGTGCGAGATCTCGTTGACGACCTCGGCGGTGAGGCCCTTGCGGCTCTTGAAGACGTAATTCTCCGGCTCGAAGAAGCCCCACTTGTACTTGTCTAGATTGATGCCCAACGGGTTGGTCGTCGCCACTGCCGTTCCTCCGCCTAGTGAACTACCCAGAAGACTTTTCCTGCTCGGCGGACCGCGCCCGCTTCCGCCACCTCACCCGCAATAACCTCGAATTGCGTCTTGATCCCTTCGTAACCCGTCTGCTCGAGCTCCTCCGCCAGCTGCGGCCCGCCCGAGACGACAAAGCGCCCGTCAAACATGACGTGCACGTTCGATGGCTTGATGTAGTGCAGGATGCGCGAGTAGTGGGTGATCACCAGGATCCCCATCTGGTTCTTGGAGTCCTCGTACATCCGGTTCACGCCGTCGGCGACGACCTTCACCGAGTCGATGTCCAGCCCGGAGTCGGTCTCGTCCATAATGGCGATCTCCGGCTCCAGCAACGCCATCTGCAGGATCTCGGCGCGCTTCTTCTCGCCGCCGCTGAATCCCTCATTCACGTAGCGGGTCACGATGGAGGGCTCGATCTTCAGCAATTCCATCTTCTGCTTCAGCAGCTTCTGGAACTCGCTGACCGGAATGAGCTCCTTCTCATATCCCCGGCGGGCCGAAAGGGCCGTGCGGAGGAAGGACGACATCGTCACCCCCGGAATGGCCACCGGATACTGGAAGGCAATGAACAGGCCTTTCCGGGCCCGCTCGTCCGGGCTCATCCCCAGCAGGTCCTCACCCTTGTACAGGACCTCACCCTTGACCACCTGGTAGAAGGGGTTGCCCATCAGGACGTTGGCCAGCGTGGACTTGCCTGACCCGTTCGGCCCCATGAGCGCGTGGATCTCCCCCTTGTTAATGGCGAGGGTCGCCCCTTTGAGGATGACTTTGTCCTCCACCTGGACGGTGAGGTCTTTGATCTCCAAATCGGCCATTAATCAGGCTCCAAGGAATTCTGGACTAATTCAGTCAAGAAATCGCTCCACGCCAATTGTGGCACGCGCTGGAGGGGGAGTCAACGGGCGATAGCGCCGCTGACGGCTCGCTCCAAGGCGGCGCGTTCACCCTCGGGGAGGAAGGCCGCCCGCGCGGCGGCAGCCATGAATTCGGTGATCTGCCGCTCGCCGAGAGCCAGGGTGCGGACGACGGACTCGATCTCCTTCGAGATGTCGGTAGAGAGCAGCATCGGATCGTCGCTGTTGATCGTCATCGGAACGCCGTGCTCGAGCAACAGCCGCAGCGGGTGGGCGCTTATCGACGGAACCAATCCCAGGCGCAGATTGCTCGTGGGACAGATTTCCAGGGTGACACCGCGCTCGCGGAGGTGCTCCAGCAATCGCCGGTCCTCAACAGCCCGGATCCCGTGGCCGATACGCTGCGCGCCGAGTTGATA
>Ga0209845_1000013_pt1 | contig 18485 bp, 24 predicted proteins | sample GWRWS2_50_60_FD_187239 | JGI IMG/M metagenome (GOLD analysis project Ga0209845, IMG submission 187239) | Riverbed sediment microbial communities from areas with vegetation nearby in Columbia River, Washington, USA - GW-RW S2_50_60 (SPAdes)... | ecosystem: Environmental > Aquatic > Freshwater >... | reverse complement strand
GACTCGGCAGAGGCCAGCGAAGGCAGAAGGGAGATCAGCCCGACGAACATGACCACCAATAGCAAACGCATGTCATGGTTCTTTTGCATGATGACCTCCTCGGTTGGTCGCATGTGACCGGTTATTGTGTGGGACTGCAAGACCCCGGAATTGAAAACCCAGCGGGGAGGGATGCCCCACAGGAGGACGATGGGGCATCCCCGTGGCGTGGCACAACCACCACGTTTCCCTCTAGGGCCCGGGTCGGCTGATTCTGATTCAGGGTGGGGACTTGGAACATACTTTCCACCAGAACAGAAAGCTGAGCAAGTGAGGTGCCGAATGCCGGAGACTCTCTATGCTTGCAGTTTTGTTCACTTTTTCTGATGGCGTCCTCTACCTAAAAATAGAAGGGTGAAGGGATCAGCCTGCACGGTTAGTTCGGTATGAAGCCGATCTCGCTGAATCTAAAGACATATGACTGTATGGATTTTCCTATAGGAGCTGGTGTGAAGAATCTGCATCGGACGATCGGGCTGTTGCTGAGTGACCGATAGCATGTCTGAGTCGGCCAACGAGGAGAAGTGCGGCGATGAACAGTGAGTGCGGACGGATCCAGAGCAGTTCGGTCCACTGATCCTACCGTTACCCGTTAGCGTCGGAAACGTTATGACGGCTCCCAAGGGCAGGGAAGTGTATGGATCGGCATTGCGACGGACGGTGTAGTAGACCGTGTGGGGGTTACCGGAGGATCAAGCGGTTTCTCCGACGGCGGTAGAACGGCAAACCCTGCCATCTCTAAGGTGCTCCGCGACACGGTGGACCCTTTAGGGTGGCCTGGTATGTCTTCGGTGAGATTCCACAGTTCGAGCTCTTGCCGTAATTCGGGGGTGTTGTCTGCCAGATAGCCCCGTAGGTAGCCCAGGAAGAACGCCGGAGCTGGAGGGCCTTGAGATGCCAGTGCAGTGTTCGCCGTTTTTTCATTGTCCATATACCATCCTCCTAAACCGACTTCCCGTTTCTCTTCCAAGAGGCCGCATGGGCTATTTCGAAATTGATGATCAGCCTCCGTACTCAGAATCCTGGACGGTCTTTCCTCGCACAGATACCGCACACACTCTTCAGCGTCTTCCCGCTTGCCACAGTTGACACAAGCGTAGAAATGGCCCACGAGCCCCTCCACCATATCGAGCACGCGCTCCAGAAACATCATCCCCTGACACTTCTGGCACGTACGCATCTTGAGCCTCCTGAAATTTAGAAATGTGGGTTAGTAAACGTGAGAGAGCTGCCCGCTTATCCCGCTGATCATCCCCGCGTCTGCCGGCCGAGGGTATGCGACAGGGCGGGTTAGGGGAATCAGGCAAATAGGGGAATTGAAGGGGGGAAAACACCTGCTGAGAATCCTTTTGTTAACGCATCCTTACGGATGGTGCATAAAGGCCTCCCTCTCTCCTTTTTCAGGTGTTTCCCCTGATTGAATTGGAGTGTTTACCTGGTTGTCCTTTCCCAGCCCATCACCTAGACTTTCTACCGAAGATCATAAGATGAGGCTCATGACGATGAGACATAGGGAGGGAATCAATGGCACAACCACCTAATGAAATCCTAGCACGCATCGAATGGTGCCGGCTGCAGCGGAAAGGGGTAGTCACGCGGGACGAGGAAGAGGGTTGGTATGCTGAGGAGGCAGGACTCATTGACGCCTTGCTCGGTAGAGATCGGACAGCATTCACACATCCCTCTTTGCTTCAGCGCTATAAAATTGGCCTACAGGACGGGCAGGCGCTTCTGCGCTTCCAGCGCAACAATCAGGATGCTGTGAAATCTGAAATCATGGAGGGGCTCGAGCAAGTCGCTTCCAGGTAACAGGCCGACTCGGCAGCGGTCCGGTGAGCCCCTCCGCCAACTCTCCTTGTAAGGATGCATGACGAACGTGCCATGTCGTGACGGCCTTTCGGTCGGGGAATTCATGCTCGCTCCACAATCACCTCAATCATATGATCTGCGGGAACGCACTGTCGTATGAAACTAATCGAGCCTGCAGCCGCAGAACGTCGGCGGAGCCAACGGATTCCGTTGGCAGTTCCACTATTCGCCAGGAGCCTGGATCCCCTTGCTACGTTCTATGGGCGTGTACATACCCTCCAGGTGAGTAGCCACGGCTGCGTGCTCCATGCTCCCCGACCCCTCAAGCGCGGCACCGAGTTGCGCCTTGACGTCCTTTCCAGCAACCGCACGACCACCGCGCGTGTTATCCACTCAGACCCGACTGGAACGCACCTTAAGACATGGACTGTCGCGCTGGAACTCGACAAGCCAGCAAACTTCTGGGGGGTTCAGTCACCGCCGTCAAACTGGCTCGAGATTTCGGAACAGTCGTGGAGCAGGGAGAGCCCGAGTTCCGGTTCCGTTAGAGGCACCGATAGAGAGAACCAGCAGTGACTTGCTGGTTCAGGCAATAAGTCTGACCTCTCTCCCTATTCAGGTGTTTACCCTGCCTGTACCCAGGTGTTTACCCGATTGTCCCCCTCAGGCCTATCCCCTAGCTTGGCTTCCGACTGATCAGAAGCAATTGCTCCTGCTACAATAATTAGGGTTGCGATCTCGCTGTCGCCCGCATACACTACCTTTGCCAGAAAGGACAGTAACCCTGCCGAAATGGCGGCCCGCTCGGGAAGATGTGGGTTCTCTTCAACGTTCGATCGAAAATGGGTGCGCTGATCAACGTAACCACGCGTATGTATAGGAGGGACAGCCTTTATGGACGCAGGAGGCTCATATGGGTGACCAGAAATCAAAGAGAGAAGAAAGGATCGGAAGTACATCTCCTTCCAGAGTAGTGCCTTCTTCCAGTGAAGAGTCCGCCGTTCCATTGCTGCGCGAGCTCGTCGCCCACCTGCGGAAAAACCGCACTCAACTCCGTGAGGAGTGGGCGCGTCGCATCACGGAGGCCAAGTTGCTCACGGCAATGACCAGGGAGGAAATCTTCGCCGAAGCCACATCGGTCTATGACAACTACGTGGAGGTGCTGGAAACCGGCGCCGTCGAGGCCTTGCAAGCCTACGCCCGCGACCTCTCCGAACGCATCATTCCGAGGGGAGTGGAAACAGACGAGGTCGTGGGGATCGTACTGCTCCTGCGCGATGTGCTCGCGCGCTCCCTCTTCGCGAAATACCAAGCAGACTTCCAGCTGCTCAACCGCATCCTCGACGCCTATGAACCTGCGGCCAACCGTATCGCCAACACGGTGGCGGTAGGGTTCGTTCAGGAGCGCGAGCGCATTATTCGCCAGCAGCAAGAAGCCATCCGGGAACTTTCCACGCCCGTCCTCCAGGTCCGCGAGCGCCTGCTCATCCTCCCGATTATCGGTGTGATCGATCCACAGCGCGCCCGTCAGTTGACCGAACAACTGCTGCGGGGCATTCGGACCAACCGCGCCAGGGTCGTCGTGATTGACATCACCGGTGTGGCGGCCATGGACGTCACCGTAGCGAACCACCTTGTACAAACCGTGGAGGCGTCGCGACTGTTGGGTGCAACAGTCATCGTCACCGGCCTGTCGCCCGAAATCGCTCAGACACTGGTCACGATCGGCGTAGACTTGGGCAAGATGAATACTGTCGGAGACCTCCAGGGGGGCATCGAGGAAGCCGAACGGCTGTTAGGCTACAAGGTGACCCCTTTCGCAACCCCATTCAGCGAGACCTCTCAAGAAACCTAAGGAGTGTGCGATCGTGCAAGTTCCCATTCTCAAGCAAGGGCAATACCTGATCGCCTCCATCCAAGGCGCCCTCGGCGACCAAGACCTGGTGCAACTGCGAGACGCTTTGGCTGAGAAGGTCGGCAGGCTCCGCGCCCGGGGGGTCATCGTGGATGTCACGGTTCTAGACGTGATGGACTCGTTTGCCTCGCGCACCCTACGCGACCTGGCACATATGACCAGGTTACGTGGAGCGGAAACCGTGATCGTAGGGATCCAGCCTGAAGTCGCATTTGCGATGGTTCAGCTCGGGTTGACGCTGGAGGGGGTGGACACTGCCCTGGATTTGGAAGAAGGGCTCGCGTTCTTGGACAAGAAAATGAAGAGAAGCAGGTCCCGTGGCTAGTGAAACGGTCGTCCCCATCAATGCGGATGTTGACGTCGTGGTCGCACGACAGAGGGGACGTGAGTTAGCCAGCGAGCTAGGCTTTGTGCCGACTGATTCGACCCTCATTGCCACCGCCATCTCGGAGCTCGCACGGAACATCGTCTGCTATGCGAAGCACGGTGAAATCCTCATTAAACCTGTGCAATCTGGGGACAGGGTGGGCATTGCTGTAGTGGCTCGAGACAAGGGACCGGGCATTGCCAACATTTCGCTGGCCATGCAGGATGGCTTCACCACGTCTGGTGGTTTGGGCCTAGGCTTGCCTGGGGTGAAACGCCTTGTGGATGAGTTTCACCTCGTCTCAAATGCGAACTCTGGAACGACCGTCACAATCAAGAAGTGGAAGCGATGAATGCCCAGTTAATCGAATGGGGAGTTGCCAGCGTGACGATGCCGGGGCAATCTCAATCGGGCGACCGGCATGTGGTGCATCCCTGTCCGAACGGGGTGATGTTAGCAGCGATCGACGGGATAGGGCATGGCCAGGAGGCAGCCACGGCTGCCGACCTCGCGGCGACCATACTGACCAAACATGCCCAGGAATCCATGATCGCGATCATCAAACACTGTCACGCCCAGCTACGTGAGACCCGTGGCGTCGTCATGAGCCTGGCGGTGATCAACGCGGTGGAAGGAGACTTGACGTGGATGGGTGTTGGAAACGTCGGAGGCATGGTCATACGTGCGGCAGCGTCCTCAAGCCCACGGCACGAGTCTCTGCTGCTCCGCGGCGGCGTGGTCGGTAACCAACTCCCGTCGCTGTATGCATCCATTATTCCCATTATGCGGGGAGATACGTTGATTCTCGTGACGGACGGCGTCCGCAGCGGCTTTGCCGATGTGGTGAACGTGAGCGATCCACCGCAGCGGATCGCCAACCACATCCTTGCCAAGTACAACATCGGCTCGGACGACGCTCTCGTGCTCGTTGCACGCTATCTGAAATAAGTGCGCTATGCCGGAGACCATGAATAAGTTGGAGGACCAATATGCGGCCGCACTGCTGGACTCTATCCGGGGGATAGGAGAATCCGCCTTGCAACAGGCTTATGAGCTGGGGCGAAGAGCGCTGACCGAAGGGCTGGGTGTGCTGGACATGGCAGCCATGTATCACAAGGCCCTGGCAGCAGTTTTGTCTCTGGCCTCGACGCAGGAAGAGAGAACGCTGATGCTCCGGGCGGCGGTGAGTTTCTTCGTGGAGAGCCTGTCGCCGTTTGAAATGACCCACCGTGGGTTCCGAGAAACCAACACTGCGCTCCGTCGCCTGAATCAGACGCTGGAGGAAGAATCCAAACGAATCGCCCATGCGCTTCATGATGAAGCGGGGCAGCTCCTCGCCTCGGTCCATCTCGCCTTGGAAGAGGTGGCCGGGAAGCTGCCGCCCGCTAGAGAGCACCTTGAAAAAGTAAAAGGGTTGCTCGACCAAATCGAGGGGCAGTTGAGGCGACTTTCCCATGAGCTCCGCCCCACGATCCTTGACGATTTGGGACTGCTCCCTGCCCTTAAATTCCTGGCCGAGGGCGTAGCCGCCCGGACCGGACTCCTCATCACCGTGGAAGGCGAGCCCGAACCATCACTCTCCCCTCTGCTGGAGACCACTCTGTACCGGATCGTGCAGGAAGCGTTCACAAACGTGACGAGACACGCTAAAGCGTCTCAGGTGAGTATTACCATTCATCGAAACCCTCAGAGCGTCCGATGCTCGGTCCGAGACAATGGGGTCGGTTTTGACGTATCGACCGTCTTGGCCAGAACCGGCGGACGAGGTCTCGGCTTGATCGGCATTCGGGAACGTCTGAACAGCTTAGGCGGTTCGTTTTCGATCCTGTCGAACCTTGGCCAAGGGACCGAACTGGTGATCACGATTCCTCACATGAACCCACCGGAGGCGTAAGTAAGATGTCGTTGCACATTCTGCTGGCCGACGATCATCTCATCGTCCGCCAAGGCCTGAAGGTCCTGTTAGAGCGGGAAGGCTTTAACGTGGTTGGAGAAGCTTCCGATGGTCGTGAGGCGGTCCGATTGGCCCAGGAGCTCAGCCCCGACATCGCCCTGCTTGATCTCACCATGCCGCTCCTGAATGGCATTGATGCGGGGCGAGCCATGATACAGGCCTCTCCCAAAACGAAAATCGTTCTCCTGACCATGCACACCGAAGACCATTACGTGTTAGAAGCTCTGCGCGCCGGAATTAAGGGGTACATCTTAAAGACCAAGGCAGCGGAGGAGCTCGTCGAAGCGATCCAGGAGGTCTCGCGAGGGAAACTTTATTTGACTCCTGGAGTCTCTGAGGCGGTCGTTCAGGCGTATTTGGCCAAAACTGAGCTGCCACCAGAGCCACTCAGCCCGAGAGAGCGGGAAGTTCTCCAACTCGTTGCCGAGGGCAAGACCACCAAGGAGGTAGCCGTCGTCCTGGGGATCAGTGTGAAGACCGCGGAGTCCCACAGAACCAGAATCATGGAGAAACTGGACATCCATGAGACAGCTAGCCTGGTCCGCTATGCCATCCGTCGGGGCCTAGTCCAACCTTAGAATCCGATCCAGAACTCCTCCTAGTCTCAGGGATTTTCTCCCCTTCAATTGTGGGTTTTACCTGATAGCGCCTTCCCTCCCGCTAGTTTATTAACTCACCATCGCAGCCGTACTCCTGTGCGGCACGGCCTTGATTGACCCGAGCAACTGGGAAAAACGAATCCTCATCGTGATGAGCGAGATCGGGGTTGGCGCGTGGAAGGACAATGTCATCGGCAAGGCGAAGGAGAAGTTTAACCTGACGGCTAACGAAACAACCGTCGTCCGACACCTCTTGAAGGGCTGGACCAACAAGGAAATCGCCAACGAAATGAGAGTGGCAGAACAGACGGTGAAGGAGTATTTCAAGCGCATTTTGGCAAAAACCCGCAGCACCACGCGCACAGGGATCATCATGCGGGTGGTCCACTGTCGATGACGGCAAGAGCCAGCGACGTTCTCAGAAAATTTGGTTGTGCCTGCCATGACCAGGAAGCCCATCGAGCTGCTGGCATCGGCGTAATGGCTCTTGGTGCTTGGTGCAGGGCAACACCTGAGCGAAGTTACGAAGGAGGTCGTGATGAAATCGAGCTCGTTCGCGATGCAGAACGAAACTCCTCACACTCGTAACACAATTCCCGCTGCTATTAGGACCATGAGCATTCACAATTTGATCGAGCGGTACCGAGCCCAAGGCAAGTACGTCGAAATGGAGCCGCTATGCCAACTCGCCCTGGAGATCGAAGAACAAACCTTGGGGCCAGAGCACTTCGAGGTTGCGCTCACTCTCAGCGATCTGGCAGGGGCGTGCCATCTTCAGGGAAAGTACGCGAAGGCTGAGCCGCTCTATAAGCGCTCGCTGGCGATTTGGGAGATAACCCTGGGGAAGGAGCACCCGAGGGTCGCCACTGCCATGAGCAACTTGGCGAAGCTATGTGCCGCTCAGGGCAACTATACCAGGGCGGAGCAGTTCTATCTGTGCTCGCTGGCGATCCGGAAGAAGACGTTAGGACCAGACCATCCGGACGTAGCTCTTAACCTGAAGAACATGGCTGAGCTCTATCAGAGGTGGAGTCTCGCTACATTACGAACAGCAGGATAGGTATCTGGAGAAACCGACTCGCTGGTGTCACCTGCACCTCTTCGGCATCCCTCTTGAGGCAGCGATGGAGCACCCTGACCTAGTCCGCTTCGTCGTCGCCTTGCTCAACGCCCGCGATATCTAGCAGCCATTCTTCGTCGAATCCTTGCCATTCGCTTTACCAGTTCGCCCGCTGCGGCGTTCGTGTTGATCTTACGGTTCAGCCGCCCCTCCAGCAAACGGCCCAGGACCTTTTTGTAGAGTGGGCCTGGCCTGAGGCCCATCGCCTTGAGATTGTCATTAGGCAAAACAACGAAAAACGGCAGGCTTCGATGATCGTGGGGAGTCAAAACCGAAAACTGAGGCCACCCGTCAGCCCATAGTCCGGCGCTCCATCGGAAAGGCCGACCAGTAAAGACGCGTTGAACCGCAAGATGGACGTCGCCTTATAGTTCATCGCGAACAGGAGGTCCCGGGGATTGGACAACCCCTCCACAAGAGCCCGCCACTCTTCATAGTAGAAACTGCCCAGAAAGTCTTTGGTGAAGTAATAGCCGAGCCCCAGATCATAGTTCCACTGATTTCTCAGGTTCGCCGTCGGCGGGTCGCCGATAAAGGTGTAGCCAAGGTCCAGAAAGCCGATCCAGTTGCCGATCAGCTTCTTGGTCACCTCCAGCCCAAGCCCTTCGTCAAACTTACCGGTGCCCAATCCACGATCCGCATCGGCTGTCGGGAATTTGATGCGCCCAGTCACGGCCAGAGTGGGGAAAGGCCCACGCTCATCGAGTAGATAGTACCGGCCACGGAGTATGATGTCTCCCAATCCACTATCGGTGCTCTCTGTGGGGTCAGTCGGCGAGACGGTCCCTGGCTTCTTTCCTTTTCCTTGTCCTTGCCCTTGCCCTCCCCCTCCACTACTTCCGCTTCCGGTGGCTCCGCTTCCACTGGTCCGGTTCGGGACTCCGCTCAGCACCGTCACGGCTCCACTGCCGGTAATGCTGATGTATGGAATGACAAGCGTGATATCACCGTTATCGAAGAGACGGCGAATCGACAGCGGAAGGTAAGTAATCGTGGTCGTTGAGGCAGTCCCGTAATCCCCGCTTGAATAGTATGGCGTGAAGCCTAGTTGCCAGTTCTCTATTGTATCTTTGGCTCCATCCTTATCTTGGGCCCCTTCAACCACAATCGGACTTGCCACAATCGTGAGAAGTCCCAGGAACCAGATCAAAGCCCTCCGACGTCGCGCATACATACTCACTTCGCTGGTCCAATCATGTTGGTTCCCATATCACGACAACGTCTGGAGTGTGAGATCGGACTCTGCGTGCAGACTAGGTAAGACTCAATGATGCAGTCTGACTTATGGTCAAAAACCGTTCCAAGTGGGAACAACCAGATTCCTTTGAATCGAAAAGGCGGCGTCGAGCGATCACCCAACGCCGCCTTGCAGGTTCAGCGTGAAGCTGCCAGCAATTAGTCACAATTTCGATCCAGGACCTCTTTCAACGGGAGAGCCAGGGAGAGCAGGCCCTCCTTTCTATCGACCAGGCCGCTCTGGCCGTTCGGACCGCTGAGGACGGTCCAGTCGTTCGGGGCGATTGGGACGGTTCAACTGCGCCTCACGCGCAGCGTCACGACCCTGTTGCCCATGTTCACCTGCTACCTGATCAGCGCGATCAAGGCCACGCAATTGGCCACCTTTGTTGCTCTGTTCAGGAATAGCTGGCCTGGTCGGTGTGGCCGGCGTGGTCTGGGCTAAGGTCGAGCTTGTGAAGGTTAACCCGCACACGACCGCAAACATGCTGGCTAGAACCAATTTCCGTTTCATATTCACCTCTCTCCTTGTTACCGGCCCATCCGCTCGGGCCGCTCCGGCCGTTCTGGACGTTGTGGCCGCTCTGGTCGCTCAGGGCGTTGTGGCCGTTCGAAACGTTCAGGCCGACTCGATTGCTCAAGGCGCGCCTCACGCTTCAGATCGCCACGGGTGTCAGCCTTCTCCACCTTAAGCTGACCTGTCTGACCTTCACGTCGGAGATCCTGGAGGGATTGTTTCACATCGCTGACCACGGGACCCAGTTTGAACCCAAGTTCTTTACCGATATTCCCCCAGCCTTTCTTGTCGTTTCGCAGGTCTCCCACACGTTGCAACGCAGCATCCAGCGTGGGGAAATTCGTCGGGTCGGTCTTTGTGAGGTGCTCCGCTAAGGCAAACCGAATCGTGATCTCTCCCCACCCCTGCTTCGAGTTTCGCAGCTCCTCAATCACGCTGGGCTCGACTTGAAATCGTTGGGACAATAACTCGACGTGCTTCGTTTGACCTCTCTTCGAAGCGTCTTCTTCCGCTTCTCTTTGCATGGTCTGCAATCGACCCTCATCGGCATCGGATTGGGCTCCAACATTGCCTGGGGTGAAGAAGCCCAACAGAACCATGGCCATGATGTAACCGAAGCATTTCCGCTTCATAGAACACCTCCAACTTTACTGTCTCCTGCCATGACACCCAAGAGTAGAGCAGAACCTGGGGAAATAGCAACGAAACAGATTAAACTAAGTCAGCGGAATTCAACATGTTCCTCCAGAGACAGGAAGCTACAACGCAAGGGACGGGCCATTGTCCGAATCAGAAAAGCGATCCGCTTAAAGAGATGAATTTTCAATGGGATAGAGCATCTCACACAGAAGCCTAGATAGCGGTATTCGATGCCGGTTGGGAGCGTCTTGTCCTTCGATCTGGACGAACGATATCGCGAACCTGCCGTTCTGCCATGGGATTTGGATGCGGGACAGGTTATCCCGTCAGAGACAGGACGACTCTTGCATTTCATGCTGTCCATCCTCCCGACTGCGAGAGCGAGTCTGGTAGTCGGCTTGCGTCGAGCCTCGCTACATGACGAACAGCAGGATAGGTATCTGGAGAAACCGATGCGCTGGGTTCACCTGCACCCTTCCGGCATCAATCTTGAGGCACCCATTGCAGCCGAGGCCAGAAGGTGTAATAGTTAAAGAGGGGAAGGTTTAACGGGCGGCACGGATGACCACCGAGCTTGGACATAACCAGAGCGATGTGCCGGTGATCCGGATAGCTTTGGTTATGGCCGCAGCCATTCTGCTCCTAGATACCTTCACCCCGCAGGAAATGCCGCCGCAAATGCTCTATGTGCTCTGTATCCTGGTCACAATCCCGTCTCATCACGAACGCACGATCTGGGCGATGGCGATCCTCTGCACAGGCCTGACCCTGTTGGGAAGCTACCTTTCTCCGCCGACGTTCGATCTGAGTATCCTTCTCTTCAACCGGATTACCGCGATCATCCTCCTCTGGCTGACAGCCGTCTTGGTCTGGCAGTATCGCCGAAACCACGAGCAGGTGCTTCTCCTGAAAAAAGAGCTGGAAGCGCGTGTTGAGCAACGGACCCAAGAGTTGTCGCGCGTCTTCGAGGAGCGCGAGCAGCTTAATCGGAACCTCCACGACGATATCCTCCAATCCCTCTATGCCGTCGGGCTGACCTTGGAGGCCTCCCACCCACCACAGACGACAGATTTCCCACAACTGACCGCGCCTATCAACCAGGCCTTGAACCAACTCAAACTCGTCATGCGGCAAATCCGCAACTATATTGCGGGCCCCCAGCCAGCTCATGATGAGGGACAACCGTTCGACGTGGCCCTCGCCACGCTCGTGCTGAGCATGACCCTCGTGCAGGGACCTCATCTGCGCCTGACCATTGACCCGGGACTCTCCGAAGGCCTGTCGCGTGAACAAGCCGAATCCATTCTCCACTTCGTCCGGGAGGCATTGAGTAACTGCCTCCGACATTCTCACGCGCAGCAAGGCTTCGTGACCGCGCAACGACAGAATGGCTTCCTCCGGATCGAAATCCAGGATGACGGAGTGGGATTCAACCCCGACGCTGCCAGGAAAGATGGCCAGGGTTTATCCAACATGAGCGCTCGGGCACGAGCGCTGGGAGCGGATTTCAAGATTGTGTCCGGGCCTGGGCATGGCGTGCACATTGCGCTTGATCTCCCCTTGCCGCAAAGGAGCTCCCCATCATGAGTGCAACGAAATCCATCGGGGTGCTCCTGGTGGACGACCATGCGGTCGTTCGTGAGGGGCTCAAGATGGTGTTGGCACGCGATCCCCAGATCAGGATCATGGGAGAGGCAGGTACAGCCCAGGAAGCGGTTTCAGAAGCCCGTCGCATCAAGCCGGATGTGGTCCTGATGGATATCCGCCTGCCAGACGGTGACGGCGTCCAGGCCTGCGGGGATATTCTGGAACAATGTCCGCAGACTCGCGTCCTGTTTCTCACATCCTTTGCCGACGACGAAACAGTGCTGGCGGCGATCCTCGCAGGCGCTCATGGATACCTTATTAAAGAAATCGGGGTTGACACCCTCGTGGACTCAATCAAGCGAGTGGCTGCTGGCGAATCCATTCTAGACCAGGCTGCCACCCAGCGTGTGCTGTCCTGGGTAAAGACCCATGGCGTCTCCTCGCCCGGCTCCGGCCGCGAGCCATTGTCCCCACAGGAACAACGGATCGTGGCCTTAGTCGCCGAAGGCAAAACCAACAAGGAAATCGCCGCTGACCTTGGGCTCAGCCCTAAGACGGTGAAGAACTACCTCTCCACTATCTTCCAGAAGCTCCAAATCACCCGCCGGACCCAAGCTGTGGCCCTTTTTGCCAAGCAGTCCGCCAATAGGGCCAATCGGCCCTAGTCGTCTAGGGCCGTAAAACTTCGTACTGGCTCCCTCTTTTCCCTACCCGCCATTAGCGTCACCATGGTAAGCCTGACGTATGATTTCGACCCCACGATCCCAAGACCGTTGACCGATCCGATCTCACTGGGTCGGATGGCGGCCGGAAGGAGGACTGCCATGGATTGTCTGCGGTGCCACGGACTGATGGTTGAGGACTGGTTCGAGGATACCAGGGCCGATCCGCTGGACATGAGTTTTTACGGCTTGCGGTGCCTGTGCTGCGGGAACATTCTCGATCCCGTCATCGCGGCGAATCGGTCGAGGCAGCTCCTTGCCCCTGATCACGAAACGGCACCACACCTCCTCATCGCTGAGGCAGTCGAGAATTGGGATATCGATATCGAAGCGGCCTGATTGCTTATTGACGCTCGACCCAGCCTCGTCGGTCAGCGGATGTCCTGAAAGAACGCGCGGGGAAGGATCGGAAGGTGGAACTCGACGTGCAGAATGATGAGCAAGACGCGGGCGAAACTGCGCCAGATTCCCATCTTGACGAACTTCCGGGAATCGGTGAGGACCGGTGGCGAGAGCAGTACAGGGGTCACGACCAGAATCAGCTTTTCGCAGAAGCCCACGTCCTCCAGGACCGGCTGATCCGGAAAACCACCCAGTCGCTCAAAGAGCGAACGCCGCACGAACATCGCCTGATCACCATAGATGATGCGGGAATGACGGCACCGGAAGTTGTCCAGGAAGGACACCAGTCGCAGCCGCCAGTCGTTGCCAGAAAACCGGTGGAGAAAGCCGCCGGCCTGGATAGTCAAGTCGGCTTCCAAGGTGTTAAGCCGGGCCAGTGCGCCATCCGGCAACTGGGTATCCGCATGGAGGAACAGAAGCCACTCGCCAGTCGCGTGTTTTCCGCCGGCGTTCATCTGGGAAGCGCGTCCTTTCGGTGCAGTCAAGCGGATGCGTGAAGCGTGATGCGTGAAGTGTGAAGCGTCCGAGGCGATGAGAATCGGAGCAACCTCAAACCCGAAGTTATTGAGGACTGCAAGCGTTCGATCTGTACTCCCGCCGTCCGCCACGATGACTTCATAGTCGCCTGGTTGCCGCAACAGATACCGCAGCGTCTCGGGCAGCGCCGTTTCTTCGTTGTAAGTGGGAATGATGACGGAAATCATATCGTCAGTTTTGAGTTGCAAACTCACAACTCAACATTCACACCTCATAACTCCTGCCTCTTGCCTCTCGCCTAGGCTGTGAGCCAAGTCGGCACATAGTTCTTAGCATCTGACGCCCAAGCAGAGGGATCCTCGTCAATGGATTCGAATAGGTCACTCACGGCGGTCACCATCGCATCAGTGAGAGCCAGATACTCCTGCCCGTGGGATCTGAGCGCGTCAGGGGAAGTCTCGCCGCTAGCGATCGCTCTCTCTAATACACGGTGACCGAAACCATGATGGGCCTCTTCTTGGTGCAACAGAATACGGCGCAGCCGCCCGAACGGCGCATTCCGCTTGATCAATCCGGCTTCGATCCGTTTCAGGATCGCCTCACCCAGCCCTTCCAGGATGATCTGCTCCGCCAGAAGGGTTTCGGCGAAGTTACCTTGGCGGATCGCCTCCTCGATCAGCACCCGATACCGTTCCAACGGCAGAAGCAACGGGCATGAGCCAAGGTGACGCGGGGCCAGCCATGCGATAGCTCCCTGAAAGACCACAGCATGGTAGCCTTCTTGTCGCGCCTGCCCCAGGAGGAACCGACGCATCCCCGCCTCGGGAGCCAGCGCAGCCTGCGCCTTGGCACAATCGCGAGCCAGGTGCTCCCCCTGCTCTAAGAATTGCAGCAGCCGGGCGAAAGGTACCCGTTCGTCAGGACGGACGAGCATTTCCAGGGACCTCCTTTGGCGGGCTACCGTTCAACCGCCAGTCGTATTCAAGAAACTCCACCCTGTACGATGCTGCCTCCAGCTCACGAGCCAGGTCCGGATCAGTCACATAGCGCTTCACATAGTTAATCAATGATCCGGAGTGAGTTATAAAGTCGTCCTCGAACCATTTGAAAATCATGGAAAGGCGAGCGATCTTCAGTTGCCGATCGAACTGGTTCCTAGTCGGATCGTTAATAAAGCCCCTGGCGCTCTCCTCCAATTGCTGGTCCAGCTTCTCTGCAGAATAGGCCCAGGACTGAAGCCTGGGGCAGGAACTGGACGCACAGACGATGGCGAAATGAATTAGCGGTTCGTGGAATTCCGGGATCAGGAGCTTCCGCTCCAGATCATAGAGATTGATCGTCTCACCGCCGACTTGATAGTCCCGGGCGATGAAATAACGGTATCGCCCGAATAGCGTCATTGGGGAGTAGCCGTCCAGGATGCCCTTGATGGCAAAGGCATTATAGGCGTTGATCCAGAAGGCCAGCCGATCCTGCCTGGTGGGCAATTTGTTCGGATCCACTCGATCCAATTGCAGTAGGTAAATCTGAAACCTGGCATCAGCCGTGATGCCTGGATAATTGACGACTCCATCTACGACATGGGCATGCAACAGCTCATCGAATGTTCGGTGGGAGAATTCGTTTGGAGCAATCGGCTCTGCCGGGTTGAAGGACTTGGGCACTGTGGAGCAGCCGGTCAGCCAACCAGCCAGAACCACCAGTGCGAGAGGAGCGGCCATCCAACGTGTCATCGTGCCTCTTGCGGCTGGACCGAGTTGCAGCGTAGGCAGACTTCAAAGGTAACCAGGACAGGCCGGCCCTGAGCGAGGTTCAGCAACGGCTGGGCGGTGCTGCGGGGTGAGGACATCACGTGAGTCTAGACTCCACGGGAAAGGTCTGTTGATTCGACTTCATTATGATGATGCGACCATTATTGAACGTCATTGAACATCTGAGTGACGTTTTTCCGTCTCCTCTCAATCGGCCGGTTCCCCAGACCACTCCGTCAGCGCATTCAACCGGTTGATTTATTAACCAAATCACTATGAATCACTATGAAAGAGAGATGGCATGGGCATTGCTATGACTTTTCACCTCTTGGGGCTACTAAGACCCAACAATTACGGGTAACTTCCACTTTAACCAGAGACTCGGGAGGATAGACATGAAGAGCACGACAGCGATCCTTGCTCTCACAGTCCTATTGGGGTTCGGGGCAGCCACCCTTGTCCATGCGGCCGATGCAAAAAAGCCCGCGGCAAAGTTGGACACCAAGCCAGGGCCAGCCCACCAGATGGTACAGGGGAAGCTGACCAAGATTGACGGCGATTATTATGTCGTGGAAGATTACGAGGGCAAGGAAGTTCGGATCTATGTGAGCAAGGATACGAAGAAGATGAATGGTCCCAAGAAGCCCGGTGATTCGATCAGGGCTGAGATTACGGCCGGTAGTCACGCGAACTCCATCCAATAGCGTCTCAACGAACAGATTGGGGATTCGCCTCCTGAATGGGCTGGCTTAGCCAAATCCAGCCCATTCTTTTTCAGACGATCCCTAAGTTTCCACCGTGACCGCGATCTCATGCAGCCCCGCGGCACAGTCTCCGAGTACGGTCCTTGCTCTCCTATCTCCGGTCAGACCCAGGCACCCGCCTGCCTATTGCAGTGTTAATGGCCCCCTTCGATCAAGTGAAGCCCTACCTTTCCCCAGAACGCACGGTGGGCTATAACCGTGTAGGCGATGACCAGGCTGATGCCAATCACGAACCAGACAAGACCGATTCTCAGACCATAGGGCGACGCGGCCGCATTATAGATAGTCAGGCTGTACGCCGGATCCGTGGTTGCAATCAGTAGATTGGGATAGACCCCCCACGCGGCACTTCCCAGCAGACCGAGAATCAGCACGCTCGATGACGCAAACGCTCTCACGTGCTGCTCCAGTCGGCGAAAGGAGATAGTCCCGGCCAGACCAAAGGCTGTCACTACGGGCAACGCGTATCCGATTGGATGCGCGATGTAGTTTGGGCGCAAGCCCGGCTGCACGAATGTGATTGCGACAATCGTCGTCAACGTCAGCGGCAGAACCGCCCAGGCGGCTTTCTCAGCGATCCTGTTTGCGCGTCGACCAAGCTCTCTCTCAGTCTTCATCGCGAGATAATTCGCCCCATGGACCGTGAGAATGGCGGCGCTCGTCAGCGCCATCAAGACCGTGTACCAGTCCAGGATGCCGGGCTCAGGACCGGGCAGAAAGTCAGTCCAGAGGGCTGTAAAAAAATATCCGTCAGGATTGAGGGGCACGCCGCGGATGAGGTTGCCCAAGGCAGCGCCGAACACCAGCGCCAGGAGAAGACTGGCGCCAGCAAAGCTGACGTCCCAGAAGGTCCTCCACAGCCGATGGTCCAGGTGAGATCGCAATTCGATGGAGAGTCCGCGAAACATCAGCAGCCACAGCACCATGATCAGAGCCAAATAAAAGCCACTAAATCCTGCCGCATAGGCCTTGGGAAACGCAAAAAAGAGCATGCCTCCGGCGGCGATGAGCCAGACCTCGTTCCCATTCCAAACCGGGCCGATGGCCGCGAGAGCAGTCCGGCGCTCAGCATCTGTCCGGGCTGCCAGCAAGTAGATGATGCCGGTCCCGAAGTCGAAGCCGTCCAGGACTACGTAGATCGCCAACATCACCGTGACGACCATGAACCAGAACGTCTCCATGCGTCAGGCCTCCTCGCGATCAGTATCCTGACCCCGCGGGCTCATGCCCGTCGGCCATCACCGGCCCGCGGTGAATCATCTCGAAGACCAGAAAGAGAAAGAGCAACCCCAGCAATAGGTAGAGCCCGAGAAACCCCAGCAGCGTGAAGAGGGCAGTGCCCGAATGAATCAGCGGCGAGGCGCCATCGGCGGTCCGCAGTAACCCATAGACCAGCCAAGGTTGCCGCCCGAGTTCCGCTGTCATCCACCCCGCTGTCGTGGCGATGTAGGGAAGGGGGGCGCTTAGCATGATGAGCCAGAGGAGCCATCTCGTCCTGTATAGCAATCCCCGCCAAAGTAGGATCGCGGCGGTCCCCATAATCGTGATGAAGATTGTTCCCAGTCCAGCCATAATGTGGTACGCGTAGTAGAGCAGCGGAATGTTGTCCGGCCATTCTTCTCTGGGAAACGCATCAAGCCCTTTCACCTGCGCCCACAGCTCGTCATACACCAGAAAACTCAGTACCCGCGGGACGATGAGCGGATTATCGATTGTCATGGTTTCCATGCTCGGCTGACCCACGATCACCAAACCCGCACCCCGCTCGGTGCGAAACAGCCCCTCGAAGGCCGCTCCCTTGACCGGTTGATGCTCAAAGACCTGACGGGCATTGCCGTGGCCTGTCGGGAACACAAGCAGCAAACAGGCAATGGCGGCCGCGACAACGCCGGTTCGAAGGAAGGTTTTCCCATAAGCGGCATGGATGCCAGACAGCACATAGAACGCGCCCGCTGCAGCCATCACAAACGAACTCGTCGCCACCGCGGCCGTCATATTGTGGGTGTACTGCCAGAGAAGCCAGGGATTCGTCAGCAGGCCCCACAGGCTGCTCACGTGAACTCGGCCGTCCGTGGCCACGGTATAGGCGACCGGATGCTGCATCCAGGAGTTGGTTGCCAGGATGAAATAGCCTGACAGCCATGACCCCAGGAACAACATCAAGGCAGCAAGCCATTGCACCCGAGGGCCAAACCGATTCTCACCGAAAAGCAGAATCCCAAGAAACGATGATTCCATGAAAAACGCGAATAGCCCCTCCATCGCCAGGGTCTGCCCGATGACGCCTCCAGCAAAATTCGAGAACTTCGCCCAATTTGTGCCGAACTGAAACTCCATGGGGATGCCGGTGACCACGCCGAAGACAAAACTCAAGGCAAAGATTTTGGTCCAGAAGCGGGCGACCGCAAGATCATGGTCGCTTCCATTCCGAAGAGCTTTGGTCCTGAAATACAGGATCAACAGGGCCAAGCCCATCGTCAACTGTGGAAAGAGGTAGTGGAATGTGACGGTGACGGCAAACTGAAGCCGGTCATAGAGGAGCGCGGTCGGCATGTGCTCTACCTTCGAGAGTCCTGTCCATTACGAC
>Ga0209845_1000009_pt1 | contig 20143 bp, 23 predicted proteins | sample GWRWS2_50_60_FD_187239 | JGI IMG/M metagenome (GOLD analysis project Ga0209845, IMG submission 187239) | Riverbed sediment microbial communities from areas with vegetation nearby in Columbia River, Washington, USA - GW-RW S2_50_60 (SPAdes)... | ecosystem: Environmental > Aquatic > Freshwater >... | reverse complement strand
CTTTGCAGGGTTACGGCGTACCCTAGGCTTCGCCTCGGAGCCCCTCCGTTCATTCTACGGCGCATCAACCGTAATCGTTGTCGCGGTCATCCCGCCCTCCGGCGAATTCGCACCCCGCGCCTGCACTCGCATTCCCATTCTGAGAACGCCGAATTGAATCACGGTGAGTCGAAACACCTCGGCGTCGCGGGGGACCGTGATGACCGCGGTCCCGCTGGCCAGTCTCAGATAGAGCGTGCGCCCCTCGATCCGCCGCACGTTCTGGAACACGGTGGCATTGGTCATGACGTTCCCGGTGTCCATCACGAACTGGGCTTCGCGGATCCGGTCTCTGAATTCCGGTGGGAAGATGTTGATGGAGATCGCGGTCAGCGAGCCGTCGGCCTCGCGCCGAGCGGTGACGCCGACAAATTCGTTGGGCTTGATGTCCTCGAGCTTGACGGCTTTCCGTTGAATGATCCGGGTGTCAGCGGTGACCGCAACCCGGACCTGCGTGCCGTCTCGGGTGGTGAGTGTGAGGGTTCCTGCACCCAGCGCCGTGATCGTCCCCTCGGCAACGGCCCCCGGGGCAGGGGCCGCGGAGGCCACAGACGATGCCAGAAGACTGCCGACCGTGACCGCAAGTAGGACCACGACCCACTGCCGCTGACGTCTGGTCTTCACCACGACTCACCTCCTGAGTGTCAGGAGGGTAGCACACGGGCATCACGGAGGGGTAACGGTGACCCATCCTCGCATGCCGTACGCGTAATGGCCAGGGGCATGGCAGCCGATCAGTAAGACCCCGGATTGCGAGAACGTGTAGGTCGTCTCAGCCACCATCCCGGCATGTACCGTGACTTCCCCAGGCACGTGACCATGCTCCGGCTCCGTGCCATCCTCGTGACGGCGCTGGACCGCCTCATCGCCCAGGATGAACTCATGATCGATCGGGTCGTTATTGGTGATGACGAAGCGGAACGTCGCGCCCCGCCGCACCGCGAACTGTGCGGGGATGAAACGCGAGTGACGGATGGTAATCGCGACTGTCTGAGTGTCCCTCGCGTTCCCGGACGCCACCACCAACACTGCGACCAGGATCAGCGTCGCGGCCAATGCCGCCATACCCTTTGCGATCGCCGCAGGAAGCACGCTCGACGTCACGCCGGCCTGCGTCGCGTCCGCCGGCCAGCCCCCGCCCCTGCCACCACGAGCAGGGCAAGCAGGGGCAGAGCGCCGGGTGCCTCCCCGCGGGGCAGGAGCCGGAAAGGCCTGCGGACAGGATCAAGGCCGGCGGCTACTCGGGACGGCCGGCCGCGACCGCTCACATCAACCGCGAGGTCGTAGGTGAGATCCTGGGCTGCGCTGTTGATCCCCAGGTGGGTGAGCCACATCCCGTCAACGGGAATCCATCCCATCCCTTTATCCGACCGGAGGTCTGCCAGCAAGCCCGCGGACGCAGGCGCGCTGTACTGGACTGCCACGCCGCGAGGAGCACGCGGCAGGTAGGCCGGCCTGATGTCGGTGAGGAGGTAGACATCCGCCCGGATCACGTCGCCGGCCTTCTTCCCCAGCGCCAGGACCCGAAGGGGTACCCAGGGATTCTTCAGGGGGATCGTCAGATGGATAGGGGTGCCGTCTCCAATCTGCTGTCCGCGCTGCCTGGCTGCATCCGCGTCGAAACGGGCGGCCATAAAGATCGGGCTGCGGCTGGCGTAGAAGTCGAGAATCTCAGGCGCATCCGGGGGGAGGATGAAGCCGTGCTCGCGCGCCCACCGGCCCACGGCGTTCCCGCCGCCCTCGAGGATCGTGATGTCCAGCGCGTCGATCTTCGTCTCGAGAATGATTCGGACGCCGTCCTGGCCTACCGCCGTGGGCGCCAGCACGCGGGCGGATTGCTCAAACCGCTGAGTCTCGCGGATCAGACGCTGCAGCGTCCAGTCGCCGCCCCGTTCTACCTTTGTCGGGATGCCTGGGAGAGGCACGATCGACCCGAACTTCCCTCCGCCTCCCTGGAAGGAGAAGGCGGTGAGGTAGTGCTCGACACCGTTGTGGTGCGCAGCAAGCGTGGTCGTTCTGACGAGATTGACGGCGCCGTTTGGGCCGATGAGACCGGCACAGGCCAGCGCCGGAGACGCACCCGCGGCAAGCAGGACGAGCGCGAGACCGATCGGACGAAGCACCGGACGCACAGTAAGTCCCCCCCTTGTGAGGTTCTTCGAAAAATCAGACGGGCGAGGATAGGCAAAAGTTCCGGTGTAGGGGCGCCCAAAATGAGCAGGGCCCCAGCGCAATGCCGGGAACCCTGCTATTCCCGTGGTTACGTCGTCTACGCTGTTAGTTCCAGAAGACATCACCCGGCTGCGGGTTCACGGGGGTCCCATTCTCATCCTGAGTCCCGTGCGCGGGGTTGTCACGCTTGTCCGGCACCTCCGCCGGCGTGGCCTTGATCTGGGGATTGTTGGGGCCGCCGATGACCGGACACACGTTGGATGCGAACGCTGGGACTGCGACGGCGACCAGGATCCCAAGTAATGCCGGCACGAAGACGAGTTTGCGAATCATCGCTCTCCACCTCCTCCGATATTCTTGCGTCAACAGTAAGCCAAAGACATTAAGGCGTCGCAAAGATGAGGCAAAGGGCCGGCAAAGAAATGGTAAAGGGACGGCCCGGATGACCATTGCGGATCACGGGCGGGGGGTGTCGGCGACGAAGCAATCAAGCACGATGGATCCACACATCCGAGAACTCCGCATCCTCAACGCCATCGCCGAGGCGCTGAACAGTTCGCCCGATGTGCAGCAGGCGCTGGAACGCACGCTCGGTCTAGTCGCGGATTTGCTCGGTCTGCAAACCGGATGGATCTGGTTGGTGGATAATGAGACCGGGCAATTTTATAACGCCGCCGTACGCGATCTGCCTCCATACCTGCAGGCTCCGGTGCGGATGACGGGGCGGCCGTGCGACTGCATTAATGAGTTCAACGGCGGCTCGCTCACCCCCAAAAACATCGATGTGATGGAATGCAGCCGGTTACGGCCGGCGGTTCTCCGACAGGCAACCGATCTCACACATGGTCTCGCGTATCATGCCAGCATCCCCTTGTATTTCCAGGACAAGCCGCTCGGGATTCTGAACGTGACCGGGCCGTCGTGGCGACGGCTGACGGATGAGGAACTCAACCTGTTGTCCACGATTGCCTACCAGGTGGGTATCGCGATCGAGCGGGCGCGGTTGGCCGATGAGAGCGCTCAGCTCGCCCGCACCGAGGAGCGGACGAGGCTGGCCAGAGAGATCCACGACACCCTGGCACAGGGACTGACGGCAATCGCGCTGCACGTCGAGGGTGCCTTGCGCAACCTGGACGAGCAACCGGCGCGCGCCAGGGCGCGCCTGGAACGCGCGCTGCAGACAGCCCGGGAGAGCCTGGAGGAAGCCCGGCGCTCGGTGATGGACCTGCGGGCGAGCCCATTGGACGGCAAACCGCTCGCAACCGCCTTGCGCTCGCTGGCGCGCTCGTTTACTTCGGAGACCGGCATCCGGGCGCGGGTGCGCGTCGATGGTCCGCGGGCGCTGCCGCAGCGGGTGGAGGCGGAGCTCTTTCGCATCGCGAGGGAAGCTTTGGCCAACGTTCGCCGCCACGCCGAGGCCACTGAGGTCGAACTCGCCTTGCAGCAGACACTCCGCGGTACCCAACTGTCGGTCCGCGACAACGGGCACGGATTTGATCCGGCAGAGGTCGGAGGTGACCGGCAGGGGATCGTGGGAATGCGCGAGCGCGCCAGGTTGCTCGGCGGAACGCTGCGCGTGAGGAGCCGCCGGCGCCAGCCCTCAGGGACGACGGTTGTCGCCTCGGTACCTGCTCCAGTTAGTAAGCCATGATTCGGATCCTCGTGGTTGATGATCATCCCGTGGTCCGTGAAGGCCTGGTTGCATCGCTGGAAGACGATCCGGAGTTTCAGGTACTCGGGGCAGCGGGGTCGGCGGAGGAAGCACTGCCGCTTGTCTCCGCCCGCCATCCGGATGTCATCTTATTGGATCTGGAGCTTCCCGGCGCCGGTGGACTCGCGGCCATCCCCACGCTGACGGCGGCGCATCCGGAATCCCGCATCCTGATTCTCACCGCCTACGACACTGATGAGCGGGTGCTTGGGGCGATCCGGGCCGGGGCCAAAGGCTACCTGCTCAAAGGGGCGAGTTTGGAAGAGATCGCGCGGGCCATCCGCGCAGTTCATGCCGGCGAATCCTACCTTGAGCCGAGAATCGCGTCGAAGGTGCTGGCCGAGCTGGGCCCAGGCAGACGGCGCACGACACTCAGCCCACGGGAGCGCGAAGTCCTCCGGCTGTTCGCCGGCGGTCATTCCAACAAGCAGATCGCCAGAGCCCTGGGGATCACGGAGCGCACCGTCAAGTTTCACGTCACCTCGATCCTCAACAAGCTCGGTGCGGAAAATCGGGCGCAGGCCGTCGCCCTAGCGGCCCAGCGCGGTCTGTTGTAGGAACCTGCCTGCCCAACCGGACAGGAATCCCTCTACCCCATCTTCCAGGTCACGATTCACCATCTGTCCAGGGGCGGCTGGATTCATTGGTGGCAAGCTGGACTCAGAGGCCCGGCATCGCGCGACCGCGATGCGGATTGGGGAGGAAGACCATGAGATTGCGGGACCGGGTTGCTGTCATCACCGGAGCGTCGAAGGGCTTGGGCAGGGAGATCGCCAGGCAATTTGCGCACAGAGGCGCCCGCCTGGTTCTTGTCGCCCGTGGCGAGACGGCGCTGCGTGATCTTGGAGATGAGCTGTCGAGGTCGACCGAGGTGCTCGCGCTCGCCGCCGATGTGGGGGAAGAAGCCGAGGAGATCGCCCGGTCCGCGCTTGACCGCTTCGGCCGTGTCGACGTTCTGATCAATAACGCCTCCGAGATTGGGCCGAGCCCCATGCCCTCGCTCGACGCGTATCCGTGGGACGCGCTGCTTCGCGTGTTTCGGATCAACGCCGTGGCACCGCTGCATCTGATTCAGCTGCTGCTGCCTCAGATGAGAGCGCGCCGGGAGGGCGTGATCATCAACGTGACATCCGATGCCGGCGTGGCGGCCTATGCCGGGTGGGGCGGGTACGGCGCGAGCAAGGCGGCGTTGGAGCACCTCTCCCGCGTGCTCGCCTCCGAACTCGAGGGCAGCGGGATCAGGATCTACGTTGTCGATCCCGGCGACATGAACACCGAAATGCACAGGCAGGCCGAGCCGGGAGTTGACCTCTCCCACCTGCCCGGTCCCGAGGTGCCTGCCCCGGCATTTGTGCGCTTAGTGGAAGAGGAACCGGCGCCGTTCGGACGGTTCGAGGCTTTGAAGCTCATTACCGCATCCGCGGACGTCCGATCCGGCGCGAGATAACCTGACATGCCGGCAACGACCAGCATCAATTTCACCATCCCCAAAGAGCTCGAAGCGAGTGTGCCCCCGGAGGCGAGAGGCCTGACGCGCGACGGTGTGCGGCTGCTCGTCTCTTACCTGAGAAGCGACCGTACTACGCACGCGAGGTTTTCCGATCTGCCCGAACTTCTCCGTCCGTCTGATCTCCTTGTCGTGAACACCTCTGCCACCCTGCCGGCTGCACTCACGGCGAAGCGAAGCGATGGCTCCGAGATAACGATGCACTTTTCCACTCGCCTGCCGGCCGGATTGTTCGTGGTGGAGTTCAGGCAGGCAACCGTCTCCGCGGGAGAGGAGTTTGAACTTCCGGGGGGTGGGTCTGCGGTCGCGCTCGTCCCATACCCGAAGTCAACCCGGCTGTGGGTGGCGAGCCTCGATCTTCCCGCGCCGCTGCTGCCATACCTGGAGCGCTGGGGGCGCCCCATTGCGTATTCCTATGTTCGAGGCAGTTGGCCGATCCAGACCTATCAAACAGTGTACGCGACAGTGCCCGGATCGGCCGAGATGCCTTCCGCGGGACGGCCCTTCACGCCGGAGATCCTCGATCGACTGACGCTCCGGGGCGTGTTCCTTGCCTCTGTCGTCCTGCACAGCGGCGTCGCCAGTCTCGAGCACGACGAGCCGCCATACGAAGAATACTTTGAGGTGCCCCACGAGACTGCTGCCGCGTTCGAGCGTGCCAGAAAGGGTAGGGGGCGAGTCATCGCGGTCGGCACGACGGTCGTACGGGCGCTGGAAAGCTCGCTCGATGCGGACGGACGTCCGATTGCATCGCGCGGCTGGACCGATCTGGTCATCACGCCGCAGCGGGGCATCAGAGCCATCGACGGATTGCTGACCGGATTCCACGAACCGAAAGCCACGCATCTCGCTCTGATCGAGGCGATAGTCGGGCGCCCGCATTTGGAGCGGGCCTACCGTGTGGCTCTGGAAGCCGGATACCTCTGGCACGAGTTTGGCGACCTGCACCTGATCTTGCCCGACTGAGCTAGGCGCCCTAACCCCGCTGTTACGGCATTCACACGGATGTCGTGCTGGCCGCAATCGCCTCTGCATTCTCCCGACTTTAGAGTTGGGTCGACGGACCAATTCGTAAAAAGGGAGGAGGTAACCGGCATGCTTCGCAAACTCGGATTATTGCTCGTAGCGGGTCTGCTGCCCGTCATGTTCTGGCCCAGCCCGGCCCTGGCGTGGCATTCATCCAGCGCCGCCATCGACGACGTCCGGTACATGAACGAGGACGGCGGCGTGAGGTTCCTCGTGGATTTCCGGATCTACGACCACGTAGGCTACACCGGAAGCGTACGGATCCGCATTTCCGATGGGTACGACAGTGTTGTTGCCCTGGCGACCTTCCGGCCTGGTTTTAATCCGGCATATTACAGCGACTTCTCGATCTACGTTTCAGGTTTGCGCCTGATTCTGGAGGGAGGATTCGTCACTCGAGAGCTGGATGTCACGGTAGAGATCCTGGACGCGGGCGGGAATGTCCTGGCGCGCGATGGAGGCGCCATGACGTGGGCGCTCGGAGCGATTTGAGGACATAGGCACGGCACCGCGACTCCTGGCCGCGCTCTTGCGGTTGCGGAGTTCGCGAAGGTATTCTGATGGCACCTCATGCGAAACACCCCCGACCGATCCACGTCGCGCCGCGCGTTTGCTTTCGTGGCCCTGGCCGCCGTCCTCATTGCCCTGATCGTTTCTGGTGCCCGAATGGCGGCGTTCGCGTGAGTTACCATCCGGGCCTCCTCTCCCTGAGCAGGCCGGTCTACCCGAGCCAGTCGCGCGCACGCGCGAGCGGATCTACGCAGCCGCGGTGCGTGGGGACTACGAGGGTCTCCGGCCCCTGATCCCCCCGGGTGGATTCAGGTACTCATTCGGGAACGGCGGGGATCCCATTGAGTTCTGGCGCGAGTTGGAAACCAGGGAAGGCGAGCGTCCACTTCAGATCATGGCGGCGATCCTGCGTGTTCCTTATACAATCGTCCGGGCCGGCGACGTCGTGTATTACGTCTGGCCGTTCGTCTTCGACCGCCCCATCGACAGCCTCACGCCCGAGGAACTCGCGTTGGTTCGCACATTTGCCACCGATGAACAGATCGCCGGCTGGAAGGAATTCGGAGCGTATATCGGCCACCGTCTCGGCGTTCGCGCCGACGGTACATGGCTCTACTTTGTGGCCGGAGATTAGCGGCTTGCCTCCAATCTAGACCCACTCGAGCTGGCGCAAAGTTCGGTGGTCGATCACGTTGCCGGTGTTGAGTGTCGTCTTCGGCTCGATCAGGACGACCCAGGACTCCTCATCTGCGATGGGGCAGTGCTCGACGCCCTTCGGGATGACGGCAAACTCTCCGGGCTCCAGGGACACCTCGCCATCGCGGAGCAAGATCTTCAGGCGGCCGCGCACGACCCAGAACAGCTCGTCTTCCCCCTGGTGCCGGTGCCATACGAACTCGCCTTTGACTTTCACCAGCTTCACATGTGTCTCGTTGAGTTCGGCCGCGATGCGCGGATGCCAGTAATCGTCGAATCGTCCGAATTTCTGGATGACGTTGACCTTCACAGGTTGCGCCTCCTCACCAGGGTTTCGTCAACATGATACTCCACGGGGTCGGTGTGATAGGCTCTGGATGTATGCCAGCAAGAACGAGAAGCGACAAGCGGTCGCGTGGGTATCTCTGGATCGGAGCCGGCGTGCTTGGCCTGGGCCTGTTTGTCGGTCTGCTGGTGACGGCGGCCATACGCGCGCCGCTCCCTCGCATCGGGGATCACTGGCACGCGAGGTACTCGATCGTCGTGTGCGGCCAGGTGCAACCTGCCCTGCCCTTCACGCAGGGCAACGTGCACTCACACGGCGACGGCCTGATTCACATCCATCCCGAGGTGCCCTCGGAGTCGGGCAACAACGCAAACCTGCGCCGGTTCTTTGAGAGCGCCGGGGTGACCTTCAGCGCGAATGCGGTCGAGTTTCCTGACGGGCGGGCCTACCGCAACGGCGACCGATGCCCCAATGGAACCGCAGGCAGGGCGCGCCTTCTCGTGAACGGCGAGGCGAGTGAGGCATTTGAGCGATACGTCCCCAGGAATGGGGATGTCATCGTGATTCAGTTCGATTAGTCCACGTAGACCATCGAACGAACTCGGTCCGGACCTAGTTGAGGGAACATAAGGGACGATAAGGGAACATAAGGGCAAATGATCTCATCAAGCGTTGTCACACTGCATTGGCCCGGCACGGGCATCGGTGACTACGTCGTGCTGGCGGTCGTGCTGATTTTCGCCGTCTATGTCGTCGCCGTGAGCTTCCAGGAGCGGCGCCGCGAGCATTCGTAGCGCGATCTGGACGCCGTTATGGTTGCATGCGTGGGTCGAGCAGGTCTCGCAGCCCATCCCCCAGCAGGTTGAATCCCATGACGGTGAGGAAGATCGCCAGCCCTGGGTAGATTGACAGCCACGGCGCCTGGAGCAGGTAGTCGCGGCCCGTACTGAGCATCGAACCCCACGACGGGGTCGGCGGCTGCGCGCCGAGCCCGAGGAATGAGAGGCTGGCCTCGGCGAGGATGGCGCCCCCGATCCCTAGAGTGACCAGGATGATGGCGGGGGCCACCGTGTTGGGGAGGACGTGACGGAACAGGATGCGCGCGTTGCTGGCCCCCAGCGCACGCGCGGCTTCGATGTATTCCTGTTGCTTGATCGACAGCACGGCGCCGCGGATCACACGCGCCAGGGAGGTCCAGCTCACCAGCCCCAGCGCAAGAAAGACATTGTAGAGGCTCGGTCCGATCACCGCCATGATGGCGATGGCGAACAGCAGGCCCGGGAAGGCGAAGATGACCTCGGCGGCACGCATGATGATGTTGTCCGTCCAGCCGCCGTAGAATCCTGAGAGCAACCCGAGCGCCATCCCGACCGTCAGGGCTGAGGTCTGGACGACAACGCCGACCCCCAGGGACACACGCGTGCCGTGAATGATCCGGCTGAACACGTCGCGGCCGAAGGTATCTGTCCCCAGGACGAATGGGTCGCCGGGCGCGCGCAGGTAGTTGTTGAGGTCGGCATCCCTCACCGGGTCAAACGGAGCAATCCATGACGCGAAAATGGTGACGACGATCAGCAGGCCGACGATGGATCCGCCGATCACCAGATTCCTGATGCGACGCGCCCGCCGCCAACGAGATCTCCGCGCAGGAGGCCGCGCGCTCACTCGTACTTCACCCGCGGATCCAGCCAGGCGTATGAGAGGTCGACGGCGAGGTTCATCAGGATGAACACCGTGGCGATGAACAGGACGCATCCCTGGGCCATCGGCAGGTCGCGCACGACGATGGAGTCCACCAGGAGCCTGCCGACGCCGGGCCACGAGAAAACGCGTTCGGTGATCACCGCGCCGCTGAGAAGGCCGCTCAACTGGACGCCGACCACCGTGACAATAGGAATCGCGGCGTTGCGCAGGGCATGACGGATGACGATCCGGCGCTGGGCCAGGCCTTTTGCCTTCGCCGTACGGATGTAGTCCTGGCGGATTACCTCCAGCATCGAAGACCGCGTGAGCCGGGCGATGACCGCTGAGAGACCGGCTCCCAGCGTGATGGCAGGCATGATCAGGTAGGGATAGGCCGGCCCGTACCCCGAGGGCGGCAGCCACCGCAGATTCACGGCCAGAAGGTAGATTAGGAGCAATCCGAGCCAGAAATTGGGCATGGAGACCCCGATCGTCGCCAGCATGATGCTGAGAGAATCCAGCGCGGAATTCTGGCGGAGCGCGGCGACCACTCCCATGGACACTCCGATGCAGATGGCGATGAGCAGCGCAGCGCCGGCCAGCTTGGCCGTCGCGGGGACGCGCTCGACGATCGACCGCAGCACACTGCGGTCGGTGCGATAGGAGATCCCGAGGTCGCCCCGAAGCGCGTTGCGCAGGAACTTGACGTACTGGATCGGGGCCGGGTCGTCCAGCCCCCACTTGGCCCGGATGAGGCGGGCGGCCGTCGGGTCGATGGTCGCCATCTTCTCTTCCATCTGAAGGGCGACGGGGTCACCCGGCACGATGTGCATCAGCACGAACGTGACCAGCGTGACCCCGATGAACACCGGCACGGCGAGCAGCAGCCGCCGCGCGATGAACTTCCAGATTCCCGACACAGTCCTCCGCTAGCGCTTTACCGGCGGGGCTGGATCCAGACCTTATGCATCGGCTGGTAGTCCATCTCCACCGGATTCCCGACAAGCCCGTGCACGTTGGGCTGGTGCACGAGCACCGCCTTGTTGTAATTGAAGAAGAACCAGGGCGCATCGGCCACGATCAGGCGCTCCGCCTCGCGGCACAGCTGGACCTGCCGCTGGGTGCTGAAGGTGCGCTCGGCCTCGTCGATCAGAGCATCCACGCGGTCATTCTTGTACCGCATGCGGTTGCCCGGCGCTCCGAAGTTCCGCGAGCGGAAGGGGCCCAGGTAGTTGACGCAGTTCGGTCCGCCGCCGTGGGACAGCGTCCAGGTCGGAATCTCCGCTTTGCCCGCCCGGTCCAGCATGACGCCGAAGTCCTGCTGCACGATCTTCCCGCGGATGCCGACATCGGCCAGGTAACGCTGGAATCCTTCCAGCCAGCGGCCGATCACGGGGCTGCTGCTGCCGTGCAGCTCCAGCTCGAATCCATTCGGGTAGCCGGCCTGCGCAAGCAACTCCCGGGCCCGCTGTGGATTGTAGTCGTAGCCTCGCAGCGCGGGGCTGAAGGCGTTGATGCTCGGCGGCAGCGGCCCGACTGCGGTGATCGCTTTGCCCTGCAGGATGGTGCGCACCATCGTGGCCTTGTCGATCGCGTGGTTGATGGCCTGGCGCACGCGCACGTCGTCCAGCGGCTTCATCGTCGTGTTGAATCCGAGGTGCCTGGTGAACAACTCGGACACCTCGACCACGTACGGCTTCCACTTCGGATCGTCCGCGTACCGGCGATAGTTGGTATCCCCCAGCAGCATGAAGTCGAGCCGGCCGGTGTCAAACTCAGCCTGCGCCGTGGCGGGGTCGGGGATGATCCGGAACTCCAGCGCGCTGACCAAGGGCCGGCCTTCCCAGTAATTGGCGTGCGACCTCAGCAGGATCGAGTCGTCGCGGCTCCAGGAGACGAAGACGAACGGGCCGGACCCCACCGGCCGCTGGCCGAACTCGCGGCCCAGCCGCTCGACCTCTTCCCGGGGGACGATGAACAAGTCGCTGAATGTGAGGGGAAAGGTGCTGTCCACCACGGAGTTCGTGATCTGGAGACGATAGCGGTCCAGCACATGGATGCCGCCGACCGATGTTGCCCGCTTGGCCACGAATTCCTGAGCGCCCGCGATGCGATCGTACGAGCGAATGAACGGCGAGGCGTTCTCCGGGGTCAGGATGCGCTCGATCGTGTACTTCACGTCTTCGGCGACCATCTCGCGCCCGTTGTGGAACCGGATGCCGCGCCGCAGCCGGAAGGTCATCGTCTTGTTGTCGCTGCTCACCGTCCAGGCCTCGGCGGCTCCGGGTTCGAGCTCGAGGGTCCTTGGATTCAACCGGAGCAGGGAGTCGAAGATATTCATCTTTACCGAAATGGCGCGGACCGTATTTGTCTGGGCCGGGTCGAGGTTGGCTGGGTCGCTGCTGAGCGCCCGGCGGAAATGCCCGCCGGCAACCGGCGTCTGCGCCGTCACCGGTTGAATGTACGCGAGGGCGGCAAGAAGCCCAACCAGCGCGAGGATGCTCAGGTGCCGGATGAAACTACTCTTCATACATCACCCCCGCAAAGATTTGGATACGCTTTCTTCCTTCTATTAAGGATCCGCAGGCCCCCTTCCGGGGGCCCGCGAACATCACGGTGCGAACCATTCCTGATGGAGCATTACCGATGACCCGTGCCTTCATCATCGCCGCCGACCGCATCGTGGCGCCCGAGCGCGACCTGGTCCCCGGTATCGTTGAGATCCACGGCGGACGGATCGTCCGCGTGCGGGAGGGACAGGCGCGCCGGGCCGATGTCAGAATCCCGGGAATTCTGGCCCCCGGCCTGATCGATCTCCAGATCAATGGCGCTGCCGGAGTCGACTTTGCGACCTGCGAGCGGGCGGAGGATCTCGCCCCGGTTCGGCGCTTCCTCCTCGCCACCGGGGTCACCGCCTACCTGCCGACGCTGATCTCATCCCCCCTTCCGCAGTTGCACACGGCGCTCCGGCGGTGGGCGCTCTTTGCGCATGCCGGCGGTGGGCCGCGAATCCTCGGCGCACACGTGGAAGGCCCCTACCTCAATCCTTCTTACGCAGGCGCGCACCATCCGGATCTGCTTCGCCCGCCGGACCCGACAGAGCTCGCAGCACTCCTCGACAGCGCTCCAGGATTGGTCAGGCTGCTGACGCTCGCGCCCGAGCTCCCGGGCGCAGCAAGCCTGATCGAGCTTGCCGTGCGGCGGAAGGTGGCCGTCGCGGCGGGGCATTCGTCGGCGACGTTCGTGGAAGCGCAGGCGGCGTTTGGAGCGGGGGTACGAATGGTAACGCATGTCTTCAACGCGATGCGGCCAATGCACCACCGTGAACCGGGCATCGCGGGCGCGGCCCTTGTCGACCGGCGTGTTGTCTGTGGACTCATCGCCGACCTGGTGCACGTCCATCCATCCGTGATCCTGATGGTCGCGTCGCTCAAAGGGTCGTCGCGTGTGGCGCTCGTGACAGACGCTGTGGCGCCGGCCGGCGGCGGGCCGGATGGTGCGCTGGCCGGGAGGCCGCTCGCTGTCACCGACGCGCCGCGACTGGCCGACGGCACCCTGGCCGGGAGCCTGGGTACGCTGGACCAGGCGATCCGAAACGTCGTGTCGCTGGGGATCGCGCCGCGCGACGCCGTGTTGATGGCGAGCGCGGTTCCGGCCTCCGTCATCCGGCGGAGGGACCTGGGCCGCATCGCGCCGGGTGCCCGAGCAGATCTTGTCGCCTTTGACCGCAGGCTTCGAGTTCGCACCGTCTATCTGGACGGCGGTGAGGTATTCCCGAGCAGAGGAATCACTCCCAAAGCGACGGAATAGCGATGGCGTCCCAGATGATTCTGCCCGGAGGTGTTGCGGTGAAGCGATTGCGCGTTTTTGTGCTCTGCGTGTGCGGACTGCTGATCCTCGCCCTGGGGGCCGCACAGGCACAGCCCGCTGGACCACAGCGAGGCGGGACAATCCGCGTGGGGATCACGCAGGAGATTCTGAACCTCGATCCCCATGTCGCGACGGCGTTCTCCTCGTTCCAGGTCCTTGACATCGTCTATGAGGGCCTCTTGCGATTCAACCCGAAGACCCTGGAACTCGAGCCCGGCCTCGCCACCTCCTGGACGGTGTCGTCGAACGGGCTGGAATACACGTTCAATCTGCGGCGCAATGCGACGTTCCACGATGGGAGCAGCGTGGATGCCAGCGACGTGAAATACACGATCGATCGCATTCTGAATCCCGACACGAAGTCTCCACAGGCGAGCTCGCTCGAGCCGGTCAGAGAGGTCACGGTCCTGAACCCGTTCACGGTCCGTGTCGCCTTGAAGCGCCCCTTTGCGCCGTTTCTCTCGTTGATGACCGGGCCGGGCCGGGGCATCATTCCGATCAACTTTGAAGACAAGGTCGGCGATCCCCGGGTGAAGATGCTCGGCAGCGGGCCGTTCCAGCTGGCTGAGTTCGGCCCGGGGTCGGTGCGGCTCACCCGCCATCAGCGTTACTGGGGACGCGACGCCGCGGGGAATCAACTCCCCTACGCCGACGCGGTCATCTACCGTGTGATTCCAGATCCGGCGACCCTGCGGGCTGCCGTGCGCGCCGGTGAGGTCGATCTCATCATCGGATTCGGCGTGGACATTACCGCGGCGCGGGCGCTGGTCAACGTCGCCGAGCTACGGGTGATGTCGACGCCCGACCTCACCTACAGCCTGCTGGGAGTGCAGCATGAGCGCGCGCCCCTCGCCGACGCCAGAGTGAAACAGGCCCTGGCCCTGGGCATCGACCGCGACCAGCTGGTCCAGGTCGTGTACACGGGACGCGCCAAGGCCGCGGGACCGATCCCGCCGACACTGACCGAGTGGCGGCCGGTCGACGCCCGGCAATTGCCGAACTACCGCCGCGATGCCGCGCGGGCGAGGCGGCTGCTGGCAGAGGCCGGCCATCCCAACGGTGTCTCGATCAAGATGCTCCCGATTCCGACCGTGCCAGAGGCCGTGCAGATCGCCCAGGTGCTCAAGGAACAGCTCGCCCCGGCGGGCTTCACGGTGGAAATCGAGCAGGTGGACTTCGCGACCTTCCTCTCGCGGTGGCGCGGAAGCCAGTTCGACACCTTCGTCTCGTTGAACAGCGGCAGCATCGATCCGGACGTGCACCTGTACCGGCACATCCACTCCACCGGCAGCACGAACGTCTTCAAGTTCAAGGATGCCGCGATCGACCAGCTGCTGGACCAGGCCCGTGGCACCGCCGACCCGGCACGCCGGCAGCAAATCTATGGGCAACTGCAGCGGGCGATCGCGGAGAAGGTGCCGTTCCTGTTCCTGGCGTACGCGGATCTGTTCGCCGTGGGCCGCACGACGGTGAACGGGTTCACGCTCACCTCCACCCGGTCGATGTTCCCGTTGACGGAGACGTGGCTCGCCCGTTAATTCCCGCTGCCCGATGTGGTGGAGAGCAGAGGTGGGGGGAGCGGCCTGAAGCCTTTACTGCAGAAAGTTGATTGTGTGCAGCTTTCGGTCGCGGACCTGGACGCGGCGTTGAAATTCTATCGCGACACGCTGGGTCACGAGCTAATCTGGCGCAACGACCACGCGATCGGATTGCGGCTTCCGGGCAGTGACGCGGAACTTGTGCTGCAAACCGAGCGGCCTTATAGCGAAGTGGACTGGTTGGTAGACTCGGTCGACGCAGCTGCCGCACACTTTGTTTCGGCAGGTGGCCGCGTCGAAGTTTTTCCCTTCGACATCAAAATCGGGCGTTGCGTCATTGTACGCGATCCCTGGGGAAACCGGCTCGTGCTGCTGGACATGAGCAAAGGTCCGCTGAAAACAGATACAACCGGAAGGGTAACCTGAATTCAGGAGAGAGATCGCGCGATCCCCACAGTGGCGGCTTCGTAATTCACTCGGTCCGGACCAAGTTCGGACTCCAGTTGCCCTGACTCTCGGCGTGGAGCGCTGCCTTCCCAGATCTCACGGATACGATCAAGGAGGGATTGCTTCGCTTCGCTCGCAATGACAACAGCGAGATGCAACGATACCTCGCGCAGCGCCTGCTGCTGCTGATCCCGGTTCTGTTCGTCATCTCCCTGCTTGTCTTCTCCCTGATGCACCTCATCCCCGGCGATCCCGCTCAGGCGATCCTCGGATTTGAGAACACCGACCCAGCCCAGCTGGCGGCCGTCCGCAGGGATTTGGGGCTCGACCGGCCGGTCTACGTGCAGTACGCTCGGTGGCTCGGCCGCCTGCTCACCGGCAATCTGGGAACGTCGGTGCGCACCGGCCGGCCCATCACCACCCTGGTTGCGGAGGCGCTTCCTTTTACCATTGAGCTGGCCGTGTACTCCATCGCGCTCGCGGTACTGATCGGCATCCCGGTGGGGACGCTCGCGGGGACCACATCATCACGGTGGGCGGACGCAGGGATGCAGACGCTGACGCTGCTCGGGCTTTCGCTCCCGGCGTTCTGGGTCGGCGCGATGTTCATTCTGCTGTTCAGCGTGTACCTCCGCTGGTTTCCAGTGCTGACCTACACGGCGCTGCTGGACGCGCCCCTCGCCAACCTGCGCGGCTTCTTCCTGCCGGCGCTCACGCTCGCCATCCCCAACGCCGCGGCGATTGCGCGGATGGTGCGCGCGTCGCTCGTCTCGGTGCGGCGAGAGGAGTACGTAAAGGTAGCCCGGGCCAAAGGGCTCAGCGAATGGCGCGTCGTGCGCGCGCATATGCTGAAGAACGCGCTGATCCCCGTGGTGACCCTTATCGGGATCGTCGCAGGGTACTTGCTCGGCGGGGCAATCGTGGTCGAGCAGGTCTTCGCCATCCCCGGGGTGGGGCGATTGGGGCTGCAGGCGATCGTGCAGCGGGACTACCCGGTGCTCCAGGCCGTCGTGCTGGTCGTCACGGCGCTCTTCGTGCTCGTCAATCTCCTCGTGGATCTCATCTATGTCTTCCTCGATCCGCGTATACGCTACGCGTAAGCCGGTGCGAGCCTACCGGCCCGCCGCGCCGCGAACTGCCACTCTCTTCATGCTCGTCTGCCGTTCACCGAAGGCAGTCGTCGGGCTCCTTATCCTCGCGACGATCGCAGCGGCGGCGACCATGGCCCCACATCTGGCGCCCTATCCGGTGACCGAGATGCATCCCAGCGACCGGTTTGCGCCGCCCGGCGGCAAGTATGCGCTGGGCACCGATTTCTTCGGCCGCGATCTGCTCAGCCGGGTTCTCTTCGGATACCGCACGTCGCTGCTGGTTGCGGTGATGTCCGTGGGATTCGCCCTCGTGTGCGGGAGTGCGCTCGGGATGTCGGCAGGATATATCGGCGGCGCGCTGGATACCACGCTGATGCGCGCGATGGACATCCTCTTCGCGTTCCCCGTGTTGCTGCTGGCGATCACGATTGTCGTCGTCCTTGGCGCCGGCACGCTCACGACCGTGCTGGCGATCGGCATCGTCTACGTGCCGATCTTCGCCCGCATCGCGAGGGCACCCACGCTCGTGGTCCGGGAGCACGCGTATGTGGAGGCGGCTCGCGCGCTCGGCCAGCGGACGCTGCGGGTCATCGCCAGGCATGTTCTCCCCAACATCAGCACCCCGATCTTCGTGCAGGCCACGATCAACCTGGCCACCGCCATCCTGTTCGAGTCCGCGCTGAGCTTCCTAGGCCTCGGCACGCAGCCGCCCTATCCCTCGCTCGGCCTGATGGTGAGCGAAGGCCGCAACTATATCGAGCTGAGCCCCTGGCCGACGGTGTTCCCCGGCCTCGCCATCGTGCTCGCGGTGTTGAGTTTCAATCTTGTTGGCGACGCACTGCAGGAGATTCTCGATCCCCGCCTGCGGCAGACGTGGGTCAGCTCATGATCTCGGCCCCGAAGCTGCAACCTGGCATCGCCGACGAGGCCGGCCTTGATCCGCACCGGCTGCTGGAGCTCGGGATCCTCATCGATGAGGCCATTGAAGACGGCGTCTTTCCCGGCGCGGCGATCCTGCTAGCCCGGGGCGGGGTTGCCGGGTGTCACGATGCGCGCGGGTTTGCGCAGGTCGCCCCCACTCCGCGGAACGCGGCACCGAACACGATCTACGATCTCGCGTCGCTGACAAAGGTCCTCGCCGCGCTGCCCGTGAGCCTGGCATTATGGGAACGAGGGCGGCTGGACCTCGATGCTCCTGTCAACTCGATCCTGCCCGAGTTCAGCGGTGGGATGCGGGACTCCGTGACCCCACGGCACCTGCTTGCGCACACATCCGGGTTGCCGTCCTGGACGGCGCTCTACCTGCATGCGCGCGATCGGGACAGCGTTCTTGCACAGATCTGCGCGACACCACTTGCGGCCGATCCGGGGACAACCGTCGAGTACTCGGACCTCGGCATCCTCCTCCTCGGCGCATCCCTCGAGCGTCTCACGGGAAAGCGGATCGACCAGCTCGTTCAGGAGACCGTGATCGGCCCCCTGGGTCTCACCGAGACGATGTACAATCCTCCCCCGCCCATGCGGAATCGCTGCGCGGCGACGGAATCCGGACACACGTATGAGCGCGAAAAGGTGGGAGCGGATGGCCTCACCTTCTCATGGCGGCGCGATGTGTTAGTTGGTGAAGTCCACGATGGAAACGCGCACTACGCGCTCGGCGGCGTGGCGCCTCATGCGGGATTGTTCTCGACCGCGTGGGAGGTTGCGACCATGGCGTATCAGTGGCTGCGGCCCGACGGGATGCTCACCTCCGCCACAGTTGAAGAGGCGATCTCCGACCAGCGCGCCGGGGCGGCGGGGTATCCACGCGGGCTGGGATGGGTGCTGCACCATGAGGGCACGTTCTTCGATGCGCTCGGCCCCCGGTCGTTCGGGCACACGGGATTTACCGGGACGTCCGTGGCTCTCGACCCCGATGAGGACCTTATCGCTGTCCTGCTCACCAACCGCGTCCATTTGGGAGGCCACAACACGAAGATCCAGGAGTTCCGTCCGCGATTTCACCAGGCGGTGCGGGGAGCGCTGCGCTGATGATCCTCGTCGGCGTTGACGCCGGAGCCACCAGGGTCCGTGCTGCGGCGGTTGCCGAAGGGTGGGGATTGCTGGGCTCGGCTGCGGCGGGTCCGGCAAATCCGCACAACGTAGGGGCGGAACCCGCGGCGGCCGAGATCGCCCGCGCGATCCGCTCGGCTTCCTCCGGGCACGCGCCCGATGTCGTCGTCGTCGGGGTCGCCGGCATCGAGGTCACCGATTTGCGGCGTGACCTGCAACGTGCGCTGCAGGCCTCGCTGCCCGGCCGCGAGATCCACCTCTACGCGGACGCCGTGATTGCGCTCGACGGCGCGTTCCCCGGCCAGCCCGGCGTCATCGTGATTGCGGGAACGGGATCGGTGGCGTGGGGCCGGAATGTGGAAGGCCGCGAGGCGCGCGCCGGAGGGTGGGGGCACCTCATCGACGATGCCGGGAGCGGCTACGATCTTTCGCGGCGGGCGCTGGGCGCGGTGATGCGCGCGCACGACGGCCGGGGTCCCAGCACCGCGCTCACGGAGCGCCTGATCGCCGCGCTGGGCGTCGAGCGTGCCGAGCGGGTCGTCGAAGCGGTCCGGTCGATGGGACCAGCCGGGATTGCTGCCCTTGCGCCAATCGTCGTGAACGCTGCGGCTGAAGGCGATCGTGTGGCCGAAGAGATCGTGGCGGAGGGGTGCCGGGACCTCGCCGACGCCGCCGCGGCTGTGGCGCGGTCGCTGGAGTTGAGGGGACCGCACGCGGTCGCCGGGACCGGCGGATTGTTTGGGCACGGGACGATTCGTGAGGCGTTCGTGGACGCGCTGCGCAGGGCTTCCCCGCAGGCCCACTTTACGCTGCCCCGGCTTCCTCCAGTGGGTGGTGCGGTGTGGAAGGCGTTCACGGTGAAAGGGATCACTCCCGACGAAAATCTCCTGACGCGCCTCGAGGCACTGACCGGAACCGGTGAGATGTGATGGCCACGCGAGATGAGTTCGCGGCGCTTGTGACGGAGCAGCGAAACCCGCGCTCGATTAGCCTTGACATGATGAGCACAGCCGAGGTCGTCGCGCTGATCAACGATGAGGATGCGGGCGTCGCCCAGGCGGTCCGCACGGCGCTCCCCGAGATCGCCAGGGCCGTCGATCTCGTCGCGCAGCGAATCCGTGATGGCGGGCGGGTGTTCTATGTGGGCAGCGGAACCAGCGGGCGAATCGGCGCGCTGGATGCCTCGGAGTGGACGCCGACGTTTGGGACCGAGCCGCGCCTTGTTCAGGCCATCATAGCCGGCGGCGCAGGAGTGCCGGTGGAAGCAGCATCCGAGCTCGAAGACGATCGCGCACTCGGCGCCCGCAGCGTCGATGTGATGATGGTGGGGGAGCACGATGTGGTCATCGGCCTCGCCGCCAGTGGCCGGACGCCCTACGTGCTCGGCGCGCTCGAAACGGCACGGCGTCTCCGCGCCGCCACCGTGGGGATCTCCGGCAACGCGGGCACGCCGATGGCGCCGCTCGTGGACGTCCTTATCGTCGCGGTGGTCGGTCCCGAGGTGCTGACAGGGTT
>Ga0209845_1000008_pt1 | contig 20162 bp, 20 predicted proteins | sample GWRWS2_50_60_FD_187239 | JGI IMG/M metagenome (GOLD analysis project Ga0209845, IMG submission 187239) | Riverbed sediment microbial communities from areas with vegetation nearby in Columbia River, Washington, USA - GW-RW S2_50_60 (SPAdes)... | ecosystem: Environmental > Aquatic > Freshwater >... | reverse complement strand
CGACTCGAGGGATCCTGCGGCTAGACGTGATCAAGCTCGACGTGCAGGGCGCCGAACCGGCCGTGCTCCGCGGAGCCAATGACATTCTCCGCCGCTGCAGAGGTCTCAAGATCATTGTGGAGATCGATCCGATCTTCCTGCGGGCCACCGGGAGTGACCCAGAAGCGATTTTGGAGCCACTTGTGGCCGCGCGCTACCGGTTCTGGTGGATCGCTCGGGACGGTGCGCTCGAGCGGATTTCTGGAGATGGGTTGCACGACCGGCAATACGGGCTGCACTACCTGCTGGGTGCACGGTCCGATGCGCAGGTCTGACGATCTGAACGAGGCCACGCGCCGCATCGGTCTGCTCGTGGCCGCATCGCTCCAGTTTACTGTCGCGACCTTTCTGTATCTTCGCGGTGGCGTCCCTCTCAACCGCGATGTCGTCGTCCTCATCACGCTCTGCTATGCCATGGCATTCTGGCTCACCATCAGCGCGTTCGTGCCATCGGGACGGTGGCGCGACTGGCTCGTTGCCGCTGCGATGCTGTACGCGCTATTGGCCAGTTTCTACGTCGGGGTTCGCATTGTCACTCCAGGCTACACGAACGACAGTCTGGCGCTCCTCCATGTCGGGAGCGAGCGGCTGCTGAGAGGCCAGAATCCCTATCACCTCTCGTGGGAGGAGATCGCACCCGAGCTGAACGAGCGATTTGGGCTTCCCCGCGAGTTACTGACGTCCCGCACCAGCGGAGACCCAATCGAGTACCCGGTAGCCTATCCGGGCCTTGCGTTGATGCTGACTGCGCCATTTCTGGCGGCGGGTATGCGGGATCTGCGATGGGTGCTCTTTGGTGCTGAGGTGGCGGCCTGGTTACTCCTCTATGCCCGCGCACCGAGAGTATTGCGTTCAGTCGTGTGGATTCCGATGATCCTGGAGGTGAACATCTTCCTCCTGTACGCGCAGGGAGGCATCACCGAGTGGCTCTGGGTCCCTGCGATGCTGATCTGTGCCCGTTACCTCGAAACCGGCCGCAACGGGGCTGCGGCCGCAGCCCTGGGTACGGCGGCCGCGATCAAGCAGGTCCCCTGGCTTGCTGCGCCATTTGCAGCGGTCTGGATCTGGAATACCGCGGGTCCCTCCGCCCGGCAGAAAATCGGCGCGACCGCACAGTTTGCCGGCGTGGCGTTGAGCACATTCATGATCTGGAATCTACCATTTATGGTGTGGGATGCACGAGCATGGTGGCTTGGGGTGATCGAACCGATGGTGAGCCCGATGATCCCATTCGGATCCGGGCTATCGCTATTCACCCAGGCCGGCTTGCTCCGAATGCCTCGGGAGTTTTTCCTCGTCGTGCAATCTGCGGTGTTTGTCGCGGCCGTCGTGACTTACCACGTGTTCTTTCCCAGGCTCCGGTATGCGATGTGGGCGTTTATCCCCGTTGTTTTCTGGTTCGGATTTCGCTCACTCCACAACTACATCGTGAGTTGGATCCCGCTCATACTCTGGGGCTTTCTCGTGTCGTGGACCGATCGGGGCATTCGCGCGGAGCCGCGGACAAAGCTCAGACCGGCAGTCGCGACGGCCGCCGCGGCTGTTGCGGCCATCATCATTGCCGTCGTCGTGTTCGCGCGACTTTCGTTCGCAGGTGGCCTCGACCTCCGAGTGGTCAACGTTCGGGACGAGCTAGCGATCGGGGCCCCAACGGCGGTCACCCTTGAGCTTACGAACAATACGCCACGCGTGGCGGAGCCCAGATTCTGGATTTCGTGGGGGCCGTTTAGCTTTCTTTGGATGGCCGAGGGGCCCCAGCGCCTCGATCCAGGTGTTCGGGCCCGGTACACGATACGCCCACAGGGCCCCGCCGGTCTGCCACCAACCACAGAAAGTCCGCGCCGCGGAGCGAACGCGGTGAACCGACCAAACGGTTTTGTGGTGAGGGTGAATGACGCCTCCTCTTCGATCTTCACGGTCAGCCCGCCGCTGGCGCCGCCGGTCGCGACGCCGCCCATCCGCAACCCTCGCTTCCATTTCTGGATGCGCGGCAATGGCGATCCCTCACGGCCCATTCCCATCCACTGGTCGGATCAATCATGGGCGGTGGGTCATGATCGCAGCTCTCTGAAGCGCTCCGAGTGGGATGCCATGCACGCCTTGAGGCTCGAGGTCGTCCAGGACGGTCGCACGGTCCCCACGGCTCACGGAGAGTGGGTGACGAGTGCTCTTCACCAGCGGATCGCATTTCCACGGTGCGGGCTGTCCATCGTGGCCCGGCCTTCGTTCGAGCCCAAGTTTGTCGGGCCCTGGCCGGCAGCCGCGCTGACCTTACAAGTCCTGGATGGAGAGCACGCGATATGGGTTGTCCTCGGGCAAAGCAAGGCGAAGGCTGCGGCAATCCTTCCTAATGGCACGCGCCTGGTCATGCTCAATGCGCCGCCCCACCACTGGTCTCGACACACGGTGGGCCTCGAGGGGCTGTACGCCGACGCAGGCTGGCCGATACCGCAACACATCACGCTGAAGATTGCCGTGACCGCCCATGCTTCTGTGCCGGGCTCGTACGGCGCAGATATCAGGGAAATCGAGGCGATTCGGAAGGATGACTGCTAGCGGGGCACTTCGGGTACCACCCATCCCCAGGTCAGGTTGAGCCTATTCTGTTGACACTCATGACATGGAATCCGTAGAATGGAGACGGCATGATTACCATAACCGAAGCTGCGGCGACGAAGTTGAAGGAGCTTATGACCAACCAGGAGCAGCCCGCTCTCTACCTGCGCCTGTTCATCGCCCCGGGCGGCTGCGAGGGCTTCACCTACGGGATGGCCTTCGACAAAGAGCGGCAGGGCGAGGATCAGGTCATCGAGCGCGGGGGCGTGCGCGTGTTGGTTGATCCCGCGAGTTCCGAGTACCTGTCGGGCGCTCAGATCGACTTCATCAAGTCCCAGATGGGCGAGGGGTTCACCGTTCGGAACCCGAATGCCATTTCGACCTGCGGGTGCGGCCACTCGTTCCACACACGGCACGCCGCGGGGCAGCCGCAGGACTGCGGCTGTGAGACCGACCAAGCGACCGGGCACACAACCGAGCACACGACGAAGGCCTAGGAGCCAAGCGGATGAGCCAGCAAGTGCAGGTACAGACGCAGGATCAGGACATGCGGGCGCGCGTGGAGCAGGTCCTCGAGACGATTCGCCCCTACATCCAGGGCGACGGCGGCGACCTCGAGCTGGTGGATATCGTCGCCGGCATCGTCCAGATTCGCCTCGCCGGTGCCTGCGTGGGGTGCATGCACTCGATGATGACGCTACAGGCCGGCGTGGAGCGAATGCTCAAAGAAGCCGTCCCGGAGATCAAGGGTGTCGAGGCGATGCCCTTCTAAGCGCGAACTGACGGCGCGCGTAGCGCGCGGCGATGACAGTCAGCGGGGCTCCTCGGACAGACATCCGGGGAGCCTTTCGTGTTGTACACTCGAGTCGGAATCCCGATGAGTACACCCTGGGCGCACATCCTTCGTAAGATCGACGACTACCGTTGGGAAATCCCGCAGTCCTACAAGCCTGGGATGCGGGTGCCTGGACGTGTCTACGCTGACGAGCGGATGCTGCGACAGATCGCGGAGGAGCAGGCGCTCGATCAGGTCGCCAATGTCGCGACACTCCCAGGGATTGTCCACGCCTCGCTGGCGATGCCCGACATTCATTGGGGGTACGGTTTTCCCGTCGGGGGGGTCGCGGGGTTCGACCTTCACGATGGAGTCGTGAGCCCCGGCGGCGTGGGCTACGACATCTCATGCGGGGTCCGTGTCATTCGCACCGACCTCTATGAAGCTGAGGTCCGTGAGAGGCTTCAGCCTCTTGTCGATGCGTTGTTTGCCGCGGTTCCCTCCGGGGTCGGCGCCACCGGCCGGCTGAAACTTGACAACCGGGCCATGGACGGGCTCCTCAAGGGAGGCGCCCGATGGGCAGTCGATCAGGGCTACGGTTGGAACGATGACCTTAACGCGATTGAGGGCGGCGGAGCACTGCCTCAGGCGGATCCGGAGGCGGTCAGCCAGCAGGCGAAGCAGCGCGGCAGAGGACAGGCCGGCACCATGGGGTCAGGCAACCATTTCCTCGAGATCCAGGTGGTTGATGAGATCTACAACGTTGAAGCGGCCAGGGCCATGGAGCTTGACGAGCCCGGGCAAGTCGTGGTCTTCGTGCACTGCGGCTCACGCGGCCTCGGCCATCAAGTCTGCACCGACTATCTCCGCGTGGCCGAACGGTCAGCCCGCGAGCACGGCATTCACCTGGTAGACAGGCAACTCGCGTGCATGCCGTTCCAGTCGCCGGAGGGGCAGCGCTACTTCGCGGCGATGAGTGCGGCGGCGAACTTCGCCTGGGCGAACCGCCAAATCATTGCCCACTGGATTCGCGAAGCCTTCAGCGGTGTGTTTCGGAAGAGCGCGGAATCAATGCATATGTCGCTCGTGTATGACGTCTCCCACAACATTGCGAAGATAGAAGAGTACGCGGTGGACGGTGCCGTCCGCCAGCTTCTCGTGCACAGGAAAGGCGCCACACGCGCATTCCCGCCCGGCCACCCGGACGTTCCCGAACGGTACCGCACCATCGGCCAACCCGTCCTCATCCCCGGGGACATGGGCCGGTATTCTTTCATCGCCGTCGGCACGGAGCAGGCCATGCGCGAATCCTTCGGCTCTACCTGCCACGGCGCCGGCCGCGTAATGGGCCGCAAACAAGCCGTGCGGACCCTGGCCGGGGTGGACGTCGCGTCCGATCTAAAGAAACGAGGGATCCTCGTTCGCGCTCAAGACCGCAGCCTGCTCGCCGAGGAGGCCCCCCAGGCCTACAAGGACGTGGCGGACGTGGTGGCAATCTGTGATGCTGCCGGGATCAGCCGCCGCGTTGCCCGCACCCGTCCCATCGGCGTCGTCAAAGGATAAGACCCCGCGACGGGGAACCGGGAACAGGGAGGCCACCGCTTGTCCGAGCGCATCTCTGTCCCCGAGGAGTTCCCGCTCAAAGGTATTTGGTTCTACGATCGCTACACTCCGGCTGAGGTCCACGCGCACCGCTCGGGTCCGGTCATCGCCCGCGCACGCACGAAGTTCCAGGACGTCGTCATCCAACAGCTCGAGCATCTCGGCCGGTGTCTCATCGTCGATGGCAAGATTCAGTCCGCCCAGGTCGACGAGTACATCTACCATGAGCTCCTCGTGCATCCGGCGCTGCTGGCGCATGCATCCCCGCGGCGGGTTCTGGTGTGCGGGGGCGGCGAGGGGGCGCCGCTGCGGGAGATCCTGCGGCACCCATCGGTGCAATCGGTGGTGATGGTCGACATCGACGCCGAGCTGGTCGCCCTCTGCCGCGAGCACCTGCCGGAATGGCATGCCGGCGCGTTTGACGATCGCCGCGTGCGCGTGCTCCACGGCGATGCGCGCGCGTTCGTGGAGGAGACCGAGGAGCGGTTCGACATCGTGGTCAACGACATCACCGACCCCATCGAAGGCGGCCCGAGCAAACTGCTCTTCACGCGGGAGTTCTACACGGCGGTCGCGCGGGTGCTCGCCCGTGGCGGCGTCTTCGTGACGCAGGCCATCGGCGTTCACTACGATCCCGGTGACCGCCTGCATGCCATGATCCACCACACCGCACGCCAGGTCTTTACTCACGTGCGCTCCTACTGCGACTATGTGCTGTCGTTCGACTACCCGTGGGCGTTTGTCGCCGGCGCAGAGATGCCCGTGTGGGACGCGCTGACGCGCGACGTGGTCGATGAGCGCCTGCGCGCGCGGGGCATTGTGCCGCGGTTCTACGACGGGGAAACACATCTTCGGGTGATGCATCTTCCCAAACCGCTGCGGCGGATGATCGCGGACGAGCGCGGTGTGATCTCAGATCGGGAGCCGTTGACCGTCCTGTAACCGGCGCCTCGACGGAGGAGCCCGTGGAGATCGAGTTTTCGGAAGACCAGGTCCTGCTGCACAAGACCGTGCGCGAGTTCGCGGCCACGGAACTGCGGCCCCACGGCCGGGAGTGGGACCGTGACGGGAAGTTCCCCATGGACGTCCTGCCCAAGCTCTCCTCACTCGGCCTGTTGGGGCTGATGGTGCCTCAGGCCTATGGTGGAGCCGAACTTGGGATGATGGGCGCGGCCATCGCGATTGAAGCGGTGGCGTGGGGCGACGGGGCGATGGCCCTTGCGGTGGCCTCACATAACTCGCTGTGCACGGGACACATCCTGCATTTCGCCAGTTCCGCGCAGAAGAAGCGCTATCTCCCTCGACTGGCCAGTGGCGAGACGCTCGGAGGGTGGTGCCTGACCGAACCGTCTGCCGGCAGCGACGCGGCGGCCATCAGGACGCGCGCGGTGCGCAAGGGCAGCGTCTGGGTGCTCCATGGCAGCAAGGCGTTCGTCACGCAGGGCAGTATCGGGGGCGTCTATGTGGTGATGGCCGTGACCGATCCGGCCGCCGGGCGCCGCGGGATCTCCGCCTTCATCGTCGATCGGGACTCGCCGGGGCTGCGCGTCGGCAAGAAAGAAGACAAGTTCGGCGTGCGCGCGTGCGATACGGCGGAGGTCATCTTCGAAGACTGCGAAGTGCCGGCCGATCACCTCATCGGCGCTGAGGGAGACGGATACGCCCAGGCCATGGCGACGCTCGAGCGCGGACGGATCGGGATCGGCGCGATGGCCGTGGGCCTGGGCCGCGCCTCCCTCGATGAGAGCATCGCCTACGCCTCACAGCGCAAGGCGTTCGGTAAGACACTGAGCGAACACCAGGCGGTTCAGTTCATGATCGCGGACATGGCCGTGGAGATGGATGCCGCCTGGCTGCTCGTACTTCGCGCCGCCCACCTGGCGGATCTCGGCGCGCCCTTCCGCCGGGAAGCCTCGATGGCGAAGCTGTTCGCCAGCGAAGCCGCCACCCGCGCCGCCAACAAAGCGGTCCAGATCCACGGCGGCTATGGCTACATCAAAGACTATCCGGTAGAGCGATTTCTCCGCGACGTAAAGCTCACCGAGATCGGTGAGGGAACCTCCGAAATCCAACGGATCATCATTGCCAAATCTCTCGTCGCAGAGTAACCTGACTCAATACGAGGTCCAGGTGTGAGCGCGCATCCGTTCCTGACAAGACTGGAGCAGGGCGTCCTGCTGGCCGACGGGGCCATGGGCACGGAGCTCTACGCCCGCGGCGTGCCGTTCGATCAGTGCTTTGACGAGCTGAACCTCACCGCGCCGGATCTTGTGCGGAGCATTCATCTCGACTACATCGAGAGCGGCGCCGAGCTCATCGAGACCAACACCTTCGGCGCGAACACCTTCAAGCTCGCCGGGCACAACCTCGCCGACCGGCTGGAAGAGATCAACCGTGCCGGCGCGCGCATCGGCCGCGAAGCCGTGGATCTCTCCGGCCGGACGGTCTTTGTCGCCGGCTCGATGGGCCCGATCGGCCGTCCTGTGTCCCCGCTCGGTTCCGTGACGCCGGAAGAGGTGCGTGAGGCGTACGCGGAGCAGGCATCCGCGCTCGTCGCCGGCGGAGTCGACGTCCTGATCCTCGAAACGTTCACGGATCTTTCCGAGCTGATTGAAGCCGTGCGGGGCGTGCGGGCTGTGGCGAACGTTCCGCTGATCGCCCAGATGACCTTCACCCAGGAAGGCAAGACGCTGCTCGGCCACGCGCCGCGGGAGATCGTCGACGCCCTCGAACGCCTCAACGTCGAGGTCATCGGGGCGAACTGCAGCGTCGGCCCGCAGGGCATGCTCGAGGTCATGGCGCAGATGGCGGCCGCGGTCAAGAAGGCACGCCTCTGCGCGATGCCAAACGCCGGCTTTCCCGCCTATGTGGGCGGCCGGTACATGTACGTCTCGACCCCGGAATACATGGCCGAGCATGGCCGCCGCATGGTCGCGCTCGGCGTGCGGCTTCTTGGCGGCTGCTGCGGGACGACGCCGGCGCACATCGCCACGATGCGGGAAGCGCTGCGGGCGCCGGCCGCCGACCCTTCGGTCGGCGTCGGGCTCCATGCTCCGGTCGTGGAACCCGAGCCCATGGCCCGGCCGGCCGCGCCCAGCAGTCTCGCCCAGAAGTTGGGGCGCACCTTTGTCGTCACCGTGGAGATCGACCCTCCGCGCGGGGTTCACGATCGCCGCGAGATGGACGCCTGCCGCCGCCTCCGCGATGCCGGCGTGGATGCGATCGACGTCGCCGACAACCCGATGGCGCGTTTGCGCATGAGCCCGTGGGCGATGTCCTCCCGCATCCAGTCCGAGGTCGGGCTGGAGACGATCCTCCACTTCACGACGCGCGACCGCAACCTGATCCGCCTGCAGTCCGACTTGCTGGCCGTCCACGCGCTCGGCATTCGCAACATCCTGGTGCTGCGGGGCGACCCGCCGCAGATGGGAGACTACCCTACCGCGACCGCGGTCTCCGACGTCAAGCCTTCGGGGCTGGTGAAACTGATCAAGGAGTTCAACCGGGGGCGCGACGTCGCCGGCAACTCCATCGGCACGCCGACCGCGTTTTCCATCGGCGTCGCACTCAACCTCTCGGCTCCGGATCTTGACCGCGAGGCCCGCGTCCTCGAGCGCAAGGTCGCTGCGGGCGCGGACTTCATCTGCACGATGCCGGTCTACGAGCCTGAAGCCCTCGAGCGCTTCGAGCGCGTCAGCGGGCGGCTCTCACTTCCGGTGCTGGTCGGGGTGCTGCCGCTGGTCAGCCATCGCCACGCGGAATTCCTGCACAACGAGTTGCCGGGGTTGACGATCCCCGACCGCGTACGGACGCGGCTGCGGGATGCGGCCGACGGGCGCGAGGAAGGCCTGCGTATTGCCGAAGACCTCATCGCCACGCTCCGCCGGCGCGCCGCCGGCATTTACCTCATCCCGTCGTTCGGACGCTACGAAGGTGTCATCGAACTCGCGAGGCTTGCGAGAGCGCACGCGCCCGCCTAATGTAATCGTGAGGCGATGTGATCGCGAGGCGCTGAGCGCCGAGCGATAGGCCGTTATCTAGGAGGGTATTGTGATAACGACTGTCGTTGGTAACTACCCGAAAATCCCCGACCTGCCCGCGCCCGGCAAGTGGCGAAGCGCGGTGGAGAAACTCCAGAAGGGGCAGATCGACGAGGCGGTGCTGCGTCAGGTCGAAGACGAGGTGACGCTCGAGGCCATCCGCGACCAGGTGGATGCCGGCGTGGATCTCATCACGGACGGGCAGATCCGGTGGGAGGACGCGCAGACCCACTTCGCCCGCCGGCTGCGCGGGTTCAGCATCAACGGACTACAGCGATATTTCGACACGAATGTGTACTTTCGCGAGCCGGTCGCCGAAGACGAGATCGGCTGGGTCGAACCCATCTCAGTCACCGAGTACAGGTTCGCGCGGGAGCACAGCAGCAAGCCTGTCAAGCCGGTCGTCACTGGGCCGTTCACGCTGGCGAAACTGAGCCGCAATGCCCACTACAAGAACTTCAAGGAGTTCGTCCTGGCCGCCGCCCGCGCGCTGAACTCCGAATTGCGGGCGCTCGAGGCCGCAGGGGCGGACGTAGTCCAGGTGGACGAGCCGGCGCTTTGCCGGTTCAAGCAAGACTATTCGATCTTCGCCGACGCGATGGATGTGCTCACGCAGGGCGTCAACGCCAAAAGGGTGTTGTGCACCTACTTTGGTGACGTTGGGGGCGTTTACCCACAGATCCTCAGCCTTCCGTTCGACGTGATCGGTCTCGATTTCGTAGCCGGCCACCGCAACTGGGATGCTGTCCGATCCGAGTCGTTTACGAAAGAGCTGATGTTTGGCATCCTTGATGCGCGCAATACGCGGGTGGAGACGACCGATGAGATTGTCTCCGCCGTACGGCGCATTACCGAGGTCGTGCCGCCCGAACGCCTGATGGTCAGCCCAAGCGCCGGATTAGAGTTTCTGCCGCATGGGGTGGCGCGGCGGAAGCTGCGCGCGCTGGTCGAGGGCACGCGCGCGGCCAAGAGTGCGCTGAGAGGGGTGCGCGCGTGAGCCTGCCGCTGCTGCCCACTACCGCGGTTGGGAGCTATCCAAAACCGCCGTACCTGCTGGAGGCGCGACGCAAGCACCTTCGCAATCAGATTTCGAAAGAGGAACTGACCGACCTCGAGCAGCGGGCGACGCGTGAGTGGATGCAGATCCAGGAAGACGCCGGCATGGATCTGTTTGTCGACGGCGAGCAGTATCGCGGGGACATGGTGGCCTACTTTGCCGATGAGATGGCCGGGTTCGCGATCGCGGGGCTCGTGCGTTCCTACGGGAACCGGTACTATCCCAAGCCCGTCGTGGTCGGCCCCGTGGGGCGAAAAGCGCCGGTCACGGTGGAGTGGTACAAGTTTGCGCAGTCCCTGACGAAGAAGCCGGTGAAGGGGATGCTCACCGGCCCGTATACCATCGCCGAGTGGTCGTTCAACGAGCATTATCCGACACGCCGCGAGCTGGTGCTGGAACTGGCCCGCGCGATCCACGACGAAGTCATCGATCTGGAACGCGCCGGCGCCAAGTACATCCAGATCGACGAGCCGGCCATCCACACACGTCCGGAGGAAGATTTCGAACTGGCGACCGAGGCGATGGAGATCGTGACGAACGGGGTCTCGGCGTACACGATCACGCACATCTGCTACGGCGACGTGCCGAAGATCTACCCGGCGATGCTGCGGCTGGCCGTGAACCAGCTCGACCTGGCGTTGAAGAACGAGGAGTTCGGGCTGCTCGAGACCTTCAAGAAGGCTCCTTTCACGAAGGACATCGGACTGGGCGTGGTCGACGCGCACAGCCACCGGATCGAAAGCGTTGACGAGGTCGCAGACGGCATCCGCAAGACGCTGAAGGTGATTCCGGCGGAACAGATCTATGTCTCGCCTGACTGCGGACTCAAGACGCGGACCGTGGACGAGACCGTTGGGAAGCTCCGCGTGATGGTCGAGGCGGCGAAACTGGTCCGGAGCGAGTTGACGGGCTCGCGGGCGCACGCGAGAGCGTAGGGCTCGTGGTAAAGGTCGAGGGCCGGCGGATCATCCGGGCTCCGGTCCAGAAGGTGTTCCAGCTTGTCAGCCGGATGGACACCGCCCCAAGGGTCACCGGGCTCTGGCTGACCGCCGACCTCGTCGAGCGCAAGTCCAATTCCCTGACCGTTCAGTACCGCGGCTACTTTGCCGGGCTCCCGGTGGAGTCGCTGCAGCGGGCCATCCTCCATCCCCCAAACCGCATCGAGTTCCGGCAGTCCCGAGGCAACCTCAAGTCGTTCCGGGGCAACTACGTGCTGAAGCCCATCGAAGGCGACACGGAGATTGCGCTCACGCTCGAGGCGGAGGTCGGCATCACGCTGATCTCAGAGCAGGCAGCGAGACTCGTCCTGCACCAATTCATCGAGCGCAGCCTCGAGAAGTTCAAGCTCACTGCCGAGCGCGACCTGCCCCGGGTCGTCCGCAAAGCCGCAGGGAATGGGACTAAGGAACAGGTTGCCCAGGTCCCCCAGGTGGATATCGCTCCCGCAGCGACACCTCCTGAGATCGAACAAGCCGCGGTACCCAGTACTCAGGTCAGCCCCCAGGCTCCTCCTGCCGGAGCACCGCCGCAGCAGGCTACGCCACAGCCCGGAGGTCAACCCGGTGGACGGAGGCGCAGAAGGCGTCGCCGCCGACGTCGGGGCGGAGGAAGGGGGCCGGCTAGCGGACCACCGCCAAATCCCGGAGGATCGGGATGAGGATGGACCCGAGAACCAGAGTAAGGAGCCAATAGAATTGCGTGCTCATCGCCCGGCGAAGATCACGGCCGTCTGACCTGAGATCCGACCGCAGTTCGGCTATTTCAGACCGAACGCTTCCATGATCGGTTCTCAGCTCTGATCGCAGACCTCCGATCCCAGCGTTCACATCAGACCGGAAGCCCCCGATCTCATCGTTGACATCAGACCGGAAGCCCGCGATCTCAGCGCTGACAGCAGACCGCAGACCCCCGATTTCAGCGTTGACATCGGACCGCAGACCCCCAATCTCACTCCGTACACTACCAATTTCGGAAGTGAGTTCTGATCGCAGCATGGCCATCTCGGACGTAAGGTCCGAGCGCAGCGCCACGATCTCGCGCCCAAGGCCGCCCAGACGCTCGCTGACTTGTTCATACGCGCCCTCAAGCCGGGCCATCCGGATTTCCAGCGCTTCGGTCACCATGGCGATCTTGCGGCCATCATAACATGGCGGTAACGAGTGGACGCTGACGCGTCTGGGTCATCGATCAAGTGTTAGACTTGGGGTTGGAGCCACCATGTCACCCAGAATGCCCACCCCTGTCGAGACGGGTTCCGTCACCGACAAGGAGTTCACAATCACGTGGTCCGACGGCCACCGCTCAAGGTACACCTGGCAGCGCCTACGCATGGGATGTCCCTGCGCCCGCTGCAAGGGCGAGTGGAATTACCGGCCCGATCCTTTGACTGATCGAGAGGTCCCTCCCACCATCCGCGCCACCAGCCTGACACGCGTCGGCGCCTACGCGCTGCGCTTTGTCTGGATGGACGGCCACGATACCGGCATCTACCCGTTCCCGCTCCTCCGTCTTGAGCTGTGCGAATGCGAGGAATGCGTCGCCCGCCGGGCTGCCGCCGCCCCGGGCGCGCCGTCTGCATAGACCGCCTGTTCGCACCTGTGCTAGCATGACAGGTGACAATGAGTGAGGAGCCGCGAGTGGAGTGTTCAACAGCCGGACAATGGTGACGCGGGAACAGGTCCTCGAAGCGCTCAAAGACGTGCAGGACCCCGAACTGCATAGAAGCATCGTCGACCTCGACATGGTCAAGGAAGTGGCCATCAGCGACGGGCGCGTCCGGGTGGACGCCCTGCTCACCATTAGCGGCTGTCCGCTGCGTGAAACGATCGTGGAGTCCATCAAGGCGAAGGTCGCGGCGCTCCCCGGCATCAACACCGTGGACGTAAACCTCGGCGTGATGAGCCAGGAGCAGCGGCAGGGGCTGATCACCAAACTCCACGGCGGGCAAACTGCGTCGGCATTCAAAGGTCCAGGCTCCTTCCTCGGTCCGAACTCTCCGACGCGGGTGATTGCCATCGCCAGCGGCAAGGGCGGCGTAGGAAAATCTACGGTCACAGTCAACCTCGCCGCGGCGTTGTCGCGACTCGGGCACAAGGTCGGGATCCTCGACGCCGACGTCTACGGCTTCAGCATCCCGAAGATGCTCGGCGTGCACGGACGGCCGACGCTGATCGACCAGATGATCATCCCTCTCGAGCGAGACGGGATCCGCGTCATTTCGATGGGCTTCCTGCTTCCCGACGAAGATCAAGCGGTGATCTGGCGCGGTCCGCTGCTCCACAAGACCCTGACGACCTTCATCGGTGAAGTCCACTGGGGTGAGGACCTCGAGTATCTGCTCATCGACCTGCCCCCGGGCACCGGCGACATTGCGCTGACCATCGCGCAGACGTTGCCGCAGTCGTACATGCTGGTCGTGACGACCCCGCAGGATGCCGCCTCCCAGGTCGCCCGGCGGTCCGCGAAGATGGCCGAGAAAGTGAACATGGAAGTTATCGGCGTGATCGAGAACATGTCGTACTTCCAGCCCACACCGAAGGACCCGCCGGTGTACATCTTCGGAAAAGGTGGAGGCGCGAAGCTGGCCGCTGAGATCGGCGTACCGCTGTTTGGCGAGATCCCGCTCGACCAGTCGGTCCGGGAAGGCGGCGATCAAGGCCGGCCCGTGATGCTGACCACCCCCAATAGCCCCGCCGCCCTCGCGTTCCGAAGCGCGGCAGAGAAGCTTCGCAGCGCGGTCCCTGTCCCCGCGCGCGCATAGTCAAGACGCAAGCTTCCAGTCAGGAGGAAGACGCATGGCCACCGTAACTCCCCAGGTGTACCGGAACTACGTCAACGGGAAGTGGGTGGATGCCAGGAGCGGCGAGACGATGGCGTCCATGAATCCCGCGACCGGGGAAACGCTGGGCCAGGTGCCCGCCTCTGGACCGGAGGATGTCACAGCCGCCGTTTCCGCGGCGAAGGCCGCGTTCGAGAAGTGGCGCAAGTTCCCCGCGCCCCGGCGCGGTGAGATCCTGTATCGGGCGGCCGAGGAATTGGTACGGCAGAAGGAAGATCTGGCCCGCCTGATGACGCAGGAGATGGGCAAGGTGCTCGCCGAGACCCGCGGCGACGTACAGGAAGCGATCGACATGACGTATTTCATGGCCGGCGAAGGCCGCCGCCTCCACGGCTACACCACCCCCAGCGAGATGCCCAACAAAGCCGCCTACTGCGTCCGCGTGCCGGTCGGCGTCGTCGGAGTCATCACGCCCTGGAACTTCCCCATGGCGATTCCGTCCTGGAAGATTGTCCCGGCGCTGGTGTGCGGCAATACCGTCGTCTTCAAACCGGCCACATACACGCCTCTGGTGGGGATCCGCTTCGCGCAGATTCTCAATGACGCCGGTCTGCCGCCCGGCGTGCTCAATGTCGTCGCCGGGAGCGGGGGGAAGGTGGGCGACGTCCTGGTCGGGCATCCGGACGTGGCGATCATCTCGTTCACCGGCTCGACATCAACCGGCCTTGCCATCGCCGAAACGTGCGCGCGGCTGGGCAAGCGGGTCTCCCTCGAGATGGGTGGGAAGAACGCCGCCATCGTGATGGATGACGCCGACCTCGATCTGGCCACCGACGCGCTGATCTGGAGCGCGTTCGGCACGTCCGGTCAGCGCTGCACGGCGTGCAGCCGCATCATCACCCACAAAGGCGCGCGGGCGGGGCTCACCGAGCGGCTCGTGGCACGGGCGAAATCACTGCGGCTGGGTGATGGATTGGACACGAAGACCGACGTCGGTCCCGTCGTCAGCGAGTCGCAGCTGGAAAGCATCCACGGCTACGTCGAGGTTGGAAAGAAGGAAGGCGCCCGGGTCTTGGTGGGCGGGGGACGCGCCACTGACGGCTCGCTCGCACGAGGATCGTTCTACACACCCACAATCTTTGACAACGTCCGCCCCGGCATGCGGATCGAGCAAGAAGAGATCTTCGGCCCCGTCACCGACATCATCGAGGCCGCGAGCTTCGAGGAGGCGGTGAAGGTCCTGAACGGTGTCGAGTACGGGCTCTCCGCGTCGGTCTTCACCCGTGATGTCAACAGGGCGATGCGGGCGATCGACGACATCTTCACCGGGATCGTGTACATCAACCACGGCACGATCGGCGCCGAAGTGCATCTCCCATTCGGCGGAACCAAGAATACCGGAAACGGCCACCGCGAAGGCGGCATCCAGGCGCTCGACGTCTTCTCCGAGTGGAAGGCTGTCTACATCGACTACAGCGGACGCCTGCAGCGGGCACAGATCGACAAGGACTGACGTGCTGCTGATCCTCGTGCTGGCGCTCCTCGCCGCACCGGCCCTCGCCGCTCCCCCACGGACCCTCGAGCTGCGGGCTTCTCAGGTCACCGTTCGCGACGGCGGTCGAGTGATTGACGCGCGCGGCGCCGTGCGGATCACCGACGGCCGCAACCGGGTGCGGGCCGACCGCGCGCTCTACACGGTGCGGGACCGGCGCATCCAGCTGGCCGGGGCCGTATCCGTCGCCGGCGAAGAGGGGACCCTCGAGGCACAGGGCGCGGTCATCCGGCTCACGGCTGATCGTCAGATCGACACGGTGGAGGCCTCCGGCAGCGTGAAGCTCCAGACCCGCGGCCGCGTCCTGCGGGCATCCCGAGTCAGCTACACCGTCGGCGCGGAGGCCGTCTTCGCTTCAGGGAATGTGTCGTTATCCATGCCGCCCGACATCGTCGCCATGGGTCAGGATCTCGTCGTGAGACGCACCACCGCGACCCTGTCAGGGGGGGCCAGCGTACAGAACAAGGACGGTTCCATCCGCGCCGACCGGCTCGAGTTTGTCGAAGGCGAGCAGGTTGCCTACGCGCGCGGCAACGTGACGGCGGTCTTTCAGGACACCCGCATCACGTCTTCGGCCGCGACGTTCTACGGCGGTGAACGGAAGGCGGTCTTCCGCGAGGGCGTGACCGTCAAGACGCCCGGGCGCACGATGAAGGCTGAGGTTGTCACCGTATTCTACGAGGACCGGCGCATTATCGCGGAGGGCGAGACCAACATCACCTTCGAGGAAGAGCGGCGCGAACCGTGAAGGCCGTCGTGTACACCCAGCACGGGGGTCCGGAAGTCATCCGGGTTCAAGAGATGCCGGTGCCGGAGGTGGGAGCGAATGATGTTCTGGTCCGCGTCCGCGCCGTCGCGCTCAACCACCTGGACCTCTGGATCCGTAACGGGCTGCCCCGATTGAAGGTGGCATTCCCGCATATCGCGGGCGCGGATGTAGCCGGCGTGGTCGAGCGCACGGGCAGCGCGGTGGAGTCTGTCCATGAGGGACAGGAGGTCGTGATCTCGCCGGGTATCAGTTGCGGCGTCTGTGCCGCCTGCGTGGCCGGCGAGGACAATCTTTGCGCGCAGTACGCCATCCTCGGGGAGCACCGCCATGGAGGTCTCGCCGAATACATCGCCGTTCCTGAAGCCAACATCCTTGCGAAGCCTCCCCGTCTTGCCTTTGAGGACGCCGCCGCGGTTCCGCTGGTGTTTCTGACCGCGTGGAACATGCTTGTCACGAACGGGCGGGTCGGTTTCGATGATACGGTGCTGATCTGGGGCGCCGGCAGCGGAGTCGGGAGCGCCGGCATTCAGATCGCGAAGGTGTTCGGGGCGAGGGTGATTGCGGTCGCAGGCGCAGGCTGGAAGCTGGAGAAGGCGCGCGGCCTGGGAGCGGACGAGGTCATCAACCACAGAGATCAGAGCGTGCTCGAGGAAGTTCGCCGTCTCACCGTCCGCCGCGGCGTGGACGTGGTGTTCGACCACGTCGGCGCGGCCACGTGGGACACGTCGCTCAAATCCCTGGCGCGGGGCGGCCGCCTCGTCACCTGTGGGGCCACCAGCGGCGCGGAGGGAGTGACCGACATCCGGTACGTCTTTGGCCGGAAGCTTTCGATCCACGGGACGTGGATGGGCACCAAGCGCGAGATGCACCAGGTGATGAGGCTGGTGGAGCAAGGGAAACTGCAGCCTGTGGTCCATCAGGTCTTCCCGCTCGAAGAAGCCGCCCGGGCGCAGGAAATCATGGAGCGCTCGCAGCATTTTGGAAAACTCGTCCTCCGCGTGGAGTAGGATCCTGCCACATGCCCATCTACGAGTACCGCTGCCGGGACTGCCGCAAACGGAGCAGCATGCTCTTGCTCAGTTACAAAGAGAAGGCGGAGCCGATCTGCCCGTACTGCGGCAGCCGTCAGCTGGCGCGCATCATGTCCCGCTTCGCGACGGTCAAGTCGGAAGACACGAGGCTGGAATCCCTGGCCGACGATCCCAGCCTCGGTAACGTCGACGAGAACGATCCCGCCAGCGTTGCCCGCTTCATGAGGAAGATGGGCAAGGAGTTCGGGGACGAGCTGGGCGATGACTTCGAGGGCGCAGGCCCGGACGACGCTTAGCGCTCGGGTTCCGAACCGACCCAGGCTTCTCCGCCTTCCCACACCTCCTTCTTCCAGATCGGAACGGTCTGCTTCAGCGCGTCGATCGCGAACTTTCCGGCCTCGAATGCATCCTTCCGGTGAGGGGAGGAAACCGCGATCGCAACACTGACATCCCCCACGGCAAGTTTCCCGAGCCGGTGGGTCATCGCGATCCGCAGGATGGGCCAGCGACGCGACGCTTCATTGGCCACGCGCTCCATCTCACGCAGGGCGACCTTCTGATAGGCTTCGTACTCCAGATGATGCACGCGGCGACCCTGACGATTGTCCCGGACTGTCCCAAGGAACACGACCATGGCCCCGGCCTGAGGATGTTTGGCCCGGTCCAGTAGAGCAGTGATATCAATGGGACCCTCGACCAGATCCACGTCTCCGCCACCGCTTACCGGTGGCACGAGGACCAGTTCGTCCCGTTCACGTAAGATGGTGTCGGGTGGAACGTATTCGTCATTCACTGCGTACGCAAAGGGTGTGGGGAGTGTGCCCAGGCGAGGGTAGCGGGCACGCAACACGTCCCACACCTGCGCGGGAGTGCTCCCGAAAGCGATATCGAGCGGGATCAGCCTCTGTCCGATCGCCTCGCGGTAGGATGCAAACGCGCGCACAGAGATCTTCATGGGTAAATTGTATCAGGGGAAAATTGTGTCAGGGAAGTGGAGGGTGAACAATGATCGGTAAGATTCGTATGCCTGTATTGTTGATGCTCGTCACAGCGCTCACGCTCGTCCCAGTGGCCCCTGCGGCCGCGGCGCTGATCTCGACCGAGCAGGAAATCCAGATCGGCCGGGATGCCGCTGCACAGCTCCAGGCGGAGTATGGCCTCGTTCCGGATCCCGGAGCTTACGCCTACGTGGCGTCGATCGGAAGCCGGATCGCCGCGACATCGAGCCGGCCGAATCTACCGTGGACGTTCCGCGTGCTCAACACCAGCCAGGTGAACGCCATCTCCCTGCCCGGAGGGTTCATTTACGTCACGCGGGGCATGACGTCATTCGTGCAGTCGGAGGCCGAACTGGCCTTCGTGCTGGCCCACGAGATTGCGCACGTTGACCGCCGCCACCATGTGTCCCTGATCGAGCGCCACATGGGCCTGAGCCTGCTCTTTTCGATTATCTTCGGCGGGCGAGCGGACACCACCGCGCAGATCGCGAACATCGTCGGCGGCCTGCTGGCCCGTGGCTTCAGCCGTGAGGCAGAGTTCCAAGCCGACCAGGTGGGTGTCTCGCTGGTGCACCGCGCTGGTTTCGATGCCGGAGCGGGACTGGGGTTCATGGAGCGCCTGCGGGCAGCTGAGGGGCGCGATCCTTCCCGGTTCCAGGTCCTCTTCCAGACCCACCCGGCGCTGGGCGACAGAATTACTCGGGTGCGGGACCAACTGCGGACCCTCGGGTACCGCGTGGGGATGAGCGTCGCCGCCGCGTAGGGTTCCTCCGTCTACTGACGAACACAGGGGTCGTGAATTTTCGGATTCACGACCCCTACGCTGTTCCCGGGGAGTACCGAAAGGTCCAGCTGCACTGCCACACGACCGAGTCGGACGGTCGTTTCGACCCCCGCGAGCTGCTGCGCATGTACAAGGAGGCAGGCTATACCTTTGTCTTCATCACCGACCACAACCGTGTCACCCGCTGTGATGATCTGAACGACGATACATTTCTCGCGCTTCCTGGGACGGAGGATACGGTGTCGTACCTGCTTCCTCCGCTGGGCCCCCACCTCGGCCGGCTTTTTGTTGACCAGCCAACACGGCGGGGCACCGCGCAGGAGCGGATCGACCGCACGGCAGAGGAGGGGGGCCTTGCTGCACTGTGTCATCCATCGTGGACCGGAAACCTCTGGACCGGAACCTGGTCGCAGAGGGCGGTGACAGGACTCCGTGCCTACAATTTCGTGGAGATCGTGAATCCGCATTCAGACACGTTCGAGGATACGGCGCGCTGGGAGGCCGCTCTCCACAAGCGCGGCCCGGAATCGCCGGTCTGGGCGGTTGCCGTGGATGACTGCCATCGGAGCGATCAGTTCAATCGAGCCTGGGTGATGGTGCGGGTTGTGGAGCGCTCCCCACGGGCCCTAAAAGCGGCACTTGCCGCCGGTGCGTTCTACGCCTCGACCGGGCCCGATGGGCGGTTCGGAGCGGCCGGGGCGATGATCTCCGCAGAGTTCAAAGAAGTTGTGGAGGCCCGGATGCTGGATCGCCAAGGGCGAGTGAGGGCGGCCGGCCGAGAGGCGACCCTGCGCTACCGTGTCAAGGGCGACGAAGGCTATCTCCGTGTGGACGGCATATCGCCGCGCGGACGGATCTGGTCCCAGCCGTTTTGGGTGGTGCCGGGACCGTGCTAGTCGATCCCCGCCAAGATTTCGATCCGGTCGTTATGCAGCGCGAGCAATTTCACCCGCAGAGGAATCGGCGAGCGCGAAAGGTCCAGGATCGGATTGAACGTGGCCAGCTGGGCCTCGACCAATTGCGGTGGGATTGGAGACCCCCCGACGGTCGCTTCGAGGACGATCGCACGGATCACCTCGCCGCGCTCGACGACGAATCGTCCCCGCAGCATGGCAGGCTGACCCCCGTCGCGTAATCGGCCTGTCACAATGAACTGGCCCGCCTCGAACTTGAGCACCGGG
>Ga0209845_1000007_pt1 | contig 21668 bp, 24 predicted proteins | sample GWRWS2_50_60_FD_187239 | JGI IMG/M metagenome (GOLD analysis project Ga0209845, IMG submission 187239) | Riverbed sediment microbial communities from areas with vegetation nearby in Columbia River, Washington, USA - GW-RW S2_50_60 (SPAdes)... | ecosystem: Environmental > Aquatic > Freshwater >... | reverse complement strand
AAGGTACCATCACCACCACCACGAACGCGAGAAGGGTTACTGGCGCGAACACTAAGTTCCAGCGGCAGGGCCTTGCTACCGCGTCCGGTGGCGGTAAGTGGGCCATGTTCCGTGCGGACGATATGAAGTACATCGGTACGGTCGCCTCAGTCCAGTCGGACATCGTACTCACTCTGGCAGGTGACGCGACCATCAACTGTAACAAGGACAAGTTCGTAGCCATCGACCTACTTGATGGTTTCGACCCCAAGATCAACTCTGCAAAGGAGCACGGGTGGATCACGGCGCAGTGGGCAGGCAGGCAATGGTACGCCAACCGCCCGGTGTCTAGCCGTAACAACCCGTACAGTCAGTCTCGCGTCTGGTTCTCCGACATCTTCGATCCGGAGGCTCTCGATCTGACAGCGGACGGGGATCACTTCCTTATCCCGTCAGAACAGCCCCCGCTCAAGCCGATCACGGCGATGGTTCCCACCGCGTCGTGTCTGCTGATGTTCAAGGAGGACGAGGTGTACGGTGTTTTCGGCACCGACGAGACGAACTTCGCTCCGCGCAAGATCCCTGTAGACGACGGGGCGTTCGGCCCCATGGTCATTCAGAAGTGGAACGACGGCGTGATTTGGGCAGGCCAGAAGGGGATCTGGTACTTCGATGGGACGGAAGCGTTCAACATCATCGAGGATCGGATCGACGACTGGTACGAGCAAGCCGTGCAGAAGTTCAAGTCGCGCACGTACGGCGCGTGGTCGATGATCTGGTCGGGGAACTACATCCTGTACATCGACCAGGCTAAGGCGCCTATCGGCCCTGACAAGACGATCAACACGTCCAATGGTAACGGCACGTCCACAGACTATGTGGGTCTGTGCATCAACCTAGAGCGTAGGGCTGTAACCACGTTTACGAACGTAGCGTTCCAAGGCTCTGTTGTCCCTGATTTCGAGGAAACGCAGGGTTCGCTGTACCTGGTCAACGACCGGAACACATCTAACCCGTACTCGCTGACCAGTGCGTACATCTGCAACACGAAGGATCTGTTCGAGGATCGGGGTCTAGACACGTTGTTCACCTGGGTTATCACGCCTAGCACGAACGCGAAGGGGCCGGACTTCTACTTCGAGTCCAAACGGTACGACCTGAACAACCCGCACATGAAGAAGCGGTGGAAGCAGCTTATGCTGAACTACCGCCTCGACAGTATCACGGGCAATTACGTGTCGCTCGGGTACACAGGTGCGGGTGTGACCGACTTCGACAACAACTATCTCTCGTTCGCCACGATGGTCGGGCTGAACCAGCTTGCGACTATCTCGAATGGCAAGTGGCGCATCACGCGCGCTAAAGACGCTAACCTCGTGTGGAGGGAGGGCTACCAGCCCAAGCGCCTGAAGTTCAACAAGCGCAGCCAGCATCTTGGCTTCAAGCTCTGGCAGTCGAACCTGACCGGGATCGAGCATATCTCGCTCGGCTCCGCCGCGCTGGCGTGGAAGTGGATGCGTCCTGGTAGAGTCTAAGGAGAACAGTGAAACGACAGATCAAGCGATGGAGGCAGCGCCAGCGTTTCGGTAAGCCACCGGAGCCTGGTCTGAACGAGAAAGACGTAGAGCGTGTTGTCCGGGACAGCATGCTCATCCATCCGCCCACGCTCCCCTCGTCTATACGGGTTGGGAGCGTGGAGACGGATGAACTGGTAGTTACTCCTGCCGACAGTACGACCGGGCCGGAGCAGAACATTGTCTACCAGCCTCCCGGCAACAAGCCGCAAATCATCCGGATTTACGAAGACTTCCACTACATCGACCCTCTTTGGAACGCCAACGAGGATCTGGTGGCAGATGGGTTTGTTCCCGATAAACCCGAGGTCATGGCGGTTCGCGGTACTAAGTCCGCGATTTTCTTGAGGTGGGGCTACCAAGAGCACCCCTCAATTATCACCTACAAGGTGCATATCAGTACCACGTCCTCGTTCACCGCTGACGACACGAACTATATCGGTGACACACGCGGTACGATCATGTACATCCGGGGCCTTCCTAACGGTTCACCGCTTCAGGATGGCGTAACGTACTACTTCAAGGTTGTCGCGGAAGATATAGACGGCGATAGTCTCCCATCCGATGAAGTTAGCGGGATGATTGACCTGGGCGGTACGGACGACCTTCTGGTCGGTACGATCACTGCCGAGCAACTTGAGGCGCAGCTAGTCCTTACCACTACGCTTATCGCGGGTGCGGGAATGGAAGGCGCGCGAGTTGAGATTGGCGTGTCCGAGCATGCTGACGAGACGATGGTGGGCATCCACGCGTTCGATATGAACGACGAGCTTACCTTTATGCTTGACGCTATGACCGGAGACGTGTTCGTGAAGGGCACAATCCAGTTCGGTAACAGCTTCCTCCGGGAAGATGGTATGATCGAACTTATCGCACAGCCTACCACAGGCGTGTACGTTCCGGCTAGGTACCAGGTAGCTAACAATGTTGGACTCGACAAGACAACTGCTACGGCTACATGGTCGTTCGCCACACAGAATGGTAGTACTTTGCTGCTAGCCCTGTACGTTTGGGACGCTGACGGCACCGTTCCGACCCCCTCTACCCCCGGCGGCTGGACGCTAGTTCATGAAATCGTGTCAGGAGGCGGCGTCACAGACTCTCGACTTCTCTTGTGGAAGATTGAGAACGCTGCCTCTAGGTCGGGAGTTCAGAGCATCACCCTGAACGATACGTGTCACTACTGCGTTCAGATGATTGAGTACTACGGCGGAGATATCGCGGATCTGACGCTGGAAGCTAGCGGAACCTTTACCGCTACAAGCGGCACCGCTACGTTGGACTACGCCAGCAGCGCAGCAGAGGCAGGCGAGCTTTGGTTCGCTATCTTTGGCGCTACGGCTAGTATCAACTCTGGATCATATCAGATCGACACCAGCAGCTTTACCAACGGCTACTCCGGTTACTCGCAGGTCGCGCTACAGGATAATTCTCCGGTTCGAAGGATGTGCCTAGCATCTGCGGACAGGGTAGACGGCGGCGCTGCTCAGCCGGATGTTTCTGTGACGATCAACTCTCCCGCCTCTGTTACCACCCATTGGCTTGGTATTGGCGTTACGTTCCGGCCTAAGGATGTTGTCGGTATTCCGGGCGGCGGAAATAACCAGCTTCGTGTGTACAACCAGGACATCAACGGCCAGGGGCAACTCTGGACGACTAACGATGCTGGTCACGTCCACCAGATGGGCGGGCCTACCGGCGGAATCATGATTACCGCAGACAGTACAGCCCCGAGCGGGTGGTTCATCTGCGACGGTTCGACCGTTAGCAGGACGACTTACGCCGCTCTGTTCGATGTGATCGGTACGACGTACGGGGCCGGAGACGGCTCTACGACGTTCGGCATCCCGAACTTGAAGGGGCGTGTAGTCGTAGGGATCGACTCGGGACAGACCGAGTTCGATACTCTTGGCGAGACAGGCGGGTCTAAAGTTCCCGCGCTTCTCTCGCATGACCACGGCAGCGGTACTTATGTAACGCATGGGAATATCACGTCTAACACTACCGCCACTGGCTCAGCGAACCGTATCCATGCGTTGGTCGGGAGTAGCGGTGACTCTCAGGGCGGGCTTACTGGTAGGTCTGGTACTGAGTCGAATGGTTCGCAGACGAGCGGTAATATGCCTCCGTACATGGCGCTCCACTACATCATCAAATACTAAGGAGGGCGGATGCCCGTCAACCCCACTACGGGGCAGCCTTCGGCTCCAACGCCGTATGGTCAGGCTCCCCTTCCGTACGACAACAGTAAAGTTCTCGCGCAGCACGCCTACAAGACGGCGACTTCTGCGCTGAAAGATCAGCGCCGTGACACCCTTCAGTTCTATGGGTTCACGCACAAGGGTAGGTACGATCCGAACAACCAGTACGGCGCCTACCAGATGCTCGGGCGTGAGCAGGGCCAAGAGATTCAGGGTCTTACGAACGCTCAGCACCAGGCGGGTCTGGTCGGTTTCGGCCAGAGAGGTTCGATGGGCCTAGCCCGCCAGCAGCGAAACCAGGCGCTATTCGCGCAGGGCTTCGAGACTCAGAAACTTCTGAAGGAGTACCAAGACAAGATGCAGGCTATTCGCCTGGGTATGAGGGAAGCTAAGTGGCAGAAGAAGAACACGGAGACCTCTGGTACTCTTCAGGCAATTCTCAACGCAATCGCAGCGGGGCAATTCACCCCGGCTGCTCCGGTCTACTAGTATGACTCCAACAGAGTTCGCTACTAGACTTCGCAATGAGAAGGCCGAGTATCTTCGAGAGGTAAAAGCGGAGGCAGGTTGCGCTAATTGTCCAGAAACAGACCCTGTAGTTCTACATTTTCATCACCGAGACCCTAGCACAAAAACTGCTAAGAACCGGCGAGGATGGTTGAGCATGGGTTGGGATCGCATAAAGGTAGAGGTTGCAAAGTGCGATGTACTTTGCGCTAACTGTCACCTACGACATCACTACGGAGGAAGGTAGATGGCATACAACCTTCGGACGGGCGCTGGTTCAGCGATCACGCCCGGACAGCTAGAGAGGTATGGAGACCCACGCTACACTACTATCCCGCTTGCCGACATTCTTAGGCAGATCGGAAAGACCAGAGAAGAGGTAGAAGCAACGCACGACCGCCCTATTGACTCTCTCGCACCTGGTTCCGCGCAGACCCCGGAAGGGGCCGTACCTATGTGGAGTCAGATTCTAGAAATGGTCGGAGGGGGAGGGGCCAGCGGCTCTAAGACCTCCGCATCGTCTCGGTCTATGAACCCGTACGCTGCTGTACTCAAGGAGCTTCGGCGCCAGTACGGCCAGCAGGGCGCTCAGACCGACCAGAACATCGCAGACATTCAGAGTTGGTTCGGTCAGCTTGGTGGAATGTGGCGTAAGGCAGGTAAGCAGACTGCCCGTAGCAACCGAAGGGCTGCGCGTGACAACACCAGGATGAACCGCAACATGCTTGAGGGTGTTGCTGATCCTAACGTCGCTCGATCACTCGGCGCGTACGCGCTCAATGATTCCGCCTACCTTGCGGGAAGCGGGGCCAACGAGCGTGCATTCGACCGACGAATGGCGGTGGATGCCGACCGTCAGAGCGCATACCAAGCTCTTGTGCAGCAGAGGCTTGGTGCTCAGGCACAATCGGACATCCGCGCGCAGATGGCTCAGGCCAGAGCGCAGCGTTCGCAATATCAGCTTGAATCGCAGAGTGCTGCGGCCAACGCTTCGGGGGAGAGGGTGCAGACCCTCCTCAGCATGCTCGGTCTGCTACCCGAGCAGGAGCGGTTGGCGATGCTCGGCATTCCAGACATCCCCGAGGCAGGGGCGGAGGGTGCGTTCGACACAGATGCCCGCGAGGGCCTGTATAGCGCGCTCTCCGATGTCCCCGCGTTCGGAGTTGACGAGGACAAGATGCCTCAGACCAACTTCCCGGACTTCAACTCGATGCTCAACGCTTACCGTGCGGCTGCCATCGGACAGGGACTTGACTTCTCTGACCCGGCGCAGTTGCAGGCATTCCGCGCCATGCTCGCGGGGTACGCGCTTCCTCAGTGGAACGCTATCGCTCGCGGCAGGGAAGGAATGATGCAGTACGGCCCCGCAGTTGGGGGCTTTCGACAGATCGGAGAATAAGTGGCTTTCGGCTCTGGTGGCTTCGGCTCCGGAGGCGGCACCCCTATAATCCCTTCCGGAAAGGAGGGCGGGGGCGACCCCCTCCTTCTTGACATCATCAAGGCGCCCATCCAGTTTCAGTTGAACCTCCTGTCAGACGTGGCGGACGCCGTGGTGGGACTAGGCCCCGGCTTGTACAAGCTGGCGACTGATCCTATCGAAACGACTAAGCAGATCGGAAAGGCAGAGTGGGCAACATGGTCGCCTCTATTCGCAGGGGACTTTGTGAAGTTTGGCAAGGGCTTGTACGAACATCCCTTGGCGCCCATCCTGGATGTGGCTGCTATTTTCACGGGAGGCGCTACCCTTGCGGGCAAGGGTGCAGCCATGGCTGCGAAAGGTTCTCAGGCTACCCGTGCCGCGAACTATCTAGCGAAGGCGGAACGTCAGGTCGGCCCCCTCGGGGCTAACGCTCTGGCGAACAAGTGGGCTGCTGCCGACACGGCGGCGGGCACTAACCTCACCCTCGCTGAGCGGTTCTCCCGGTACGCGCAGCCGACCGAACTGTTCCGGTACGATGTGCCGGGGCGGTCGGGAAGGCTCAAGAGTATGGAACTGGACAAGCGGGGCAAGCCACGCCAACAGTCCGCTCGTGAGCCTATTGGTTACTTCACTTCCGGCAACCCCGCTACCAAGTATCGTCAGGTTTTCGTTCACGAACTGGCCGAGAAGCTGGCGCTGAAGGGCGGCAAGTGGGGCAAGCTGTCGCAGCTTCCGTACGAGCATGCCCACCAGGCGCGTCTCGCCGGGAACATGGCGGCTGTCCAGTATCTCATCGGTAACTTCTCCAAGCTTCAGAAAGAAATGGACTCGGCGGTAGTCAACCCGCAGAAGCGGGCTGGCATCAACCGTGAAGTGTTCGAGTATAACTACGACAACGTAATGTACCACTCTGAGGCCGAGGGCCTTCTGGTTCCGGTCGAGAAGTGGATGGACAAAAGCATCAACCGTAAAGCGTACGCCCTCCTGACCAAGCGGTCGGAGGCGTTCAAGAAGCAGGACAAGTACGGTGGTCAGGCGATCTACGCCGGTGCCCCGTCGGATGAACTCGTTCTCCGCATGCAGGGCTTCGGTAAGGATATCATGACCACTCGACCCGAGCGCGCGGCCATCAAGATGGTGGACGGGAAGCCGCACGTGTGGCTGGTCAACCGGCACACGGTGGACAACCTCGGTATCGAAATGGCTAACACCGCTAACGCGGCTAAGCGCATCTACTACAAGGGCACGAGTATGTGGAAGTCAGTCCTCCTGGGACTGTCTCCACGATTCCTCGTGAACAACGCGGTTGGTAACAGCTTCATGCATATGGTGGACAACATGGGCGACCATGCGGTCTACGGTCTGTACGAAGGCTTCAAGCAGACACGTGGCGTGGATAAGGCCAACAAGTGGCTGTACCAGGCCCTTCAAGAGGAAGGGTACTTGAAGCGTAACCACTGGACGAACCGCTACTACGGCAGCCAGCTTGGGCAGTCCCTTCACCACACCGTCCTCCCCGAGAAGAAGGAGCGAGGGCGCGTGGCGGTAGACGTGGAAATCATGGGCGAGGCGCTCGTGAAGCACGGCCCGCTTGAGAAGGCGGCGTCCAAGGGATTCGTGGCTGCGGGTACGTACGCGGAACGCCTAGTTCGGCGCGCAGGGATTATCTCAAAGGTGCGGTCAGATCCCCGCATCAAGGCGGAAATGGCGCGACTCAAGAAGGAGCGCCCTGATCTGAACACCCGGCAGAGACTTGACGCGGCTGCTGATATCGTTCACTCTCGTGACCCTTCGTTCGCTCGACGTATCTCTCAGGAGGTTGAGCAGACGATGGGTAACTATGTGAACCTGAGCGGCCCCGAAAGGAGTATCCGTGCAGTCGATCCCTTCTACACGTGGCAGCGCCACATCGTCAAACACGCGACCCACATCGCAATGGATCGTCCGGGACGGGCAGCGTTTGGAACTCAGTTGGGCCATATTGGCTCCGATTTCGCCTCCGAAGGCCTTGGAGGGGAGATTACGGACTGGATGCGATCCTTCGTCCCTGGACAAGAGGACGAGATAATCGACCGTATTCCTGCCTTGAATACGAGCGGTCTGAACCCGTACGCTTCGTACGGCGATGTCCTAGAGTCCCTCATCTCGTTGATGCCTGGCGGAGAACCGGGTCAGATCCAGGTGGGCGAGTCTCTCGGAACGATGCTGAACCCGTTCGTACAGGCGGGCGTCGAGGAACTTACCGGCGCTAGCCTACTGACTGGTGAGCCGATCAACCGTACTGAGTACGGCCCGGTAGACAAGTTGATGAACTTCCTCGGGCCGGTGGGACGCACCGCCGCAGCGCCAGCGTTCAAGCTGCCGCAGGCTACGCTCCTTGAGAGCATCGCGTACCCGCCCGAGTACAAGTCTGACACACTATACGCCAAGACGCCGGAAGAGTACTTCCTCGCGCTCATGGGCTTCCCCATCAAGTGGGTTGATCCTGACCGGGCGAAGCAGCTTGCACGGCAGCAACAAACACGGAGAGGGGTGAAGAGTTAGTGGCGATTCCTGAAGGAACCGGCATAGGTGGGCCGTTCGTGCCCCCGAGGCCGCCGAAGCGCCGCCCTCCCATCATCGCTCCCGGCGAAGGTAGACTAGGCGGGTCAGGGTCTACATACGACCCTCCCGCAGTTAGTTCGGTCGGGTACACCGACCCTGCTAGTTCGCTAGCAGCCAACGTGTACCAGCCGAGCATGGTCAACCGTCTGGCCCCGCTGATCGACCAGTTCCTCGCCAAGTACGACAGCCCTCTAACGGGCCTGGGGAACGTGTTCACGCGCAAGGCCAAGAAGCAGGGCATTGACCCGAGGCTGCTTGTTGCTATCGCTGGTGCAGAGTCGAGCTTCGGTAAGAACGTAGCTCCCGGCACGCACAATCCGTTCGGGTGGGGGCCGCATATCCCGTTCCCTTCGTGGAACAAGGCTATCGGCACCGTCGCCAAGGGTCTCTCTGACAACTACTTCGGGGAGGGCCTGAATACCATCGGTGAGATTAGCTCGAAGTACGCTCCCGTTGGCGCGAGTAACGATCCGAACAATATGAACGTGAACTGGACGAGGAACGTCCAAGGGTTCTACAACGAGCTGAAAAAGATGAAGCCACCCGGAGGTCGGCTGTTCCCGGTATTCGGGCCAGGATTCAAGTGGAGTGATCTAGGCGGCCCTGCTGCACATAGTGCGGATGATCCTAATGACATCTGGCAAAATAACCGTGCGGTGGATCTAGGTACGCCCACAGGAACCCCTGTATACTCTGTGGCTCGTGGACGCATCAACCCTAACGCAGGCTTCGGGGCTTTTCCTCCCGGAGGCGGCACGATCTATGGAAGCAGGTTCCAGCTAGATGCGCCCCAACTTGGTAATTCGTTCTACTACACACATCTTGGTAGACTTGCACCCGGACTCTCTCCGGGAGATAGAGTTAGACGAGGCGATCTTCTCGGGTATGTGGGGCCGATGCCTGGTGGGCCTTCCCACCTGCACTTCGCAGCACAATATGGCGATCCCTATGACTACCTTCGCGGAGGTCGAGCGTCTTATGAGGGCGGTTCTGCTGGCTACAACATAACGGGGCCAGCGTCCTCTCGGCAGGCGTACTCGTCCGCTCAGGCAGGACAGCAAGTTGCCAACTCTGGCGGTGCTATCGCCGCCTCTGCCGTGTCCGACGAGGGCATGGTGCGTCGGCGCAGGAAGCGTGCCGATCAAGAAACTGACACAGTAGCGCAGTTGGTCGCAGCTCTTACGGCTGCCGCCGCTGGCGCTGAAATGCAAACTAAGCGAAGGAGGGCGTAGTGGCGATTCCAGTTGGTACTGGTATCGGCGGGCCGGTAGTACCGGGCCGTCCACCCCGCTCAACGCCCCCCAGGCGTTCACCACAGCCCGTCTCCGGGCCTCCGACAGGTTCGGGGTACTCCGGGTATGGGTACCAGGCGTCTCCGAGTATAGGGCAAATCATGGCCCGGTACAACTCGGGGCCGTACGTCCCACCGCAGGGCGTGACACGTGCTAGTATCCCCAAGGGGTACGGTGCGTACACGCTCGAAGAGCAGGCTGAAGATCGTGCTGCGGCTCTGGCTAACGCCATGATGTTGCAGCTTCAGAATGCATGGGATTCGGAAGGGTTCACTCCCGCACAGGGGGATCAACGAACCGCCGCTGGTTTCCGTGAGGCGCTCGATCCGAGGAACATCCCCAAAATCCCCGGCGACCTATGGTACGCGATCAACAACCCGGTTGAGGCTGGGAAGGCGATGGTCGGTACTCCCGAGGGTCGCGGCGGTCTGCTTGCAGCGGCACTCCCGTTCGGCGCTCTCGCTAAAGCGAGGGTATCACGAGGGGCACCCGATGTCGGTGCGGCGGATCGTGTCCGGTCTTACCCTACGGGTAAGGCTCCGGCTACTCGGTACCCGCTCGCTCGCATGGGCGAGCACCTCGGGTTCGACAGAGAAGCGCAGAGGCAGCTTCAGGTCTCTAAGGCACCTTCGGTGCAAGAGCATCTGGCTAACCTCGACGCATTGGAATCGGCGCGTGGCCGAGGCGTAGAGCCTCCGGTTCTGAAGCGCATGTTCCAGGAAGGCTTCAGTCCGAACCGCGAAGAGGCGCTCAGCCAGTATAGAGCACGCGGCGACCGACCTGTGGCGGGGATCTACATGAACGAGGCCGTTGGCCGAGGCGAGTTCCCCGGTCTACGTGTCCCGCCCAAGCGTCCAACTCTCGGCAAGGCTGAGGGCGAATCGCTCGGACGGCAGCTTGGAGGGTATAACGAAGATCCTTTCGGCGGAGGCACCTTCACTAACGAGTACGGTTTCATCCCGGACGAGATTGATCCGGGCATCGAGCCGCCTATTCAGCGTGGCCCCGACTTCGGTATCTTCGGTAACATGATTCAGCGGCAGGGAGTCAAGCAGTCTGTCCGCAAGGGTTCGTACTCAGACAGGCGGGCATTCCCTATGAACGCTCAGGGACTCGCGGATTTGCTGAGCCGATCTGGATTCTGGATGGGGCCTAGATAATGAGCCTCAATCCGTTCAGATGGGTAGCCAACAAGTGGGACGGCGCAGCGGTTAGCTCTACGGCACTAGGTAAGTATATCATTCTGGTCGCTTCGTTGATGCACGTTTTGTGGGCCGTTCTACTTGTGTCATACCCAACAGCTTCCGGAACAACACCCCTCCATATCCTCGTGCAAATCTGCGGGGGGCCGTGGAGGACAGCGGCTGTTCTTGTGACCGCAGCATCTACAGCCATGTTCTACCCGTTCGTCAGGAAGGTGGGCAAGCACGCTTTCGCGCTTATGCTCATCCCTCAGCAGACACTTCTGTTTCTGTCGGCGGGGGCTGGTATTGATGCAGCCACTAACGGGCAGTACGCGGATGGGGTCGCTAGGGGCTGGCCGTTTATTCTAAGCGACCAGTCGGCAATCGTAGCTCTTGCGATCCTGTATACCATCGCGGTAATCCATGCCGCCTGGGACGACGACAGGATTGTGAGCTACAGTGGATAGCCCAACCGTAATCATCGCACTCTCGGCCGTCGTGATATCTAGCCTCACGTTCGTCGCAACTCAAATCGGAATCAGGCGAACAGCGAAGGCAGACTACGTGAGACAGCTTGAGGACAAGGTAAAGTACTTGGAGCATGCTCTCGAAATCGCGCAAGCAGAGATTCGCGCGCTAACCAGAGAGCTACTTCGCAGAAACAACAATAAAGGGGAAGGGTAGATGGCAGAAAGCCCGTCGTATAAGCCGCAGCGCAAGGTCGCTGTTGGTGGTGCCGTTGGCGGCGCCGTGACCATCGGAATGTGGGTCGCCGGTCTGTTCGGATTGGAGATTCCCGCCGAAGTCGCCGGTTCGCTCATCACGGTGGCGAGTTTCGTTGCCGCTTACCTGGTACCTAACGCGGAATAGGAGGCTGCATGTATAGTCCTGTATCCGACAAGATTGTCGAGTCTACGCACCAGTCTAGTCGCCTCGGCAATCCCATTGAGCGCATCGTCATGCACACGATGGAGGCCCCGGAAGAGGCCGACACGGCAGAGGACGTAGCGCGCTACTTCATCGAGAACAGCCGAAAGGTGTCGGCGCACTACTGTGTCGATAACGATTCGGTGGTGGGGTGTGTACCGGAAGAGCGTGTAGCCAACCACGCAGCCGGTGATAACCTACAGAGCATCGGCATCGAGTTGGCGGGACGTGCTAGCCAGACTAGAGAACAGTGGGCGGACGCCTACTCTCGTGCTGAGCTACTTTCCGCCGCGAAGCTCTGTGCCAACATCGGTAAGAGGCGGGGCATTCCTGCCCGATTCCTGTCAGACGCTGAGCTAAGTAATCGAGTGAAGGGCTTCGTGTCTCACGATGCCGTGTCCCGTGTGTTCGGAGACAACATCCGTGACGATCCCGGAGCGCACTTCCCCTGGAATAAGTTCCTCGGAGACGTGAAGGCGTTGATGGACGGACGCAAGTGGGAGGTTCGCCTGTACGACAAGGATAACAAAGTGCTAGACCGATCCAAGATCGTCGGCACGGCAGGCATCGCCGCCCGGTATGTCGCGTTCTCAACACGCGTTGCTCCCAAGGTTGCCAAGCTGGCAGCCACAGGCCGACAGCCGAGGATTCGCGTTGTTCGGGTGGCGGAGTAAACGCAAAGAGCACAAGCATAGTCCGATAATTTGGGAAGGTAAGAACACCTTCCAAGTCTATTGCACGGATTGCGAGCGCGTCTTGTACGTGTGCCGCAAAACCTCTTCGTTGCGGGGAGGTGATGGCACGTGAGCATTGGCTACGCGACAGGAACTCAAGACGGAGGCTGCACCTGCCCGACCTGCAACGGGACGGGAATCAATCCGGTGGCGTCGTACATGCTCTGCCCAAAGTGCAACGGTGAGAAGCGTATCCCTATTGCTCGGCCTCGTCTCTACAGGAAGGACAACCGTGCCTGAGCCGCTCTTGTTCGAGTGCGAGAAGTGCGACTACCGCTGCCTCGTCACCTGGGGCGAGTTCGAGGAGACGATCCTCGACCACGGCGACGAGGGCTGCCTACATTCCGGATCCACGACGGACGAGCTGAGGGTGGGTGTTCGCGTTGAGCCTGCCTGACGGCGGGATCGCCCGCGAGGCCCTCGCGTCCCCCTGCCACTGCTTCACGGAGGAGGAGATCGATCAGATGCGAACCTCGCTGACGCAAGCCCTCTTCGTTGCGGGGAGGTGATGGCACGTGAGCATTGGCCTCAGTGAGGTTCTGCTTGCGGGTATCCTTGCAGTCCTAGTGATTGCTATGGTGCCCGCGTGCGGTGTCAACCTGTAGCAACGAAAAAAGCCCCCAGGCATAAAGCCTGGGGGCCTCTTTTTTGTGCTTATCTACTGGTCTTACGCTTAGCTAACGCCCGCGCTGTAGCTAACGAGTAGCCTCGCCGCCTATACAGCCAGACGAGGTACGCGTACTTATCCACGCATATCCTTCCCGCAATGAGGACAGAGTATGGGCTTACGCACGCTTTCTTGCTTGCCGCATATCTGGCAGATGTCTACAGGGAATCGGATATCGTCCCATGCGTGAATACGCTTCCAGTTGTGGGCGCAGGAAGCCTGGTAGCGAAGTCGCGCACGATGTTGCACGACTGCCCTCTGAAAAATCCAGAGGACGAGCAGGGCTACCAGGCACCCCATCACCGCGTACATCTACAACTCCGCGATTGCTAGCCCGCCGGGTACCGTGTACCACATGCGGGGAACGCGCAGGAGTCCAAGGCGGAGTAGTTCTGCACGCATTAGTTTGTGCTGCACTACGTCCCCGACGACACGTTCCTTCGTCAGCTTGATACCTGCGGGGGTGAGGCGGTTCGCCTCCCTCCACGTTACCTGGTTCATGCCGACCTTCGGAGCCTCGATACCTAGCATCGCGCCGAGCGCCTCCTGGGAGACGGCCAGATGCTTCACCTTCACCAGGTCGAGCTTCGTGTCGCTGGTCAGCTTCGGAGGAAGTGGGCGCATCTTGTGCTCGACCAGCGCGCCGTTCAGAACAGGCAGATCGTGCATTCGGATGTAATGACCAGTGACCATATCGGCCTCCTGGAACACTTCCACGAAGTCAGAGAGCATATCCTCCATCGTGTTCTCGCCAAGGGCACGGACGTGAACTTTCTTGTCCCCGACCCATGACCACGCGATGGCGGTAATCTCTCCGGTTGTCGCATCACCATACCAGTAGGCGAGCGGACGATTCTCGATATCGAAGTCGAGGATCTTCCTCTCGTCTACCTTAGTCAGCCGCATACTCCGCCGTGGGGAGAGCCATGACGGCATCGCGTACCCATTCCTCGAACATGGGGTCGATACCGAGGACTTCCTCACCGGACAGAGCGGCCTGGAACATGGGCCACAACTCGGCCAGCATTTCATTGATGCGTCGGTTACGGTAGTTCGCAACTTCCAGCGCGACCTTGGCGCGTACAGCCGCCTTAACCAGATCCCACTGAAGCTGCTCTTCAGTCTTGGGTACGAACTGAATCACCTAGCCTCCTTTCACGACGAGTACGATTCCACGCAAGGCGGGCCGTCTCGACGCGAAGCCAACGGTTCCGCCGGTAGCGAGCGTATCGTGCCTTGCCCTTCTCCGAACGGTTATAGCGTTGGTGTTTGTCCATTGATGATCCTTGTCAGACGGGCGGTGCCGCGCAGGTAAGCGCGTCCGACCGTACTGTGGTGGATACCTAGTTGCGTAGCGGTTTGTCTAGTACTAAGCCCGTAGATACCATGTAGGACGAGAACTTCACGCTCCCGTCCTGGTAGTCTACGAAGCGCCTTGTCTAGGTCAGCGAACCTGACTAGTAGCCAGAGTTGCTCACGCTTGTGGTTCAAGGCGTCGTAGTGCTCGACGAGAGCACGAACCTCATCCAGTGAGTAGTTACTCAACACCCTGCCGCCGTAGGGTTGTACACCATCCTCTCATGGCTAGCCGGATGTATTCGGTACTCGGGGGCTGGCCGTCTTGTAGGCTTGACCACACAGCGATCAGTCCCTCCTGGATTAGGTCGTCTTTCTCCGCCCCGTACCGCCCTACGAATTCGCGGGCGAGGCGTTCCACATGGGTTTTGTAGGCCCGTACCTGATCGTCAGATACGGGATGCACGAGCTAGAACGTTCTCTTCGAGGTTCCGCTACCGGACTTCTGCTCGACCTCGCGCTCACGCGCAACCTCCTGAACGCCAACGAACAGGCGGTAAGGGTTCAGGTCGGTGTAGGTCGTGCCCTTGTAGTCGCGCTGGTTGATCTTCCCGTCACCGACGATGAAGTCTCCGCGCTCAAGCTCCACATCTGCCCACTGCGGCCAGAGTGTGAATCGGACAAGATCGCCCGAAGAGATACTGCGAACAGTCGCATCACGAACAGTCTGGCCGGACTCAAGCTCGCGCTCTTCGACCGGGAACTGGATGATGCCCGCTACGGTACCGTAAACGGTGTCGTCAGCCACTACTTACCTCCGTTTTCTTCGTACAGTTTTTCGTACTTAGCCAGATACTCTGCGGCAGCGAAGCACCACTCGGCGCTCACTTCTCCACGCAGTCTAACGTTACACTTGTAACACAGCAGGCCTCTAGGGATCAGGCGTTGGTGGTCATGATCCCGGTGGAACCGCCGTTGTTTCTTCCCCGTCTTGGGGTTGACAGCGTACCACCGCGCCTTACAGATAGCGCAACGACCCTTCTGCTCAGCGAACAGAGCGTCGTAGTCCATCATGTTACGTATCTTGCGGTGGATCGGTCTCTCTTTCCTCCGGCGTTTCCGGGGGATAATCAGGCACCTCCCCGTCCCATCTATGGGTTAGCTTCACAGCCATATTGAGCCAGTCCTCGTCCATCATGACGTTCGAGAAGAAACGTGTCTCTTCTCCACACACGGGACAGAACTGGAACCTCTCGATCTGTGGGTAGTTGATTGAGCACAGCGAACAACGTCTTGCGCCATACTTATTGCCCCATAGTCCGGGGCCTTGATGCGGCCCACCCGGCATCATTAGAACACCGGGTTGGGTGCTACGGTGATTTCCACTCTCCCATCGGGGGTATCCACAATAGAGGCTTGTACAAGTCCGCCAGTAGCTTTACGGCGAGACTTGAAATGGACGACGTTGAGGCGCCCATTACCAATCTTGCGAACATCCAATCCGGCATCAATGCTAGCAGTGATGTCGCCACTACCACGCGCTCGACCAAAGCCCGACGTAGCATCGCTCTTGTTGACGTGATGCAGGAGACAGACCGTGGCGCCAGTTTCGCGCGCGAGCGGGTTGATGCCGTCGTTGAAGAGTGCCGCCATATGACCGGCGTTGTTCTCGTCACCCGTGTGCAATCTCGTAAGACTGTCGAGGATGATGAGTTCCGGCTGGAACGAAACAGCTTCGTCCAGTAGACGGTCAGGGTATCTATCAAGGCGAACCCCCTGGTGGTGCAGGTACCGGATCTGATCGGCGCTGTCCTTCTTCAGACCGAGGCGCTCCATGCGTTGGCGCACGATATCCTCCGGGTTCTCTTCGTCCACGAACAGGACTCGCCCGTGGTGATTTACGGTGTGGCCCAACCATTTCTCGCCACCGTCCGCTATGGCGACGGCGAGACTTAGCATGAGCCACGACTTTCCTACGTCGGGTTCTCCGACCCACAGTACCACGTCCCCACGGCCAATGAACTCGTTCACTAGCCAGTCTACGGGCGGTGCCGGAACCTTCAGGTTTAGGCTACGGTAGTAGTAATCGCCCGCTGGTGCTGACTCCGCGATCATGCGGAGGGTACCCAGGTCGTAGTTGTCGAAGAACTCGCAGATGTCTTTCACGAACGTCGGAGACTTCGGCAAGTACAGCCGTACCGCTTTGCGGCCCAAGGATTTCCGGATCTGCCGGAAGCATTCGTCTGCCGCCGCGATAGCTTGGCTGTTCGTGTCGTTGTCCAGAATGACATAGACAGTCTCCGCCGTGTCGAAAGCTTCAGCGTAATCGTCATCCCACCCGTTCGTGCCGGACAGGCCGAGAACACTGGCGCCCTCGTCTAGCTCCTGGGCAAGCCGCATAGTATCCGACTCGCCCTCCACAAGAAACATGACGGGCTGTGCCCAATCATGCTGGTTCATCCCGAACAGGTCGGGAGTCGCCCCCTTGTCGAACCACATACGGCGCTCGTCTCCCTTGTGAACACGGTACTTGATTCCCGTGCCGTAGGGGAACATCGCCATATCTCCGTCAAACGTAACGCCGAACTCATCGAAGGTTTCGGGTGTTAGACCCCGCTCCTTGATGAGGAAGTCACGCACCTGCACGGTGCGCTAGGACTCAGTAGGCTCGTCCGACTTGCCGAAGTCAACGCGAAAGACCTCGCCAGTCTCGGGGTCAACATCGACCTCGCCTGGCGCCTCTTCCTCTTCATCAACTTCCGCATAGACACTCACCTGCTTTAGCTCGGCCCACGGAAACAGGTGGGTCGTGTTCTTGTCCGCGAATAGAACGAGAGCGAACGGGAGCATCTGGAAGCCTTCGACCTCCTGCTCCACGGCATCAATTGGAGTGCCGTCATCCTTCGTTCTATCCTTAGTGTACAGAGTGAAGATGGGGTTAGGCATACGTACCTCCTAGTTCTCTGTAGCGATCCAGGAAAGCCTGCTTGGCGTAACCGGGAAGCCACTCTTGGATGTCCACCGGGAAGTCGTCCGAGTAACTCGTCCACTTCTCGAACAGTTCGTGCTGCGGCATGAGCTCGACGATTTCGTTCGCCAGCAAGACCTCATCCGCGAACTTGACCTCCGGCGGCATATCGCTGTTCAATCCAAACCGCCTACAGATTGCCTCCATAAGCGAGTACTCAACGGTGCGATAAGTGTCACCAAATCCAGGCTGATACTTGAGGGGCCTGGCAATATCGGACAGATACGCTTCCGATGCATCGTGGAGCAGCGCCCACAACGCGTACTCAGGGGACACGAAGTGAGAGCACAGCACAGAATGTTGAGCAACGGAGTAGAAGAACCGTACATGCCCCGTAAAGCGGCACGAATTGCCCAACGCGTGTGCGATGTCCTCGATGTCGATATCGGACACCGTGATATTGATTGGATCGACCGCCACTCCGGTGTAGGTGACAATCTCGCCAGTAGACGGGATAACATAGTTATCCATCCTTTACCACCTGCGCTTCCATAAGGGCGGGCGCAGGGCCACTAACGGGCCGGTCGTCAATCAGCTTTCCAATCCCCTCCGCGTCAAAGATGATCGCAAGACACGCGGCCATATGCGCCAGGTGACTGATCTTCGAGTCCGGGGCGACGTTCTCGCCGTCACGGTACGCGTTCAGGTGGCGCTCAATCGCGTCGAGGTAGATTGACAAGCGGACTGCGTTCTCCCGCCAGTTGTAGGGGCCGTACTTCCGTGCGCCGTCAGCCATGGCGGGTGCCGTAGCGATCTTCAGCGCCGGAGGGACAAGCCCGAGTGGGCACTTCTTGATCCCGAGAAGATCCTTCGGGTTAGTGGGAACGATACCCCCCTCCGAAAACGCGGTAAGGAGCGGAGGTCTAGTCACGCGGCTCACCGCCTAGCTCAACGACCTGGCCGCGCAATGTAGCCATCTTGCGCTCTAGGTAGGCCACCTCAGACTTGTAGGCGTGACACCGCTCAAGCGCATCGTCGCACATGCGCGTGTAGCACTCGCTAACGAGTCCAACGTTGCCCTCTTCCCAATCTGCCGAACATCGACAATTGTGACTGAAGCCGTACAGAGCCTCAAAATCCACACTGCCCTCGGTCTCCTTCAGGAATTCGATATACTCTCTGTTCTCGTCCAACAACAAACCTCCTAAGCGTGGTCTGTGTCGTGGTTGCAGTACGGGCACAGGCACCGGGACTTGATTCCGTCCTGCTCTGCGACTCCGCTGCACTTGATGTGTTCACCTAGTGTACAGGCTTCGCACCATCGGGTTGCCATTATACTGCCTCCGCCCAAGACTCCCGTGTAGTCTTGATGTCAATTTCGATTGGCAGTATCTCTTCGAGTCGCGGGTCACTCATCAAGGGAAGCAGGCTGTCGCACACGTACTCGACTTCCTCTTCAGGACAGTCGAGGCCCACTTCGTCGTGGACACTCAGCACCGTGTGCGAGCGTAGCTCTGGCTCGGAGGCCAACCATTCGTGAATGTTGACCATCCCCTGCTTCATTAGATCCGCAGCCCCGCCCTGGATGAGGGCGTTGAGCGCCTTACGATGTTCCTCCGGGTGAAGGTGTCGGCCCCACAGCGTGGTGATGTACCCCGGCTCGGAGCCTGTCTCCCTTTCCCGGATGGTCTGGACGATCTGGCCGTTTAGAGTGTCGGGATCAGGTTCCCTCTGGCGACCACGTTCCCACGTCCATCGACCAATGAGAGGGTTGTCCTCGTGGAAAGCATCGTAAATAGCTCTGGCTGTATCTCGGTCGCAACCCAACTGACGGACAATAGTAGGGATTCCTCCGCCGTACAGGGCTGCAAAGTTGAGCGTTTTTCCGTACTGCCGCTGCGCGTCCGTGAGCGGGGTCTCAAACTCCCAACCCATCGTCTCATGGATTCGCCTCGCTTGTTCTTCATGTAGGTCTTTCCCTTCTCGGAAAGTCTCGGCAGCCCGCTCATCCCCGATCTGTACGGCCATGTACCAGGCGTACAGCCGATACTCGATCTGGCTGTAGTCCGGCAGAACCAGTACGTCCAGCTTCGGGTAGAACGCTTGCTTGACTACCTTATCCTTCCGGGGGATGTTCTGGATGTTCACTCGTTACCAGTCGCAGTAGTCCCAATACTGAGCGTACTCGTACCGATCAGCGGGATTCTCCGGCCTGGGCGAGTCCCGGCGCTCACATGTAGTGGTAGAGCGACCGCACAGGGGGCACTCTTCGATGTAGATGAGGTGCCAAACACCCTTCTTGTTGGGTACTGCCACTACTCATCAACCTCCCCACTCGACATACGGCCCGTTTTGGTGCCGTGTTGCCGGAAGTTGGGGTGGAGGATACCGTCCACCTGTTCACGTTGGATCGCCAGGAAGTAGTCGCGCAGCTTCTTCTGACGCCGCCATTCGCGGATCAGTTCTGCTAGCGGGTGATCTATCTCCCGCAGCGTTTCCTTCCGGGTGTTCTCCAACTTGATGCCCACCTTCTCAAAGGCAGGCATGATGTACGTATGATGGTCTTTCCATGGCTCATCGACGATGTTCTCGATCTTGGTTTCCAAGATCCACAGGTCAGATCCCATTTTCTTGACCATCTTGTCCACGTACTGAGTATCTACCCGCATGCCTGCTAGCTCGGCGTCCATGAGCACGAGCGACAGCTTCCGCTCTCGGTCGTACAGGTCTTGTAGCGCCTGATCTTTGGCACGTAGGTAGGGGTAAAGCTTCTCGAACAACCGCCAGGTCATGACGGCATCGGCCACCGCGTACGGGATGATAACCTCCCGAGGCAGCATATCGTACCGCACGTCCTTCACGGACGACAGACCTAGCGCCTTCTTCGCCGCAAGCTTGGCGGCGTCTAGCTCGTACTTCTCACGGCTGACGAGATAGGTCTGTCCACGCTTCTCTTTGGACTTGTACTCTACCTCGATTGTGTCGTCCCACCCCACATGAGTCATCGCCAGGGTCTTTAGCTTCTTCACCTGGTTCTCGTCCAGAAGGTGGGCGATTGCTTCCGTGTCGTGAATCCGATCCCAACTAACCTCATCACGAGTGAGCAGGCCAGCCTGGATCATCTTGGCGATGTCGAACTTCGGGTTATGGAACACCCACTCCTGCGCGTCTTGCAGTATGGATGCCGCTACCTCAAACGATGCCTCGTCGGCTAGTTCTAAGTAGTGACCCTCATCACCCCAGGCAACCGTGACACAGAAAGCGACATCTGCGTAAGCAGTACCCGTCGTTTCCGTATCAATGGCAACGCGGCTAGTAGCAGCGGCGCACCATGCCAGATGGCAGGCTTCTGCTCGCTCATGCCAGTTAGTTTTCGCGGAGCCACTTGCGGAGGCGACTGATTTTGTCAAGTCCGTCCTCCGGGATTCCCATGAAGTCGGCAAGGGCGACACGTAGGTTCGCGGGATCATCCGGTGGGACGAAGCCGAGTTCCTCTGCCTTGGCGAACACCTTGTCCTTCACGTCGTCGATGGTTTCCTTCGGCTTGGCTGGCGCAGCCGCAGCGTTCGCATCATCATCGTCATCCGCGTCTAGCGTGAACAGCGAGACGAGCGCGTACCTGCGGGCGTACGTCAGGGCAGAGCCGTAGCCCTGCATGTTGTCTCTGTCGAGGATGAGCGGTGAGACGTTCTCTGTCGCCTCACCAGTGGGGGCGTGGGTCACGCGCGTGAGTAGCGCGGGTTCCGCCCCGTTCACACTCGGCAGAAAGGTCGGCTCCTGAAGCACTACGATTTCAGCGTGCGTCAGGTGTGGTTTGAGGGCGTCGATCACGGCGCCCAGGGTGGCGTACGCGTTGCCGAAGTGCGGATTCTTGGCGTCCTTTTTGACGCGCACGTTCGCACTCTGCACTTCGAGCAGGGCACCTGCTAGATTATCTGCCATCTAACCTCCCTCTAGATAGTGTTTGTATTCTCGCAGTTGGCGATGCGGGTGATGGCGCCGAGGGTGATCAGCGTCTGACGGTCTCCTCAAGCTCTTCGGCCAGGGGAGATTGACGACATTCCCCATGATCACGGTCGGGATCACACCTTCCGGCACCGCATTCCGTAGCCGTTCGGCCAGGCTGCTCATTTCGCCGTCCACCCTGTGCTCTCACAGATGTAAAGCGACGGCCCCGAAGTCGTGTTGACGTACATGGAGCCTTTCGGGGTGACACCGGGGCACGACGCCGGGTTCGGGGCACCTTGGCCAACGTTCCACCGTGGGCCGGTGGAGCCGAACCGCATCCCCTGGCCGGGGACGCCGCCGAGCACGA
>Ga0209845_1000006_pt1 | contig 22042 bp, 23 predicted proteins | sample GWRWS2_50_60_FD_187239 | JGI IMG/M metagenome (GOLD analysis project Ga0209845, IMG submission 187239) | Riverbed sediment microbial communities from areas with vegetation nearby in Columbia River, Washington, USA - GW-RW S2_50_60 (SPAdes)... | ecosystem: Environmental > Aquatic > Freshwater >... | reverse complement strand
GGCTGTAACAGTGGGATTGTTCGTCTGGCGGCCTAACTCGAGCGCCTGATTCTGGAGCGATGACGAACGCTCGTCGTCACCCTTCCAGAACGCTAGATACCCGGCATCAAACGAGGCTCGTCCGCGATGGGCGCCGTCGCCGCCGGGCAACGCCAGGGCCCGATCGAACCACGCGGATCCCTCATCGAGGCGCTTCGTCGCCATCCAGAACGGAACGAGCGAGGTCGCGAGCCGGAATGCCTCATCCGCCCGTTTCTGCTCGATGAACCACTGTATCGCCAATTGCAGATCGCCGTACTGCCGGTCGAACTGCTCGAATAGGGCCTTCGCATCAGGACCCCGCAACCCAGGGCCGGTCCCTTCGGCGAAGCTCAGAAGCGATAGTGCGGCGCGCGCATCCATACGAGCCCGTCTCCTTTAGTCATCACTTTTCAGCCAAGTACATGTACCTCGAAAGCCTTCGCTCGCTGGCGAGGACATACACGACATCCAGAAAGACTTGGAGACCCTCGAAGCCCTCGGTGCCTTCCAGCGGCACGAGCCGCTCGCGTCTGCGCGCCCGGGCATCCCGCCATTTCCGCGAGACAGAGGCGACGGCGTCTGTCACGTCTTGCACCTCTCGTATCGTGAACCCAGCCTCTTTCAGCAGGCGCTCGTTATGTCCCACGGGAGTGAAGAGAAAGAATCCGATGGAGCTTCGTGCGCGAATCTCCTCGTTCGACAGTTGACCCGTCACGACAATCGGATCTGTGAACAGGATGCGGCCTCCCGGCCGGAGCAGGCGATGCCAATCTTGAAGCACCGCTGCACGTCCAGGAAGATGATTGATAGAGTCGTTGCAGAACACGGCATCGAAGGACTCAGTGGGAAACGGCAGACGGCCCCCGGCATCGACCACTTGGAATGAGACGCGCGCGGAAATGCCGTCGCGCTCGGCGCGGTTCTTCGCCGCCTCGATGCCGTGCGCATTGATGTCGACGCCCACACATGCGGCCCTTGTATGGTGTGCCATGGCACACGTCACCCCGCCGGAGCCACACGCCACCTCCAGTACTTTCTGGCCGGAGTGGAGCTGGAGCAGGTTGAACCAACGGCGTGCCTCGCCGGCCGTCATCCAGCTGGCCTGGCCGAGATCCTCTCCGTATGTTTCACGACGCACCTCGACCTGAGGATCGGTTGCCAAATGTCCATAGATGCCGTCGTAGAAGTCGACTTCGTGGCTCATCGCGATCGGCTTCAGGAACTGGGTTTTCAAGCTCCTGCCGTATGGCTACGTGTCGAACCGGCCGAGGAAGTAGGTGTTCGCGTCGGGCGCGCCAGCTCATAAATGGCCAGGCGCTGACCGCCCTCGGCGGTAAACGTACAGCACGGTCCGTGGGGAATCTCAAACACCTCGGTGCGCTTCCAGTGCCGTTTCTCCAGTTCTCCCATCGCCTCCGACAAGTTCTTCACCCGGTAGATAAGGATGGGCATCGTGCCTTCGAGATGCTCGGCGAGCAGCACGAGCGGCCCGTCCTCGCTCAACTTGACGGCCGCCACCTCGGTACCGATTGCTTTGACCCGGAATTGCAGCGTCCCGCCGAGGACCTCGGTATAGTAGGCGACGACTGGGCCCGGCGGCTTGCTCGGCACGTAGAGGAAGTCCAGGCTGAGGAACATGCTCTGACCCCTTTCGGACGACTTTATCTGGGTGCGGGGAGGCGATCGATGGCGTGACGGAACGCTGTGGTTGCCGCAGCGATGCCGGCGGGGGTGATTCCGGTAACGACCGCGCCGATCATAAGCGCTCTGACCTGCGGAATCTCGAAATACTTGGGCACCTCCGCTGGCGCAACGCGGCGCTGAGTCGGCACAATCAGGTGCTTCCCCGTTTCTTCGCCCACTCTCCGAAGCGCGTCGAAATCGGATTGCTCCGGCGGCTGACCGTACCCGGTAGGTGGCACGACCGCTGCCTCGACCCATTCGCCGGGCAGGCCCCGAGCGCGCCTGACGTACTCTTCATCGGAAGTATGCGGGAGCGCGGGAACGACGGGAATATCCGCCTCGTAGAAATACCCCCTGATCGTATCGATGAAGGCATCGAGGAATGCGAAGCCCATCCGGCGGATGTCGGAGATCTCCTCCGGGGCGATCATCTGCTCCTCGCCAGGCACCAGACCTGTGGGCAGGCCAAGCGCCAGGATCCTCTCCAATTGCGGGCGCTCCTCCGTCAGTGAGCCAAAAACCGTCCCTGAAGCGAGGTGACGCACGTTCACGTGCACCTTCAGCACGTGCGCCCCGCTCTCTTTGGCCGCCACGGCCAGTGTGACGTCGTTGCGGGGGAGACTGACGATGAGCAACGGCCTACGGTCGGGGATCATGGCGGCAGGAAGGCGCCGCGCTCCCGCAGCCGGCGCCGTACGTCCTGGACGTCCAGATCGCCGGGCGGAATGCGCTTCGACGCCGCCATCGCGGCCGCGGTCCCCGTCCCCTGACCGATGGCCATGGCGATCGCAGATACTCTAAAAGCGGCGAAGGCCTCGTGCGTCGCGGAGACGCACCGGCCTGTTGTGAGGACGTTGTGCAGACCGCGCGGCAGCAGGCAGCGGTACGGGATCGAGTAGTACTCGCCCGGTGGGAGACGCTTTGCCACCAGGCGCATCGAGACCGGATCGTGGAGGTCGATCGGATAGCCGCCGCAGGCGATCGCGTCGGGAAACTTGACGCCGCCTAGAATGTCCTCCTGCTGCAACACATAGGCGCCCAGCACGCGGCGGGTCTCGCGCACCCCGATCTGCGGCGGCGTTTCCAGGAGAATGGTGTCGGTGAAGCCGGGAACGCGGCGCCGCAGGAAATCCACAACCTGATAGGTCTGGCGGCGGCCTTCGATCTCGGCGCTCACGAGGTCTGCGCCCCGCACGCCGATCTTCCCCGTGACACGGGTCGTGTTCACGACCGCTTCGCCCGGCCTGATGCCTTCAAAAACCAGCAGGCGATCGCGGGGAATCGTCCACTCTCCACGTGCGCGTGCCTCGGCGACGAGGGTTTTGAAGCCTGCGAAACCCCGGATCGGCAGTTTGCGCAGCCACTCCAGATCGATCCGCTCGTGGACGCCCTGGCCGTGCTGAAGCTCGTTGTCGTGGTCTGAGAAGTAGGTCATCACAGCGTCCCAATCCACGCTCCCGAGGCGGAACATCATGGTCATGGGCTGCGGGATTCCGTCCTGCTTGCGTCCGATCTCAAACTGGGCGCCAGCGGAGGCGCAGAGGTCGCCGTCACCCGAAGCGTCGATGTAGACGGTGGCAGTCAACTCCTTGATGCCGTCCTTCTGCCACACCCGCGCGCGCTTCACCCGACCGTCATCGGCGTCCGCGGAAAGGAACGTCGAGTGAAGCCACATGTCGACGCCCGCCTCAACGGCCAGCTCGAGGAGCACCCGCTTCAGCCCCTCGTAGTCAAACGGAGTGATCGTGTAGCAGAAGTCGATGGGATCGGGCACGTGGCCGGGGGAGAGGCCGAGCGCCCGGAGCCGGTCGATGATCTCCTGAGGAATGCCGCGCACGACCTGGAGATCGCCGGCATGAAACCCCATGATCGGCGCGACCATCGAGGCGGTCAGGGCACCGCCGAGGAATCCGTATCGTTCCACGCAGGCCACACGCGCGCCCTCCCGGGCGGCGGCGATGGCGGCAACCGTCCCCGCTGGACCTCCCCCAATGACCAGAGCGTCGTAGTCTGTGCTCATGAAGTTCTGGCGGCCAACCCCTCCACCGAACGGATGAACTCGGTCTTGGCAAACGTGTAATCGATACTTCCCTGACGCCGCCCGGCGAGTGTCTTTTTCAGAGCTCCGTATTCCCGCGCCTTGTCGGGATGCGCGCGGAGGTAGTCCCGAAAGCGCAGGTGGCGTGCCCAGAACGCTCCGCCAAGAGCGACCGCGTGGAGGTGATGGGTGTTGGTCCCGTCGGGGCCGAGGCGTCGAAAGTATCGGCGCAGCGGCATCGAGATCTCCCAGTCGGGGTTGTACTCATAGCCGATGCGCTTGAGCGGTTCGATAATGCGGTCCAGGTCATCGACCTTCACACCCAGCATGATGTCGATGATCGGCTTCGCGGCCAGGCCGGGCACCGACGTGCTGCCGACGTGCTCGACCCCATGTACCAGCGTGCCAAGGGCCCGCTGGATCGCCTCTTTATCCTCCTCAAACATCTTGGGCCACAGCGGATCATAATCGACGACGATATCCCCCCCAGGACCCGTCCGTCCCATCCGCGCGACGTCCAGGTCGACGCGCACTTCAAACAAACGGTGCCAGGGGAAGCTCACCCGCTGAAGCATGATGGGCTGGTAAGGGAACGCAGCTTGCAGTGTGGGAACCACATCGGCGCGCAGCGCGTCGAGAGCGCGCCCCTCCGCTTCGGATTCGTGGTTGGAGAGTTCCGAAGGGGTGGCGCCACGTTCCCGCAACCAGGTTGAGAGCTTCGGGCGAACAACAGTCTGATATCCCCAATCATCAACGATGCGGGTGAAGAACGCGGGACGGTAGAGGCGGTCGCTGCCCGCGACGTTGTTAGCACGCAGGTGATGCGCGACGACAGCCTGGGTGAGGCACGAACCCAGACTATTGGAGCACGTATTCCATCCTGCGTAGGCGACCACGCCTGCCATCTTGGGCTCGGCCAGCAGCCTCGTCACCAGAGCCCGGTCACCTCCGTTGGCAAAGCGCACATCGGCGAGGGCGACAATTCGCTCCTCTCCAGCCGCCCGACGGACCGCAGCAAGCATCGGCGCAATTGTCCGCTCATCAGGGGTACCCGGCTGATCGACGGCCTCGCGCTGTCGGTCCTCAAAGTTATGCACCCAGAGGACGATCTCAGGCGCGCCGTCAGCAGACCGGCATCCGACGCTTTGCAAATGCTCGAGAACAGTCTCGGATAACGATGTGGCTTCGTACAGCGGAATCTTGTCGGTGCTCTCCTGGAACGTGTACGTGACTTCGACTGTGGGGGATTTACCGGACAGGTCGTTGAGCCAGCGCGCCAGCAGCCGCGCGTTGAGCTCGTCGGCGCCGCTGGTCAGCAAGGTGTTCGTCACCCCAGCGATGGCCGCGTGCGTCTGGAGGGCTGCGCGTTCAAGTTGGGAAAGGCCCCTCGGCGACGTGTCGTCCTGACCGATCAGCACGTACCGAAAGGTACCCCGAACGGCGGCGTTGATGAGGTCCGCATTGAGCCGCAGATGACGGCCCCGATGCCTGCGTACAGCGGTCCGCACAGGCTCGGGCAAATCAACCGCGCGAAGCACGGCTTCGATCGGCTCAGTGAGAGGCGGCAGCCTGCCCGAAGGGACCCGGAGTAACGCCTCCCCATACGTGGTCCAATATGGGGCGTCTTCATCAGTCGGTTGGACGGGTGTACGCGGAATGACCGCGGAGACATACGTCGGCACACGCGAGGCTGCCTCATAGAGGTGGTGCAGTCGTGGAGCAATCTCCTCGAACGATACCTCGCTCTTCCGTGAGGCGACGAGTCCGCCGAAGCATAGCATCTCAGCCGAGGCGATGAGCGCGTCGGCGCCCGCGGCGACATGCTGCCGCAGCCAGTCCCCCAGCCCGTCCACGTCGCCGGGGTGGTGGCGATCGCCGAGCAATCCCCGCTCCGGGACGCGCACGTCGACGCCCGCCGCGCGGGCGAGGCCGGCCACAAAATCGAGACAAACCGGCCGGTCGTCCAGCGGGATGAACAAGAGAACAGGATGCGCCATGTTAACGGATCGCCCCGGCCGTGATGCCGCGCATGAAGTACCGCTGTGTAAACAAGAACACGACGACGATCGGCAGCGTGGCAATGATCGTGCCGGCGGCGATGAAGCGCGTGTTGTGCGCGAACAAGCCGCGCAGGTACAGCAGGCCCGCCGCCAGCGGGTATTTGTCCGGCGTCTTCAGAATGATAATCGGCCACAGAAAGCTGTTCCAGAAAGCCACGAACTGGAAGATCGCCAGCGTGGCCAGGGCCGGCGCGATGAGGGGAAGCATGACGCGCCACCAGATCAGCAGGTCACCCGCCCCGTCCATGCGGGCAGCGTCCTCCAGCTCCTGCGGGATGGACAGGTAGGCCTGCCGGAGGAGGAAAATCCCGAAGATGCTCGCGATGCTGGGAAGATACACAGAGGCGTACGTATCGACCAGCCGCAAGCGCGTCATCGTCACGAAGTTCACGATCAGTCCAATATGCTCCGGCAGCATCAGGGTGGCGAGGATCGCGTAGAAGACCACGTTCTTGCCGCGGAATTGCATGCGGGCGAGTGGATAAGCGGCGAGCGAGCAGATGATCAGCGTCAGGCCGACCCCCACCACAGTGATATAGAGACTGTTCAGCACGTAGCGCGGCAGCGGCAGCGTCTCCCAGACGCCGATGTAATTCGCCGCGGAGACTCCTGTGAGCCGGAGATCGGGTGGGAACGAGAAGATGGGCCCCCGCGTGCGCAACGAGATGAGCAGTGTCCATAAGAAGGGGAACGTCGTGAAGACCGCGAGGGCCACGAGGAGGACGTACAAGGCCAGCTTGCGCATCAATAGTATTCCAACCCACCGCGGCGGAAGAACCGGAAGTTGATCACCGAGAAGACGAGGATGACGGCGGCGAGCACCATCGCCAGGGCGGCCGCGTACCCCATGTTCAGCTCCTGGAAGGCCTCGTCGAAGATGTACATGAACATCGTGTACGTGCTGAAGAATGGGCCGCCGCGCGTCATCACGTAGATTTCCTCGAACACCTTCACCGCGGCCATCGTGGAGACCAGCGAAGCGAGCAGCACGTACGGCCGCAGCAGCGGCACGGTGATGTGCCAGAAGACGCGGGCGCGTGATGCCCCGTCGATCATGGCCGCCTCTTCATACTCCGTGGGGATCGACTGCAATCCGGCGAGGTAGATCACCATGTACCAGCCGAGACCCTTCCATAGCGTCACGAACATGACCGCGTACAGCGTGAGCGTGGGGTGGCTCAGCCAGGAGATGGGACGGTCGATCACCGCCAGGCTGCGCAGCACCCAGTTCACCACGCCCTGTTGATCGTACATCCAGGTCCACATGATGCCGACCACCGGCCACGACGTGATGACGGGAATGTAGTAGGCGGCGCGAAACAGGCCGATGGCGCGCAGCCGGCGGTTCACCAACACCGCCAGCAGGATCGAGCACAACTGGATGACGGGGACCACCAGCACGTATTTCGCAGAATTGGTGAGCGCGATCCAGAAGTATCGGTCTCCCAGCAGCTTCTGGAACTGGCCCAACCCGACGTAGCGCGGCGGGTTGATGATGTCGTACTCAAAGAGGCTGAGGACGGTCCCGAACAGCACCGGGTAGAAGGTGAAAACCGCGAGCAGTGAGAGCGCGGGCAGCAGGAAGAGGTAGGCGATCAGGGTGGTGCGTCGCTTCACGGACACCGGTCCAGGGCCGTAATGGCGAATACGGCCGGACTCGCGCGCCCGCCGGTGCTGGCCAGCTCGATCGACTGAATAGCCGTGGCCGGTTCGGGGTTCATCCAGCGCAGCGCCTGCAGGTGCACGTCCACTCCAGCCTTGGTCCGGCCCGTCCACGCCATTTCCTGTTCAATCGAAGGGATTCCTCTCTCCGCGTCCCAGAGCCAGCTGCTGATGTTTCGTCCGAATGTCAGGTCGATGCCGATGCGGCGTCCGCCGGCAAGCGTGATCGTGTAGCTGCCCACCACGTCGCCGAAGTTGAGGGCGCGGTCCAGGGATGTGTGCAGGAAGACAAGACACGCAGCCCTTCCGCGCCAGCGCATGGTGACACGCCTCGGCATCTTGGCGGCGACATCGCGCTCGCCCCTCAGCATGACAATGCTCTTCCCCTCGTGGCGCTGTGGATCGAGCACCTCGAAGAGGATCCCGCCGAAACGGTGCCGCCCGGAGACCAGGGCCCGCAGGTCCGTATCCGAACCCTTGCCCAACCAGCCCGTCCCATCATCGTCGACATGCCGCTGCGTGGCGACGCCTGAGAGATCCAGCAGGGTCCCGGGAATCCTTCCGGGCGAAGACGCGCCGAACGTCCAGGCATCGGCAAAGCGCCGGGCCAGCTCTGCTTCAGGCGGCGCGCGATCGGGGGCCGGACGGTCCGCGGTCCAGAAGTAGTTTGCCGCGGTGAGATAAGTGTAGAGCTGGCGGTAGGCCCGGGTGAGAGCCGCGCGGTTCTGGAAGTGGCCGGTCCAGGTCGTCCGCACCATCCCCAGAACCCCGGCCGCGTTGGCCGCCCGGCTCATGTAGTGGTTGTTGTGCAGCCGGTACCACGTGGCGCCGATGACCGGGAACCCGCTCCGTCGGAAGTAGGCGAGCTCCGGATATTCACGGACGTCCTCGTACTTCCAGGGCACGATCACCATATTCCGAGGCAGGTCCTTGAACAGAGGCTCGGCCTCCGCCTCCTGACGCCGCTCCCAGAGGACGTCGCCCCATACCATCGGCCGCACACCCAGCGGCTGAATGAACTTTGAGAGCGTGATGATGTCCTGAAGATACAGATCCATGTCATAGCGCACGCCGCCGGGACCCCGCACCTCGTCGTGCCCGAGATGCATGTAGTCGGGACGGAAGAGGTCGACGGCTTCCCTCAAGATGGGGAGGATGAGCGCGTCGTTGAGATTCGTCGCGGTTCCGTCCAGCGTGATGGAGCGCACCGGATCATACACCGCGGGGAATACGCCGCGCGAGCGATCGCACGTGACCTGCGTCCCACCGGCCCCGCGTAGACGTTTCGGGATGTAGGCAATCTGCTGGCAGGTCGCCGGATCGCTCAGCCCCGCGAAGACCCATTCACTGTGCCCAAGAGTGGCGATGAGCGGAATGACTCTGATGTGGTGCTCGCGCGCCACCTCGAGGAGGCGCTTCACCTGCTCTTTGGTCGCGCCCCGGGCATCCGGACTCCAGAACGGCCGTCCGCTTTCCCACTGTACGTGCTCGGCCTCGACGATCAACGTGTTGAACTTATACGGTGCCAGGATGCGGTCGATCAGCGCGGAGTGAAACTCACCGGAGGCGCTGTCGAGCAGCACATGCACCGCGCGCATGGAATGGTCCGGCCAGTCGCGGATGGTCACCTCGCGCGCCACGGCCTGGCTGCCGCTTGGGCGCAGCAGCTGGCGAACCGTCTGCACGCCGTGGAACGTGCCGCGGCGGTCCGCACCCGCGACGGCGATATTGGTCGAGGTCACCCATATCATGTACTCCTCGGGACGTGAGAGCCGCGGTGTCGCTACCAGCCCGAGTTGTTCAAAGTGCGGATTCGAGGCGTGCTCCCCGATCAGGATGTGGCCAGAGGGATTCGCGATCTCCCCCGCCCGGACGATTCGCAGCTCCGTCCCGTACCGCGCGCGCAGCTCCTCGTTCAATTCCCTCGCCGCATAGAGATCTTCGTCCGTCGCGCTGTTGCCGACGACAATGCGCGTCGTCGACTTCATCCCAAAGGAGCCATCCCCCCACTTCACTTCCTTGGGAACCGGAAGAAGACCAAGGGCGGGCGGTACGGGAGAAAATGCGTCGGGTACTGAGCGGCCGGCGGCGGCTCCAAGCACCAGAGCGTGCCAGGGGGCCGCCAGCACAGCCAGCAACAGCAGGATCGTGAAGCGTCTAAAGGCGGGCATTCCACTCCCGGACGGCCCAGTCCAGCGCTTCCTTGGGACTCATCTTCCCAAAGAATGCGCTCTCCACGGCCTCCCGGAAGATCTTGTACAATTCGCTCTGGTTCGATACCACTACGGTCAGGTCACGCCCGAACTTCAGCTCATCCGCGGCAATCGACCGCGCCTTCCACTCCGGTCCGGCGCCCTTCTGCTTGAAGAATGGATCGGCGGCGGCCTTTTTGGTTGAGGGGAAGATTACCGTTCCAGGCAGTTTGGCGAACTCCAGCTGATTCTCATCGTTCGTGACATAGAGCGCAAACTTCACGGCCTCCTGCTGATGCTTGCTGGCCCTGGGCACCGTCAGCGCCATCAGGCCGGCGTGGATCACTTTCCCCCTGCCCATCGGATAGGGCGCCACGAACGTCTTCGCATAGATCTCAGGGTTGCTCTCCTTGATCCGAAGCAGGAACTGCGGCCCCACCAGCAACATGCCCAGCTGACCGGCGCTGTAGCGCTCCACGGCGCCGGTGAAGCCGCGGCGCAGGGTGTCGTCGGGGAAGTAGTCCTTCTTGAAGAGATCGACGTACCTCTCCAGGTAGGCGACGTGCGCGGGCGAGTTGAAGACGGCGCGCTTGCCGTCCTCGCTCAGCATCGGCAGCCCGTTCTCGCGGAAGCGGTGCATCAGGCGCGTCCCGTCAATAAGCGGCATGAAGCCGTAGTCCTTCGTGCGGTCCTTGATCAGCCTGGCGGCCTCGATCATCTCGTCTTCGCTCTCAGGCGGGTTGAGCGCGTCGAGACCGGCCTTCTTGAAGAGATCGCTGTTAAAAAAGAGCACAGGAGGCGCGATATACCAGGGGATCCCGTAACTACGGCCGCGGAAGCGCCCACCGGCCCACAGGCCGTCAAAGTACTTTGCCCGCTCGGCAGCGGGGACCGCCGCATCCAGATCCAGCAGCGCGCCTTTTTCAGCGATGCGCACGGTGAACTCGACGTTGAGGTTCACGACGTCGGGTGGCACGCCGCCGGCGATCGCCGCCAGCAGCTTCTGCTCGATCGCCTGCATCTGCACGTCCACCCACTTGATCTGCACACCGGGATTGGCCCGCTGATAGTCGCTGATCATGCGGTTCACGTAGTCGGTGAAAAACGGCTGCAGCGAGATGGTCCAAAATTCCAGCGTGGTCTGCGGTCCCGCGGCCCCGGTCACTGTCATCATCAGGACCAGCGCGACGGTGGCAATGGCAGCTCGTATCGGCCACGAAGTCATACATGTTCCTCCATACCCATCACACGCGCCTTCTCCTCATTACGAAGAGTACCTCTCTTCCGTTCTCACGTCACCATGGAGAGGGGAAGGCCGGAACCGCCTGCTCGGTGAAGGAAAGCCGCTGTGAAAGGTCAGCGCACCATCGCGGAGATCCGCGAGCAGCCCGAGGTGCTGGCGCGCGTCCTCGATGCCGAACGCCGCCCCGTCGAGCGGCTGGCCCGCCACCTGCGCCGGCGCCATCCCCCTGCGGTCATCCTGACGGCGCGAGGCTCTTCCGACAACGCCGCGTTGTACGGACACTATCTCTTTGAAACACTGCTGGGCGTTCCGGCCGGCCTGGCGTCGCCTTCTGTCGTAACCCTCTACGGCGCGAAACCGCGTGTGCGCGGCGCGCTGGTGATCGGTCTTTCCCAGTCCGGACGGTCCCCGGACATCGTGGAATATGTCGCCACGGCCCGAGCCGCGGGCGCATTCACCATCGCCATCACCAACGACGGGTCCTCGCCGTTGGCGAGGGCTGCCCACACGACGCTGCTGCTGCACGCCGGCCCCGAGCGCAGCGTGGCCGCGACGAAAACCTACACGGCTCAACTGGCGTTGCTCAGCCTGCTCGTCGGGGAGATCGCGGGAGAGCGACGTTTCGTTGAACGGCACCGCTCCCTGCCGGATCTGGTGGAGACAGCGCTCAACGAGGAATCCAACGTGAGGAAGGTGGCTCACCGGTATCAGAGGATGGTACGCTGCATCGTGACCTCCCGAGGGTACAACTTCGGAACCGCCCGGGAGGCCGCGTTGAAGTTGAAGGAGACTGCGTACATCGCCGCGGAAGCGCTCTCGTCCGCCGACCTCCTGCACGGACCGATTGCCGTGGTGGAACGTCGCTTCCCGGTCATTGTGATCGCGCCCCCGGGCCGGGTGCGCGCGCACCTGAGCTCTGTGATCAGGCGGCTATCCTCTCGCGGGGCCGAGCCGATCGTGGTCTCCCCAGGACGATCTGCGCTGCGCGTTCCGGACAGAATTGACGAGCGGCTGACGCCGCACGTCTACATTGTCCCGCTGCAGTTGCTGGCGTATCATCTTGCCCTGCTGCGCGGATTCGACCCGGACCGCCCGCGCGGACTGCGTAAGGTCACCCGCGTACTCTGATCTGCGCGGCTAGGCTGCGTGGCCTCGAGGATACAGCGGAGGGAGGGCAACCGGGAGGCGTCCGCGGGCCTGCAGACGTCCGCTGAGGACTTTCGCCGCAGCGCGCATGCTGGCCGGATCAGGGCCATACGCCGCCAGGTAGGCATCGACCATCTGAAAGCGCAGGAGCTCGTAGGGATTCCCGGCGCCGACGACGACCAAACGCTCCCCGAATCGCGCGTGCAACGCCTGGATGATCTCGACGCTCAGGTACGAGCGCCAGGAGAGGCTCGCCACGACGACGTTGTCCCAGGATCCTTCCAGCACTTCGCGGGCCCCGGCGGCAATCGTTACATCCGGCAGCATGTCCGACAGTTCGGCGCCCAGGCGGGGTGAAGACGCAACCCAGACATCGCTGCCGACGTGGAGGACGACGGTGCGCCCCGCGGGTAGTGGAACACGCCCCACCCGGTTGCGTACGAGGGTGACGGCACGATCGGCTATCGCCTGCGCCTGGGCGCGATGATCATCGGTGCCGACGCCACCATTGGCGGCCGGGGGTCTCGCATAGCGCGCTTTCGCCCGCGCGATCCGAGCAGCGCTCGCCCGCAACGCCGATCGATCGAGGGTCCCATCTTCGACTGCGTGCCTCGCCGCTTCGATGGACGCCCACTGGTCATCGCCGGCCCCCAGGGCCATGACGACGTCCATCCCGGCCGCCAGAGCCCCGACGGCAGCGGCCCCCCTGCTCCAGCGCGCGGATATGGCCTTCATGTCCATCGAGTCGGTGAATGCCACGCCGTCGAAACCGAGCTCACTTCTCAAGAGCGTGGTAATGATCTTAGGGGAGAGGGTAGCCGGGCGCTCAGGATCAAGCGCGGGATACACGATGTGTGACGCCAGCATTCCGTGCGTACCAGCCTTGATGGCTTCCGCGAACGGCAGCAGCTCTTCGCGCCCCAGGAGGAGCCGGTCCTTTGTTACGACCGGCAGGTCCAGGTGCGAGTCAACAGGCGTCGCCCCGTGACCCGGAAAGTGCTTTGGAGTGATGAGGACGCCGGCATCCTGCGCTGCCTTGAGGTAGGCGACTCCCATTCTCGCGACCATGGCCGGATCGTCGCCATATGCCCGCACGCCGATGACCGGGTTGTCGATGTTCGTGTTGACGTCGAGCACGGGGGCATGGTTGGTGTTGATCCCAAGTCTGCGCAGTTCCAGCGCCGTGATGCGCCCCACTGTGGCCGCGTCCTCGAGCCTATCGGTAGCCCCGATCGCCATGGCTCCGGGGAAAACGGTGAATCCCTCGACAAGCCTGTTTACCATCCCGCCTTCCTGATCAATGCTGATGATCAACGGAGGCAACCCCGCCTCCGCGGCAACTGACTGCAGATCCATCGTCAGCGCCCGGACCTGTTGCGTGGAGCGGATGTTCTTATCGAAGAGGATGACCGCGCCGATGCGGCCCTCGCGGAGCAGCCGTTCGAGTGCCGGGGTGATCTCCGGTCCGGAGAAGTCGACCATAAAGTGCTGGCCGGTGAGGTCGGCAGCCTGCGCGATCACAGCGACTCCTTTCCCTTGACGCGGCGCAGGTACTCGTCGCGTTTCAGCGTGCGCATGTGTTCAGCTTCTCTAGGGAGAAATAAAAAACCCGCCCGGGCGCCGGGACCGACAGCGACACGAGCTGGGCGGGGTGAAGGGTCTTAGACGACGGTTCTGCGGCCGGTGGCGAGGTTGTAGATCAGCAGGACCAGCGCGACCACCAGCAGCAGGTGGATCAGACTCCCTCCGACTTGAAAGCCGAAGCCGGCCAGCCAGAGGATGAGCAGGATGAGGAAGATCGTCCAGAGCACAGCGTCCCCTCCTTTCGGTTCGTGGTGTGTCAGTGTGCAGGTTGCTGGACGTTCAGCAGTCTGTAGGCTGCCTTGCACTCGCCGTCCACGTTGACCATGTAATACATCGCCCCATAGCTGTTGCCATCAGCCATCGTCTGCAGCGCATAGAGCGCGCCGGTGAGGCAGGCCTGCATGGCCCGGAGGTCCTGCTGTTGGAGAGTGTTTGCCTCCTCGGCCTGCCGCAGCTGATCCGTGGTTTCCGCGAGCAGCCGCTGGGCTGTGCGCAGTGCTGCCTCAACAGCCTCGGTGCCCATCCGGGCTGCATCGGCCTCATCGCGCAGACGGTCCAGGTCGGCCGTCAGAGATGTAATCAGGGCATCGCGGTCGCGCAGCGCCGCCTCAGACTGTGCGGCTAATGCGTCTATCCGCGAAGCGCGCACGCCTCCCGAGCCCGCGAGGGCTCCGGCGCTCAGCGCCAGGACCGCGCAAAGAATCATCCATCCCGTTAGTGGTCCGCGCATGGTTGAGTCAGGTCATTTTTGCCCTTCTCCGGATGCTCGTAAACGACCGCGTCGGCGCTACAATGGAGCGGATGGAGACCATCTCATCGAGCCGGGTTAAAGCCCAGGCCCAGCTTCTGGGATTCGATCTCGTCGGCATCACCACGGCGGATCCGCTGGGAGAAGACGAACCCCGGTTGGCATCGTGGATCGCCGCGGGGATGCACGGCACGATGGAATACGTCGCCGAGCATGCCCCTCGCGCGGCGCGACCGGCAGAGGTCGTAGAGGGAGCGAGGTCTGCCGTCGTCGTCGGGCTGGCCTACCAGTGGGATAACCAGGCGCCGGAGGACGATGCGCTCCGCGGGCGCGTGTCTGCCTATGCGGTGGGGACGGATTACCATCGGGTGATGGAAGAGCGGCTCGCGCATCTGAGCAAGTTTCTGCTGGAGGGCGGCGCAAGGGTGGCCCGGTACTACGTGGACACCGGACCGTTACTGGATCGCGCCCTGGCTCACCGGGCCGGCCTGGGATGGGTCGGAAAGAACACGCTGCTCATCACCAAGACCGGTCACGGGTCCTATATCTTCATCGGGGAAATTCTCACCGATCTCGTGCTCGAGCCGGACGCGCCGGCCGAAGGCTCCTGCGGCCGCTGCCGTATCTGCCTGGACCAATGCCCGACCGGCGCCATCGTCGCACCGTTCGTCGTGGACGCGAGGCGCTGCATCTCGTATCTCACGATCGAGCTTCGCGGCTCGATTCCTCGAGAGCTGCGGCCGTTGATGGGCACGTGGGTCTTCGGCTGTGACATCTGCCAGGACGTCTGCCCCCACAACACGCTCGTGAAGCGGGGCCTGCACGCCGAGTTCGCGCCGCGCCGCGACGTGCAATTCCCCGACCTGATCGAGCTGCTGCACATCGACGAGCGGACGTATCAGGAGCGTTTTCGTCACAGCGCGGTCAAGCGGGCAAAGCGGCAGGGGCTGCGGCGCAATGCCGCCGTCGCGCTCGGCAACCTGCGCGATGCCCGGGCGGTACCGGCGCTCGCGCGGGCGCTCGGCGACGGGGATCCTCTCGTGCGCGGCCACGCGGCGTGGGCGCTGGGGCAAATCGGCGGGTCCGAGGCGAAGACGGCTCTTGCTGCGCGGATGGCGATGGAGGATGACTCCGAGGTCCTGGCGGAGATTCGGCACGCCCTCGAAGCAGGCGCAGGCCCGGGCGCGGATCAGTGAACGGCGCGGCCCTCACGTTCGATTCGAGGGGTTGCCGGTAACATCTCTCGTTCCAGCAGCGGCTCGAGCCAGCGGTTCAGCCCGTTGAGCACGGCCCGCGCCGCGGCGGCGTACGCATGATCCGTGATTGGAGCCGTGCCGGAGAAGAAGACTTCCCGCTGGCCATCGTGCATCAGCATCGTCACCACGATGATCGGGTGGCGGCCGGTCCGGATCTCAGCGACGGAGTCGAGCGAGAAGAAAAACGCGCTGCCCGCAAACGCCGAGATCCCCCGCAAGGTCGCCTCTGCAACAGCACGCTGCCAGGCGTCCTCAGAGGCCTCGACGTGGGCCGACCCCGTGTGGAGGTCCTCGTTGAAGCTCAGCTTGACCCGGGCCTCCAGGCTCGGACCATCCGTACGAACCTCTACCGATTCGAGTCTCAGTCGAGTCGTCATGGCCTTATCGAATAGCCAAGCACGCGACGTGCCAGCGCCGGGGGCTGTCCGACGCGTTATCTGGGCTCCAGTGTGAACTCGATCGTCCCCCGCTGTCCGCTCTGGGCGCGAATCTGATAGTCGATGACATGGACACCCCGGCCGCCGCGCAGCACCGCCGTGGTCCCGTCGATCTGCAGCCAGGTTCCGTTCTCCAGTCGCCACGCCACGCCGGCCGCGCTGGCGGAGACATGTGCGACCAGCGTCCAGGCCGTGTTGCTCTTCACGACCAGCCGGGCGCGATGGGGGGTGGAACCTGGAGTGACGGCAGCGCTGGTTGCGCCCTCCAGCACCTGGGTTGGGGGAACGGAGATCGTTACCAGGGTGGATCCGGTCTGCGCCGCGACGGGCGCAGCCGCCAGGAGTACGAGCAGAACAGCAATGACCGCCTTCATCTTGTCCTCTCCTTCGGTAGCCCGGCTAACTCTGTTTCAGAGTCCCGTGGCTTTGCGTCCCCGCCTCACGACGGGTTTGCCGTTATCGGTATTGAGGACTACCACAAACAACAATCCCCACCTTCGGCAACCCGGCTAACTCCGATTCGGGAGTCCCGTGGCTTTGCGTCCCCGCCTCACGACGGGTTTGCCTTTGTCGCTATGAGGATTACAACCTAACCGTATAGCAATTTCGGTGCCAGGACACTCCTACTTGACTCCCCTAGCCTAATTTCGGGAGTTTAGAAGGGCCTGCTACCTATGATATCGGCTCTTCGCCCGGCTGACTTGAGCCCCGGGGGGCGGGCATCCTTGACGCCTGTTTGCGCCCGGCGGTATGGTGGGGGGTGCCATGGCGATTATCGACAGCCACCTCCACCTGATTACCGCCGGGATGCTCCGGCGCCAGCGCGAGCGGATGCCTTCCTATAGAAAGAAGGCCGCAGACGCCGCCCGGATCCGCGGGAAGACTTTCGAAGAGCGCGTGAAAGAACTGGAGTCCCTGACCCTTGAGGATCACGCCAAGTCCTGGTTGGACGCATTCGATACGGCGGGGGTGGAGGCGGGGGGCTTCATCGCGGTCGGGGAAGGCAACGAGGATCTCGGGCAGTTTGTCGCCTTGAACCCAAAGCGCCTCATCGGCTGGGGGTCTCTGTCAGACCCCAGGCACCCGGACGCGTGGAGGACCGTGTCCCGCTTCCGCAGCCTGGGCCTCAGCGGTCTGAAGCTCTATCCGCCTATCCAGCGCTTCCTCCCCAATGACCGCGCCCTCTATCCCATCTACGAAGCGGCTGCCGAAGCCGGTCTTCCGATCCTGTTTCACTTCGGGATCACCGTGGGCATGTTCTACGATCTCAGCTTCGCGAGCCCGCTGCCGCTCTCAGCCCCGGTAAAGGAATTTCCGGAGGTCACCTTTCTCATCGCGCACTTCGGCGCGGGGTTCTTCCGGGAGACGCTTTTCCTGGCCTACCACACAGAGAACGTGTGCGTGGACACCTCGGGGACCAACAACTGGCGCGACTACTACCCAGGGCAACCCCCCCTGGAGCAGATCTTCCGCGACGCGGTGCGTGCCTTCGGCGCCAAACGCATCCTGTTTGGGACCGACTCCACGGCGTTCGGCGGCTACCGCCATCACATCCTCAAGGAGCAGGTGGAGATCCTCAACCGGATCGAGCTGAGCGACGAGGACAGGGACGCGATCCTGGCCGGCAACGCGCGGCGCGTGCTCGGCCTGGCGGTAAACCCTGAGGGCACGCCACGCCTCTAATCAGATGGTGAAACTGCTTCTCGCGGTGCTCGCCCTCGCCGTGCTGGCCGTGGCTGCTTCGGCGGCCGACGTGACTGAAGTGCCTTCAGGCGTCAGCACAGAAGCGGTCAAGGCATTCAAGCGCGGGCTGGAGTTCCACGCGGCGAAACAGTGGCCGCAGGCGATCAAGGAGTACGAACGGGCGGTCGCGCTGGGCGGGCGCTTCCCTGAAGCGTTCAATAACCTCGCCTATTGCCTGCGGAAGACAGGACAGATCGAGAAGGCGATCGAGCTGTACAAGGTCGCTCTGCAGCTGCGTCCGACGTTCGCGCAGGCACACGATTACCTGGCGCGCGCGTATCTCGCCAAAGGCGACCGCGCGGCCGCGCTCCGGGAATATGAGATCGTGCGCCGCCTCGACCGGAAGCTGGCGCATTGCCTCCGCACAGCGATCGACCGCAATGACCCCGACTACAACGACATGCCGTGGAACACGGGCGGTTCTGGCGCGGTCTCCTCACCCGCGGCGTAGGGCGCCGGCACCCGTCCGGCGGGCTGCTCACGCCGCCGCGGATCGCATTCTTCCTGATCCGCCTGGCCCCGGCCATAATCTTCCTGGTTCACGGGTCGCTGAAACTCTTCGGCGGGCATCACGACCGGACGGTGGCCCTCTTCCTCACCGTGAACATCCCACTCGCGGAACCGGCGGCCTGGATTGTCGGGGCGCTCGAGATGGCCGGCGGCCTGGCGCTGCTCACGGGCGTCCTGATGCGCCCGCTGGCGTTCCTCCTGGCCATCGAGATGGCGGTCGCCATCCTGAGGGTACGCCTGCCTCAGGGCTTCCTTGGAGGATGGGAGTTCGAGCTTACACTCCTGTTGATTTGTCTGGGAATTGCGATTCGCCCCCGCGGAATTGACTGAGACGGGTGGATGGTGGCCGTCTAGGGCAACGCGTTCAACCGGCAGATGTCCGCATAGACACGGGCGCTCGGACGGAGCGTGCGGACCTGGGTGACCGGATCGACCGCGATCAGACCGAACCGCATCGACCAGCCCTCCGCCCACTCGAAGTTATCGATGAGCGACCAGTGGTAATAGCCTCGCACGTCGGCCCCGTCCCGCATTGCGCGCGCTGCCTCCCGGAGGTGCGCGAGGATGAACTCGCTGCGCAGGTCGTCATCCCCATCAGGAAGCCCGTTTTCCGTGATGTAAATCGGCTTCCCATAGCGCTGGGCCAGCCGGAGCACGCGGTACATCCCCTCGGGGTAGATCTCGCCGTAGCCGCCGTCGCTCTGAGGCCCCCCCGGCCGGAGGAAGTTGCGCCCGAATAGCGCCCCGGGCCGTTGCAGATCGAACGCGACCATGTCGCGCGTGTAGTAGTTGACTCCCAGGAAGTCGAGCGTCGCCGCCGCCTCGGGAATCTCCGCGATCCAGGGAAAGGCGCGCACGCGGCCTTCGGTCACCGCGTCGAGGAACGCCCGGTTCACGAATCGATCCTGCTGCGCGGCGACAAAACGGTCGAGTCGGGAAGCGGGATCGGCCGGATCAAATAGCCGGAAGTAGTTCGCAACCCCTACCTGTGCCTGCGGCTGCAGACCGTGGAGAATCCTATAGGCCGCGGCGTGTGCGCGCGCCAGCTGCGTGGCCACCCGCACGGCCCGAAACACTGCCCGGTGGTGTCCGGGCGGCCAGCGTCCGGCGAGATAGGCGCTGAACACCCATCCCACCGGTTCATTGATGGTGCACCATAGTGAGGTGAACTCCCCAAGCGCCGAGCAAACCTGTGTAACGTAGCGGCCGAAGAGATCAACCGCGTCGTCCCGTTCCCAGCCTCCCTGACCGGCGAACCACAGCGGATGCGTGAAGTGATGGAGCGTGACCATCGGCTCGATCCCGCGTTCGCAGAGGGCGCGGAGCATCTGGCGATAGCGCTCCAGGGCTGCCTGATCCCATTCTCCCTGCCGCGGCTCAATCCGGCTCCATTCGACGGAAAGACGGTGTGCGTTTTGGTGCAGTTGGGCGGCCAGGTCGAAATCGTGCTCGGCGTTCTCCCACCACGCGCAGGCACGGCCTGACCGGTCTCCATTTCGAATGCGCCCCGGCTCTTGCTCCCAGGCCCACCAGTCATTCTGCACATTGTTGCCCTCAACCTGATGAGCGCTCGTGGCGGTACCCCAACGGAAGCCGGAGGGAAAGGTGAAGGCCCGCATGCGCAAGTGCTATCATAGCAGGGCACGGGAGGGAGCATCATGAGCGACATCGCAGGTTTGCAGGGAGAGAAGGTCCGTCTTATTCCGGTCGACAAGCGGCTCCACCTGGAGAACGCCATCCGCTGGATGAACGACCCCGATGTCACCCAGTACCTCATGATGACCACGGGCGTCACCCCGGGGATGGAAGAAGAGTGGATGGATCGGGTCCAGAAGCGCGACATCGAGTTCGTCTGGGCCGTCCTGGAGGATAACGGACGGCACATCGGCTTCAGCGGCATCCACCGGATCAACTGGCGGCTGCGGCTCGGGGGTACGGGAACCGTCATCGGAGAGAAGGCAGAGTGGCGGAAGGGGTACGGCAGCGACGCCATGCGCGTCCGTACGAAGTTTGCCTTCGAGACTCTGAACCTGCACCGGTTGGAGTCTGAAGCCCGGATCGACAACATCGGAAGCCAGCGCGCCCTGGAGAAGGCGGGCTACCGCCGCGAAGGGATCGCGCGGAAGAAGCTCTACTGGGGCGGGCGCTGGTACGACACGGTCCTCTACGCGATCCTCGACGAGGATTACTTCGCCCGGACGCGTTGACGTGTCCAGCCACTTCAGCACCATCGGTTTCCCGGTCCGCAACATGGAGGAGTATTGGGCGCTGGCGAAGCGCGCCGCGGAGGCCGGCGTGCGCAACCCCGCCGCCGACGGGAGCGCCCTCGTGCGGTGGGCTGTGGACTCGGGACCGGAGATCTGGACGCATGTCAATCGCGCCGGCGATGTTGTCGGCGCGATTCCGTTCTTTTCTACCGGCCATACATACCGGCTTGCCGTGACGGGCACGGGAGACGACCCGGATGAGGAGATGGAGGGCTGGATCGATGGGTGGCTCGAGCCCTCCGAAGATGAGGAGCCGTACTCGGGCGCCTTTCCACTCCGTACCAGTCTGGTGAACTATGCGCTGGCACGGAGCTGGCTCGGGGTCTTCCCCTCGGTCCACCGGCTGGAACTGGTTGCCCTTGCCCACGAAGCGGATCTGTTCAACGACGACGCAGCCTACGCGAGCGCGCCCGGAGAGGTCTACCGTGTTCCGATTGGGTCCTTCGTGTCGTCGGCACACTTCGCCGCGGACGATGAAGAGCAGGCGTTCAGCGAAGCGACGGCCCTGCTCACGGGACGGATTGTCTCCGCGCGCCTGCTCACAAACCCCGCGACCTCAGCACCCTTCTGGTGGGTGCAGGTGACGGTTGGGGGTGTGACCCTGCACACGTTTGCCGACCGTGAGACGCTGGGGGGGGAACCTCTGGAGGGTCAAATCCTCGGCGGGAGTTTCTGGCTGCTGGGCCGTCTGCTCTAGCCGTACCGGCATCCTAGCCAAACATCGCGCGCTGATCGGCCCGCTCGTACTCGTACAACTCGCGCTCGTTGAACCACAGCGGGATCTCCAGCGCCGCTTCCTCGACCGATCCCGAGGCATGAATGAGATTCCGCACCGGACGCTTCATCAGGTTCGCGACCGTCGGCGAGTCGATTGAGAAATCCCCTCGAATCGTGCCGGGCGCGGCCCGGTAGGGCAGCGTGTCGCCGACGAGCTTGCGGACCGCGGTGATTGCGTGGATCCCCTCCAGCACAAACGCGGCGACAGGTCCGGAGGACACGTAGTCGATCAGCCACCCACGCACCTGGCGCCCGATCTCGAGCGGATCATCCGTGCCGGTCTCGCGCTTCACGTCCATGCCGTAGGTGGCAAACGCGTCCTTCGTCTTGCCCCCGAGGGTTCGCAAGAAACCCTCATCGCTCGGATAGTGGCGTTCGAGCAGCTGACGGCCCGGCCGGACCATCTTCATGCCGATCACCTTCAGTCCGGCGCGCTCCAACCGCCTCAGCACCTCGCCGATCAGGGCGCGCTGCACGCCATCGGGCTTGAGGAAGACGAGCGTGCGTTCCTCGCGGATCTCCTTCATTCGCGCTTCCTCCACTCAGAACCCAGCGGCGTATCCGTCCACGCGAGGATCGGACGCGCCGGTGTAGACGTCGCCCTCGACCGTGATCGCCTGCATGCCCCCCGTCGTCTGCCACAAGTGAAGCCGCCGGATTTCGTGGCCCATCCCC
>Ga0209845_1000005_pt1 | contig 23195 bp, 24 predicted proteins | sample GWRWS2_50_60_FD_187239 | JGI IMG/M metagenome (GOLD analysis project Ga0209845, IMG submission 187239) | Riverbed sediment microbial communities from areas with vegetation nearby in Columbia River, Washington, USA - GW-RW S2_50_60 (SPAdes)... | ecosystem: Environmental > Aquatic > Freshwater >... | reverse complement strand
CCCCGCTCGCAGCACGGCACAAGCTCGGCGCTCGTCTCGCTGTCGCCGCTCGCGAAGAGGACGACATCGTGGCCGCGCCGGACGAGCTCCTCGGTCAGGTTGTAGACGACGCGCTCTGTGCCGCCGTACAGCCTGGGCGGAACGCTTTCATACAGGGGGGCTATCTGGGCAATCCGCATAATACTCTGCCTCGCTCCAGAACAGAGGGGAACCTTCTACTATTATAGCCTTCCATGACTCAGTTGAATCGCTCAGGCATCCCGGCCCCGGTTTTTGTGCTTCGAAGGTCCACTGTTTCGTTGAAAGCCTCCGGGGAAAAAAGCGCAGTGACATGAAGACATCCGCGCAGCTCACCACGACGCTGGACGAGGAAGAGGAGGAGAAGGAACCTGCACGCCATTCATGACGCCGAAGCCGTACTGGGCGGACGACCTGAAGCATCTGCCCTGGGCCGTCCTGGTCAGCGTGTGCGTCGTGACGCTCGCGCACAAGTTCGCCGGGATCGTGATCTGGCCCTGAGACAAACCGTGCGGCCGGACGACCGGCCCACGCACTGTTTCTTTTCGTGGAGGGTGTGACCATGGCTCGATTGGAGAAGGAAATCGACGTCAACGTGCCCGTGCACGTCGCGTACAATCAGTGGACGCAGTTCGAGGAGTTCCCCATGTTTATGGAGGGCGTGAAGAGCGTCCGGCAGCTGGACGAGGGGCGCCTGACCTGGCACGCGGAGATCCTCAGGAAGGACGAGACGTGGGAAGCTGAGATCACGGAGCAGATCCCCGATCGCCGCATCGCCTGGCGCAGCACCTCGGGTACTCAAAACGCGGGGATCGTGACGTTCCAGCCGCTGGGGCCGGATGCCACGAAGATCCTGCTGACCATTGAGTACGAGCCGGAAGGGGCGGTCGAGAAGACCGGCGACTGGCTGGGCATTGTGTCGAAGCGGGTGGAGGGGGATCTCCAGCGATTCAAGGAGTTCATCGAGAGTCGCGGCCGTGAGACCGGCGCCTGGCGTGGACGGATTGAAGAAGGCCGGGTGACCGAGCCGGCGGGCCGGAAGAGCAATGAATAGCCAGAAAATGTACCTCGGCCTGTCCACACTCATTACCGTGATCGTGGTCCTGCTCATCGTGCTGAAGTAAGACGGATACGCGACACATCGCAGTGCAGCCCCGTGGGCGGCCGCAGAGCCGCCCACACCATCAGGGTGTCAGGCAAACGAAGCGTCGGCTCCTTCACCGCGTTCGACCTGCTGGTGGCGTTGCTGGTCGGCGACGTGGTGGACAAGGCGTCACCGCGATCGGCTCGTTCATGCTCCTGCACATCCTGAACGCCTTCCTTGGCTCTCGATCTGCTGTCGTCGAGCGCCTTACCGCCGGCACGACGGTGGTGTTGATTCGAGACGGCCAAATTGACCGCCGGGCGCTCCGGCGGGAGCTCATGCATGAGAGCGAATTGATGACGGCCCTGCGGATGGAGCACGTCGAACGGCTTGAAGACGTGCAGCAGGCGGTCCTGGAATGCAGCGGCGAGGTCTCGGTGCTGCCGGTGCCGGCCGCGCAGCCCCTTAAAAAGAGTGATCTTCCGATGATGGGGAGGCTCAGTAGCTGAAAGGCCAGAGATCCACATAGCGCTTCAGCTTGCGGAGCAACGTCGCCAGCCCGCCGGGCTCCCAGATCAGCAGCGCGATCAGGATGGAGCCGAAGACGATCTCCCGCAGCGGCGTGGCGATCTTGGCGAACGCCGGCAGCACGGTGATCACCAGCGGGGCGATGATTCTCAAGCCCTGCGACAGCGCCGTCACGAACGCCGCGCCGAGATGGGGTCCCCAAACGCTGGTCAACCCGCCCATCACGATCATCGCCACGTAGTCAATCGAGGTCACGAGCGTGAAGTGCTCGATGGTGATCACACGGTTGTAGTGCGCCCACAGGCTGCCGGCGATGCCGGCGTAGAACGCGGACAGCCCAAACGCGAGGGCTTTGTAGTAGAGCAGGTTGATCCCCATGACCTGCGCGGCGTAGTCGCGGTCGCGAACGGCCATGAGGGCGAGCCCAATGCGCGAGCGCACCAGGTTGGCCGCGAAGATCCCGCTGGCCAACCACACTGCCAGCAACACGTAGTAAAATTGGACCTCGCTGCGCATCACCCAGGGACCGATGCGCGGGGCGCGCACTGAGATGGCCCCCAATCCCTGCCCGGCGGCATGGATGATCGTGTACTCGGTGAGGAACTGGAAGGCCAGCGTGGCAATGGCGAGATAGAGCCCCTTGATCCGCAGCGACGGCAGCGCCACGGCCGCGCCGAACAGAAACGCGATGATCCCCGCCAGCGGTAAACTCAGTAGGAACGGCAATCCCCACCCTCCGGTCAGCAGGGCCGACGCGTACGCGCCGATCGCCATGAATGCCGCGTGCCCCAGCGAGATCTGCCCTGTGAAGCCGGTAAGGAGGGCCAGCCCCGTCGCGCCTATCGCGAATACGCCGATGGTCGTGAGCAGGAAGATGTAGTTCCCAAGCCAGGCAGGGGCAAGGACAAGAGCCCCCACCAGCAGCAGGAATCCCCACCGGTTGAAGGCCGTATCCAGCAGGGCCATATCCTGCGGGTAGGTGATTTTGAAATCTCCGGCCGGCCGGACCGCCATCGAAGCTCGTCGCTCCTCTACAGCCGCTCGATGTGTTCCGTCCCAAACAGGCCGTACGGCTTGACCACCAGCACGAGCAGGATGATCACGAACGCCACGATGTCTTTGAAGCCATAGATGATGTGGGCGTCGATGTACCCTCCCACCGTGGTCTCCAGGACGCCGATGGTAAAGCCCCCGAGGATCGCACCGGGAATGCTGTCCAGTCCGCCCAGAATGACGGCGGCGAGCGCCTTCAGCCCGACGAAGCCGAGCGCGAAGTTGACGCCGAGCCACAGGCCGAGCAGGATGCCGCCGACTGCCGCCGAGATCGCGGCAAACGCCCAGGCGTAGGCGAACACGCGGCGGAGGCTCACACCGAGCGTGCTGGCGGTCAGCTGCTCCCCGGCCGCGGCGCGCATCGCGATGCCCACCAACGAGTAGCGGAAGAAGAGCCAGAAGATGACCAGCAGCGCGAGCGCGGTGGCGGCGCTGTAGATGCCGACTCGCTGGATTGCCAGCCCTCCGATCGTCACGACCCCCGTGGGAAGCACCGTGGGGAACTGCCGGGTGTCGCCGCCCCAGAGGCCGACCATCGCCCCGCGCACGATATAGCCCAGGGCCAGGGTGACGATAATCACCGAGAGGACCGGCTGGCCAAAGAGGGGGCGCATGATGGCCCGCTCCACGGCAAAGCCGAGCAGCGCCGCCGCGATCAGCGTGAGCAGCACGGCTAAAGGAAACGGCATCAGGTGAGCAAGCGCGATCGCCAGGTATCCGCCGAAGAGCACGAGCTCGCCGTGCGCCAGGTTGAGGATCTTCGTGGATTTGTACAGCAGGGCGAAGCCCAGCGCGATCAGAGCGTAGATGCTCCCGACGGCGAGGCCATTGACCAGACCGCTCGCGATGAACTCTGCCATGACCTTGCTAGACGTTCTTGATGGCCAGCGTCGTGCGGATCTGTCCCGTACGGCCGTCCTCGTAGCGCACCGTGAAGACCGCATCGTAGGAGGAGCCGGTGGAGCACAGGGCCTCGATGAGATCGTGATAGCGCTCGTTGATGAATCCCCGGCGGAGCTTGCGGGTGCGGGTGAGCTCGTCGTCGTCCGGGTGAAACTCCTTAAACAGCGACACGAAGCGCCGGATCCGCCATTCCGGCCGGAGGCGTGTGTTCACGTCGCGCACAGTCCCTTCCAGCAGTCCCAGGATCTCGGGCTTCTGGGAAAGGTCGGCATAGGATGTGTAGGCAATACCGCGATCCTCGGCCCACTTGCCGGCGCTGTGCATCTCGATGCTCAGGATGGCGGCAAGCGTGCGGCGGTCGGGGCCGCACACCACCATCGCCTCCTGGACATACGGGGTGAACTTTAGCATCGCCTCCACGACCCACGGGCTCATGCGCGTCCCGTCGGCCAGTGTCACAACGTCCGACATCCGGTCGAACATGATCACGTCGCCGGTGGGATCCAGCGTGCCGTAATCGCCGGAGTATAGCCAGCCGTCCCGCAGCGCCTTGGCCGTCGCCTCGGGATTCTTGAAGTAGCCCAGGAACAGCGCCGGGCTGCGGCTGACGATCTCACCGTCGTCGGTCACCTTCAGGTCGGTGTTGGCGATCGGATATCCCATCGTCCAGAAGTGCACCGCGCCGTCGCGGTGAACGCAGGAGATGCCGGCCATCTCCGTCTGTCCGTAGATCTGCTTGAGGTTGACACCAAGCGAGTGGAAGAACTTGAAGTAATCCGGCCCCAGGGGCGATCCGCCGTTCCACGCGACCCGCAGGCGTTTGAAGCCGATCTTGTCGAGCAGCGGCCGGTACACCAGCCAGTGGGCCAGCCAGCGCTGGGCCCGCATCCACCACGGCACGGATCTTCCGCCCGTGCGGCGTTCCACGATCCGGCCCCCCAGGGCCAGTCCCCAATCGTAGATCTTGCGCCGCAGCCAACCGGAGTCCATGATGCGAACCGTCACGTCGGTATGCAGCCCTTCGTAGATGCGCGCCGGTGCAAACGTGAAGTGCGGGGCGATCTCCCGAAAGTCGCGCTGCGCGGTCTCCGGTTCCTCGGGGAAGTTCACCGTGAAACCCAGCAGCTGGTGGAGTGACGTTGAGAACATCTGCTCCCCGATCCACGCGAAGGGTAGATAGCTGACAAACTCGTCACGCCCGGCGATGTGGGGCTCCGCGGTGTGGAAGCTCATCCCCTGCCTGATCAGGTTGGCGTGCGAGAGCATTGCCAGTTTCGGCAGCGCGGTCGTGCCCGAGGTCTGGCAGAAAATCGCGACGTCCTCGGACCGCCCGCGATCTACCTCAGTCTCGAACCTCCGGGCGTCACGTCCGTGTGCCTCCCTGCCCAGAGCCTCTACCTCGGCGAAGCTGATCAGCTTCGGATGCCGATACCGCCACATCCCGCGGCGGTCCTCGACGACGATACGCTCGACCCGGGGAAGCATGGACTCGGTATCCAGGATCTTGTCCACCTGCTCCTGGTCCTCGCAAAAGACGATGCGTGCTTCTGAAAAGTCGATGAGCTGCGACAGCTGCTCGGGCAGACTGTCCTGATAGAGTCCGTATGAGATCCCGCCTATCCCCTGAACGCCCATGGCAGCGTAGAAGAGCTCGGGCCGGTTGTCCCCGACGACGGCCAGGACCTGGCCGCGGCGAAAGCCGAGCTCCAGGAGGCCCAGGCCGAACGCGCGGGCATGGTCCAGGTATTTGCGCCAGCTGATGCGCTGCCAGATGCCGAGGTCTTTCTCCCGAAACGCGACCCGATCGCCGAATCGAACGGCGTTGGCGCGCAGGAGTTTCGGCAACGTGTCCAGTCCCCGCCGAAGTTCGAGCGCGGGAGACCGGGTCGCGGGGCGTTCGAGGACGGCCTGGGCCATGTCAGACCGGGACGGCCTCGCCGATGTAGGCCCGGATCACGTCGGGATTGCGCTGCACTTCCGCCGGGGATCCCTCGGCGATTTTTCGACCGTAGTCCATGACCATGATGCGGTCGCACAGATCCATGACCACGCCCATATCGTGCTCGATCAAGATCATGGGCAGGCGGCGCACCTCTTTCAATTCGAGGACATAGCGGGCCATGTCGGCTTTCTCGTCCATACTCATCCCCGCCATCGGCTCATCGAGAATGAGAAGCTTCGGGTCCATCGCCAGCGCCCGGCCGAGCTCGACCTTTTTCTGGATGCCGTAGGCTAAGTCGGCCACCCGGTGATCTCGCGCAAACTCGATTTCGAGGAAGTCGATGATCTCCTCCACGATGCGGCGGTGGCGAACCTGTTCCCGCTCCGCGGGCCCTCGATACACGCCGCAGGCCAGCACCCCGGACCGCATGCGGATGACGCGTCCCGTCATGATGTTGTCGAGCACCGTCATGCCCGGGTACAGCGCAATATTCTGAAAGGTCCGGGCGATACCCAGGTGCGCGCGGGTGTGCGGCGGCATGCGCGAGATGTCCTGTCCTTCGAAGATGATGCGGCCCCGCTGCGGATGGTAGAACCCATTGATACAGTTGAGTACGCTGGTCTTCCCGGCCCCGTTGGGCCCGATGATCCCAAAGATCTCGTCCGGTGCCACGTCGACGTCGACGCCCTGAATCGCGTGGATACCATGGAAGCTCAGGTGCAGGTCTTCCCCGCGCAGGATCGGTTCCATGAGGCTGTTGCAGGTGTAAATACGGGCCACGCCGAGGGCTTCCTTCACCATGAGGGGAGTCCCCGAATCAGGAGCGAAACAGACCTCACGATGCCTCGCCGCGAATCTTCCTTCTATAAGGCGTCGGAAGGCCAGCCCCCGGCTCAGAGGCTGCGGGAGCAGGAAGCTTCGCTCAGGATTCTGCTGGTCAAGGCCGCGGACAGCTCGCCTGCGGTCCGGGCGGCCCTGACATCCGCGAGGGTATCCCCGTCTTCCATAACCATTGAAGACCTGCAGCGTCTGCCGCTGGTGCGCAAGGAGCAGCTGCCCTTGCTTCAGTCCAATGCGCTTCCCTTCGGAGGATGGCTGGGCGCGCGGCTGGGAGACCTGCGCCGCATCTTCGTCTCACCAGGGCCGATCTACGATCCGGAAGGCCACGAGCCGGACTATTGGGGATTTGCACCGGCGCTGCATGCCGCAGGGTTTCGGCGAGGGATGCTCGTCCTAAACACCTTCTCGTATCATCTGACTCCCGCCGGTGCCATGTTCGACGGGGCGCTCGCAGTGCTGGGCTGCGTGACGATCCCCTCGGGGGTCGGGAGCCTTGAGATTCAAGTCAAGACAATGCTGGATCTGGGAGTCTCAGGCTTTATCGGGACGCCGAGCTTCCTCGCCACGCTCCTCGCAAAGGTAGCGGAGACGCGTGCGGATTCGCCGCTGCGTGTCGCGTTCGTCTCCGGCGAGGGGCTCGCCGAGTCGCAGCGCCGCGACCTCGAAGCTCGCTCGCCTCTTCGCATCAGTCAGGGCTATGCGGTTGGGGATCTTGGTCTCATCGCCTATGAGTGCCCGGAGCGGACCGGATTGCACGTGGACGACCGTGTCATCGTGGAGTTGGTGGATCAAAGCGGAGCCCTTGCGGCGGGGGAGGACGTGGCAGAAGTCGCCGTGACCTTCCTGAGCCACGTGTACCCGCTGCTGCGACTCGCGACCGGTGATCTTTCGCAGATGGCTGCGGGTCAGTGCCCGTGCGGCCGGACCGCCCCACGGCTGGCCGGCATTATGGGCCGCATCGGCGAAGCCATCAAGGTTCGAGGGCTCTTCCTGTACCCGCACGACCTTGACAGGGCAGTGGCGCGCCATTCCGAGGTCCGGCGCTATCAGGCCGTCATCACAAGGCCGGAACTGGCGGATGAGCTGACCATCAGGGTGGAAAGCGACGCAGAGGATCGAGACGCGCTGGCTGTCGCAGTGGCGGAGAGCGTGCAGGCGGCGACGCGGCTGCAGGCCCAGGTTGAGGTTGTCCGGCCTGGGGCGGTATGGGTCGAGGACAAGAAAATCGTGGACCGGAGGAAGTAGGAGTAGATGGAAGACTGTCTGTTCTGCAGGATCGTGGCCGGCAAGATTCCTTCGACCAAAGTCTTTGAAGATGACGCGGTCCTGGCCATCAGGGACATCAACCCTCAGGCCCCCGTGCATGTCCTGCTGCTGTCCAAGCGTCATCACGCGTCGGTCGTTGACGCGTCCCGCGCCGATCCCGCCGTCTTCGGGCGCATCGTGGCGGCGGCCGTGAAGGTGGCGACGGCCGACGGCGTGGCCGAGCGCGGGTTCCGGCTGCTGACCAATACCGGTCCAGACGCCGGCCAGGCCGTCCCCCACCTCCACTTCCATCTCCTCGGCGGGCGGGAGATGGGGTGGCCGCCGTGGTAGCGCGTGGGCGCTGAAGCGCAGTGCACCCTGAGGTTCAATGGACGGAGCTCCAGCGGGAAGGTGTTGCTCGAAACCGAGGCGCTCATCTTCCGCGGAGCGTTCCGCCTGGTGATCCCGTACGCGAGGATGACCGGGGTGACGGCGGCAGCGGGCCAGTTGCGCGTCACATTTCCTGATGGTGTCGCACTGTTTCACCTCGGAGCCAGGGCCGGGTCGTGGGCGGAGAAGATCCTCCATCCGAAGAGCCTCATGGATAAGCTGGGCGTCAAGCCCGGCATGCAGGCCGCGGTGATGGGCATCGACGATCCGGCGTTCTTCACGCAACTCGCCGGCCGCGCGTCCCGGATCACCCGGGGCCGGGTACGCCGGAATGCCGGTGTGATCTTTTTCGAGGTCGGCCGGAAGCAAGAACTCCGGCGGCTTGCCTCCTTCGCGTCGGCGCTCAGGCCTGATGGGGCGATCTGGGTGGTGGCGCTGCGCGGATCGACCGACGTGCGTGAGTCGGAGGTGCTGTCAGCGGGCAAATCCGCGGGACTGGTGGACGTCAAGGTCGTCCGTTTTTCAGACACGCACACGGCGCACAAGTTTGTGATCCCGCTCGCGGAACGGAAACGGCGGAGCTAAGGATTTTGACTAGTACTCAACTTGCCTCATGGCTGCCTCTGTTCACAGGTTTCCGCCCTTCGGTGTATAATGACTGGAGTTCTGGGAACCCAACCCGCATCCGACACCCCGCGGTCACGGAGGACGGGTGCCACGTGAGGGGGTGGGGAAGATGACCGAGGTTCGCGTAGGGAAAGACGAAAGTCTCGACAGCGCATTGCGGCGGTTTAAGCGGCAGGTCAAGCGGTCCGGCATTCTCACCGACGCGAAGCGTCACGAGCACTACGAGTCTCCCAGCGCCAAGCGGCGGCGGAAGGCGGCCAGGCGGCGCCGGCGGGGAGTGTAGTGTTCATCGAACCGGCGTGAAGGGAAGGGGGACACCAGTCCCCCTTTCGTTCTTTCCGCCGGCCTACGCCCCATGACGCTCGCCGACCGCCTCCAGGAAGACCTCCATCGCGCCCTGCGTGCCGGCGACAGTCTCCGCGTGTCCACGATCCGGCTGGCCAGGGCTGCTATCCACAACGCCTCGATCGAACGCGGCCGTGCCCTGACGGACGCCGAGATCGAAGAGATCATCACCCGGGAGATGAAGCGCCGCCGCGAGGCCATCGAGGCATTTGGCCAAGGCGGCCGCGACGATTTGGTGCAAAAGGAGACCCTCGAGCTGGCCATCCTGTCCGAGTATCTGCCGCCGCAGTTGAGCGAAGCGGACCTGCGCGCGATCGTCGCCGAAGCGGTAGCTCAGGTGAGTGCGGCCGGTCCGCAGGACATGGGGCGGGTGATGGGGGCCGTCATGCCCAAAGTCAAAGGCCGCGCCGACGGCGGGCTGGTGAGCCGTCTGGTCCGGGAAGCGCTCCGCACATGAGTCCAAAGCCGCGGCCGCCCCAGGAAGGGCGGGGCCGCAAGCCCGTGAAGCGCGCACACAGCGCGGGCGGGGTCGTCTTCCGCAAGGAAAACAGCACGGCGTCCATCCTGCTGCTCAAGCATGAGAGCGGGAAGTGGATGCTGCCGAAAGGGACCATCGAGCGCGGCGAGACGCCTGAAGAGGTGGCGCTACGCGAGGTGCGCGAAGAGACAGGCATTTCACGGGTGCGGGTGGTGGCCGATCTCGGTGAGGAACGGTACTTCTTCTTCTGGCGCTCCGAAGACACATACTACGACAAGACCGTCCGGTACTTTCTCCTCGAGTTTCTCGGCGGCGAGGAGGCCGCGCCCCAGTCAGAGGAAGGATTCGTCGCCTGCGAGTGGGTGCGGCTCGGGGAGGCGCTGGACCGCATCAAGTACAAGGAGACGCGCGAGGTCGTGAAACGGGCGAAGGCGTACCTCGAACACATGGGTGAGCAGACCGATGTCGCGACCGGCTGATCCGGACCGCCTGGCCGAAGAGATCCTGGACAAGTATGCGCGGTACGTGAACCCGGGGTTGGTGAAGCTGTACCGCTTCGCCAATGTCATCACCGCGGAGTGGGAGGCGCAGGGGGTCGTGGTGCGCGACATCCACGGCAAAGAGTACCTCGACTGCTCGGGCGGCCCCGCCGTCTTCACGGTGGGCCACCGCCATCCCAAGGTCGTCGCCGCGGTCAAGGAGCAGCTCGACCGGATGCCGATGTCGGTGCGGGCGATGCCGCGCAAGCCGGAAGCGGATCTCGCCGAGCTGCTGGCCCAGATCACCCCCGGCGATTTGCAATACACGTTCTTTGCCAACAGCGGATCCGAGGCCAACGAGGGCGCGATCAAACTGGCGCGCCTGGCGACCGGCCGGGCGAACATCGTGGGGGCGGAGGGCGCGTTTCATGGGAAGACTCTCGGCGCGTTGTCGGCGTCCGGCCGGGAGATGTACAAGACGCCGTTTGCGCCGCTGGTCCCGGGATTCACCCACGTGCCGTTCGGTGATCTGGAGGCGATGAACCGTGCGGTCGACGCGAAGACCGCGGCGGTCATCCTCGAGCCCATTCAGGGCGAGGCTGGGGTGATCATCCCGCCGGACGACTACCTGCCCGGGGTGCGCGCCATCTGCGATCGCGCAGGGGCGCTGATGATCCTCGACGAGGTGCAGACGGGACTGGGCCGTACCGGCAAGATGTTCGCCTGCGAGCACTGGGGGGTCGTCCCCGACATCCTGACCACCGCCAAAGCGCTCGGTGGGGGCGTCGTACCCATCGGCGCCTTTACAGGCCGTCCGCATCTATGGAAGGCGCTCGAGAAAAACCCGTATCTGCATTCCTCCACATTCGGAGGCAACTCCATCGCCTGCGCCGCCGGCATCGCCACCATCCGGGTGTTGCAAGAGGAGCGCCTCACAGAACGGGCGGCGGAGCAGGGCGCCTACATGCTCGGGCGGCTGCGCGAGCTGCAGCGCCGTCATCCCGCGATGGTGAAGGATGTGAGGGGCAAGGGGCTGCTCATCGGCATGGAGTTCACCGATCCCGACATCGTCTTGCTCATCACCGCGGATGCGATGGAGCGTGGGGTGATCGTCTTCTACAGCCTGAACAAGCCCGAGTGTTTTCGGCTCGCGCCGCCGCTCATAATTTCCCGTGAGCAGATCGACCGGGCGGTCGAGGTGCTGGACCAGTCGATCGCCTATGCGGCCCAGATGGTGGCGGAGATCGTCGAAGGAGCCCGGAGCTCCTCGTAACCATCAACTCGGTCCGGACCGATTTGAAGACGTCATCACCGATACGTCGCCGTCCGTGCCACGAGGCCGGTAGTTGCGACGGCCGAAGAACATCTCGGCCTCAAATCCATTGTGCGCGCGGCACCTGAGCTCCATATTCTCGACGGTGGCTTCTCCGCCCGCACAGTGCGGCACGACGTGATGAAACTCGAGGAAGGCCCGCTCAGTGCAGCGCCATCCGTCATGGGCCACAAAGGCGCACTGCCCGCCATCGCGCGCCCACACCGTTCGCTTGACCTCAGCCGGGATGTGACGTGACCGGGGGACTGTACCGCGTTTGCCTCGCGAGCGATCGGGGCCGCTCTCGCGGGGACGCTCCGTGGCGGCGAACTTCCGCTTTGTCAGGTTGTTTAGGAGCGCTGTCAGGGCCCGGTCAACGATCTCGCCCACATCTCCATCCGGGATCTGGGAACGCAGCAGCTCTTGGGCTCTCAGCAGCTTCTCATGCGTCTCCGCATTCGCCGTGAACTGCACTTTGTAGCGCTGAGGCGCCAGCGGAGCGATGACCGGTCTGTGCGCCGGGGGTTGTGCTACGGGCACCGGAGGTGCGGGCGCGGAAAACAACAGATTGCCGGGCCCAAGGTTTTCTGACTCGAGCCTTGTTGCACCACTTGCAGGCTGGGAGCCAGGTGCGGCATCCTTCACTGCGGTCGATGCGGGCACGGGGCTTCGGGTCGGGAGCCTGCGGATGGAAGAAGGCACGCACGGCTGGGCTCGCAGCTGCGCCACAAGTTCCTGGAATAAGGAGGTCGGCATGGTTTTCGGTCGTGAGATCCGGTGCCAGCAGCCCCACTGTTGTGAGATTTACCGATCCATCGCCGAGCATGTCGAGGATGAGGGGGTATTTTCGAGCGGCCCGTGCGGCCTCGATACGACTGTGGGCGGCATACTCGGAGAGATGGAGTACCTGCACGCAGTAGGTGAACATTGACGCGCAGCCTTCAGCGAGGTACAGCTGTCGCTCGTCCAGCACGGCGAGGTGGGCGATGAGGGTCGCAATCGCCTCCCGCTGGGCAAGAACTTTCACTCGGGCGACAAGATCCTGATCGGCGAGTTGACCGACTAGAGATAGGACGTTTGTACTCATGGCCTATGTATAACATGGCGATTTCGTTCCTCTCAGGAATGGCCCAGTGGGCTGCGGGTTCGCGCGACTCTCTTTGCTCGGGGGGCTCAGCTTAGAGCGGTCCTGGGGGCGATCCTCTCGCCCACGGGATGCATCCAGGAAGAACGCTCTGCAGGTTTCTTGAGTCCCTCTGGAAACCTGTCAATAGCCAATTTGGTCATTGTGGGCTTCTCTCATCAACTGGGTCCGGACCTAGTTGTCGAGAGCCCGCAGACCTGGGTCCAAACCTAGTTGTGGAGAGCCGCCGAAACTCGGTCTGGACCTACAACGCGCCGCGTCAGGCGGCAGGGAGCGCTTTGCCGTAGGCAGATCGTTTGACACCCTTCTGATAGATTTGTACACTAAAGCAAACACGATGAGGGAGTTCGCCACTCCTGAGTGTCCGCCGAACGCGACTGCTTGAATCCGTAAGGCGGCGGTGCCGCCGATACCGGCAACGAAGAGCCCGGCCTGAACTGAGGCGGGGAACCTGGGTGGTACCGCGGGAGCGTCGCTCTCGTCCCTGAAGGGGACGGGGGCGTTTTTCATTTTTCCTGGCGTATCAATGTGGTTGAGGAAGACCTGAGGTGAGCACGAGCATGGGGGACGCCAGCAAGCCAACATGGACTTCGGTCGCGGAGACATTTTTGGAGTTTTTCCGTGCCCGCAGGCATACTGTTGTCCCGAGCTCATCGCTGATCCCGGCGAATGATCCGACCCTGCTGTTCACCAACGCCGGGATGGTGCAGTTCAAGGACGCGTTCCTGGGCCTGGAGCGCCGGCCCTACGCGCGCGCGACATCGCTGCAGAAGTGCATGCGCGTGCAGGGCAAGCACAACGACCTGGAGACGGTCGGCCCGAGCCCATGGCACCATACATTCTTCCAGATGCTGGGCAACTTCAGTTTCGGCGATTACTTCAAGCGCGAGGCGGTTGCCTACGCGTGGGAACTCATGACCCAGTCCTACGGGATCGATCCCGAGCGCCTGGTCATCACCGTGCTCGAGCCGGATGACGAAGCCCACGCTGCGTGGAAGGCATTGGGCGTGCCCGATGCGCGGATCCTGCGGATGGGGGAGGAAACCAACTTCTGGATGATGGCTGAGGTCGGTCCCTGCGGGCCGACCTCAGAACTACACTTCGATTGGGGACCGGAGTACTGTACATGCCGGCAGCCCAACTGCAGTGTCGCCCTAGACAACGGCTGTCTCCGCTGGCTCGAGGCCTGGAACCTCGTATTCATGCAATACGACCAGCGGGCTGATGGCACGCGCGTGCCGTTGCCGAGGCCAGGGGTCGACACGGGGATGGGGTTGGAACGCATGGTCTCCATCATGCAGGGAGTCCACGACAATTACGCCACGGACATGTTTGTGCCGATCATGGACCGATTGCAGCGGATCCGCGGGGACGACATTGTCGAGCGCCGCCAGCATGCCCTTGCGTACAGGGTGATGGTGGACCACGGCCGGGCGATGACGTTTCTCCTTGCCGATGGGGTCGTGCCGGGCAACGAAGGGCGGGGGTACGTCGTGCGTATGATCATGCGGCGCGCCATGCGCTTCGCCCGGTCGACCGGGACGAACCGGCCGTTCCTCGCCGAGCTAGCAGGCGGAGTGGTCGAAGTGATGCACAGTTTCTATCCGGAACTGCGCGCCCGGCAGTCATTCATCGAGACAGCTGCACGAAGCGAAGAGGAGCGGTTTGCCCAGACCCTGACCGGCGGCCTGGAGCGCCTGGAGGAGCTCATTGCGTCCACACTGCGCCAGGGGCGGCGGGTGCTTCCGGGTGAAGAGGTGTTCCGCCTGTATGACACCTACGGCTTCCCAGTCGAGATGACACGCGACGTCGCACGGGAGCGGGGCCTCGAAGTGGATGACGTTGGCTTCGCGCGGGCAATGGAGGCACAGCGCGAGCGGGCGCGCGCCGCCCAGGCGTTTGTCCTGAACGCAGAGCCCGGAGCCTACATAGTGACGGGTCGGCCCACCGAGCTGAGCAAAGGGTCTTTGCTTGCCGACGAAGGGTTGACAACCGAGTTCACCGGCTACACGAAGCATAATGTCCGCGGCCGCATCACAGCCCTGTTCGTCCGTGGCACGCGCGCCGAGAAAGCAGGCGCTGGGGATGAGGTGGAGGTCGTGCTGGACCGGACGCCGTTTTATCCCGAAGGCGGCGGCCAGGTGGGGGATACAGGCGTGCTGACGACCGCCTCGGGGTCGGTCATGATCAGTGACACGAAGCGCGCTCTCGGGGGAATCATTCTCCACCTGGGCAAGGTCGAGCGTGGATCGGTGCGGGTCGGCCAGCCGGTGCGGGCGATCATCGACCGGACCCGGCGACTCGATATCATGCGCAATCACACTGCCACACACCTCCTGCACCAGGCACTGCGGGAAGTGCTCGGCGAGCACGCGCGTCAGGCGGGGTCACTCGTCGCCCCCGACCGTCTGCGCTTCGACTTCATCCACCTGAGCTCGCTCACGCCGGAACAGCGCGATCTCATCGAGACAACCGTCAACGAGAGGATTCTCGAAGACCTGCCGGTGCGCGCGCAGTGGCTCGCCTACGAGGATGCGCTCAAGCGGGGTGCGATGGCGCTGTTTGGGGAGAAATACGGCGACCGCGTGCGCATGATCAGCATCGACCGATACAGCCGCGAGCTATGCGGCGGCACGCACCTCTCACGCACGGGGCAGACCGGGCTATTCAAGATCACTTCCGAAGGGTCCGTGGCGTCCGGGGTCAGACGCATCGAAGCGGTGACGGGACGAGGAGTGCTGGCGCTCATCGCGCGGCACGAATCCGTGCTGCGCGCGGTGGCCGAGCAGCTCCGGGTGACTCCCGATGAGGTGCCCGATCGGGTGCGGCGGCTCAGCGAACAACTGCGCGAGCTGGAGCGCCGGCTGAAGGCCGGGGAAGCGGCAGGCGAAAGCCCTGAGGAGATCACGGCTCGAGGGATGCGATCGGCGGTGACGGTAGACGGCACACGCCTGGTCCTGCTCGAGGTGAACACGCCGGAACCCGAAGCGCTGCGCCGCATCGCCGACCATCTCCGAGACGCGTTCGACGCCCGCGGAGAACCGGCAATGATCGTGCTCGGGTCTGCGACGAGCGGAAAGCTCGTCGCGGCGCGCACTCGCAAATCTCCGCCTCCGGTTGATGCCGCCCGTTTCCTGCGAGACCTGACGGCTCAGTTTGGAGGCAGCGGCGGCGGCAGGCCGGATCTGGCGCAGGGCGGCCTCCGCGAGCCGGGGCGCATGCGGGAGCTCCTGGAGCGCGGGCGCGATCCGGGATTTCTGGCGGCCCAACTCGGAAGGCGCGCATGAGAGTGCTCGGTATTGACGTCGGGTCCCACCGCATCGGCGTGGCGGTCTCCGATCCGACCGGGACGATCGCGCAGGGCCTTGTAGTGATTCCCCGCACCGGGTGGCGTCCGGTCGCATCTGAGGTCCGGCGGCTTGCTCAGGAGTATCAGATCGAGCGGGTCGTGGTGGGTCTACCGCTGCGGATGGACGGCACGGAAGGCGACGCCGCACGGCAGGCGAAGGCATTCGCCCAGCGCCTGCGTGGCGTTCTCGACGTGCCGGTCGTCATGGCGGACGAGCGGCTGTCTACCGCGGAGGCGGAACGGGCACTGGTGGCCCAGGACGTGCGGCGCGAGAAGCGCCGCAAGCGGCGTGACGCAGTGGCCGCGGCGCTGTTCCTGCAGACGTATCTGGACAGGCAGCACGCGGCGGGAAGAACGGAGTAGGGGTGCGCCGTGAATCAGCGCGGAGAATCCATTACGCTGCTGGATGACGAAGGAAAAAGCCACGAGTTCACACTGGTCGAGGTGATCGAGGTCGCCTCCCAACGCTACGCCGTGCTGCAGCCGGAGGACGAAGACGAGGGCGCCGTGCTCTTCCGCGTTGAAGGCGAAACGCTGACCCCGGTAGGAGACGACGAGGAATTCGACCGGGTCGTCGATGCGCTGCGGGAGCTTGACGAGTACGATGACCTGACCGTCGACTCCTCACCCGACCGCGAGGTGAATTGAGGACTCTCCTCTGGATCGCGGCAGCAATTGTGCTGCTCGTCGGCGCGGCGGCTGCTGGGTTCGCGTATTTCATCTCGCCGGTGGACGCGCGCGCCCAGCCTACGATCGTCGTGATCCCGTACGGGGCGACGACGCCGGAGGTCGGCCGCCGGCTGGAAGCCTCGGGCGTCATACGCTCCGCCTCTCACTTTGCGTATGCCGCGCGGCTGCGCGGGGTCACTCGTTCGCTGCATCAGGGCGAGTATCGGGTCTCGCCGGCCATGCCCCTGCTCGACATTGTCGAGAAAATCGCCAGCGGCGACGTCGTGCTCCACCCGGTCACAGTCCCCGAAGGATACACCGCGCTGCAGATCGTGGACGCTCTGGCGGGGAAGGGCCTCGGCGATGCGGGGGCGCTCCGCGAGATCGTGCGATCCGGGGCGGGCCGCTATCCGTACGAATTCCTGCGCAATGTGCCGGGCGGATCACTGGAAGGGTATCTCTTCCCCGACACCTATCACCTGCCGCGGTTCGTGGACGAACGGGAAGTGATCGGCGCGTTCCTCCAGCGGTTCGGCGAGGTCGTTGTCCCGTCATGGCGTCTGCTCGGTGGGGGCCGGTCTCTCCACGAGATCATCACCGTGGCGTCGATGATCGAGCGCGAGGCGCAGGTGCCCGCCGAGCGCCCGTTGATCGCCGGCGTGATGTACAATCGTTTGAAGCGCGGATGGCGGCTGGAAGTGGACGCGACGGTCCTCTACGCGCTCGGCCGCCACAAGTCCATCGTGACGTATGAAGACTTGAAGGTGACGTCTCCCTATAATACCTATCTGCATGCCGGACTCCCCCCGGGCCCCATCGCGAACCCGGGCATCGGAGCCATCACGGCCGCGCTCTCTCCAGCGAAGACCGATTATCTCTTCTACGTCGCGCGGGCGGACGGGTCGCACGTCTTCAACACAACGCTCACCGCGCATCTTGCCGCCGTCCGGCGCCTCCGGGGCCCGTGATCCTGTCCCTGTTTACACCGGATCGCGCGGTTGCGTCCGTCGCCGACCTTGACCCCGGGGTGCTGCTGGGCGGAGGCATCCGCGGGATCATCCTCGACCTCGATAACACGATCGTGCCGTGGGGGGAGGCCGCGCCGCCATCTTTTGTGCGGGAATGGGTCCACCGCGTCCGCGCGGCCGGGCTCCGGGGGTGCATCGTCTCCAACAACTCGAGCGCCTGGGTCGCTCAGGTCGGGGACATCCTGAGCCTCCCGGTCGTGGGCTGGGCCCTCAAGCCGATGCCGTTCGGGTTCCTCCGGGCGATGGCGCTGATGGGCACCCGCGCGCGCGAGACGGCGCTCATCGGCGATCAGCTGTTCACCGACGTCCTGGGGGGGAATCTGCTCGGCGTGCACACGATCCTGGTCGAGCCCCTTTCTGTGCGGGAGTTCGCGACCACGCGGGTGATCCGGCGCATCGAGCGGCTCGTCAGAGCGAAGGTGCTGCCGCGGGTACGCGCCGACTAACGCAGGGTCCTGATCGGGCATAGCGAAGTTGTGGTTCCGCCCATGCACACGCCCCCCGAGCGGCATCCCCGCGCTTCTTCCCATCTCCTCGTCGCGGTCCTGGCCGGCGCGCTGATCGTCTGCGCTGCCCCTCCCGCCAGTGCCGCAACGTCGTTCGCCGCGGCACGGGACGCGCACCTCAGCGGTCGCCATGCCGACGCCATCGCGGCATTGCGCGCGTATCTCGCGTCGTCCCCGCGCGACGCCAACGCCTGGGTCTGGCTCGGCGCATCCTACTATCAGATGGGATACAGCGACCATGCGGCGCAGGCATTTGCCCGCGCGGCGGAGATTCGCCCGTCGGCCGAGATCATGCTGTGGCTGGGCGCCTCGTATGCCAGGCTCGGCCGGTACACGGATGCGGAGCGCGCCCTGGGGCAGGCGGCAAGGAGCCCGCGGGCGCAGACGGCACAGATCGCCCGGCAGTGGATCCGCACGATCCGCGGCCGGGCGACCCCGGTGCTGGATGAAGGGGCAGAACCCGAGCGCTATGCCTACGTCGCGCGCTGGTATAATCCGGCGCTGTCGCCGGAGCAGGTGGACGCGATCGTGCGCAGCGTGCTGTACTTCTCGCACCGGTACAACGTGGATCCCCGGCTGGTCATGGCGCTCATCGCGGTGGAATCCGGCTTCCAGATCACCGCGCGGTCCTACGCCGGCGCGTACGGGCTCGGGCAGTTGATGCCGGACACCGCGCGCGTGCTCGGGGTCAACCCCGCGGATCCGGTGGCCAACATCTACGGCACGGTGCGCTACCTGCGCGGACAGCTGGACCGGTTTGGGGACAACGAGGCGTTGGCGCTGGCTGCGTACAACGCCGGACGGGGCGCCGTCACGCGGTACGGCGGCATCCCTCCATATAATGAAACGCAGTGGTACGTGGTCAACGTGATGGCGCTCTACCGGCACCTGTCCGGGACCTGAAGTCTTCTCGCCGGTGCAATCGGGCTGGCATCGAAATTGCTGTCAATCTTCCACAGATTCGCCGCCCAAAGCGGCGTGGACGTGGTAGGATAACAAGAACAAAGAAGGAATCTCGGTAAGGCTGTCGAACTAGCGCGGGGCAAGAGCGAAGTTCGATAGAATTTCATAGCACGGTCCCACGAAAGGGCAAACCCAGGGCAACCTGGGGGCGCAAAGCTTCGGAGCCATCCGGGACATCTGGAGGGCTGGCCGGGCTGCCGAATGGGGCGTTTTTTTTGGCCCTCCTTCGTGGGTCCTCCATGAAGGGGGCCTTTGGGTATGGCACGCAGCCGTACGGTGGGGCGGGCGGCAGAACCCTCCTCGGGTTCGCCGGAGGCGCTCTTCCGGGAATACCGCAGCACGCGTGACCCAGACGTTCACGCACGCCTGACGTGTCTGTACATGCCCCTGGTTCACCAGGTGGCGCGGCGTTACAGCCGGTCGGGCATCCCCCTGGAGGACCTTCATCAGATCGGGTACATCGGCCTCATGAACGCGGTCACCAACTTTGACCCGGCGCGCAGCGTGAAGTTCGAGACCTATGCGCGCCACCTCATCGCGGGCGAGATCCGCCACTACCTGCGTGACCAGGGCACCACGGTCCGGCGCCCGCGCTGGCTGTACGAGATGGACCATCGCGTCAGCCGCGCCATCACCGAGCTCACGCAGCGCAAGGGCCGCGCTCCCAAGATCGTGGAGATCGCGCGCGCGGTGGAACTGGAGGAGCGCGACGTGCACGAAGTGCTGCACGCCCGAGAGTCGCTGCGGTTCCTCTCGCTGGACGAGGAGCGGGAGGGTGACGACGGCGCGCCGATCGCACAGCGGGACCGCATCACGACCAAGCAGGCCTCGATGAGCATGCCCCACGAGGAGCAGGTACTCATCGCGGACGCGGTGGAGCGGCTGTCGGGGTTGCAGCGCAAGGTGATCTACTACCTGTTCTACCTGGACTTGACTCAGACGGAAGCGGCGTACAAGCTCGGCATCTCGCAGAAGCACGTCTCGCGGGTGATGCATTCGGCTCTGAAGCGGCTGCGAGAGACGATGCGGCCCGAGGCCGTCTAATGCGGGCAAGGGGAGGATGGCAGTGAAGACGACAGAGGCACCGGCGGCAAGCGATCTGCCGATCTACCCGATCCGCACCGTGGCCCGCCTCACCGGCGTGGACGCACGGCGGATCAGGGCCTGGGAGAGCCAGTACGGCCTCCTCCGGCCCGCGCGGACACGGGGCGGACACCGGCTCTTCAGCCAGCGCGACCTGGATCTCATCCGCAGGATCAAGCACCTCATCGACGAGGAAGGGCTGCGGCTTCAGGGCGTGCGGCTGCTGCTGGAAGCGGAGTCGGCGGCGCACGGGGAGTAGGCGAGTTCCCGACCTATGTCATTGCGAGGCGCGACGCGCCGAAGCAATCGCCTTGAGGTAGGGCATTGCTTCGCCTCCAGCTCGCAGAGATAGTGCGAGGTGTAGAGATATGCCAACAACCAACATAAAAGAGCTGCTGCGGAGTCTGGTGGGCGGCATCGAGGGAGTCGTCGGCGCCGCGATTGTCGGCATGGACGGCGCCACCATCGAGTCGATGCGCGTCGATCAGAATTTCTCCGTGGAGGAGATCGCCCAGGAGGGCGCCGTGGCGAGCAAAGTCATGGAGTACATGTGCCAGAAGCTCGACGGCGGGCCGATCGACCACATCATGCTGGTAGCCGAGCGCTACATCATCCTCCTGGCGATGGCCGGCCAGGACTACTATGTGGGGATTGTCATCAACCCCAGAGGCAACGTGGGCAAGGCGCGCCTGCAGCTGCGGCGGTTCATGCCGGAGATCGCCTCGGTGCTGAACGCGGGTGTGATTTAGGAGACGCATGTGAAGGAGCTCCAGGAGATCCCGGAGATCCAGGAGATTGAGGAGATGGAGACGGCGGCGGGCGGCCTGAAGGGAATTCTCGAGGGGTTGCTCCGCATCGACGGGGTGACCGCCGCCCTGGTAGTGGGCCGCGATGGATTCGTCATCGAGGCCGTCAGCAATGACAGCATCGAGGCCGATTCGATCGGCGCCATTGCCGCCAGCAGCCTGGGCACCTCCGAGGCCATGGGCGGGGAGCTCCACCTGGGTGACCTGGGGACCGTCCTGATCGAGTTCGATCAGGGGCCGGTCGCCGTGTCGCCGGCAGGACCGGACGCGGTCCTCGCGGTCGTGGGGAACCAGAACGTGAATCTTGGACGCCTGCGTATTGAGATGAAGAAGATCCGAACGGCGGTGGCCAACCAGTTGTAACGACGTCCGGGTGAATCGGCCCGGACCATCTTCTGTAGAGTTGGTGCAGTCCCGTGGATGCGCCCCATGCGGCTCGGGATGACGGAACTCAAACGGGTTCGTTGATGGTGGAACTGGCTGAATACAAGCAGCAGCTGAAGATCCCCGCCCACGACACCACCCTTGAGCGGGCGGTGGTCTTCTACCATGCGCGCACGCTGGAAGCGCGCGGGCAGTTCGACGACGCGATCGGCGCATACAAGAAGGTTCTCGAGCTGGCGCCGCAGGACGCGGTGGCCTACGCGAGGCTGGCGTCGCTGTACGTGCAGCGCGGGCTGCCGCGCGCCGCGGTGATGGTCTTCGTGGCGCTGGCGGAGATGCACGGCTCGCGGGACCGCTGGGACAAAGCGGCCGCCGCGTATGAGAAGGCGATCGAGCTCTCGTCCGACGACTCCGACGTGCACAGCGCCTTGCGCGACGTCTATATCCGTATCGGCAAGCTTCGTGAAGCCGCCAAGGTGCAGGCGCGCATCGACCGGATCCTGACCGAGGCGCCACAGTCATCGGTCGCCGAACCTCCGGTTGCGCGGCCGCAGGTCCCCAGGCCCCACGTCCAGGGTGGGCCGCGGTCCCATGACGGTTCCGGCTCCTCGGTTGTGGAGCCTCCGGTTGAGGAGCAGCAGGCTGAAGAGTCCACCGGCGAGGCCGCCGACGAATTTCCCATCCTCAATACGCCGACGGCGCCGCGCAGGGACAGCCGGACCCCGGCCACTCCGTCAGCCGCAGCCCCCGGAGCTCCCGCCACACCAAAGCCCCCTCCGGCTCAACCAACAAAGCCCGGTGGTCTGCCCCATCCGCCCCATCCCGGCAAACCACAAGGGGCGCCCCCGCAGCCCGCGATGCCGGCAAAGCCGGCGAAACCGGCAGAAGAGCCGACCGCTAACGACCGTCCGAAGCCGAAGAGCGATGAGAAGCCTACACCTCCGGCCCGGGGGACTCCATTCGCAAGGCCGGTTGGGCGGCCCGCGGTTCCTTCAAAACCGGAGAAATCCGAGGCCGGTCAGAAGCGCGGCGTCCGGGCGCGCACGGAATCACTTGGCCAGATCCTCCTTGAGGAGGGAGTCGTTCCGCGCGAGCAGCTGGAGAAGGCCATCCAGATGCAGCACCGCAGCGGCGGGCACCTTGGCCGGATTCTCGTCGAGCTCGGCGCCGTCACCGAGCAGCAGCTGGCCAAGGCCCTGGCCACGCAGTGGGGCCTGGCCTGGGTTGACCTCAGCACGGTCGAGATCAACCCCGACGTGGTGAGGGCCATCCCACAACACATCGCCCATCGCCACAAAGTCCTGGCGATCGAGAAGACCAGGAAGCGCATGAAGATGGCGATCGCCGACCCGCTGAACGTGGTGGCGCTCGACGACGTGCGCCTCGTCACGGGCCTGGAGATCGAGCCGGTCGTAGCCGCTGAGGCCGACATCATGGCCGCCATCTCACGCCATTACGCCAGCACGGTCGATCTCGACGAAGCGATGCGCGCCGCGGTCGGCACCGAACTGGAGATGGCCGACGAGAAAACCGAAGAGCTCAGCGTCGCGGAATTGCGCACGCTGACCGAGGAAGCCCCGGTTGTCCGGCTGGTCAACCTGATCATCAGCCAGGCCATCGCCGATGGCGCCAGCGACATCCACATCGAGCCCCTGCGGCGCGGGCTGCAGGTGCGCTACCGTATCGATGGTGTCCTGCACGATGTGATGCAGCCGCCCAAGGGCGTGCAGCACGCCATGGTCTCACGCATCAAGATCATGGCGAACCTGGACATCGCCGAGCGGCGTCTCCCGCAAGACGGCCGCATTCACGTCGTCGTGGAGAGCAAGGAGTTCGACCTGCGTGTCAGCAGCCTCCCCACGGTGTTCGGGGAGAAGGTCGTGATGCGCATTCTCGACCAGTCCACCGCGAAGCTGGGTCTCAACAAGCTCGGGTTCATGGCCGTGTCGATGCAGACGTGGGAGGAGCTGGCCAGCAAACCCTACGGCATGCTCCTGGTCAGTGGTCCCACCGGGAGCG
>Ga0209845_1000004_pt1 | contig 23428 bp, 21 predicted proteins | sample GWRWS2_50_60_FD_187239 | JGI IMG/M metagenome (GOLD analysis project Ga0209845, IMG submission 187239) | Riverbed sediment microbial communities from areas with vegetation nearby in Columbia River, Washington, USA - GW-RW S2_50_60 (SPAdes)... | ecosystem: Environmental > Aquatic > Freshwater >... | reverse complement strand
GCCTCCAGCTACATGAAGGGCTACGAGGCCGCGCGACCCGCGCAGCACGGGATCCGGTCTTTCAAGTCGCGGTGACGAAGAGCTTCATCGTGGGCGAGGTCGACGCCGGCGAGCGCGTCGACCAGGCGCTCGCCTCGATCACCGGCATCTCCCGCTCGCAGGCCCGCCGCTGGATCGACGAGGGCCTGGTGCGCGGCATGATCGCCGGCCTGACGGGCCGGTCGCTCGCCGCCGCGGAACCGGAGGTGCCGGTCGACGGTGCCCAGCCGCCCCATGAGCCGGCGCCTTCCCAGCCCCAGAACGGCGCCCTCCAGGCGGAGCGCGGCCGGGCGCCCCGGCCACCCCTGCCAGCCGAGGTCCTCAAGATCAGCCAGGAGGAGGCCACGGCCCTGGCCGCGGTCGCGCCCCTCGTCGGCACGACGCCCCGCACGGTGAAGCGGTTCGTAAACACCTACCGGCTCCTCAAGGCCCGGGCCCCGGACCCGTCGCTCTTCGACCATCCCGAAGACTCCCTCGGCGACCACGAGGTCGTCGCCTTCCTGCTGGCCATGCTCACCGGCCGTCCCGCCGCGGCGCGGCACGTGCTTCCCGCGCTGGCCGGAGCGGCCGCGGACGCGACCCTCGCGGGGACGCTGGAGCCAGCGCCGGACAGCGCCACCGGCGACGAGCTTGCAACCGGGGACACCCAGCAGGCGCTCGCCGACGTGCGCGCGTGGCTCGCGCGCCACCCCCGCTACGGGCAGGCGCCTGCGCGCCGGTTCGCGAAGTGGGCGCAGGAGGTGGCGCGGTTCTCCTTCACTCCGCCGGCCGCCAACGGCGGGCTCGAGCAACCAGGGATGTGAGGTGCCGGCCGCACCGAGCGTGGGCCGCCGGGGTAGCGGCCGTAGGCCTCCTGTGCCTGCTGCTGGCCGCCTGCACGGGCGACCGGGCCTACCGCTCCAGGCCGTCGGCGGGGATCGGCGCGGGGTCCTCGCTCGAGCTCGCCGTGGTCTCGAGGCCGCTGGACTGCCGGCCGACCGCCGACGTCCCGGCCGGCTGCGAGATCGGCGGCAGCGGCACCGGCACCGGCCTCGGCAAGGTCCGCGTCTTCCACGACGTGCGGCTCGCCCGAAACTCGACCGGCGACTGCACGCCGGCCACCGTCCGCGGCTCGATCAGCGGCGCCGGGTGGACCGTGCCCTTCGGTGGCGACGGCGAGTGGTGCGGCCAGCAGGGCCGGTTCGGGTACCGGCTCGACGGGCAGCGCGGTGCGCCGGGGCGGCTGGAGTACCGGCGCGGCCCGCAGGGCGCCAGCGAGACGTTCACCGGGCCGCTGCCGGTCCCACCCGCCGCGGGCGCCGCCGGTCCCTATGCGGACCGCCGGCTGGCGAGCGCCGGCTGCGGCAAGCGGCCGCCGGGACGTCCCGGGCGGGCCGCCCGCCTGACCGTCCCGGCCAACCCGGCGCTGGCGGCCGGTGCCCGAAGCCGTGGCTACCTCGTCCACGTCCCCGCCGGCTACCGGCCACGCAGCCCGACGCCGGCGGTGCTCTTCTTCCACGGCTATGGCGGCAGCGCCGCGGACACCGACGCCGCCTCCGGCCTGTCCGAGCTGGCCGACCGGCGCGGCTTCCTCGCCGTCTACCCGCAGGGCACCTCGGTCAAGGGTGGCGCCAGGTTCTGGGCCAACGCCGGCCGGGTGAGCCTGGGCGTGGATGATCTGCGCTTCACCGCCGACGTGCTCAACGACCTCCAGGGCCGGTTCTGCGTGGACCCGGGCCGGGTCCACGCGGGCGGCTTCTCCGCCGGCGGCGGCGTGGCCGGCTGGCTGGCCTGCGAGCTGGCCGGCCGGATCGCGGCGGTCGCCACGGTCTCAGGGCAGCTCGTGGCCGAGCCGGGCGGCTGCCGGCCGTCCAGGCCGGTCCCGATCCTGGCCGTCCACGGCACCGGCGACGAGGTGATCCCCTACGGTGGCCGCGCCGCCGACGCCGAGCGGCCGCTGCGGCTGCCGGCGCTGCCCGCCTGGCTGGCCGGCTGGGCCGCCCGCGACGGCTGCACCGTCGACTCGGCGGTGTTCCTGGACACCGGCGAGGTGACCGGCGTGCGCTGGAGCGGCTGCCGCGGCGGTACCGAGGTGGTCCACTACCGCCTCAACGGCGGCGGTCACCCGCCGCCGCGGACGGTCGCCGGCCGCCCCCTCGCCGAGGTCCTCTGGGACTTCTTCGCCGCCCACCCGATGGCCTGACCCTCAGGTCACCTCCTGGAGGGCGCCGGTGCGGACGTCGAAGACGAAGCCGCGCACGGCGTCGGTGCGGGGGACGAACGGGCTCGCCTTGATGCGGGCGATCGACTGGCGCACGTCCTGCTCCGGGTCGGCGAACGCCTCCAGCGCGAAGGGCGGCCGCAGCCCCGTCTCGGCCTCGATGTCCGCCTTCACCGCGTCGTCCTTGAAGGTCAGCATGCCGCAGTCGGTGTGGTGGACGAGGATCACCTCGCGGGTGCCGAGCAGGCGCTGGGAGATGGTCAGCGAGCGGATCACGTCGTCGCTCACCACCCCGCCGGCGTTGCGGATGACGTGGGCGTCGCCCTCGCGCAGCCCGAGCAGGCCGTAGACGTTCAGCCGGGCGTCCATGCAGGCGACCACGGCGACCTGCTTCCCGGGGGGCATGGGCAGGTCGCCGCCCGCGAAGGACGCGGCGTAGTCCTGGTTGTTGCGCAGCAGCTCGTCGGTGGTCGACACGGTTGCCTCCTCGAGGGCGTCGCACGCGAGCGCCGGGCTGTCAACCGATCCGGGGGCTTCGCCTCGGCGACCGCGGCCCCCGGACCCAGGGACAGCCGCAGGTGACCACGCGCCCGAAGTCCAGCGCGCGGTTGCAGACGAGCAGGAAGCGGACCATACCGGTATCAAGGGTGCCCACGGGGCGCCGGCGGCGCAAGCCCGGCCGTAGCGGGTGCCGAGCACCAGGGCGACGTTCACGCGGGCGAGGTGCTCTCGCGGACGATCAGCTCCGGGCGCTCGAGCGCATGGGCCTCGAAGCGCGGGTTGCGCATCTTGGCCGCCAGCATGTCCACGGCTCGCTCGGCGAGCAGCTTCACCGGCTGGCGGAGGGTGGTGAGGGTCGGGACGGTGCGGGCGGCCATGGGGGAGTCGTCGCAGCCGACCACCGCCACCCGCCGCGGGCCCGCGCCGCCACCGACCAGCAGCCCGAGCCGGACCGCCGCCCGCATGACGTCGTAGGCGAACTCGTCGCAGGAGGCCACCACCGCGGTGGGCCGCTCGTCCTCGGGCCGCATCAGCAGGCGCCTGGCCTGGTCGAGGGCGGGCTCGCCGTAGTCCTGGCGCTCCACCAGCTCGGGCAGGCCGGCGGCGCCGACCGCGCGCCGGTAGCCCTCCAGCCGCCGGTCGGCGACCGGGTCGCCGGCCGGCCAGCCGAGGTAGGCGATCCGCCGGTGCCCGCCCTCGACCAGGTGGCCGACCGCCGTCATCGACCCGCCCACGTTGTCGTTGTCCACCCAGCAGTAGCCGTGCTCCTCACGCAGCCGGCTGAGCAGCACGAACGGCACGCCGGTGTCGAGCAGCCATGGGACCCGCTCGTCGTCGTAGCCGGCGTCGGTGAGGACGAAGCCGCCGACCTGCCGGCGGGCCCAGAGCTGCCGGTAGAAGGGGACCCGCGAGCCGGGCTCCTTGTCGGTGACGAACGGGTGGAGGTGGAAGCCTCCCGACCAGGTCGCCCACAGCAGCGCGAGCAGGAGCTGGCTGTAGAACGGGTTCACGCCGGGGTCCTCGGCCCGCGGCATCTCGAAGGCGAGCCTGCCGAGCTGCCGCCTGCCCAGCCGCCCCACGCTGCCCCTGGGGACATAGCCGGTGGCCCGCACCGCCTGCTCGATGCGGGCGTGGGTGCTGGCGCTGAGCACCGCCGGGCGGGAGAAGTAGTTCCTCGCCGAGCTGGTCGAGACGCCGGCCGCCCTGGCGACGTCCTCGATCGTGGGGCGGGCGTCGTCGGACAGGCCTGGCTGCGCCAATGTCCGTCCCCTCTCAGCTCCACGATGCGTAGGCATTCTAGGTGGCTCGGAGATACTCCTTGCAAGCAAACTTGCAACACGAAACACTGCTGGTTGCGACGGGAAGCGATTCCCGGAGCAGGCCCTCGTGGGGGCCAACAGGGGGGGCCGTGGGGCGGTGCGCCGCATCTGCCCCACGCAGGGCTCCCACGAGGGTTTCGCGCCCCGGGTTATGCCTTGTCTCCGGGTGGTAGCGTGCAAGGCATGATCGGGCGCATCGTCATCGAGGGCATCCGGCCTCAGGTGGACTGCGGGCGCTGGCCGGCGCGGGCGGTCGCCGGGGAGACGATCCCGGTCGAGGCGACCGTCTTCCGCGACGGCCACAACGAGGTCATCGCCGCCGGTGTGCGGCTCACCGGGCCGGGTGAGCGCCGCTCCCAGCTCGTCCCCATGGTCGCGGTGGACCATGGCCTGGACCGCTGGCGGGCCGAGGTCACCCTGCCCCGGACCGGCTTCTGGTCGTTCGTGGTGGAGGCCTGGACCGACCAGATCGCCACCTGGCGCCAGGGCACCCACAAGAAGCTGGACGCCGGCCGCGACATCGGGCTGGAGCTGGAAGAGGGCGCCCGGCTGTTCGAGACGGCGGCGGCCTGGGTGCCGGCGGCCAACCGCGACCTGCTCAGGGAGGCTGCGGCCGGCCTGCGCCGGGCCGGGGCGGACCCCGCCGAGCGGCTGGCCGCCGCCAGCGACTCCGCCGTGGTCGAGCTGCTCGACCGTCACCCGCCCAAGGGCGTCACCCGCTCCGGGCGGCTGGCGATCTGGGTCGACCGGCCGCGCGCCCTGTACGGCGCCTGGTACGAGCTCTTCCCGCGCTCCGAGGGCGCCACCGCCACCACCGGCGGCACCTTCAAGCAGGCGGCCGAACGGCTGCCCGCGGTCGCCGCCATGGGCTTCGACGTGGTCTACCTGCCGCCCATCCATCCCATCGGGCACACCCACCGCAAGGGGCCGAACAACACCCTGGACCCCGGCCCCGACGACCCGGGCAGCCCGTGGGCGATCGGGTCGGAGGCCGGCGGCCACGACGCCGTCCACCCCGACCTCGGCACCATCGAGGACTTCGACGCCTTCGTGGCCAGGGCGGACGAGCTCGGCATGGAGGTGGCCCTCGACTACGCCCTGCAGTGCTCGCCCGACCATCCATGGGTCAAGGAGCACCCGGACTGGTTCCGCAGCCGGCCCGACGGCTCGATCGCGTACGCCGAGAACCCGCCCAAGGTCTACCAGGACATCTACCCCCTCAACTTCGACAGCCCGGACGCGCCCGCGCTGCACGCCGCCTGCAAGGCCGTCCTGGACCACTGGATCGCCCACGGCGTGCGGATCTTCCGCGTCGACAACCCCCACACCAAGCCGGTCCAGTTCTGGGAGTGGCTGATCGCCGCCGTCAAGGCCGACCACCCCGACGTGATCTTCCTGGCCGAGGCGTTCACCCGCCCGGCGATGATGAAGGTGCTCGCCAAGATCGGCTTCACCCAGTCCTACACGTACTTCACCTGGCGCAACGCCAAGGCCGAGCTGGAGGAGTACCTGAACGAGCTGGCCCACTCGGAGTCGGCCGAGTACATGCGCCCCAACTTCTTCGTCAACACCCCCGACATCCTCCACGCCTACCTGCAGCACGGCGGTCCGGCGGCCTTCAAGGTGCGGGCGGTGCTGGCCGCGATGCTGTCGCCGTCGTGGGGCGTCTACTCGGGCTACGAGCTGTTCGAGCACCAGGCGCTGCGACCCGGCTCGGAGGAGTACCTCGACTCCGAGAAGTACCAGTACAAGCCCAGGGGCTGGTCGCAGCCGTCGCTGGCTCCCTACCTGGCCAGGCTGAACGAGATCCGCCGCGCCCACCCGGCGCTCCACTGGCTGCGGAACCTTCGCTTCCATCTGGTCGACTCGCCCGACGTCCTCGCCTTCTCCAAGCGGACCGGCGACGACGTGGTGCTCGTGGTGGTCAACCTCGACCCGCACCAGGCGCGCGACACCTTCCTGCACCTGTGGATGCCTGCCCTGGGCCTGGAGTGGGACAGCGGCGCCTTCGACGTGTTCGACGAGCTGACCGGCCAGGCCTGGACCTGGCATGGCGCGTCCAACTGGACCCGCCTCGATCCCCAGGTGGAGCCGGCCCACGTGCTCCACGTCCGTCCCAGGTAGCGGCCCGTGACCGAGCTGGAGGCGGCGCTTGCCGAGTTTCTGCCGGGCCAGCGCTGGTTCGCCGGCAAGGGGAGGCCGGTGGGCGAGGTCCGCCTCGAGGCGTCGGTGCCCCTGCGCACCGCCCATCCGAGCCTGCACGAGGTGGTCGCCGCCGTCGCCTACGCCGACGGCGGCGTCGAGCGCTACCACGTGCCCATGGGCCACGACCGCGGCATCGAGGCGAGGCAGCTCACCGACCGCAACCCGGACGCGATCATCCTGCAGACCAAGGGGCCGACCGGCGGAGTGTTCTACGACGCGGTCCGCGACGAGCGGCTCGGCTCGGTCTACCTGGACCTGCTCTCGCGGGCGGCCAACGTCGACGAGCTGCGCTTCTACCGCGCGCCCGAGTGGACCGAGACGCTGCGCGGCCCCGGCAGGCTGGTCGGCGGGGAGCAGTCCAACTCGTCGCTGGTGTTCGGCAACCGGCTGATCCTCAAGCTGTTTCGCCGGCTGGAGCCAGGCGAGAACCCGGAGCTGGAGGTCACCAGGGCGCTGGCCGCCGCGGGGTTCGAGGCGTGCGTGGCGCCGCTCGGCTGGTTCGAGGGCCTCGGCTCGACCCTCGGCATCCTGCAGCGCTTCTACCCCGGCAGCGTCGAGGGCTGGCGGCTGGCCACCGAGCGGGTGGCGGACCACTACGGGTCCAAGGGGGGCGACCCTGGCAACTTCGCCGGCGAGGCCGGCGCGCTCGGCCGGCTCACCGGCGAGCTGCACGTGGCCATGGCCGGCGCGCTGCCCAAGGTGGCCGAGGGCCAGCCCGACCTGGGCCGGCTCAGCGCCCGCCTGCTCGGCCAGCTCACCCAGGTGGTCGCCCTCGTGCCGCAGCTCGCCGGGCATCGCGAGGCCATCCAGGAGGTGTACTCCAAGGCCGAGGCCGCCGGCGGCGGCAGCCGTTACCTCCAGCGCATCCACGGCGACTACCACCTTGGCCAGGTGCTGCGGGTGTCGGACGCGTGGAAGGTGATCGACTTCGAGGGCGAGCCGGTCCGCAGCCTGGAGGAGCGGCGGCGTCTTGCCAGCCCGCTGCAGGACGTGGCGGGGATGCTCCGCTCCTTCGACTACGCCGCCTTCCAGCCGCTGATGGTCTGGCCGGAGGGGTCCGGGGAACCCCAAGGGGGTGCCCCGGTCTACGGGTCCGAGCTGGCGGCGACCGACGGCCGCGCCACCGCCTGGATCGAGGCCAACCGGGGCGCGTTCCTGGAGGGCTACCTGGGCGTGGCTGGCGACGCCGGCTGGCTCGCCGGCGACCACGAGCTGCCGCTTCGCGCTCTGGAGCTGGACAAGGCAGTCTATGAGGTCATGTACGAGGCCAGGCACCGCCCGGCGTGGCTGCCGATCCCGCTCGGCGGCATCAGGCGCCTGCTGGAGGTGACGCCATGACCCGGATGTCCCGTTCGGACGAGGTGGAGCTGCTGGTGCGGGGCGAGCACCACGAGCCGCACCGGCTGCTGGGCGCGCACGTCGAGGACGGCAAGCTGGTCGTCCGCGCGCTGCGGCCCGCCGCGACCGGCGTGGTCGCGCTGGTGGATGGCGAGCGCGTCAAGCTCGACCGGGTCCACCCGGCCGGCCTGTTCGAGGGCGTGCTGGACGGCGCCGCCGCGCCGGCCGCCTACCGGCTGGAGGTGACCTACGACGCCGGCACCTTCACCATCGACGACCCCTACCGGTTCCTGCCGACGATCGGCGAGCTCGACCAGCACCTGCTGGGGGAGGGCAGGCACGAGCGCCTGTGGCAGAAGCTCGGCGCCCACGAGACGGTCGTCGACGGGGTGGCCGGCACCGCCTTCGCGGTCTGGGCGCCCAACGCCCGCGCGGTCCGGGTCGTCGGCGACTTCAACTCCTGGGACGGGCGGCTGCACCCGATGCGGTCGCTCGGCTCCTCGGGGATCTGGGAGCTGTTCGCGCCGGGCGTCCACGCCGGCGACAAGTACAAGTTCGAGCTGGTCACCCGGGCCGGCGCGCTGACGCTCAAGGCCGACCCGCTGGCGTTCGCGACCGAGGTGCCGCCGGCGACGGCCAGCGTCGTCCACACCCCCGGGCACGTGTGGGGCGACGACGACTGGATGGCGCGCCGGCGGGAGCGCAACTCGATCGGCGCCCCGATCTCGGTCTACGAGGTCCACCTCGGCTCCTGGCGCCAGGGGCTGTCCTACCGCGAGCTGGCGGAGCAGCTCCCCGACTACGTCGCCGACCTCGGCTTCACCCACGTGGAGTTCATGCCGGTCGCCGAGCACCCCTACGCCCCGTCCTGGGGCTACCAGGTGTCGGCCTACTTCGCGCCCACCGCCCGCTTCGGCACCCCGGACGACCTGCGCCACCTGATCGACAAGCTCCACCAGCGCGGCATCGGGGTGCTGGTGGACTGGGTGCCGGCGCACTTTCCCAAGGACGCCTTCGCGCTGGCCCGCTTCGACGGCACCGCCCTGTACGAGCACGAGGACCCGCGCCGCGGCGAGCACCCCGACTGGGGCTCGCTGGTGTTCAACTTCGGCCGCAACGAGGTGCGCAACTTCCTCATCGCCAACGCCTTGTACTGGCTGGAGGAGTTCCACGTCGACGGGCTGCGGGTGGACGCCGTGGCCTCGATGCTCTACCTCGACTACTCCCGCGAGGAGGGGGAGTGGGTGCCCAACGAGTTCGGCGGCAACGAGGACCTGGACGCCGTCAGGTTCCTCAAGGACTTCAACACGGTGGTGTACCGCGAGCACCCGGCGGCGATGACGGTCGCCGAGGAGTCGACGGCCTGGCCGAGCGTCTCCCGACCGGTCTACCTCGGTGGGCTCGGCTTCGGCTTCAAGTGGAACATGGGCTGGATGCACGACACCCTGCAGTACGTCTCCAAGGACCCGATCTACCGTCGCTTCCACCACCACCAGCTCACCTTCTCGCTGATCTACGCCTTCAGCGAGAACTTCGTCCTGCCCATCTCCCACGACGAGGTCGTCCACGGCAAGGGCTCGCTGCTCGGCAAGATGCCCGGCGACACCTGGCGGCGGTTCGCCAACCTGCGCGCCTACCTCGCCTACATGTGGGCCCATCCGGGCAAGCAGCTCCTGTTCATGGGCTGCGAGCTGGGCCAGGAGTCGGAATGGTCCCACGAGCGCTCGATCGACTGGGAGGCGCTGGCCGACCCGAACCACCGGGGCGTGCAGGCGCTCGTGCGCGACCTGAACCGCGTCTACCGGGACCGCCCTGCCCTGTGGGAGTGGGACGCCAGCCCGGAGGGGTTCGCCTGGATCGACCCCAACGACGTGGACGACAACGTGCTGTCGTTCATCCGCTACAGCGCGTCCGGTGAGCCGCTGGTCTGCCTCTGCAACTTCTCGCCGGTGCCACGCAGCGACTACCGCGTCGGCCTGCCGCGGGTGGGGCGCTGGACCGAGGTGCTCAACACCGACGCGGCGTCCTACGGCGGCAGCAACGTCGGCAACCTCGGCACGGTCGAGGCCGTGGAGATCGGCTGGGACGGCCAGCCCGCCTCGGCCTCGGTGACCCTGCCCCCGCTCGCCACCGTCTGGCTCGCGCCGGCGTGACGGGACCGCCCGGGGGTCCGGGGGCCTCAAGCCTAGGCCCCCGGTGGAAATTGGGCCCGCGGCTGGTGGAGGGCGGCGCCGCCTTCGGCGTGTGGGCGCCCTCGGTGCGCTCCCTCGCGGTTCGGGTCGGTGCGAGGACCGTCCCGCTGGAACCGGGCGAGGGGGGTACCTGGTGGGGCGTTGTCGAGGGCGCCGGGGCCGGCGACGACTACGTGCTGGTCCTGGACGGCGAGCGGGAGCGGCCCGACCCACGCTCCCGCTTCCAGCCGCACGGCCCGCACGGCCCCTCGCGGCTGGTCGACCTGGGCCCGGCGCCGCCGCCGTTCACCCCACCCGCCCTGCACGAGCTGGTCTTCTACGAGCTGCACTGCGGCACCTTCACGCCAGCGGGGACCTTCGACGCCGCTGCCGGCAGGCTCGACCACCTGGCCGGGCTCGGGGTCACGGCGGTGGAGGTGATGCCGGTGGCGGCCTTCCCCGGCGCGCGCGGCTGGGGCTACGACGGCGTCGACCTGTACGCGGTGCACGCCGCCTACGGCGGCCCCGCGGGGTTCCGCCGGTTCGTGGACGCCTGCCACGCCGCCGGGCTGGCCGTGTTCCTCGACGTCGTCTACAACCACCTCGGCCCCGACGGGGACTACCTGGGTGAGTTCGGGCCGTACCTCACCGACCGCTACGCCACCCCGTGGGGTCGGGCGGTCAACCTGGACGGGCCCGGGTCGGACTTCGTCCGCGGGCACGTCGTCGACAACGCCGAGATGTGGGTGGCCGAGTTCGGCGTCGACGGGCTGCGCCTGGACGCCGTCCACGCCCTCCACGACGCCAGCCCGGTGCACGTCCTGGAGGAGCTCGCCGGGCGGGTCCACGCGGCCAGGCCCGGCGCGGTCGTCGTCGCCGAGACCGACCGGCACCAGCCCACGCTGGTCACCGGCTACGGCATCGACGCCATCTGGGCCGACGACCTGCACCATGCGATCCATGTCGCGCTGACCGGCGAGGCGCCCGGCTACCTGGACGGGTTCCAGGGCCTCGACAAGCTGGCCAGGGCGCTGCACGCCGGCTGGGTGCACGACCCCGCCGGGCTCGGCGGGGAGCGCTTCGTGGTCTGCGCCCAGAACCACGACCAGGTGGGCAATCGCGGCTTCGGCGAACGCCTCGCCGCCCTGGTCGGCCCGGAGCTGGACGCGGTGGCGAGCGTCCTGGTCGCCTGCGCGCCCTACCTGCCGCTGGTCTTCCAGGGCCAGGAGTGGGGCGAGACCCGCCCGTTCCTCTATTTCACCGACCACCGGCCGGAGCTGGCCGAGGCGGTGCGGCGCGGCCGCCGCGACGAGTTCGCCGCGTTCGACTGGGCGGCGGACGTGCCGGACCCCAACGACCCGGCCACCTTCGAGCGGTCGAAGCTGGACTGGAGCAGGGCTGGCGGGCCGGTGCTGGACCTGTGGCGCGACCTGCTGCGGCTTCGCCGCGAGGTCCCCGCGCTCGGCAACTGCCGCCGCGACCTCGCCACCTCCCGGGCCGACGTCCGACGGCGGCTGGTCACGCTGGAGCGCACCGACCCGTCGGGGTCGCGGGCGCTGGTCGTGGCCAACCTCGGCGACCGGCCACAGCCACTTCCCGACCCTGATACGCTGCGGCTTCGGCTCGCGACCCGCCCCCATTTGTCCAGCCGTGACATCCCTGGCGCGAGCGCGATGATATGGACGAATTGACGGGTTTGACGACGGCCCATTCGGCCGGGGTACAACTTGCCCTCTGACGGGGGGGCGATCGGGAGGAGCGAGATGGCTGGCAGGACGGAGATCGAGCGGCTCGAGCTGGGCCGTCTCGAGCGGCTCGACCTGCGGTCGTTCTGGGGCGAGCAGCTCCCGGACCTCACCCCCTGGTTCCTGCAGAACATCGACCTGCTGAGCGAGACCCTCGGCATCGACATCACGCCGCTCGAGCGGGAGATCAACGTCGACACCGGCGCCTTCAACGTGCTCGGCTCCGACGCGCTCGGCCGCCCGATCGTGATCGCCAACCGCCTGGAGGCGACCGACCACAGCCAGCTCGGCCAGCTCATCGTCGAAGCGTCCGGGCTGGAGGCGGCGGTGGTGATCTGGGTCGCCCCCCACTTCCGGGACGAGTTCCGGCGCGGGCTGGACTGGCTCAACGAGCGCACCGACCAGCAGGTCGACTTCTTCGGGGTGGAGATCGGCCTGGTCCGCATCGGCCGCTCGCTGCCGGCGCCCGTGCTCGACGTGGTGGTGCAGCCGCGGAACTGGCGCCGGTCGGGCAGGCGGCGGGGGCCGCTGCCGATGCGGTCACCGACGACGGGACCGGTCGCCGAGCCGGCGCCGGTCGCCCACCAGGCCGATGCCACCTCGCCGCCGCGCGGCCGCCACGAGTCGCCGGCCCCCGAGCCGCCCCCGGCCCGCTACGAGCCGGCCCCCGAGCCGCCGCCCGCCCCCTACGAGCCGCCGCCGGAGCCGACCGTCGTCCCGGAGGCGTTCGCGCCCCCGCCCCCCGCCGAGGCCCCACCCGAGCCTCCGCCGGCACCGCCACCGATGGCCTCCGAGAAGGCCGGCGGCCTGCAGCCGGTCGAGCTGCGCCACCGGTTCTTCGAGGCGATGTTCGACTCGGTGGCGATCCGGCGGCCCGGCTTCCGCATCCCGAAGTTCGGCTACGAGAACTGGGTCGGCTTCGCGGCCGGCCCGTTCGGCTTCTACGACGTGGCGTTCACCGCCAACGGCGCCGTCCGGGCCGGGATCTACCTCGATATGCAGGAACGTACCTCGACCAAGCGGCTGTTCGACGACCTGTTCGCCGAGCGCCTGGCGGTGGAGACCGCCGTCGGCCGGATCCTCTCCTGGGAACGGCTCGACGACCGGCGGGCCTCACGGATCGTCGACTACCGAGAGGTCCGCGACCTGGCAAGCCGCGAGGAGCGGCGGATGGTGGCCGACTGGGCCGCCGAGACGGTCGTCAAGCTGATGGAGGCCCTGGACGACCGGCTGCGCTCGACGGCGGCGGTCCTGCTCTCCCGGGTCCAGGGCGGGGTGTAGCGGCGCGGGGTGGACCTGGCCGCGCTCGAGCAGACGGCACGCGGACGCCTCGATCCCGCCGTCTACGACTACCTGGCCGGCGGCGCCGACGCCGAGCTGACCCTCGCCGACAACCTGGCCGCCTGGGCACGGCTGCGCCTGCGCCCAAGGGTGCTTCGGGACGTGCGCCGGGTCGACACCGCCACCACCGTGCTCGGCACGCCGCTGCCCACCCCGATCCTGGTCGCCCCGACCGCCTACCACGGGCTGGTCCACCCGGAGGGGGAGGCCGCCACCGCCGCCGGCGCGGCCGCGGCCGGCAGCCTCATGGTCGTCTCCACCCAGTCCAACCGCTCGCTGGAGGAGGTGGCGCGGCACGCCCCCGGCGCGCCACGCTGGTTCCAGGTCTACGTCCACGTCGACCACGGGTTCACCGAGGAGCTGGTGGGCCGGGCGGCCGCCGCCGGCTACTCGGTGCTGGTCCTCACCGCCGACCTGCCGGTGCTCGGCAACCGCCTCAGGGACGTGCGCAACCGTCTGGAGTTCCCGCCCGGCATGGTCCTCGGCAACGCCGTCGAGCGCTTCGGCACCGGCGGGGCCGACGCGATCGCCCATGCCGGCCGGTTCGACGCCGGCCTGGAGCCGGCCACCATCGCCTGGCTGCGGGACTGCTCGGGGTTGCCGGTGCTGGTCAAGGGCGTGCTGCGCGGCGACGACGCCGAGGCGTTCGTGGCCGCCGGGGCGGCCGGGATCGTGGTCTCCAACCACGGCGGCCGCCAGCTCGACACCGCGTTCGCCGCCGCCGACGCGCTGCCGGAGGTGGTGGCGGCCGTCGACGGTCGCGTGGAGGTGCTGGTGGACGGCGGGGTGCGGCGGGGGACTGACGTGGTGAAGGCGCTCTGCATGGGAGCCGGCGGTGTGCTGGTGGGCCGGCCGGTGCTGTGGGGGCTTGCGGCCGGTGGGTCCGACGGGGTGCGGACGGTGCTGCTGGGCCTCCAGGAGGAGCTGTTGCGGGCGATGGCGCTGTGCGGGGCGGTCAGCCTGGCCGAGCTCACCCCCGACCTGGTCGCCAGCCCCCGCTAACCTGGGCGTGGCGTGAGTGTCACACCCCCCGTCTATGCTGACACCAGCTACGGTAGAATGCTGGTGTTCACGGATGGAGGAGGCAGTCAATTGCATCCGTACCTGCTGGACGAGCTTGCCGCCGCACGGGTCCAGGAGCTCCGTCGCGAGGCGGCCCGACGACGGCTCCACGAGTACCGGGACCTGGTCGTCGACCCGGAGCGCTACTTCATCCGCGTGGCCTGGCCCCGTCGTCCCTCGATCGCCCGCCGGGCCGCCGCCCGCTCGCTCCACTCCGTCGGGTTCTGGCTGGTCGGGGCCGGCCTGCGGCTGGCCGTCGCCGGGACCGACCGCCGGGCGGGCCGTTGAGGCACCCGACGCGCCCGTCGGGCGGGCCCGGCTACCTGGACGGCGTCCGCGCCGCCGCCCCGATCGGGATCGCGGCGTTCGCCTTCGGCCTGTCGTTCGGGGTCCTGGCCCGCTCGGCCGGGATGGGCCGCCTCGCCCCGGTCGTCATGTCGCTCACGACCTTCGCCGGCTCCGCCCAGTTCGCCGCCGCCTCCATCCTCGCCGCCGGAGGCGGGGTGGCCGCCGCGGTGGCCGCGGCCGTGCTGCTGAACCTCCGCTACGGGCCGATGGGGCTGTCGGCCGCCTCCACCCTGGAGGGACCGTGGTGGCGGCGGGCGCTGGCCGCTCAGCTGGTCGTCGACGAGTCCTGGGCGATCGCCCAGCGCGACGGCCGGATCGACCGGCACCTGCTGGTCGGCGCTGGCCTGCTGCTGGCGGTCGGCTGGGTCGGCGGCACGGCCGTCGGGGCGCTCGCCGGCGACCTCGTCGCCGACCCGGCCTCGCTCGGCCTCGACGCCGCCTTCCCGGCGCTGTTCCTCGCCCTGCTGGCGGGGCAGATCAAGGGGCGCTCGCGGTTGCTGGCCGCCATCGGTGGCGCCCTCATCGCCCTCGCGCTGATGCCGGTCGCCGGCCCCGGCGTGCCGATCATCGCCGCCAGCCTCGCGTGCCTGGTCGGGGCGAGGCGCTCGTGACCGCCGTCTGGGTCACGGTCGCGGCGGTCGGGCTGGCCACCATGGCCATCAAGGCGGCCGGCACGCTGCTGGTCGGGGACCGCACGCTCCCGCCGCGGGCCCAGGGGGCCCTCGAGCACCTGGCCCCGGCGCTGCTCGCCGCCCTCGTGGTCTCCCAGGCGCTCGGCGGCTCGGGCGGCGGCTTCGCGGTCGACGCCCGCCTCGCCGGCCTGGCCGCCGCCGCCGTCGCCCTGGTCTTCCGCGCACCCCTGCTGCTCGTCGTCACCGTGGCCGCCGCCACCGCCGCCCTCGTCCGCGCCCTCGCCTGAAGCAGTGCCCGCGGGCGCTCAGGCGGCCGGTACGGGGATCACCGTCGTGGCGACCGCTGAGGGGGGAGGGATCGCCTCCCCGTCGAGCCGGAGCCCCTCCAGGTGGAACTGGATCGCCTCGCGCATGCGGTGCTTGACCTCGTCCAGCGTCCGCCCGGTCGCCACGCAGCCCGGTAGCTCAGGGCTCCAGGCCGAGTAGGAGCCTTCCTCGCCCTCGATGACCACCGCGTATCCGGTCATGACCCCCATTCTTTCAGCCGAGCCTGCCTCAGGATACTCGCCAGCGTCCCCGCCTTGACGTCGTCGCCGTCGTTCCCGGCGATAGTGACCCTGCCCGGCTTGGTTGCATGCCTGAACTGGCGATCGCTGCCGCGCTGGCGAGCGAGCCGCCAGCCGTCGGCCTCGATGAGTCTGATCACCTGGCGGACCTTCATCGTCATTGGCGACCCGGCGCTGGACGTTCGATGGGAGGGTGGGAGTCTACGCGGCGGCCCGGCCGATGCGAGGTTGTTGTGCGGGTCTGTGGACGGCCGGTCAGGTGGTGACGGCGGTGAGGGTCCAGGGGCAGCGGGAGCGGACGGCGATGTGGAAGGTGCCGGCGGCGGCGTGCTCGGTGCCGTGACGCGGGCGCCGCGTTCGTCGACCCCGGAGAGGGGGACGGGGCCGTCCAGGTCGACCGCGAAACGGCCGGTCCCGCCGGGACGGGCGGCGCAGTCGAACGACCAGTGGAGGTCCCACGCCGTCCCGGTGGTCAGCACCGCGGTCAGCGGCCCCGATCCCGCCTCGGCGAGCAGGACCGTCCCGGCCGGCGGCACCTCGGCGCCGCCGGTGGTCCCGGGAGGGGCCGGCTCGTCGTCGACGACCGACAGCAGCGTGGCCAGCAGCCCGAAGCCGAGCAGCGCGACGACCGCGACGGCGCCGACGAAGCACCCGGAGCTGGCCTTGGGGGGAGCTGGTGGCGGGACCGGCAAGGAGAAGCCCCTCTTCTCCGGATCAACCGCTGCAAAGGTCACAGGCGTGGCGGCCGACGGCGGCCCCGCGACCAGGATCGTGGCGGACGAGTGGGCGGAGGGGCTCATCACGACGTCCGCCGACGGCTCCAGGCTGGCGTCCCTGGCCTACCCATGCCCGTCCACGGGCGACTCCGACGTCGTGCTCCGCGACGCCGGTGGAGCGCTCCTGCACCGCTGGTCGACGACGTCCGCCGGCGTCGAGGCCATGCTCGGTGACATCTCGCTCAGCGCCGACGGCCGGCAGCTCGCCGGGCCGGTCTTCGAGAAGCGCACCGGGTTTCCCCTCGGCGTGCGCGTGCTGGACGCCACCAAGGGCGCCTCCACGACCGATGGCCGGCTGATCCGAGCCCCCGATCCCGGCTGTGAGCTGGTGAACGCCGCGTTCCACCCACGGACCGGGCAGCTCGCCGCGTTCGAGCGATGCCTCCCCAAGGACCTCCAGAGCGGCATCCCGCCCCGCTTCCGGCTGGTGTACCTCGACCCGACGAGCGGCCGGTTGCTCTCCCGCTCGATCTGGTTCGACGACCACACCGGTGCGGATCTCGAGGTCCTCACCACCGACTTCGACCGGACCGGTCGCTACCTGCTGTTCGCCGTGGGGAGCAGTGACCCGATGGACTCGCAGGAGCCGCGTCCGGAGACCGGCACCTGGTGGCACGGCGGCGGCGGACGGCGGGCCCGCGTCCACGACGACCAGCGGATCGGAAGCGGCAGCACCAGCCAGCTCATCACCTCGGCCCATCCTTCCTGGTAGGGCCGACCCGGCATCGCGAGCTAGCCCTGGAGGCTCTCGAAGATCCCGGCGGCGCCCTGGCCGCCACCGACGCACATGGTGACCATGCCGTAGCGGGCCTGGCGCCGGCCCAGCTCGGCCAGGAGCTGGATGGTCAGCTTGGTGCCGGTGGCGCCCATCGGATGCCCGAGGGCGATGGCGCCCCCGTTGACGTTGACCTTCTCCAGGTCCATCCCCAGCTCGCGGATGACGGCCAGGGTCTGGGAGGCGAACGCCTCGTTCAGCTCGACCAGGTCGATGTCCTCCAGGCGCAGCCCGGTCAGCTCCAGCAGCTTGGGGATGGCGACGGTCGGCCCGATGCCCATGACCTCCGGGGCGACCCCGCCGACGGCGAAGCCGACGAAGCGGGCCAGCGGTCGCAGCCCCAGCCGCTCGGCCCGCTCCCGCTCCATGACCACCACCGCGGCCGCGCCGTCGCTGCGCTGCGAGGAGTTGCCGGCGGTGATCGTGCCGCCCTGCTTGAAGACGGGCTTGAGCTTGGCGAGGGCCTCGGCGGAGGTGTCCCGGCGCGGCCCCTCGTCGCGGGCGAAGGTGGTCTCCAGGTGCTGGGGCCGGCCGTCGTCGTCCAGCCAGTCCAGCCGGACGGGGAGCGGGGCGATCTCCGGGTCGAACAGGCCGGAGTCGACCGCCTTGGCCGCCCGCTGGTGGGAGCGGAGCGCGAAGGCGTCCTGGTCCTCGCGGCTGACGCCCCACCGCTCGGCCACCCGCTCGCCGGTGAGCCCCATGCTCATGTAGTACTCGGGGTGGCCGCGGACCACCGCCGGGTTCGGCAGGAACGTCGGCGGGGGGGTCGGGGTCGAGGACATGTGCTCGGTGCCGCCGGCGACGATGGTGGTCGCGAACCCGGCCATGATCCGCTCGGCCGCGCTGGCGATCGTCTGCAGGCCGGAGGAGCAGAAGCGGTTGACGGTCTGGCCGGGCACGCTGGCGGGCAGGCCGGCCCGCTGGGCGGCGATGCGGGCGACGTTGAGGCCCTGGGTGCCCTCGGTGACGGCGCAGCCGAGGAGGACGTCCTCCACCTCGGCGGGGTCGAGCCCGTCGGCCCGCCTGAGCGCCTCGGCGATGGCCGCCCCCGCCATGTCGTCCGGCCGGCTGGCCCGCAAGGTGCCCCGTGGGGCCCGGCCGACCGCGGTCCGCGCACCCGAGACGATGACGGCTTCCTTCATCACATGCTCCCTTCAGACCGGGGGGCTAGGCTTGAGCCCCCCGGACCCCCTCAGTTGCGCAGCGGCTTGCCGGTCGTCAGCAGGCCCTGGATCCGCTCCATGGTCTTTGGTTCGTGCAACAAGGCCAGGAACGCCTCGCGTTCCAGCTCCAGGACGTGCTCCTCGGCCACCCACTGGGGCTGGGACAGCTCGCCACCGCACAGCACCCTCGCGAGCCGGCGGGCGATCACGCCGTCGTGCTCGCTTGCCTGGCCGGCCCACTGCAGGGTCTGCACGCCCAGCTCCAGGGCGGCCAGCGTCGGCAGGCCGGCGGCGTAGACCGACGCCTCCCTGGCGGGCGGCCGGTAGCCGTCGGCCAGGTCGAGGACCTGCCGTTTGGCCGCGGCCAGCAGGTGGTCGGCGTTCATGACCACCGCGTCGTCCTCGTCGAGGAAACCCAGCTCGCGGGCCTCGATCGCCGAGGTGGCCACCTTGGCGAGGCCGATGGTCTCGAACACCCGCTGCACGAACGGCAGCGCCGGGGCGCCGTCGGCGGTCCGCATCGCCGGGGAGACCAGCCGGCGCAGCAGCTCCTTGCAGCCGCCGCCGGCCGGGATCACGCCGACCCCGACCTCGACCAGGCCGATGTAGGTCTCCAGGGCGGCCACCGCCCGGTCGGCGTGCATGACGATCTCGGCTCCGCCACCGAGCGTCTGGCCGTGCGGGGCGGCCACCACCGGCTTGGCCGCGTAGCGGAACCCCATCAGCACCTCCTGGAGCGCCCGCACCTCCTGGCCGACCTGGTCGTAGAGGCCCTGGTAGGCGGCCATGCCGACCTCGCCGATGTTGGCCCCGACGCAGAAGTTGTGGCTCTGGTTGGCGATCACCAGGCCCACCCAGGGGCCGCGTTCCAGCTCCTCGAGCGCCCTGGTGCCGAGCTCGACCACGCCGGCGTCGATGGCGTTGGCGGGCGGGTGGAGCTCGAAGCAGAGCACCCCGTCGCCGAGGTCCACAAGGCTCGCGGAGGCGTTGCCCGCCACCTCGCGGCCCTCGGCCCGCAGCGCGGCCAGGTCCAGCGCCTCCGGGTCGGCCGGCACCGGCCGGTAGTCCCCGGTGACCGGGCTGTAGACCTCGCCGTCCCGGTAGAAGGCCTGGTGGCCGGCTGCCAGCATCTCCCGCACCCAGCCGGCGACCTCGACGCCGAGGGCGTCCATCCGCTCCACGCCCTCCCGCACCCCGATGCCGTCCCAGGTCCGGAACGGGCCGGCCCGGTGGCCGAAGCCCCACTCCACGGCGCGGTCCACCTCGACCAGCGAGTCGGCGATCTCGGGCACGCGCATGGCCGCGTACGCCAGCGACGGCAGCACGGTGTCGCGGACGTAGCGGGCGCCGCGGTCCTCGTCGGCCTTGTCGAGCAGGAACCGGAGCCGCTCGGCGGGGGCGCGGCGCTCGCGGGCCGCGGCCACGATCGGCAGGTCCGGCATGCTGGCCGATCGGTAGTCAAGGGTGTCGAGGTCGATCACGTCGAAGACGGTCTGGCCTTGTCTCACCCCGCGGCGGTAGAAGCCGCCGCCGCTCTTGGTCCCGAGCCGCCCGGCCTGCAGCATCCGCCTGACCGGCTCGGGCGCCGGCAGCACCTCGCGGCGCTCGTCGTCGGGGGCCAGCTCGTAGAGGTTGTCGGCCACCCCCACCATGACGTCGAGGCCGACCTGGTCGGCGAGCCGGAAGGTGGCCGTCTTCGGCCGGCCGAGGAGCGGGCCGGTGAGCGCGTCGACCTCCTCGATGGTGTAGCCGTGCTCCAGCGCGTAGTGGAGGTCGTGCATGCCGGCGAAGCTGCCGAGCCGGTTGGCGATGAAGTTCGGGGTGTCCTTGGCGACCACCGCGCCCTTGCCGAGCGCCCGCTCGACGAACGCCCGCATCCGCTCGAGCACCTCGGGGTCGGTGTCGGCGGTCGGGATCAGCTCGACCAGCTTGAGGTAGCGGGGCGGGTTGAAGAAGTGGGTGCCGAGGAAGCGCCGCCGGAAGCCCTCCGTGCGGCCCTCGGCGATCCGGGCCAGCGGGATGCCGGAGGTGTTGGAGGTCACCACCGCGTCCGGGCCGGCGGCCTTCTCGACCCTGGCGAACAGCTCCTGCTTGGGTTCGAGGCGCTCGACGATCGCCTCGACCACCCAGTCCGCGGCGGACACGCGGTCGAAATGGTCCTCGAAATTCCCCAGGCGAATCCGGTCGGCGAGCCGAGGGCTTGCCAGCGCGGCGGGGCGGGCGGCCAGCATGCGCTCGAAGCCGGCCCGGACGACCCGGTTGCGGACCGCGGCGTCGTCCAGGCCGAGGCCCCGCCGTTCCTCGTCCGGATCGAGCCGCTCGGGAACGATGTCCAGCAGGTCGACGGTCAGGCCGGCGTTGACGGCGTGGGCGGCGATGGCGGCCCCCATGGTGCCGGCGCCGAGCACAGCGACCCGGCGGATGTCGTTGCTCACGGACGCGCACCTCCAGATGGTCGGTGCCCGACAGGGTAGCTTCGCCGCCTTGCCGGCTGCTGCGCCTAGCGATCCTTGGTCGCTGGCTTCTTGACGTTGTGTCAAGTTCTCACGCGGCGCTGCCGAGCCGGGCGTGGGCGGTGTAGGCATCGACGTGACGGTCGAGTGCTGCCAGCGCCGCTCGGAGCTCGGGTGGGGCTTGGGGTTGGTCGGCGGCCAGCAACGGGCGCAGCAGCCGGTTGTGGAGCTTGGTGGAGAAGACCGCGACGCGGATGCCGTCAGAGGTGCGCACGTACCGGTTGGTTCGGGGCAGGCGCTGGATCAGCCCGTTGCGCCGCAGCCGGCGCAGGTCGTCGGTCATCTGCCCTGGGCGGTAGGGGTGCCGAGCAGGCCGGCCACCAAGGCGCGCAGGCTCTTGTTGGTGAAGCCGGTCGCGGCGAGCAGGGTGGTGCACAGGGCGCCGACCAGGGCCATGACCCGAGGATCGCCGAACCGAAGCGCCGGGGTCCTCCGCCCTCCGTGTCCACGGTGGGGTGGGCGATCCGCTCAAAGGCTGGACTCGCAAGCACACAGCCCTGGCCGACACGTTCAGCATCCAGGATGCGGCGGTTGCATGCACGGGCCTTGGCCTGCGGTTCGTCCAGGTTGGGCAGGCGGGTGTTGCAGCCCAGGTCGCGGGGGGCGTTACAGACGGTCTCGATCCGCATCGCCCGGCCGTCTTTGAGGTATTGCTTGATCCGCGAGTGCTTGTAGAAGACGTTGACGACCACGCCTTGGTTGTCGCGGCGGTCGATGGCGGTCCGGAAGGTGCCCCGGGTGTCGCGGCGGATCTTGCGGCCGAAGATGATCTCCACGTTGGCGGGCCGGCCGAGGTCGAGGTTGTCGGCGATGAGCGCTTCGAAGAAGCCGCGGGCGTGGCGGGGTGCGTCGAACACGATGGTGCGGGAGACCTCGACCTGGCGCATCGAGCACTCCCACCAGTAGCCGGCGTCCCGATCCGCCTCGCCCAGCGGCAGCGGCAGGCGGGCCAGCCAGCGCTGGACGAAGACGTTGATCGTGCCGGGCCCGAGCCGGTCGCAGATCGCCTGGAGCATGGCGGGGTCGGCGCAGGTGGCGAACCCGTTGGCCAGCTCGCTGAAGGCCAGCCCGGCCTTGGCGGCTTGGCGTTTGGCCCCTCATGCCCGTTGACCCAGATCTTGATCGGGTAGGGGAAGTAGGCGCAGACCTTGATGAACCCCGGGCCGAAGTCCTCGTCCCACAGGTAGAAGTAGTAGCAGCTCACCCGCCGGTCGGCCTTGGTGAACCAGAACTGCGGCGCGCCCGTGGTGGTCTGGCGCTGGGCAGCGGACCAGACCCGCTGGAACTCCTGCGCGACCCCGATCGCGCCACCCCCGAACGACCGGTGGCGGCCTGCCGATCCAGGTGCGGGCGCATCACCTCGAGCTTGCGGTCATCCTTGCTGAACTTCACCCACGGGATGTCGTTGGCCTGGGCAAACGACGCCACCGCCGCACGGAACCGCCGCCCGATCTTGTCGAACAACGCCGGGGAGGGGAACGGGTAGCCCAGATGCTGGCACAAGAACGCCACCACCTGGCCACTGGACTGCAGGATCGGCACGTAGGCGTTGAGGTACACCCGGTCCAAGCACTCGATGTCCAGCGCGACATGCCCATCAAGCACGTCGTTGACCGTCACCACCCGCGTCCCCATACCCACCTCCGCACCCAGGCTCAGGGGCGCGAGGATGAACCAACCCGCAGGGGACCTCCAGCCGGACCACTCACCTCGGCGGTCCGAGGCGAAGCCTCACTGGTACTCCAGCCGCACTTGCCATGAGGTAGGGTCCGTGCCCGCTGGCCGGGATGGTGCCGGCGGACCAGCCGCTCCTCCACCATCGGGACGGCTTGCAGTGACCACGACCCGGTCAACGAGTTCTGCGATCGGCAGGCGCTGGCGCGCCTCGTCCTGCAACGCGGCAAGCGCGACGTCCTTACCTGGGTCACCAAGACCAAGAGCGACCTGGTAGACCCGGGTGAACAGGTCATGCCACTCAGACTGGGACTCCACCTGTACGTCGACAGCGCCGACCGAGCGCAGCGCCGCGGCCCAGTCGATGCGCAGGCCGCTCGGCAGCCGGGCATCGGCAGGGGTCCGCGGCTGCCAGCTGGTCAGCACCAGCCGACCGCCAGGCCGCAGGATACGGAGGGCCTCGCGGCCCGCCGCCGCCGGGTCGGCGGCCAGGTGCAAGGCGTCGATGGAGACGACCGCGTCGGCGCTGGAAGCAGCCAGCCCGGTCGCGGCCAGGTCGCCGACGACGAAGCGTGCCGTGTCGGCCAGCCCGAACAGCACCGCCCGGTCGTTGGCCTGCTGGACACCGACGGGCGAGAAGTCCACACCGATCAGGGAGACGCCCTGCGACTGCGCCAGCCACAGCCCCGGACCGCCGCGTCCACATCCCAGATCAACCAGCGTCTGCCCCGGTGAGAGGGCAAGGGCGTCGGCGACGTGACCAAGCAGGCCGACCGAGACGAAGGAGAGCGGCTCGACCTCCGGTGGCAGGTCGGGGTCGACCATCTCCCAGACCCGCCGGATGCCGGAGGATGCCGCCATGGCTGCAAACCCCTCGTCGAAGCCCGCGGCCGTGGGCAGGGAAGCTGCCTGGTCAGTACCCGGGATGTCCTTGCGGTCCCGCGACACGTCCGTCCCTCCTAAGATCACCACCGGGAGCCGGCTGCTGTCCTGGCCGGTCTCGCGGAGCAGCTGGCGTCCGGCCGGCGAGTCGTGGGGATAGAACCGGTAGGGCATGGCC
>Ga0209845_1000003_pt1 | contig 26435 bp, 24 predicted proteins | sample GWRWS2_50_60_FD_187239 | JGI IMG/M metagenome (GOLD analysis project Ga0209845, IMG submission 187239) | Riverbed sediment microbial communities from areas with vegetation nearby in Columbia River, Washington, USA - GW-RW S2_50_60 (SPAdes)... | ecosystem: Environmental > Aquatic > Freshwater >... | reverse complement strand
GATCCGTCAGATCCTCGGCGCGATAGAGAAGGCAGGCGTCCTGATCAGCGCGCTCATCCCCATGCTGCTGCTGGCCGGTCTGGGATGGCTGATCGTGCGGCGCGTCCGGGCGAGGACGGTCTAGGGCGCCTCGGCAATCAGCTTCATCAGCGCGGCGACGCCGCTTGCCGCGACCTTCATCTCGGCCAGAACGCCGCTCCGGAGCGCCCTGACGGCCAGGTCATCGGCGGTCTGCGCCACCAGACTCCACGATGCGCCCGCAGATCCAAGGTCGTTGAGGACGCCGTTCCCCTGACCCTGGCACGGGTTGTCCCACGCCGCGTTCACATTCATGCCCCGAGGTCCTTCGAGACAGAGGATGACGTGGCCGAGGTGCTCGCGCACGTAATTCACCGAAGTGCCCTCGGACGCGAATGACGCATGTGCCGCGGCAGTCTTGGTCTCGGCCAAAGGCGATTCCCGCGCCGTCCCCGCCGGCTGGGTCTGCGCCGGTGAAGCCGCCGGACGAGACCGCTGGTACAGCGCATACGCCGCAGCACCCGCGATGACGACGGCTGCCAGGACGATTAGGACTCCACGGTTTTTCATCGGACCACCTCACTTCATCACTTTGTCACGTCCCCTCTGATATCTTTGTGAGGTCTGTCCTTCGATACCGCGGGGCATGTCTGGTGTGAAGGTCGCGGTCCCCCCGGCAAGTTTGAGTATGAGACGGTCCTGGCTCATCACAGCCGTAGGACTCATCGCATGCGTTTCCATCCGCGCGCCGATGGCCGCCGCGCGCCCCGCCGTCTTTTTCATCACGCCTGCCCGTGGCTCCCTGAGCTCCGGCCTGGGCTGGCGCGCAGATCCGTTCCGCCGGACCGTCTGGCAGCACCATTGGGGAATTGATATCGCCGCGCCGGTGGGCACTCCTGTGCACGCGAGCGCCGCGGGCGTGGTGCAGTTTGCGGGATGGTACGCGGGCTACGGACGGATTGTGTACATCGATCACGGGGGTGGATGGACGACCCTCTATGGCCACCTCAAGCGGACGGACGTGCAACCGGGACAACCGGTCGCCCAGGGCGCGGTGATCGGCACGGTCGGCACTAACGGTCGGAGCACGGGCCCCCACCTGCATTTCGAGATTCGCTACAAAGACTGGCCCGTCGATCCCCTCAAGTACCTCGGCCGATAAGGGCTGCCAGGCTCTCACTGGGTCCGGACCGAGTGAGGGCGTAATCACCCATAAGTTGTCTTCCACGCCTCGGGGCCGTCCTTGCGACGGCCGAAGAACACCTCGGCTTCAAATCCGTTGTGCGCATGACAACGAAGTTGGATGTTCTCAACCTTTGGCTCTCCGCCGACGCTGTGCGGAACGACGTGATGAAACTCAAGGAAGGCGCGCTCTGTACAGCGACGCCCGTCTGAGGCCACGAAGGCGCACTGCCCCCCATCGCGCTTCCACACCGTGCGCTTGACCTCCGCTGGGATGTGACGTGATCTGGGCACGGTGCCGCGGCTGCTGCGCGGATGATCGGTGCCACCCGAGCGATCCGTGGCGGCGAACTTCTGCTTCGCCAGGTTACTCAAGAGCACCGTCAGCGCCCGATCGATGATCTCCCCCACGTCACCATCCGGGATCTGGGAACGCAGCAGCTCTTGAGCCCGCAGGAGTTTAGCATGTGTCTCTGCGTTCGCCGTGAACTGGACCCTGTAGCGCTGCGGCGCGAGCGGGGCGATGATAGGCTTGCGGGCTGGGACTGGTACTTCCGCCGGTGGAGAGAGTGCGGCCGCTGGAGACTGTGTGGGTAAAAGCGGCGGCAGGTTGCTGGGTCCAAGATTCCCGAGGTCCTCAGACGCGAGGCTTGTCGTCGGGAGCCTGCGGACGGATGACGGCACAGACGGCTGGGGCCGCAACTGCGCCACAAGCTCCTGAACCTGCCGCTTACTCTTGTGCCGGGCCGCCTCAAGGAGGTCAACGTGGTTCTCGGGCGTGAGCTCCGGCGCCAGCAACCCTACCGTCGTGACGTTTACGGACCCATCACCGATCAGGTCGAGGATGATGGGGTACCTACGAGCGGCCCGGGCAGCCTCGATACGGCTGTAAGCAGCATACTCGGAGAGATGGAGCACTTGCGCACAGTAGGTGAACATCGAAGAACAGCCTTCAGCGAGGTACAGCTGACGCTCGTCCAGCACGGCGAGGTGGGCGACGAGCGCCGCTGTCGCCTCGCGCTCCCGCTGGACAAGGAGTTTCACGCGCACGACGACTTCCTGATTGGATAGCTGACCCACACGAGAGAGAACGGTTATGCTCATGGCCGAAATATAGCATGGCGATTTTTGTGCCTCTTGGGAATGGCCCAGTGGGCTGCGGGTTCGCGCACTCTCTTGGCTCGGGGTTCTTAATCTTAACGCAGTCCTGGGACGATCCTCGTATCCATGGGATGCATCCAGGAAGGATGCTCTACAGGATTCGTGAGTCCCTCCGAAAACCTGTCAATAGCCCAGGTTGGTCATTGTGGGCTTCTCTCATCAACTGGGTCCGGACCCAGTTGATGAGAGCCGAAGGAACTCGATCCTGGGCTGACCAAGGGAGCCCACCGGAGCTCGGTCTGGATCCGGCAAAGAGAAAATGTTTCCGCTCAGGATGCCTCTTCAAGACATGTGGGAGCAAGGCCAGCTCAGGGTAGACGCGGAACGCCTCCGACAGGAGCCTCTGCCTAATCGGGAGCCGCCCGAATTCCGATGTCCGCGACCTGGATCATCGCCACGGCCGCAGCGATCACCAGCCCACCCATGATCTGCGGCAGGGCAAGCAGTTCGCCCAGAATGAGAAACGCGGCCGCGCTGCCGACAACCGGTTCGAACGTCGCGGTAAGACTCGCCATGCTCGAGGAGATCCAGCGCAATCCGTAGAGGAAGAGCCCGAACGGGAGGATCGTGGCGAAGATGATAATGAACGCAAACAGCGCCCATTCCTCCGGCGCATATCCCCCGGCGTAGGCCCTCCAGGGTGGCACCACAACACTCCACACCAGCGCTCCGGTCCCCAGCGTGTAGAGCAATGAGGTGATGCTACCGAGCTCTCTCACGCGGCCGCGCCCGAGGATCGCGTAACATCCGAACGCGACCGCGGCCAGGATGCCGCTGGTGAGGCCGAGGGGACTCACCCGGATGCCACCGCCGCCCGTCACGAGAAAGTAACTGCCCACGACGGCCAGGATAATGGCCCCGACCTTCACTCCCCCCAGACGCTCTCCTTCGAACCCCCATCCGTAGAGGGCGACGAAGACCGGCGACGTGTACTGCAGGAACAGCGCGGTGGCGACGTCCGTGAGGCTGATGGTGAGGTAGTAGGTGAACTGCGCCGCGGTCATAGCGAGTCCGAGTAATCCCATGCGCGTCAGTTGTTGCCTTTGGACGCGCATGGGATGGCGCCGCGCGACCAGGATAAGTAACAGGACGAAAAACGCCCCGGTAAGGCGTATCTCAATCAGCGTCCACGGCTCGATGCGCCGGTTGAACAGGGCCTTGGCGACGACGCCCGAGACGCCCCACAGCGTGGCGGCACCCAGCACGGCGAGATAGCCGCGCAGCCTGTCCTGTCGATGTGTCATTCAGCCAGCAATGCCTCTGCAGCCAGCACAAACCCGGTCAGCATGTCCGCGCCCGAGGTTTCGCCGAATGCCATGATCCTTCGAGCGGCCGTCCGCATACCGTCATGGGTTCCCTCGAGCGTGCGGGCGAGCGTGTGCCATGCTTCGCCGGCGTTGCCCTGAGATGCCGCCTCGAGGTAGGCGATGCTGATCCGAGTCGTGCGGCCGCGGGCCGCCTCTTTAACGATGTCGCTCACGGCTATGGCAGCCGCCGGCCGCACCAAATGAAGGGCGATCAACATCCCGGCCAAGACGTCATCCCCTGACGGGGTGAGGCCCAGTCCAAATCCCACCAGACGATCTGCGGCATGCGCCAGGGTCGCCGCATCCGGGTGGCGCAGCGCAGAGTACAGCGCATCCATCCCCTCACTCGCCCGAGCCGGGCGGGAGGCAGCATGGGCCAGGCTCTCCGCGGGGGCGTCGGCGAGCACGGTTTTGATGACGTCGAGGCGCCCCAGCAGCGCGTCCCGGTCAACGCGGATGAGCGGGGGGAGTTGGGCGTTCCAGACCTCCGCCCGGCTGAGATCGACCATGAGCACATCTTCGATCTCAACAGATCCGGGTGACAGCCGGACGCGATGCGTGGTCGACACACCGCTCATGGCCTTCGAAGGCAGGTGAGCGAGGACGACGTTCAATGGCCCGTTCAACAGTTCAGGGGCGACGAGGGCGACGATATGTCCGTTCAGGTCGAGATAGCAACTGCGTTCGAACGTGGCGATGACCTGTCCGCTGCGCGCGGCGGAGAAGAGGCTGGCGATTGGAGAACCGATCGAACGAGCCGCGAGGGGCAGAGCAGTCACGCGGTGCCGCGCATCCGCCGCGCTGCGTCACGGACCGCCGCCACGATGCCCTGATATCCTGTGCAGCGGCAGAGGTTGCCGCTGAGCACTTCACGGATCTGCTCGTCTGAGGGGTGCGGGGACTCGCGCAGGAAGGCCAGCGTGCTCATGAGGATGCCGGGGGTGCAGAAGCCGCACTGCAGGCCGTGGTGATCGCGGAACGCCTCCTGCAATGGGTGGAGGCGCTCGGGCGTTCCCAATGATTCCACCGTCGTGATCTCGGCGCCCTGTGCCTGGACTGCGAACATGAGACAGCTGCGGACCGCCTGTCCGTCCAGGTGAATCGTGCAGGCGCCGCATACGCCGTGTTCGCACCCGAGGTGCGTGCCGGTGAGGCCGGCTTCCTCGCGGATGAAATCCGCGAGGGTCTTGCGCACTTCGACGTCCGCAGTGTGGCGGGTGCCATTGATTGTGAGCGTAATCTGCGCGCGCTCGGCTGGAGAGGCGACCCGTTCACTATTCCGGCGCGGTTTGATCGTCCGGCCCTCCGCCCGGCCGCGTTTCATCGAGCGTCTCATCTTGTGTCTCGTTCCCGCCGCTGCGCGCGTGTCACTGCGACTCGCAGCGCGCGTTCGGCCAGGACGCCCGCCACGTGTTTGCGGTACTCCGCTGAGGCGTGGATATCCGCCTCAGGATCCAGTCCTGCCGAAACGATACGCGAGACCTCGGCGAGGACGGCGTCCGTGAGCGGCCTTCCGGTCGCCGCGGCTTCCGCTTCGGCGACCCGAACCGGAACGCCGCCCACACCCGTGAATGTAAGACGAACGTCCCGCGCGCGGCCGCCGTTCCAGTCCACGACTGCGGCGACCCCAACCAGCGCATAGTCACCGTGGCGGCGCGCCACCTCCAGGAAGGCCGTACCCAAGTGATCGTGCGCCGGGATGCGGACCTCCACAAGCAACTCATCCGGCTGGAGTGCTGTTGTCAGGTACGTGAGAAAGAAGGCGTCGGCCCCGAGGGTGCGCGTCCCGCGCCCATTCTGCAGCACGACCTTGCCCTCGAGTGCAGCCAGTACCGCCGGGAGCTCCGCAGACGGGTCGGCGTGGGCGATGCTCCCGCCGATTGTGCCGCGATTGCGGATCTGCGGATGTCCGACATACCGGAGCGCCTCGGCCAGCAGCGGGAGTTTCTGCCGTACCAGCGGAGAGAGCTCGGCTACCCGCTGCCGCGTCATCGCGCCGATGCGCACGTCTTTCCCGTTCTTGATGTAATCGAGCGGGCGGAGGCGGTTCAGATCGATGATGACCGCCGGCCGCGCCAACCGCATGTTGAGCAGGGGGACGAGGCTCTGCCCCCCGGCCAGGATCTTGCCCTCTTGACCGTGGCGCCGCAGAAGCGCAACGGCATCATCGAGCGACTCAGGCGCAACATACTTGAACGGAGCGGGCTTCATGGCGCGGGCTTCATTGAGCGGCGTTCAACTGGCCGCGGCGGGTTGCTTCCGGGCGGCCTGGATGATCTCCAGCAGCCGGTTCGGCGAGAGCGGCATTTCCGCAATGCGCACGCCGAACTCCATGAGCGCGTCGTCGATCGCCTGGGCGATGAGCGCTGCGACAGGGATCACGCCCGCTTCGCCCGCGCCCTTCACGCCGAGCGGGTTCAGGGGCGAAGGCGTCTCGAGATGGCCGATCTCGATCTCGGGCACCTCCATCGCGGTCGGGAGGAGGTAGTCCATGAACGTCTGTGTGAGCAGCTGGCCGTGCTCGTCGTAGACGAGCCTCTCGTAGAACGCGCCCCCCAGTCCCTGCGCCACGCCTCCATGGATTTGCCCGTCCAGGATAAGCGGGTTGATGACGCGGCCGCAGTCGTGCACGACGACGTATTTGAGAATCTTGATCATTCCCGTCTGCACGTCGACTTCCAGGACACAGGCATGCACGCCGTTGGGGAACGTGCCTCGCGGGGGCGCGAAGTAGCGGCTGGCCTCCAGGCCCGGCTGTTCCCATCCTTCCGGAATCGTCCCGCGCAGCGGGTTGGCGGCCACCGCAATCTCGGCCAGCGTCATCGTCCGGCCGGGTACGCCGCGCACAAAGACCTTGCCGTCCTGCAGCTCCAGGTCCTCGACGCGTGCTTCCAGCTTCGTTGCCGCGACTTTGAGGGTCTTCTCCCGCACCGCCTGCGCAGCCAGGTGCACGGCATTTCCGGCGACGACCGCGGCGCGGCTGGCAAACGTGCCGGTGCCCCACCCGAAGGCGCCGGTGTCTCCTGTGACGACGACCACGTCTTCCACCGGGACGGTGAGCGCGTCGGCGACGATCTGGGCAAACGACGTAAAATGACCCTGTCCCTGCGTGCCGACGCTCGTCGCCGCGTAGACCTTGCCCGACGGCTCGACCGTGACCCGGGCGCCCTCGTATGGGCCGATGCCCGAGCCCTCGACATAACAGGCAATACCAAGGCCCACATACCTGCCCTCGCGGCGATACCGTGCGCGCCGCTCGGGCCACATGTCGTACCTGATCATCTGCAGTGCCTTCGCAAGGGTGGCCGGATAGTCGCCGCTGTCGTAGATTACTGGAGCGTTGTCCTGATAAATCAGCCCGACTTCGTACGGGAACTCGTGGGGCTGGATCAAGTTGCGGCGGCGGACCTCGGTGCGGTCGATGCGAAGCTCCTTCGCCACACGGTCCATCAGCCGCTCCATCACAAAGACGCCGTGCGGCCGGCCGGCGCCGCGGTAGGGACTGACGATCGTTTTGTTGGTGAAGACCGCTTTGAATTCGCAATGATAATTGGGGATCTTGTATGGACCCGGAAGCGTGGTGCTGGCAACGATGGGGACGATGATCCCGTAAGGAATGTAGGCGCCCGAGTCGTAGAGGAAGTTCGTACGTACGCCAAGGATGCGGCCATCGCTGTCGACCGCGATGGCCGCGACATGGATCTGCTCGCGCTCCTGGTTCATCGCGACGAAGTTCTCGCGGCGGTCCTCGATCCACTTCACGGGCCGGCCCAGCTGCATAGCCGCACACGGCACGAGGATCTCTTCAGGGTAGAACATCATGATCTTCGGACCGAAGCCCCCGCCGACGTCGGGCGCGATAACGCGCACGCCGCCCTGCGGCAGGCCGAGCAGCCGCGCCAGACCATTGCGGATGGGGATCGGCGCCTGGGTGGAGTCCCACACCGTCAGCTGGCGCATCTTCGGTTCCCACTGCGCCACGATGCCGCGGCACTCCATGGGGGCCGCGGTGCCCCGGTCCATGACGAAGCGCTCGGTGAAGACGTGCGCCGCGCGGGCGAAAGCGTCTTCGACGTTTCCGACGCGCTGGGTGTGATGCGCGCAGACATTGGTGCCCATGTCCTCATGTACAAGCGGCGCGTTCGGTTGCGCCGCTTGCGTAAGGTCCACGACGGGGGGCAGCGGCTCGTACTCCACCTCGACCAATTCGGCCGCGTCCTCGGCCAGATACCGGCTCTCCGCCACGACGAAGGCCACAGGCTCACCCACGTAGCGGACCTTCTCCGGAGCCAGCGCGTACTGCGTCTTGTGGTGGATGAGGGCGTAGTGGGGGATGAGCTTGGGCAGCGGCTGCTGCAGGTGTTCCGGCAGATCTGTCCGTGTGTAGACAGCGACCACGCCCCGTGCGGTCTTCGCTTTACTCGTGTCAAGGCTCAGCAGACGAGCATGGGCGTGGGGGCTGCGCAGCACGGCGCCGTGCAACATGCCGGGCAGTCTGATATCGTCGACGAACGTCCCGCGGCCGGTCAGCAGACGGGGATCTTCGTTGCGTTTGACGCGCTCGCCGAAGTAGCGGGTGCCCATGGGAAACAAGCCTCATATTATACGCACCCTGCAGGGTTGCCTGCCGGTCTCGTTGCAGTGCGCCGGCTATTCCAGTGGATTCATCAGGCGGAGCCCGCCAAATACGGCGAAATCTCGGTCGGTCGTGCATAGAGTCGCCCCGTGTTCGATGGCTAGCGCCGCGAGGTGAGCGTCGGCCACCTGAGCACCCCGGACTCGCACACGCAGGAGAAGATCCTGCAAGATGCTCCAATGCCGCTCTCCCGGTGTCAGGACCGTAACTGTGGGATGCGTGAGCCACGCTGACACGACCGCCACGGCTTCGTCAGTCGTCAGCGGTTCCGGGAATGCACGCGGATTGGTCCCGATGCGCAGGAACGCGAGGATCGTTGCCCATGGAAGGCCGATCGGAGCCGGGGCGGAAAAGTTCTGCTCGAGCCAGGTTCTGGCGCGCCGGTGCTGAGGAAAGGAAGGGTTGTAAGCGTACAGCAGAACGTTCGCATCGAGCAAGATCACCGCTGCAGCGGTCCCTCGAGTTGCTCGATGAGCTGACCGATCCTATCGTAGTCCATCCCTTGCTGGACGCCCAGAGGGCGCGTCTGCACTGTAAATTGGGGGACCTTCTGCCGCCGGCGAAGATACAAGGCCGCGCGCAACAGCTCATTCACGAGGACTTTGAAGGGCTTGCCGGACCTTCGGGCTTCAGCTTTTACAGCCGCTGCAACATCTTCGTCCAGGGTGAGTGTGGTTCGCACATCTTGATGTTATCGTATAGGCATCAAGATGTCAATGACACGGCTAGGCTATCCCTTGCGGATCGCGACCATCTGGATGTTGGTCATCTCCTCGACAGCGTAGCGCACGCCTTCGCGGCCGATCCCGCTCTGACGGTTACCGCCGTAGGGCATGTGGTCGACGCGGAAGGCTGAAGTGTCGTTGATGATGATCCCGCCGAAGTTCAGCCATCGCATCGCGGCAAAGACGCGGTCGAGGCTCTTCGTGAAGACGGACGCCTGCAACCCGTAGGGGGTGGCATCGGCCTGGCGCAGCGCCTCTTCGAAATCGGTGTAGGGGATAACGGAGGCCACGGGGGCAAACGCTTCCTGCGCCACGACCTTCATCTGCGGGGTGACGTTGGTGAGCACAGTGGGCCAGTAGACCGGGCCCTCACGCCGGCCGCCCGCGGCCACCCGCGCCCCGGCGGCCCTGGCATCGTTGACCCACCCCTCGATCCGCGCGGCCTCGCGCTCGTCGATCATCGGGCCCACGTCCACCCGCTCGTCGAGCGGGTCGCCGACGACCATGTCGCCGGTCGCCTTCAAGAATCGCTCGGTGAATGTGTCGTAAATGCTCCGCTCGCTGAAGATGCGCTGGACGGACAGGCACACCTGACCCGAATTGTAGAACGCGCCGACCGCGCAGCGCTTCGCCACCATCTCCAGATCCGCGTCGGGGGCGATGATGACCGGCGAGGTGTTGCCGAGCTCGAGGGTGATCTTCTTGATTCCCGCGCGCGAGGTGATCTGCCGGCCCACGTCGGCGCTGCCGGTGAATGTGACCATCGCCACGCGGTCGTCCGTGACCAGCCACTCCCCCACAGTGGAGCCCGGTCCGGCGATGAGGTTGATGGCTCCCGCGGGGACTCCCGCTTCGTGCAGCACTTCGACCAAGAGCACGGAGGTGAGCGGCGTCCAGGTCGCCGGTTTGAGCACAACCGGGTTCCCCGCGGCCAGAGCGGGCGCGACCTTATGCGCGACCAGGTTGAGCGGGAAGTTGAACGGGGCGATGGCCACGATCACTCCGACCGGGCGGCGGTTGAAGAATCCGAAGTAGCCCTCACCGGCGGCCGCGGCGTCGAGGGGGACAGTCTCACCGTGGATCCGTTTTGCTTCTTCGGCGGCAAAGGTGAACGTGCTGATGCCGCGGTCGACCTCGATGCGGGCGAACTTGAGCGCTTTACCGGCTTCGGCCGCGATGGTCCGGGCGAATTCCTCCTGCCGCTTCCGGATGAGATCGGCCGCAGTCGCGAGCATCGCCGCCCGCTTGTGGGCGGGCATCTCCGCCATCGTCTGAGCCGCGCCCGAGGCCGCGGCGACCGCCGCGTCCACGTCGTCGCGACCCGCAGTCGGAATCGTGGCGATCACCTCCCCGGTGTACTTGTTGCGAACCGGGATCGGCTGTCCGGCGCCCGTCCAGCGGCCTCCGATGAAGAGCTTGCGCTCAGCCTGCTGCACCGCCATGGAGACTCACCTCGTCCCACCGACTTCGATGCTGCTGCGCGCGGGCCCTATGATGAGGACGCTCGGTATAATGAGGTCATGGCTGTGCGCTCCGAGTCTGCGATCGTCTGGCGTCCCACCGACGACTACGTCTCCCGCAGCCGCCTGCTCCAGTTCATGCGCCGCCACGGTATCGACGATTACGACACGCTGTTCAAGCGTTCGATCACCGACCTGGCCTGGTTCTGGAACGCGGTAAGCGAAGATCTGGGCCTCCGGTGGATGCGTCCGTACAGCCAGGTATATGACAGTAGCGGGGGTATCGCCTGGACCCGCTGGTGGATCGACGGGGCATACAACTACGTCGAGAATGCCCTCGACCGGCACATTGCGCGTTTGGGGAACAAGACGGCTATTCGCTACGAGTCTGAGGATGGCCGCACCAGGTCGCTCACCTACCGCGAGGTCCTCGCTGAAGTCAGTCGCATGGCTAACGCTATGCGACGACTGGGCATCCGCAAGGGCGATCGGGTTGGCATCTTCATGCCGCTGGGCCCGGAGTGCGCGATCGCCACGCTCGCCGTCTCACGCATGGGAGCGATCTACATTCCGATCTTCTCAGGCTTCGGGGCTGCAGCGGTGGCAAGCCGTCTGGCAGACTGCGAGGCCGCCGCCCTGATCACGGCCGACGGGTTCACCCGGAGGGGTAGCACGGTCCCGATGAAGGAGACGGCCGACGAAGCGGTCCGCACTGTGCCTTCCATTAAGCATGTCCTCGTCCACCGACACCAGGATAGGAAAGTTCCCTGGACAGAAGGTCGTGACCACTGGTGGGGGGACCTCACGCGGGCTGAATCCGACGAAGCTGGGCCGGAGTCCACGAGCGCCGATGACCCCTTCATGATCATCTACACCTCGGGCACCACGGGACGCCCCAAAGGCACCGTGCACGTTCACGGCGGGTTCCCCATCAAGGGCACCGTAGACATGGCCTACGGCTTCGACTTTCAGGAACATGACACGATGTTCTGGCTGACCGACCTCGGATGGATGATGGGGCCGTGGGAGATCATCGGCGTGCTGACCCTCGGTGGGACGATGCTGCTCTACGATGGCGCCATCGACTACCCACAGACGGACCGGCTGTGGGCCCTGCTGGAACGCCACCAGGTGACCGTTGCCGGCATTTCCCCCACAGCGATCCGGGCGATGATGCGCCACGGGGAGGCGGCCGTGCGGCGGCGCGACCTGCGTTCGCTGCGGCTGCTCGGCTCGACCGGCGAGCCCTGGAACCCTGAGCCGTGGCTCTGGTATTTCCGCAACGTGGGTGGCGGTCGCTGCCCGATCTTGAACTATTCGGGCGGCACTGAGATCAGCGGCGGGATCGTGGGGTGCACCGTGCTCCACCCGCAGAAACCGTGTTCGTTTACCGGTCCGGTATTGGGGATGGATGCCGAGGTCGTTGACGACGCCGGACGGCCTGTCCGCGGCGCGGTGGGCGAACTGGTGGTGCGCAAGCCGTGGCCCGGGATGACCCGGGGGTTCTGGAAAGATCCGGACCGGTACATCCAGACCTACTGGTCACGGTGGCCGGATGTCTGGGTTCACGGCGACTGGGTCAGGATCGACGGAGACGGTTTCTGGTATATTCAAGGACGCTCGGACGACACGATCAAGGTTGCCGGAAAACGGGTGGGACCCGCGGAGATCGAGTCGGTGCTCGTGTCGCACCATGCGGTGTCCGAGGCTGCGGCGATCGGGGTGCCCGACGAGCTCAAGGGAGAATCCGTCGTGTGCTTTGCCGTCCTGCGGCCGGGCGTGGAGCCGTCCGAGGAGTTGCGGGCGGCGCTGATACAGCAAGTGGTGGACCAGCAGGGTAAGGCGCTCCGGCCCAAGCGTGTGCTGTTCGTGCGCGACCTGCCCAAGACGCGCAACGCGAAGATCATGCGGCGCGTCATCCGCGCGCGGTATCTGGGGGTCGACCTCGGAGACACCTCCTCACTGGAGAACCCTCAGGCTGTCGACGAGATCGGTAAGGCACGATAGGAGGATCGCATGAAGGTTGAGGGCACCTACACGCTTCCGGCTCCGCGCGACAAGGTCTGGGCGCTGCTGAATGATCCCGGCGTGCTGGCGCGGGCGACGCCCGGGGTCAAGAAGCTGGAGCCGCAGGGCGACGACATGTTCAAAGCCACGATCGAGTTGGGGATCGGTCCCGTGAAGGGTGCGTATGACGGCAAGGTGAGCATTACCGACAAGGTGCCCCCAGAGCGCATGACGCTGCGGGTCGAAGGCGGAGGCAAGCCCGGGACGATCCGCGCCACCGGCGAGCTGCGGCTGGAGGAGAGCGAAGGCAAGACCGTGGTCAACTATACCGGCGACGCGCAGATCACCGGCTTGATTGCAAGCGTCGGCCACCGCCTCATCGGCGGCGTGGCCAAGCAGATGGCAAGTGAGTTCTTCAAAGCGCTCGAGAGGGAACTACAGAAGCGCTGAGTCACGCCGGCGCGTGGAAGGGAACGCGGAGTTTCCGGAGAACTAACACCGCCCTCAATCGCCCTCGTTTGTGTGTCACAAAACTGTATCGCGGAGGTGTTGGGCGGATGATCCCTGGATCGTTTGAGTACTTTTCACCGCAAACCCTCCCTGAAGCGGTGACGCTCCTGCAGCGCTACGGTGAAGACGCGAAGGTCCTGGCAGGAGGCCACAGCCTGATCCCCCTGATGAAGCTTCGGTTGGCGGCTCCGCGGTATCTCGTGGATCTCAGCCGCATCGACGGGCTGACGTACATCCGGGAATCCGAGGGCTTTCTGCGCGTCGGTGCGCTCACCCGGCATGGCGACATCGAAACCTCTGACGTGATCCGCTCCGGGTATCCCCTGCTTGCCGACGCGGCCCGCGTCATCGCCGATCCTCTCGTCCGCAACATGGGCACGGTCGGAGGGTCGCTCGCGCATGCCGACCCCGCAGGTGATTGGGGTGCCGCATTGCTGGCCGCGGGGGCCCACGTGGTGGCCACCGGTCCCCGTGGCGGGCGCACGATTCCTCTCGACGAGTTTTTCGTGGGCACGTTTACAACGGCGCTCCAGCCCGACGAGATCCTGACCGAGATCGGCATCCCGCAATCCCAGAAGAACAGCGGTGGAGCCTACCTCAAGCTCGAGCGCAAGGTGGGCGACTTCGCCATCGCCGCCGTCGGCGTCGGGCTTCTTCTCAGCAGCACGGGTGCTTGTGAACAGGTGGGGATCGGCTTGTGCAATGTGGGTCCGACTTCCCTGCGCGCCGGGCAGGCCGAGCAAGTGCTTCGCGGCAAGAAGCCCGACGACGCCACGATCGCCAGAGCCGCCGAGACCGCGGCGACGGAATCTGACCCGGCCGACGACCTGCGCGGCCCGGCGGACTACAAGCGGGATATGGTGAGGGTGCTCACGGCGCGGGCGCTGCGGCTGGCCGTTGGGCGGGCCAAAGGAGGAGCGTGATGGGCAACCGCGTCAAGATCACGATCAACGGCAGCGTCCATGAAGCCGAGGTGGAGCCCCGGTTGTTATTGGTGCACTTCCTTCGTGAGGTTGTTGGGCTCACCGGCACGCACATCGGGTGCGACACGACCAACTGCGGCGCGTGCACGGTCCTCCTGGACGGCCGCGCCGTGAAGTCCTGCACCATGTTTGCGGTGCAGGCGGACGGCCGCACGGTGATGACCGTTGAGGGGCTGGCGCAGAACGGCCAGCTCCATCCGATTCAGGAAGGATTTCACCAAAAGCACGGCCTGCAGTGCGGCTTCTGCACCCCGGGGATGATGATCACGGCCTTTGCCCTCCTGCAGCGCGTTCCCAATCCGACCGAAGAGCAAATCCGCTGGGGGATTTCCGGCAACCTCTGCCGGTGCACGGGTTACGTTAACATCGTGGCAGCGATCAAGGATGCGGCAGACAAGATGCGTGGGACCCCGGCGCCTGCCGGCGAAAGGAGCTGATCCTCATGGCCGTGGCGCATGGGATGGGGCATTCCGTCAAACGAAAGGAAGACGCCCGATTCATCCGTGGCAAGGGCAACTACATCGATGACCTCAAGCTACCCGGGATGCTGTACCTCGACATCGTGCGCAGCCCGTACGCGCACGCGAAGATCACGGCCATCCGCGCGGAGAAGGCCCTGGCCATTCCCGGCGTCCTCGCCGTGATCACCGGGCGGGACCTGGACAAGTACGGGCTGGCCTGGATGCCCACCTTGATGTCCGACCGGCAGATGGTGTTGCCAATCGACACCGTGCTCTACCAGGCCCAGGAAGTAGCGGCCGTCCTGGCGACGCAGCGCTACATCGCCGCCGACGGCGCCGCGGCGGTCGAAGTCGACTACGAGCCTCTGCCCGTCGTGGTGGATCCCAAGAAGGCACTGCGGCCGGACGCGCCCGTATTGCGGGAGGACCGCGAGCAGAAGACCAACCACATCTGGCACTGGGAGGTCGGCGACCGTGATGCCACCGCCAGGGCGCTTGAGCAGGCGGACGTCACCGTCGAGGAGGACCTGTATATTCCGCGCATCCATGTCGCGTCGATCGAGACCTGCGGGTGCGTCGCGCAATGGGATTCGGTGGATGGAAAGCTGACGCTGTGGATGACCACGCAGGCGCCGCACGCGATCCGGACCGTCGTGGCCCTCGTCGCTGGGCACCTCGGGCTGGCCGAGCACAAGATCCGGGTGGTGTCACCGGACATCGGCGGAGGGTTCGGCGGGAAGGTGCCCGTCTATCCGGGCTACGTGGTGGCGGTGGCGGCTTCGGTACTCACGGGCAAGCCGGTGAAATGGATCGAGGACCGCATGGAGAACATCCAGGCGGACTCGTTCGCGCGCGACTACCACATCACCGCCGAGCTGGGGGCGAAGCGCGATGGCACGCTTACCGCCCTTCGTTTCAAGACGATCGCCGACCACGGCGCGTTTGATGCGGCCGCCAATCCTTCGAAGTTTCCCGCAGGCCTGTTCTCCATCTGCACCGGTTCATACGATTTTCAGTCCGCGTTTGTCGAGGTGGACGGCGCCTACACCAACAAGCCCCCGGGGGGCATTGCCTACCGCTGCTCGTTCAGGGTGACCGAAGCCTCGTACGCCATCGAGCGGATGGCCGACATCATGGCCCATGAGCTCAAGATGGATCCGGCCGAGTTCCGCCTGAAGAACTTCATCCGGCCGGAGGCCTTCCCATACAAGTCCCCGCTGGGGTGGACCTACGACAGCGGCAACTACCAGGGGGCGTTGAAGAAGGCCATGGAGATGATCGGGTACACCGCGCTGCGACGGGAACAAGCGGAGAAGCGAACGCGCGGCGAGTTGATGGGGATCGGGATCAGCAGCTTCACCGAGATCGTCGGCGCAGGCCCATCGCACAGCTTTGACATCCTCGGTCTGAAGATGTTCGACAGCGCCGAGATTCGCGTGCATCCCACCGGTAAGGCCGTGGCGCGCTTCGGCACGAAGTCCCAGGGGCAGGGGCATGAGACCACGTATGCCCAGGTCATCGCGCACGAGCTGGGGATCCCCGAGGACGACATCGCCGTGGAAGAAGGCGATACCGATACCGCGCCGTACGGGCTGGGTACCTATGCCAGCCGTAGCACCCCGGTCGCCGCCGCTGCCGGTGCCGTCGCGGCGCGAAAGATCCGCGACAAGGCCAGGAAGATCGCGGCCCACCTGCTGGAGGCGAGCGAATCCGACCTGGAGTGGGAGCGCGGGAAGTTCTTCGTGAAGGGATCGCCTCAGCGGGCCAAGACGATCCAGGAGATCGCGTTTGCCGCCTACACGAATCACCCGCAGGGCCTGGAGGCCGGGTTGGAGGCCGTGGCCTACTACGACCCGCCGAATCTGACATTCCCGTTCGGCAGCTACATCTGCGTCGTGGACATCGACAAGGGCACCGGCGAAGTAAAGATCCGGCGGTTCGTCGCCGTCGACGACTGCGGCAACATCATCAACCCGATGATCGTCGAAGGACAGGTGCACGGCGGGCTGACCATGGGGCTCGCGCCTGCGCTGTACGAAGAGATCACGTACGACGACGACGGGAACATCCGTGGCGGGAGCTTCATGGACTACCTGCTACCCACGTCGATGGAGACGCCACGCTGGGAGACTGCGAACACGGTGACGCCCTCGCCGCATCACCCGCTCGGCGCCAAAGGTGTGGGAGAATCCGCCACCGTGGGCGCCCCCGCGGCCATCGCGAACGCGGTGATTGACGCGATGTGGCACCTGGGGGTCCGGCACATCGACATCCCGATCACACCGTGGAAAGTGTGGAAGGTACTCCGTCAGAATGGAGTGACGGAATAGGACATCCGGGCAAGGGCGACATCTTGGAGCGCGCGGCCCAGCTCCGGGAGCGGCGCACGCCGTTTGCACTCGCGACCGTGGTCAGGGTCGAGCGGCCGTCCTCGGCCAGGCCGGGGATGAAAGCCTTGATTCTGGCCGACGGCGTGCTTGAGGGGTGGGTGGGGGGCAGCTGCGCCCACCCCGTTGTCGTGACCGAAGCGTTGCAGGTGCTCCGAGAGGGGACGCCCCGATTTATCAGCCTCAGCCCGAACCCACAGGATGATCGGGACGGTGTGATCCACCACACGATCACCTGTCACAGCGGAGGGAGCCTGGACATTTACATTGAGCCCGTGCTGGCCCGTCCCGTGCTCCTCCTCGTTGGGGAGGCCCCTCTCGTGGGCGCGCTCTCCGAGATGGGAGGGCTGCTGGGGTTCGATGTGCAGGTGGCCGGTCTTCCGCTTGCCCTCGACGAGCTCGCTCAGCGGGTTACCGCGGACACCTGGATCGTCGTGGCGACGATGGGTTCCTACGATGAAGAAGCGCTGGAGCACGTCGTCGGTTCCCGCGCGCGCTACGTGTCGCTGGTCGCCAGCCGCCGGCGGGCGGAGACGGTGTTTGCGTATCTGGAGAGCAAGAGCGTGCCCCCGGAGCAGATCCAGCGGGTGAAAGTGCCGGCGGGCCTGGACATCGGGGCCGTGACGCCAGAAGAGATCGCGCTCAGCATCCTGGCCGAGATCGTCCAGCACCGCCGCAGCGTCGTGCCGTTATCCGTTGAAGCGGCGGAAGCGCAGAAGGCAATCGATCCAATCTGCGGCATGTCAGTGGACCCGGCCACGGCAGAGCACACAGCGGAATTCCGAGGGGTGCGATACTATTTCTGCAGCGCCCACTGCCGCCGGACGTTTGAGCGCGAGCCGGCCACGTACGTGCCGGCGGGGGCTTAGGTGGCGCTGCACTACGAGGGCACGCTGACCATCCGCGCGGCGCGCGACCGGGTGTGGGGCTTCCTGGTTGACCCGCAGACGCTCAGCCGCTGTCTCCCGGACGTGCAGAGTCTCGATCTCATTGAGGAGGGTCATTTCCGGGCAGTGCTCCGCGTCGGGGTGGCATTTGTCAAAGGGAATTTCACCTTCGACGTCGCGATGCGCGATCTTCAGGTACCTGCCCACGCCCGGATCAGCGGGCGGGGAGGCGGCCTGGGCAGCGCCGTCGACATCACGAGCACGGTCGACCTGGCTGAACGGACCGACGGAATGACCGATCTACGCTGGGTTGCCGACGTGGTGGTCAGCGGTCCCATTGCCACCGTGGGGGCCAGGCTGCTGGACAGCACGGTCGAGAAGAAGACGGCCGAACTGTTCGAGTGCCTGAAGGCGCAGCTCGAGGCCTGAGCACGATCCTTCCGAGCATTCCCGGTCCGCATGAGCGGCCATCCCTTGTTCGGGTGTTCCTTGTTCCCGTATGATTGATGTCAATGGGGGAGACCAGCTGACAATGCATCCTGAGATCACACGCATTCAATCGATGCTTGACGCCCAGGGGTATGTTGCGGACCAGACCCTGGCCACGTCGGTCTACCTGGCCATTCAGCTGCGCAAGCCCCTGCTGATCGAGGGAGCCGCCGGCGTCGGCAAGACCGAAGTCGCGAAGGTCATGGCCCGCGCCCTCGACACCGACCTCATCCGCCTGCAGTGCTACGAGGGACTGGATGCGACCACCTCGCTGTATGAGTGGAACTACCAGCGCCAGCTCCTGCACATCCGTCTGCAAGAGCACAGCGACATTCCGCTCGAGGTCAGGGAGCGCGAGATCTTCAGCGAGCCGTTCCTACTGAAGCGGCCATTGCTCGCAGCGATCACGCATCACAAGGCACCCGTGCTCTTGATCGACGAAACGGATCGTGCCGATGAGGAGTGGGAGGCGTTCCTGCTCGAGGTCCTGTCCGACTGGCAGGTGACCATCCCCGAGATCGGCACGATCACGGCGCAGCATGTCCCCTACGTCGTGCTCACCAGCAACCGCACCCGGGAGCTCGGCGACGCGCTCCGCCGGCGCTGTCTGTATCTGTGGATCGACTATCCTGTCTTTGAGAAGGAGCTCGCGATCGTGCGCCGTAAGGTGCCGGGCATCAACGGCGAGCTCGCCCAGCAGATCGCCGCCTTCATGCAGTTCGTCCGCCGGGCAAAACTGGACAAGACGCCGGGCATCGCGGAGACGCTCGACTGGAGCGCGGCGCTCATCGCGCTGCATCGCGATCACCTCGACCAGGAGGCTGTGGAGCAGACGCTGGGCGTGCTGTTCAAGCAGCGGGAAGATGCGGAGCGCATCCGCACGCAGTGGCTGGACCACTTGCTGCGCGGGGTGGAGGAGACCTCGCGTGAGCCGCGGCCGTGGAGCCAGCAGACGATTGACCGCGTCGCCGAGCGGGTGATGCCCCGGCGATGAACGTCGTCTCCCGACCCTTCGGAGATCTCACCGCGCACGTCGTGGCGTTCTGCCGGAGGCTCCGGGCGCGCGGCCTCGCCGTCGGCCCGAAAGAGGCGGTCGATGCCCTGCGCGCGCTTTCGTCCGTGGACGTCTCCGACCGCCGGGAGTGCTACCTCGCGCTGCGGACCGTTCTGACCTCGCGCAAAGACGACCTTGCCCTCTTCGATCTCGTCTTCGAGGACTTCTGGAATCCACCGCAGGAAGCCGGCGACCACGGTCCACAGACGCCGCAGCCGTTGGAGAATGCGGGGGACGGGCAGGCGCCCCCGCCGGCCCTGATGGAATGGCTGGACGAGGCGCTGCAGGCGCAGGGCGAGGAACCGATGCCGGCCTACAGCCCCATCGAGACCCTCACGCAGAAAGACTTCAGCGCCTTTACGGCGGAAGAGCTCAACGAGGTGACGCGACTGGTGATCGCGATCGCCCGCCGTGTGGCGACCCGACTGAGCCGGCGCACCCGCGCCACCCAGCGCAGCCGGCGCATCGATCTGCGGCGCACGATTCGCCACAGCCTGCGTCGTGGCGGCGAGATCATCGACCTGGCCTACCGCCGCCGCAAGATCCAGAAAACGCGGGTCGTCTTGCTGGCCGACGTGAGCGGCTCCATGGACCTCTACAGCCGCTTCCTCATCCAGTTCATTTACGCGCTGCAGCACGCCCTGGGGCAGGTGGAGACGCTGGTGTTCAGCACGTCGCTGACGCGGATCACGGAGGCGATGTCTGAGGACGATCTGCGCCAGGCGCTGGACGAAGTGGCGAAGCAGGTCCCCGACTGGTCCGGCGGCACGAAGATCGGCGCGAGTCTGCGCGTTTTCCTGAACCGGTACGGCGGGGCCATGCTGACGCCGCGGACGGTCGTCATTGTGATCAGCGATGGGTGGGATACCGGCGACATCGAGGTGTTGGAGCGTGCGATGGTGGAACTGCAGCGTCGGGCCGGCCGCGTCATCTGGCTGAACCCGCTGCTCGGCAGCCCGGGCTACGAACCCATCTGCCAGGGAATGCGGGCGGCGCTGCCCTACGTCGATATCTTTGCCTCGGCGCACAATCTGGAGAGCCTGCGCCAATTGGAACGCCACCTCGCGGCGCGGCAGAAGTAACGAGGAGGGCCATGAAAGAGCTCAAGGATATTCTCAGTGCGGTGGATGCGTTTGCGGCACGGGGCGAGCGCATGGCGCTGGCGACGATCGTGTCGGTCCGCGGCTCCACCTACCGCCGCGAGGGCGCGCGGTTGCTGCTGACTGCCTCACAGCAGATGGTCGGAAACATCAGCGGCGGCTGCCTGGAGAGCGATGTCATGGTCGTCGCGGATGACGTCATGGCGTCGGGACAGGCGCGGTTCGTAACATACGACCTCACCGCGGACGACGACGCGGTGTGGGGATTGGGCCTGGGCTGCAACGGCGCGGTCGATCTGTTCGTGGAGCCGCTGGATGCCGCCTCGCGGCAGCTGCGCATCCTCCAGGAGGCGGTCGACGCGGAGCAGACCGTGGCTCTGGTGAAGGTGCTGGACGGGCCACGCGCGGGACGGTGGATGGCGGTGCGCCCGGGCGGGAAGACCGAGGAGTCGCTCGGTGATGCTGCGCTGGATGATCGCGCTGCGCGGGCTGCGGGTGCCGCGCTGACCGAGGGAGCATCCCGCATCCTCGCGCTGCCCTCGCGCGATGGTGACGTGCGCGTTTTCGCCGAGGCCATCCGTCCCCCTGTCCGCCTCATCGTCTGCGGCGCCGGGCACGACGCGATCCCGGTGGTGCAGTTCGCCTCGTCGCTCGGCTGGCGCGTGCTCGTGGTGGATCAGCGCGAGCGCTTCCTCTCCTCCGAGCGCTTCCCGGGGGCGCGGCAGTTTGTGCGCGCGGACCCTGCCGACGCGGCGCGGAGCGTTCCCCTCGACGACCGCACGTACGTCGTCGTGATGACCCATAACTACCTCCATGACCGCGATCTGCTCCGTGGATTTCTCGCCACGCCGGTGCGCTACATCGGTATGCTCGGCCCGCGGACTCGCACGGAGAAAATTCTGGACGAGTTACTGCGGGACGGCGTCGCCGTGACGGACGCCGAACGCGCCCGGATCTTCGGACCCCTGGGACTGGATGTCGGCGGCGAAGGACCGGAAACCATCGCGCTGGCTGTGCTCGGCGAGATTCAAGCCGTCGAGTCGGGACGCCAGGGCGGATTCCTCCGTGCGCGCAAAGGTCCAATCCACGAATCCCAGAAACCGGTCGCGCGCTAGCCGCCTGCGGAACAGCGTGTGACCTTATGGCGAAGCGCGGACACTCCGCCGCAGGCCGATCTCGCAAGCATACCAGGCGCCGAACCCGCCGGCCGGCCTCCGCGCCGCGCCGCCGTCAGGTCCTCCGGCGCGTGGCCGCGATTATCCTCGCCGCGGGCGGGAGCCGCCGCCTCGGTCGCCCCAAGCTGCTGATTGCGTACCAGGGTGTGCCGCTGCTGCGCCGGGCCATCGACGCGGCAATCGATGCAGGCTGTGTCGACGTCCTCGTGGTGCTCGGCGCCGACCGGCAGCACTACGGGCCGCTGGTGCAGGGAACGTCCGCGCGAGAGGTGCTCAACCCTGACTACGAGCAGGGTATGAGCAGCTCGATCCGCGCCGGGATCCGCGCCCTTGCCCATCAGGCCGAGGCTGCGGTCATCATGCTGGCGGATCAGCCACGCATCGATATGAGGATCGTGCGCCGGCTGATCGATGCCTATACGCACACGGGGAAGCGGATCGTGGCCTGCCGCTACGGTCCGGTGCTGGGCGCACCCACGCTCTTCGACCGCGCCCTGTTCGTGGAGCTGTTATTGCTGGAAGGCGACCAGGGCGCGCGAGCGGTCATGGAAACACATCCGGGTGAGGTCGGGGCGGTGGAGATCACACCGCAGGCCGCGCTCGACATCGATCTGCCTGAGGACGTCGCGGGCCTTCAGGGTCCCTGAGCGGGGACCACCACCAGGGCGTCCGCTACAGGCCGTTCGCCCGTTTCATCCGAAGGCAGATTCACCACGCGACCCCCCACGACCAGCGTCGACGAGCCGCCGCCGTCGAGGTTGATCGCCTCCACCGCGCCAAGCCGCCGCAGCGCCACCGCCAGCTCGAACAGCGTCATCCCCAGGCTGTGCGTGGGCTGCCGGCCGTCCACCACCAGCAGCACAATACGGCCATCCTCGAGCACGCCGAGCGCCGTGCGCGGATGGCGCCGGTCGGTAAACGAGGGGAGGAACCCCTCGCCGCCGACGAACTGACCGGCGCGCAGGAGGCGCGGCCCGCCGCCGACGGCGTGGATCACCTGCTGCCAGCGCGCATCGCCGGAGGGCGAGACGAATTCCGTATGCACGACAACATGTGCGCCGGGCTGCAGGGTGCTGAGGATCCACTGGCGGGCACGCCCGTGGCCGGAGAGGACCAGACCGTCGCGGGGGATCGGTGTGTTGCCGCGCTGGTCCCGCACCTGTGTCACGACGCCGTTGACCACGACGGCCTCCACGCCAAAGGTGTTGGTGCGTGTGGTCCCCTCGTACAGGGGACGGTACAGGATGAGCTCATCGGCCCGTCGCAAGCGGTTGATGCCGTCAATGCGTCCCGACGCTTCGCCCGCAATGACCAGGAGCTCGCCCGTCACCCGATCGAAGACGACGGTTCCCTCGCGGGTGATGCCCGCACACGAGCGGAACGGATCGGGTTCGCTGAGGACTTCGCCCGCGATCATCAAGCAGCCGAGTGGATCACCCGAGGCGGCGAAGAACCCGCCGTTGGTGGCGGCGAGCGCTCGGGTGCGTCGGGAGATCGCGCTCGTGCGCTGCGGTCGCATCCGTCCGCCGTCTCCGAGGGCGGGCGCGATCGTCACTCCTAAGGCGGGATCCACCAACAATGCGGCTTCGCGTGAGGGACCCGCGATTGATTCAAACGAGCGCAGGGTCTGCACCACAAACGTGGGGTAGCCTTCCCGGCCCAGTTGTTCCTTGGCCGCGGTGGCCTCCGCGGACGTGGAGAAACTGCCGACGCGGACCTTGTGGAACCCATCTTGGAAATCCACCACTGCCGGCATCCCGCGCTCGCGCATCCGCGACGCGAGACGCTCCGCGTTCGCCTCCGACGTGAATGCGCCGACCTGGACGCGCCACAGCGCAGGCATGCGGAGCACGCCACGCTTCTCGATGACCAGGTTCACACCGCCCGCCACCGGCGTGGTGCTGTGCAGCAAGAGGCCGTTCTCGACCGCGAGGAGGACCCCGCCGACCAGACTCGCCCCTTCCCCCCGCGTCATCGGCTCCTGCGGCCGGAACGCGGCCGCGGCCGGTTCACGCAGCAGCGCCGGTTCGGTGAGCTGCGCGACCGCGATCATGCCGCGCACCGGATCAGGCAGCGTCGCAGCGTCCTCGAACGGCAGCGGCTGCATGGCGAACACCGTGGCCTCAAAGGTATAGCCGATGGCCCGTACCGCCATGCCGACAGCGTCGATGCGGGTCACCGGAACGTCGGGCAGAAAGGATAGAGCACGGGGGATGATTCCCTGGCCGACGGCCGTCTCGATGAACGGCGCCGCCGGGTGGGAGGCCAGCACGTCCACGAAGGACGGAGTCACGACGGGGCGTACCTCCAGGCCGATCGCGGTGATGAGCCAGCGCACGTATTCGGCGCGAGACAACTGGTCCTGCGGTCGAAACGAGAGATCGGGGAAGCGCGGCGCGATGCCGCGGCGCACCAGCACCGAGATGCGTTCTTCGGCCCAATGGCCCGCGACGTCATCGGCGGCCTGGCCGTGGGCGACGGGCTGCAGCGCTGTGGCGATGAGCGCGATCAGGAGCGAGATGAGCAGGACGACCCGCATGACGTTGTCTTCCTCCTTCGGCTGTTTCCCTGGTCATCCTTCCACAGGCCGCGGCGGTCCCCAGAGGGGAAAAACATCGGCAGCGCCGGAGATAGAGGAGAAACGCGATGGCGAAGCAGCAAGTTCCTGTGAACATCTTACGTCAAGGCGATCGCCTCATGGTCGCCGCTCCGCTCGCGGGCATGGAACCGGGAAAGCGTCCGCGTTGACGTGCGGGGTCATGTCATCCTGCCCATCGGCGGAGATCAGTCGGACGATACCATCCGCATGTCAAAGGGCGGTACCACGCGCCCCCGGCGGGCGCGTCACACCGGTCACGTGCGCCCCCGTACTTGACCTCCTTCCTACACTTCCCCCCCAAAATTGTGGTGGACCGCAGGAGGAGAACTATATATGGTGGCGAACTATTGTGCGCGACGGCAAAAGGCCGTCCATTTTCCGCGCGGGAGCGCACGAGGGAGGGTGCCGATGGCTAAGAAGAAGGGCAAGAAGAAGAAGTAATAGCCAGACGCAGAATCTCGCTGCGTTGAAAACAGGAGACGGCCCTGAACATGAGGCCGCCTCTTGTTTTCTTACGCCGCAGGCGGCTGCTCGGCCAGCAGTGCGGTGACGTCGATGCCAGCGTCCTCGGAGTCCATCCCGTTGGTAATCGACAGTGACGTTTCGGCCGCGAGATCGAAGACCTCTTCCAGGCGGCCGTCGCGCACGACGCGCACGACAGGCCGGTCCACAAACTGTTCCGACGGACGCTGCACCACCGCCAGCGCGCCGTTGCTCAATTCGACGATACTGCCCGCCGGATAGAGACCCATCATGCGGAGAAAGACCTTCCCCGCAACAGGATCGAAGATCGTGCCCAGTCCCGCGCCGATCCACTTCATGGCGAGCTCCGCCCGGAGTGGCCGCGCCGTGCCGTGCCGCGCCGACGTCACCGTGTCATACGAGTCGACCACCGCGACGATGCGGGAGAAGGCATTCGGGCGTTCTTTGTCCCGCAGGCGAGGATACCCCGAGAGATCGTGGTGTGCATGGTGCTCCAGCGCGACGACCGCGGCGACGCGGCCCAGGCCTTCCATATCGCGCAGGATGCTCGCGCCGTGCACGGGATGGCGGTGCAGTTGCGCCTGGTCTTCGGATGTCAATTCTGTCGCGCGATTCAGGAGCTGCGGCGGCACACGGACTTTGCCGATGTCGTGGAGCAGCGCGCTCATGCCCAGCACCATCAGCTGGTCGTGGGTCAGCCCCAGCCGGGTGCCGACCAGCAACGCGAGGATCGAGACGTTCACCGCGTGGTAGCTGCTGGCCTCATCATAGTCGCGGTTGGCCATCAACCCGAGCAGGGAGAACCGGTTATCCAGCACGACTTCAATCGCCGCGTTGAGGAACACCCGCGCCTTCTTCATGTCCAGCGGCTGCCGCCGCACGGCCTGGACGCGAAGTGCTTGCGCCACCGTGTGGCCTGCCTCGTACGCGTTGCTGGGGTCCACCTCGATTTCGATGTCGGTGGGCCGGGACGTGCGGGGCGGTTCCACCGCGATGTGGGCCGCGCTGTGCGCCTTCAACACCGCGGCCGGCCCACCGGCCGCCCGCACCGTTTGCGGCGGGGTGAGGATGAGGCTGATGAAGGCGTCGATTTCCTGGGCCGTGATGCCCTTGCGGAACTGGAACATCCCCACGTCACGCTCCAGGCAGGTGGTGAGCAGGGCCGCATTGCGCAGGCTTTCCTCGGGCAGCATGACGTTGTCGAGGAAGAACGTGTCCTCGTAGATCTGGAAGGTGACGGCTTCGCGGTCGCGCAGCAGGAGATCCGTGACCTGCACGAGGTCCTCCATCGCCCGCCGTACGATCGGGTGGGCCGACGGGTACATCGTGCGATGCTTGCTGGCCGTGGCCAGGTACCGCAGCATCGTGGCCGTGACCGAGGGCTGGCGGTTGATCACGACGCCCTCCGACGGCCGGTCGCGGATGTCGCCGGCGTTGATGCCGGCATTCGGGAGAGCATGCTCACGGCGATGCGTACGCGGCGGGCGAACTCTCGATCGCGCCGGCGCAGCTTGAACGGTGAGGCATGACGGCGCAGCGCGGGGATGGCCTCCACGGCCTTCGCCCGCACCAGCGCCTCGCAGATCTGAATCCGGAGCGACGCCGCGCGCGCGAGAGCTGGCTCCTCCAGCATGGCTGCAAGTTGCTTGCTCACCCCCCGCGCGATCTCCGAATCCAGATGCGCGATGCAATACTCGCGGACCTGAAGGTCCGGGTCTCTGAGGAATGCCAGCATCGTCTCTTGTGCCTGCGGGATGCGGATCGCGCGCAGTATCTCGATCGCCTCACGTCGCAGCTTCGGATCGGCATGG